>Ga0302314_10023527_pt1 | contig 10053 bp, 8 predicted proteins | sample III_Palsa_N2_3_FD_200533 | JGI IMG/M metagenome (GOLD analysis project Ga0302314, IMG submission 200533) | Peat permafrost microbial communities from Stordalen Mire near Abisko, Sweden - III_Palsa_N2_3 | ecosystem: Environmental > Terrestrial > Soil > Palsa > Peat permafrost | place: Sweden...
TGCCGCACATGTCGGCCAGTGCCATCGTGTCGGAGCCATTGGAGGAAACGGTCTTATGTCCGGTATGGCCTGGCAGATAATCGGCATAGCCACTTAAAGCGTCATAATCGTACGGGCCGAACAGGCCGGCATAAAGATCGGCGTAGCCGTAGTCCCAGAAAACCGGATCGTAGCCCGAACCCCACCAAGCGTAGTCATATAGATCATAATAGGCGTAGGGCCAGAACACCGGACCGACCCAACCGAAGCCACCATGGGGATGGCGCCACCACAAGCCTCCGTTATGGTGACTCCAAACGGCTCCCGCGGCGGCCGTCGTGATCGCAGCGCGCGCTGCCGGATTTCGCAATCCGCCCGGCGCGTGCAAGGCATGCCCGATCCGAGACGAGGATAGCGAGCGGCCAACGGCACTGGCGCTACGCTGCGTCATACGGTTTGACGTGGCGTGGCCTGCCACTATCCCATGCGAAATACCCGCATGTTGGGTGCCGGCGGAGTGGAACTGGACGTGACGCGCGCTGTAGCTGCGTCCCATCCTCGGAGCGCCTCGAAAAGCATGAAGGCCGCCACCATGGAAACCACCACCATGGAAACCACCGGCATGAAGGCCTCCGCCGTGAAAACCGCCACCGCCATGGAAGCCGCCGCCACCACCACCGTGGAAACCACCGCCGCCATGACCACCGCCACGAGCCGCATAGGCCATGCTCCTGAACGGTGCTGCCGCAACCGCAGCCACAAGGATCGCGCCAATCGCCAATAAATTACAGCTGGCTTTGAGCATACAACCTCCATCCATGTCATGGCGGTTCGGAGGGTCGAGAGAGCAGAAGATAACACCGCAAGTGGTTACAGGTTCCAATGGCGAGAGATGCGATCCGACCTCTCCCGTGCGCCTTGATTCAAATCAAGCGCGTCATGCGCACGCTCTACGACGCGGCCTCGCGCATCATGGTCTTGAGCATTTCAGCGAGCATGCTCGCGATCGCGCTGCTGCCGCGCTCGTGGCCGATCAGCATCAGCGCCTGGTTTTCCTGGGATAATTCGCGAACGCCGACATAGACGAGGCGTCCGGCGCGCCGCTCGAATTCGATGTCGAACGGCGTCAGGAAGGTAATGCCATTTTCCAGGATCGCGGCGTGCCGCATGATTTCGATGGCGTTGGTTTCGATGATGGGCTGCGGATCCAGCGCGGCGCGGGCAAATGCGGTGTCCAGATAGGGCCTGATCGCGCTGCTGCTGTCGGCCACGACAAGCGGGTAATCCATGCAATCGCTGAGGCGAATACTGGCGCGCTTGGCAAGCGGATGGCTCGGGGCCATCACCGCGCCGAGTTTGCCGACAGCGCGGGCCAGCACCTTCAGATTACTGGCCTTGGTGAAGTCGAACCCGATCCCGAGGTCGGCTTCGCCGTTCGCGACCGCGGTCTGAATTTCCCCGCCGGTGGTGAAAAGCGTCAGGATCAGTTTCACCCGCGGATTGGCGAGACGAAATTGCTTCACGGTTCCCGGAACGAGGTTCGAGGCCAGTCCGCTCATCATCGCCACGGTAATCTCGCCGCGCCGCAGCCCCTTCAATTCCTCGATCTTGGTCTGCGCGCGGGTCAGTTCCTTCAGGGTTTGGCGGATATGGCCGATCAGCACCTCGCCGGCCGCGGTCAGGATCAGCTTTTTCGGCAGGCGCTGAAACAGCGGCGTGCCCAATTGGGTTTCCAGCGCGAGGATTTGCCGGCTGATCGCGGATGCCGCGACATTGAGGTGGCTAGCGGCCTTTCGGATCGATCCGGTACGGGCGACCTCATCGACATATGTCAGTAACCGGCTGTGCAGCATCTTTGGAACCGAAGCTCAAGCATCGCAAAAAACATCTCGAGCGAACAGCATCGCCGGATGTTGCCCAAAAGGCAACGCACTTGCCGAATTAAAGCGCTTTAAAGTGTCGGCTCGGCATGCTGAATCAGCAGGGAGGATAGTGGCGGACAGGACGCAGCCGGAGACGCAATACCCATGGTGCTTAAATCGCATTGGTGGTGGGATCTGACGACACAGGACTTTGCCGGTCTTGATCCGGAGCGGGTGGTTGCGGTCCTCCCGGTCGGTGCGGTCGAACAGCACGGCCCTCATCTGCCGGTCCGGGTCGATGCGGCGATCAACGCCGGCATCGTCGCGCGGGCGATCGAGTTGATGCCGTCCGACAGCATGGCATTGGTGCTTCCGATGATGCCGTTCGGAAAGTCCGACGAGCATCTGGCATTTCCGGGCACGCTGACGCTGTCGTACGAGACCCTGGGCCGGGTCTGGTATGAACTCGGCGAGAGCGTGCATCGCGCCGGCATCCGCAAGATCCTGTTCCTGAACTCGCATGGCGGCCAGCCGCAATTGCTGGAGATCGTCTGCCGCGATCTGCGGGTCAAGCTCGGCATGTTCGCGGTCACCGCGATGTGGCCGCGGCTGATCGACATGGACGAACTGTATGATCCCGCCGAGAACCGCGACGGCATTCACGGCGGCCAGAGCGAAACCAGCGTGATGCTGCATCTGCATCCTGACCTGGTCGAGATGGAGCGCGCCGAAAACTTCGTGCCGCTGACGGTAGAGATCGAACGTGAGCAGGCGATGCTGGGCCCGGACGGCGCCGCCGGCTTCGGCTGGCAGGCGCAGGACCTTCATCCCAAGGGCGCCTGCGGTGACGCCACCAAAGCGACTGCCGGTCTCGGCCGGATCACGGTGGATCGCGCGGCCGCGCGGCTGCTGCAACTGATCGACGAGATCAGCCGCTATCCATTGTCGCGAATTGCGACGCGCACGGCGTTCGATCAGCGTTAATGAAAACAAGAAGGAGTTGTCGCATGGCGTTCAGCGTTGCAGATTTGGCAAGGGCCAAGGCGTTCCGGATCTCGCCCAACGACACCAATTATTTCGTGATGCTGTTCGACCGGCAGACCGACGCGATCGACAACATTTTCGTCATCGAGATCTTCAGGCCTGGCGGCGCCACGCCGCCGAACGAACACGCCGCCGCGCATGAATTCTTCCACGTGCTGCACGGCGAGGGCGTCGCCCGCTGTGACGGCAAGACCATGCCGATCAAGAAGGGCAGTTCGCTGTTGTTGCATCCAGGCTCCGAGCACGTCATCGAGAATACCGGCGCCGGCAAGCTCTACACGCTCACCGTGATGACGCCGAACGAGGGCTTTGCCGAACTGATCCGCGGTGGCGAGCTCGTCGAACTCGATGCCGACGATATCCGCATCCTGCAGGGGGCGTGATCGATGAACGTCGCGCCGCCGGCCGTCGGCCCGGACCACGAAGGCTTGCGGCCGCTGGGCTCGAGCGTGCGCAACCGCTGGTCGGTTTCGGAGACCCAGGCCAATCTGGTGCGGCAGCAGGCCGCGCCGCGGCCGATCACGGTGCAGGCGGAGGGCAAGCTCGTCACGCTGGATCTCGCGCGGGCGGCCATCGTCATCGTCGATATGCAGAATGACTTCTGCCATCCCGACGGTTGGCTCGGTCATCTCGGCGTCGATGTCGCGCCGGCTAGAGCGCCGATCGCGCCGCTGCAGCGTCTGCTGCCGGCGCTGCGCGGCGCTGACGTTCCGGTGATCTGGGTCAACTGGGGCAACCGGCCCGATTTGCTCAATCTCAGCCCCGCGCTGCTGCATGTCTACAAGCCCAGCGGCGCCGGTGTCGGGCTTGGCGACAGGCTGCCGGGCTCGGGGGCCAAGGTGCTGGAGCGCGGCAGCTGGTCCGCGGCGATTGTCGATGAACTCGCCGCCGATCCGGCCGACATCCAGGTCGCGAAATACCGGATGTCCGGCTTCCAGGACACCGAGCTCGACAGCATCCTGCGCAATCTCGGCGTCACGACGCTGATGTTTGCCGGCGTCAATGCCGACCAGTGCGTGATGTGCACGCTGCAGGATGCCAATTTTCGCGGCTACGATTGCCTGCTGCTGGAAGATTGCGCCGCCACGACCTCGCCGGACTATTGTCTGGCCGCGACCATCTACAACGTCCGCCAGTGCTTCGGTTTTGTCGTCAGGTCGGAGGCGATAGCGGCCGAACTTGCGAGCCGCGAGGAGACCTGATGGTGAACGATCTATCGTCCAATGCGCTCACCGCGCTGGTGGCCGATCTCGGCGACATTCCCGTGGTGACCGATCCCAAGATCGTGCGCCGGCGCTCGCGCGATTTCTTCTGGTATAGCCCGGTCCTCAACGAACAACTGAACGGCAAATCGGCCGATCTGATCGTGTCGCCCCGTGACGAGGCCGATGTGATCCGGATCGCGGCGGCCTGCGCCCGCCACAAGGTGCCGATCACGGTGCGAGCCGGCGGCACCGGCAATTATGGCCAGGCGGTGCCGTTGCAGGGCGGCGTGCTGCTCGACATCACCGCGCTCGCGGCCACCGAGTGGATCAAGCCCGGCATCATCCGCCTCGGCGCCGGTGCCAAGATGAACGCGATCGACGCCGAACTGCAGCCGCTCGGCTGGGAGCTGCGCATGCATCCCTCCACCAAGCGCACCGCCACCATCGGCGGCTTCGTGGCCGGCGGGTCGGGCGGCATCGGTTCGGTCAATCATGGCGGCCTGCGCGAGCCCGGCAATATCCTGGCCGCTCGAATTATTACGATTGAAGAGCAGCCACGCATCATCGAGCTGCGCGGCGACGCGGCGCAGAAGATCAACCGCGCCTATGGCACCACCGGAATCATTACGGCGCTCGAAATGCCGCTGGCTCTCGCCTGGAAATGGATCGATGTCGTCGTCGTCTTCGACGACTTCATCGAGGCCGCTTCGTTCGGTCATGAAGCAGCGCTTGCCGATGGCATCATCAAGAAAGTGCTGGCGCCGATTACCGCGCCGCTGCCGTCCTATTTCGGCGCGCTGACGCCGTATTGTCCCGACGGCAAGAGCATCCTGATCGCGATGATCGCGGAGCCGTCGCTCGAAAGCTTCAAGTCGCTGCTGGGTAGCCGCGGCACTGTCACGCTGGAGAGCGCGACCGACGACAGCCCCGGCCAGGTTCCGCTCTATGAATACACCTGGAACCACACCACGCTGCAGGTGCTCAAGTCCGATCGGTCAGTCACCTATCTGCAGTGCCTCTATCCGCACGATCGTCTGATGGAAAAGGTCGCGGAGATGCGCGAATTGTTTCCGGACGAGGTGTTGCAGCATCTCGAATTCATCCGCTTCAACGGCCGCGTCACCTGCAGCGGCCTGCCGGTGGTGCGCTACCGGGGTGAAGACCGATTGAACGAAATCATCCGGCTACATGAGGCGCGCGGGGTCTATATCGCCAACCCGCACGTCTTCACCGTCGAGGACGGCAGCCGCTACAAGCGCGCCGACGTCGACCAGTTGGGCTTCAAGCATGAAGTCGATCCGTATGGCCTGCTCAATCCCGGCAAGATGCGAAGCTTTGTCAGCGCGAGGCGCTAGCATGCGCGTGCTGTATGTCTATTGCCATCCGCTCGACGACAGCTTTCATGCCGCGATCCGCAAGGACGCGCTGGCCACCTTGCAGGAGGCAGGGCATACGGTCGATCTGCTCGATCTCTATGCCGAAGGTTTCGATCCCGTGCTATCCGCCGAGCGGCGCCGCGACTACCACGATCCCGTCCGCAACCGGGCCAACAACCAGGCCCATGTCGAGCGGCTGATGGCCGCCAACGCGCTGGTCGTGCAATTCCCGACATGGTCGTTCGGGCCGCCGGCGATGCTGAAGGGCTGGTTCGACCGGATGTTCGGTCCGGGAATCGCGATGGATCTTTCCGATCCGGCGCAGGCCAGGCCCTTGTTGCTGCACATCGAGTGCATCACCGGCATCTCGACCTATGGCCGCCCGCGCTGGCAGGCGATCGGCATGGCGGACCCGCCGCGCAAGATCATCAAGCGCTATCTGCCCTGGTTCACCGGCGGCAAAGCCAAGGTGCGCTATCACGCGCTGTACCACATGAATACCGCGACGCCGGCAAGGCGGGCGCGGTTTCTGGCCAAGGTCCGGCGAGAGATGGCGCGGTTTTAGTGTGTGGAATACCCGCCGAGTAGCGCGCCCAACGATTGTTATCGTTTTGTAACTTGTTCTGACGCCGCTAATTGTGTTGCATTAAACATGCAAGCTACCGAAGGGGACATGATGCGCGGGCCAGTTTGGTTGATCCTTGGGATCGGAATGATCTTCGCTGCATCGCCGGCATGGGCTCAAAGGTACGATCCGAAATATCCTGTTTGCATGGAAGTATACGATGGGCAAGGCAGCCGCATCGAATGCTTTTTCACGACAATGGCGCAGTGCAAGCAAGGGACCGGGAGGGGCGTGGCCGGGATGTGCTTCAATAACCCCTATTACGCGGCACCCGCGCCAGAGGCGACACCCGCGGTACAAACGACGCCCGCGACCCCGGCTAGGTCGCCGCGGCACTGAGCGCCCCCGGCGCCACTGCCTGGGCGTTTGGTCACATCGATGGATGGCGGCAGCGATCAGCCACGACGCCGCACCCGCCGGCTCCAATGCCGCAAGCGATCCAGATAGAGATAGACGACGGGGGTGGTGTAGAGGGTCAGGATCTGGCTCAGCACCAGTCCCCCGATGATCGTGATGCCGAGCGGCCGGCGAAACTCGCTGCCTTCGCCCATTCCGATGATCAGCGGCACCGCGCCGAGCAGCGAAGCCATGGTGGTCATCATGATCGGCCGGAAGCGCAGCAGGCAGGCTTCATAAATCGCATCGGCCGGGGGCAGACCGCGCACGCGTTCAGCGTCGAGCGCGAAATCGATCATGATGATGGCGTTTTTCTTTACAATGCCGACCAGCAGGATCACCCCGATCATCCCGATAATATCGAACTGGGTGTGAAACAGCAGCAGCGCCAGAACGGCGCCGACGCCGGCCGACGGCAGCGTGGACAGGATCGTCAGCGGATGAACGAAGCTCTCATAGAGCATGCCGAGCGAGATATAGATGGTGGCGAGCGCCGCGATGATCAGAAAGGGCTCGCTGCTGAGCGATTCCTGAAAGATCTTGGCGACGCCCTGGAACGAGCCGCGTATTGCGGAGGGAACCCCGATCCGGCTCATGGTCGCTTCGATCGTCGTAACCGCGGTAGAGAGCGAGGCGCCGGGCGGCAGATTGAACGAGATCGTGTTCGCGACCAGGCCATCCTGATGGTTGACGATCAGCGATGTCCGGTCCCGTCCGAACCGGGCGAAGCTTGACAGCGGAATCATCGTCTCCTGGCTGGTGCTGACCGCCGTCCCGGTCGACGATGCCGTTTTGCCGGTGGCGCCGATCGAGTTGGTCGCCAGATTCCGGATCGCGCTGGCCGCGATCGAATTGACCGACGCGGCCTGCGTCGCTGACGCGATTGTTCCGGGCACGGCATTGGTGGTTTGCGAACCGCTGGCCGAGGCGCCCGAAGTGCTGACATAGACATCCTTCAGGGTCTGCGGGTCCTGCCAGTAGGCTGGCGCCACTTCCATGATCACGTGATACTGGTTGCGCGCAACGTAAACGGTCGAGACCTGCCGTTGACCGAAGGCATCGTAGAGCGTGTTGTCGATCTGGCCGACCGAGAGCCCGAAACGCGAAGCGGTATCGCGATCGATCACCACGTTGGCTTGCAAGCCCTTGTCCTGCTGATCGCTGCTGACGTCGGCGAGATCAGGCACGCCCTGAAGCGCGGCCACGATCTTCGGCGTCCATTCATCCAGATCTTCGAATGTCGGTCCCTGCAGCGTGTACTGATACTGCGCGTTGCTCGAACGGCCGCCGCCGCCGAGATCGCCCACCGCCTGCAGGAACAGCGTGGCGCCCGGCACGGCGACGAGCTCGTTGCGCAGCACGCCGATCACCTCATCGGCGGAAAGCTTGCGGTCGCGAAGCGGTTTCAGGGAAACGAATACCGTGCCGGAGTTGGTCGAGCCGCCGCCAGGGCCCGGACCGCCGCCGGTGAAGCCGACCGCGGTGTCGACCGCGGGATTTTGCCGGACGATGTCGACGAGCTGGGTGAGTTTCCGCTGCATCAGCTGAAACGAGATGCTTTGATCGGCCTGGATCGAGCCGACCAGCAGCCCGGTATCCTGTTGCGGCACAAAACCCTTCGGAACGGCGGCGTAGAGATAGAAATTCAGGCCGAGGATGGCCGCCAGAACCAGCATCACGGAGCGCGGATGACGCAACGCCACGGTGAGCGTCCTCCGATAGCCGTTCAGCACAACCTCGAAGACGCGTTCACTCGCGCGATAGACCCATCCGTGTGGCCCGCGCTCTTCACGCAGCAATACGGCGCACATCATCGGCGTCGTCGTCAATGAGACCACCAGCGAGATCACGATGGCGATGGCGATCGTCATGGAGAATTCGCGAAACAGCTTGCCGACCAGGCCGCCCATCAGCAGGATCGGGACAAACACCGCGATCAGTGACACGCTCATCGACAGCACCGTGAAGCCGACCTCCTTGGATCCCACAAGGGCCGCCTCGAGCGGCGACTTTCCCGCATTGACGTGACGGGAAATGTTTTCCAGCACCACAATGGTGTCGTCGACCACGAATCCGGTCGCGACCGTAAGCGCCATCAGCGAGAAGATGTTGAGGCTGTATCCGAGCAGATACATCACCGCAAAGGTCGCGATCAGCGACACCGATACCGCCACCACCGGAACCAGCGTCGCCCTGCCGCTGCGCAGGAATGCGAACACCACGAGGATCACCAGGATCACGGCAATGATCAGCGTGATTTCGACGTCGTGCAGCGAGGCCCGGATCGTGATGGAGCGGTCGACCGCAAGAGTGACGTCGATCGCGGGCGAGACCGACGCCCGCAATTGCGGCATCAGCGCCTTGACGCGGTCGACCATCCCGATGATGTTGGCGCCCGGCTGCCGAAACACGATCATCATGACCGCCCGCTTGCCGTTGGACAAGCCGAGCGCGCGCAGGTTCTCCACCGAATCGAGCACCTCGCCGACATCCGTCAGGCGCACCGCCGCGCCATTGCGATAAGCGACCACCAGCGGCTTGTAATCCACCGCCTTGATGGCCTGATCATTGGAATAGAGCTGGTAGCGCTGCCCTCCGACGTCGATGCCTCCCTTCGGACTGTGAGCGTTGGCGCTGCCGAGGGCGGCTCGAACGTCTTCCAGCCCGATGCCGTATTTGTAGAGCGCCGGCGGCGCGAGCTCGACCCGCACGGCGGGCAACGATCCACCGCTGACGCTGACTTCACCGACGCCTTCGACCTGCGACAGCTTCTGCGCCAGCACTGTCGACGCGGCGTCATACAGTTCGGCAGGGAGCAGCGTATCCGACGTCAGCGTATAAATCAGGATCGGCGCCGAGGCGGGGTTGAACTTGCGATAGGTGGGATTGCTGCGCAGCGCCGTCGGCAGGTCGGCGCGCGACGCGTTGATCGCAGCCTGGACGTCCCGCGCGGCGCCGTTGATGTCGCGATTGATGCTGAATTGCAAGTTGATGCGCGCGGAGCCGAGCGAGCTCGACGATGTCATCTCGCTGACGTCGGCGATCTGGCCGAGATGACGCTCCAGCGGACTTGCAACCGTGGTCGCCACGTCCGCCGGGCTCGCGCCCGGCAGCGTCGCCTGCACCGAAATGGTCGGGATATCGACATCCGGCAGCGGCGAGACCGGGAGCTTGAAAAAGGCGATGGTACCGGCGACGACCAACCCGAACGTCAGCAGCGTTGTGGCGACGGGCCGTCGGATGAACGGTCGTGACAGACTCATGAGTGCATTTGATCCCCGGCGTTCATATAGACCGTAACGTGATCCGTTCAACGACCGGGATTCAGGAGCCGGGCTTCTTTGCGGCCGTTATATGGCGCATCTCGGAGCTGCCAGCGGCACGCTTGCGCATGTCGGGATAAATGACCGGTGCGCCGACGCAACGAGCGGTTGCAGGTGCAACGGACGAGCCGCTGATTTGCCCGACGGGCAAATCACCAAATCCCTGTCCAGCCCTGCGCGCAAAAATTTTCCGCTTTTCTTTCGGCGCAAATCATCATCATGAGTCGGTTGTCCCACCCGGAA
>Ga0302314_10023529_pt1 | contig 10052 bp, 9 predicted proteins | sample III_Palsa_N2_3_FD_200533 | JGI IMG/M metagenome (GOLD analysis project Ga0302314, IMG submission 200533) | Peat permafrost microbial communities from Stordalen Mire near Abisko, Sweden - III_Palsa_N2_3 | ecosystem: Environmental > Terrestrial > Soil > Palsa > Peat permafrost | place: Sweden...
GCCTCGTAGTAGCCCTTGGCCAGCTCGTGCTCGTAGGCAGCGATGGAACTCATCGCGTCCACGATGCGCGCCCGCAAGCTGGCGCCCGTGCCCCAGCCGGCCAGGTATTGCACCGCCGCGCGCGCGCCGTCGATCGCCGCATGGTTGAGCGTGCCGGTCTCGATGCGATAGGGCGCTTGCGGGTCCTGCACGCTCAAGCGATCGGTCGGCAAGTTATCGAGCGCGCCGGGCCGCGAATACAGCACGCCGACATGCGGTCCGTAGAACTTGTAGGCCGAGCACAGCAGAAAATCCGGATCCAAGGCCTGCACGTCGAGCGGAAAATGCGGCGCATAGTGCACGGCGTCCAGCACCAAGAGCGCGCCGACCTCGCGGGTCAGGCGCCGCGCCAGCGCGAGATCGTTGACCGTGCCGAGCGCATTCGAGGAGGCGCCGAGTGCAAGCAGCTTGGTGCGAGCGGAGATCTTGGCGGCCATGTCGTCGGCGTCCAATTGACCCGCCGGCGTCATCAGCACTTCGCGCACCACCACGCCCTGATCTTTAAGCTTGAGCCAAGGGCCGCGATTCGCCTCGTGGTCGAGCTGGGTGATGAGCACCTCGTCGCCGGGCTTCAAGGTGCGGCCGATGGCGCTGCTCAAGGAGAAGTTCAGCGTGGTCATGTTCTGGCCGAACGAGATGCACTGCGGCCCCGCGGCCCCAAGGAAGGCGGCGAGCGCCTCGCGCGCCACCTGCATGCGCCGGTCGACTTCCTGGGACGGTGGAAAATTTCCGTGGGTGTTCACATTGCAGGAGGCGTAGAAATCCTCGATCGCCTCGATCACGCAACGCGGCACCTGGCTTCCGCCGGGCCCGTCCAGAAATGCGAGCTCGCCGGCGGCGCGTGCACGCTGCAATGCCGGAAAGTCCTTGCGCGCCCTGGCGCAATGTTCGGCGGTGTACGCCATTACAGCAGGTCGTAAATGAAATCGTAGGCGGTGGGGGTGGGATCGCGCGGATGCAATTTCATGCTGCCCTTCGCGCCGGCGTATTTGCCGGTGCCGCCGGTGATGGCCATGAGCGAATCCCCGGTATCGAAGAACGGCCCTTCCACCGTGATCTGGCCGGCCTTCAGCGTCAAAGTCCAGATGCATTCCCAGCTCTTGCCGACCAGCGTGCGCACGCAGTAGCCCTGGTCGGTGCCCACCTGGGTCTTGTTGGCGGCATCGAACACGGCGTTGGCAAACACCAACAGGTCGCCGACGGAGTCGCCCTTGGGCGGAAGATCCACGGTGGTCTCGCCGACCGGGTGCTCGACCACCTTGAGCTGCTCGCCGGCCAGTGCAGGCTGCGCGCCGAGCGGCGTCAACCAGCAAGCGCACGCGGCGAGCGCTGCCGCCGATTTAACAAACCTGAGCATGGGAAGTTCTCCTCGCGGTCGTTGTCATGCGTCGCGGGCGAAATCCGCCGCGACGATTTCGATCAAGGTCGGTCCCGGGCGGTCCAGGCCTAGGCGCACAGCCTCCGTCAGCGCGCGCGCATCGCGCACCGCCACCGCCGCCGCGCCGCAGGCGCGCGCCAGCGCCACGAAGTCCGGGTTTTTCGCGACCACCCCCAGGGGTGGAATATCAGCCGCGATCATGTCGTCGCGGATCTGGCCGAGCGCCGCATTGTTCCAGATCACGATAGGCAGGCTGTGGCCGGCCTCCACCGCGGTCATCAACTCCCCGAAGGTGAATTGCAGGCCAAAATCCCCCGCCAGCGCGATGATCGGCCGCGCCGGATTCGAGATCTTCGCTCCGAGGGCGGCGGGCAGCGCGAACCCCAAGGTGCCGTAGCCGGAAGGATGGAACCAGTGGCCGGGCTCCTCGGTCGGGAATGCGTAGTTGCCGCAGTAGGCGATCTGCGTCATGTCGCTGAACACGACGCCGTTCCAGGGCAGCGCGGCGCGGATGGCGCGCAGCGCCGCAATGAGCGGACGCGCCACTGCATTCAGCTTCGCGTCGATTTGCGCGCGCAGGGCAGCGAGTCCGCCGAGCTGCGTGCGCCAGCCGGGCCGCTGCGTCAATCCGCGGTTGATGGACTCGAGCGCCGCGCGCGAGTCGGCCCAGATGGGGATATCGGCGGCGTAGTGATCGCTGAGCTTGGCAGGATCCACATCGATGCGGACCAACAGTCCCCCCAACGGCAGTTTGAGCGCCGTATAGAAATCCGTTTCCGCCATTTCCGTGCCCGCGGCGAGCACCACATCGGCCTGCGCGATCAGCGCCTGGGTCTCGCGATAGGGAAGCGAGGCGCCGAGATTGGCCGGATGCGTCTCGGGCAGCAATCCCTTGCCGGCGACCGTGGTCACCAACGGGCAGTCCAACATCTCCACCAAGCGGCGCAATTCGCTGCCCGCATGCCGCGCTCCGCCGCCCGCGATCACGATCGGTCGCTCCGCCACGTGCAGCGCGCCGACCGCGGCCGTGACCTGCGCGGCTTCAGCCTGCGGCAGCAGCGCTTTGTCCTCGAATCGCGCCGCGCTCAGCGTGGTCGTCGCCGAGAGCAGGTCCAAGGCAATCTCCAGATAGGCGGGGCGCGCCCGCCCGACCCGCAGCGAGCTTAAGCAGCGGCGCAGATGATCGCGCACATCCTCGGCGGTTTGCGCCGCGCAGGCCACGCCAAAGACACCGGCCGCGAGCGCGTGCTGGTCATTCAGCTCGTGCAGCACGCCCCATTGCTTGGCGAGCGAGGCTCGTGGCGGCGTGGTCGCCACCACCAGCAGCGGCACCGAATCGGAATAGGCCTGCGCCGCCGCCGTCAAAATATTGGTGAGGCCGGGTCCTGAAATCACGAAGGCGGCCGCGGGCCGGCCGGAGAGGCGCGCATAGCCGTCCGCGGCGAAACCCGCGCCCTGTTCGTGGCGCACCAGCACATGGCGGATGTCGGCGCCGGCCAGGCCGCGATACAGTTCCAGGTTATGCACGCCGGGAATGCCGAACACGGTGTCGATGCCGTTTGCGACCAAGAGGTCAACCAGATACTGTCCGACGGTGCGCGACATTCGAGCCTTATTAAAATAATTGTCTGGAAGGGCGCTAAGATTGCGATGCGATCCGAAAAGTATGCAAGCCGATCATCCATGATGCAAGAAGTACTCGGTGCAATAACGATGAAATCCATGCTGTTAATCGCGCTGCTGACTGTCGCCCTTGCGGCCCAGGCGCAACCCCCACAACCGGGCGTCGCCGATGTGCTGCTGGCGGTCAGCGAGCAGCTGAAGCCGCTGTTCGTGTCGGAGCATAATCTCGCCGAGATGCGCGATGGGTTTTTTGGCCGCAAGGACATTGGCGATGAGGAGTCCGCCCATGTCGATGATGTGCTCACGATCACCAAGGCGTTCAGGAAGGCGCTTGATCCGGTCTACGCAGTGGGTGGACTGGTCGCGGAGATGCGACTGGCGGAAGATGCGGATACGGTGCGCCGAAAGTTCTATGTCACCGCAGCCAACATGGTGATGACGGCGGACTACTCCATCGCACACACCGATAAGTCCATGCAAGCCTTGCACAACAGCGCTGCAAAGGCGCAGGCCGCCAGGGTCCGCGATGCGATGGCCGCAATACGCGACACGCTCCAGGCGCTGCCGAAATGAGATTTTCGCACTTGGTCGAGCGCATCGCGGGCGAGGGAGCGGATGCCTGGGAAATTCACTCCGAGGCGAACCTGGCGCGCCAGCGCGGCGAGGATGTGATCCTGTTGAGCGTCGGCGACCCGGATCTGGACACGCCGGCGCCGGTGCTGGAGCGCGCGATCGAGCGCTTACGCGCGGGCGACACGCATTACACGCCGGCAGCGGGGCGATCGGCATTGCGCGCGGCCATCGCGGCGGCGCATCGCGCTCGAACCGGCCAGCGCGTCGAGCTCGAGAATGTCATCTACCTGTCGGGCACGCAGAACGCACTGTTCACCGCATCGCTGTGCCTGGCCGGCCCGGGCGACGAGGTGATCGCGCTCGAGCCCCTGTATCCCACCTACCCGGCGACCATCGAGGTCACGGGCGCGCGCATGGTGCGCGCGCGGGCGCCCGCCGAGGGCGGCTTTCGCGTGGATCTTGCGGCGCTGGAAGCGGCGATCACGCCGCATACTCGCGCGATCTGCTACGCCAGCCCGAACAATCCCAGCGGGGTGATCTTGAGCGAGGCGGAGCTCAAGCGCATCGGCGAGCTGGCGCGCCGGCATTCGCTGTGGCTGATCGCCGATGAGGTGTATGCGGGGCTTGCGCCGGCGGGCCGCGTTCCGAGCCTCGCGGCGCAGCTGCCCGAGCAGGTGGTCACCATCGGCAGCCTGTCGAAGTCGCATGCCATGCCCGGCTGGCGCGCCGGCTGGCTGATCGGGCCGCGCCAGTTGGTGCAGCACGTGGAATCCCTGGTGATGTGCATGCTGTATGGGCTTCCCGGCTTCATTCAGGAGGCCGCCATCACGGCCTTGGAGGTGGCGCCGCAGGCGGAGCGGAGGATTCGCGATTTGTGCACGGCGCGGCGCGATTTCCTGTTCGGCGAGCTTAAGGGCATCAAGGGAATTCGTTATTGCAGTCCGGACGCCGGCATGTTTACGCTGCTCGATGTGCGCCAGACCGGATTGTCGGGGCGCGAATTCGCGCGCGAATTGTACCGCGCCGAACGCGTGTCGCTGATGGACGGCGGCGCCTTCGGCAAGGAAACCGGCGGCTTCGTGCGGCTGTGCTTCGCCGCCGACGAGGCGCTGTTGCGCGAGGCGTGCCTCAGGATTCGACGCTTCGTCGCGTCGATCAAAAAAGTTGCATGAGCGGAATTTCCAGAGGGTCAATTCGATGACGGAACCAGCGGCGGATATGGGCATCGTGGTGCTCAAAGCGGGCGGCCCGGAGGCGCTCGAGTGGGCGCGGCTGGAAACCGCCGCGCCCGGGCCTGGCGAAGTGCGCCTGGCGCAGCAGGCGATCGGCGTCAATTTCATCGACGCCTACTTTCGCAGCGGCCTGTATCCCTGGCCGTCGACGCCGTTGATTCCCGGCGGCGAGGCTGCCGGCGTGGTCGTGGACGTGGGTTCAGGGGTCACCCAGTTCAAGCCGGGCGATCGGGTGGCCTACACCTTGCCCTTTGGCGCCTATCGCACCCGCCGCGTGGTGCCGGCGGATCGGCTGGTGAGCTTGCCGGCGTCGATTGCCTTCGACGTCGCGGCGTCCATCATGCTCAAAGGCTTGACGGCGCAGTATCTGATTCACTCGACCTTCAAGGTGAACCCGGGACACACCGTGCTGGTGCACGCGGCGGCGGGCGGAGTCGGCTTGTTGATGGGACAGTGGTTGAAAGCGCTGGGAGCGAAAGCCATCGGCACGGCCGGGTCCGCGGACAAGGTTGCGCTCGCGCTGCAGAACGGCTATGCCCACGCGATCAATTACAAGACCGAGGATTTCGTCGCGCGCGTCGCCGAGATCGCGGGCCCCAAGGGTTGCGATGTGGTGTACGACTCGGTCGGCAAGGACACCTGGCGCGGCTCGCTCAAATGCTTGAAGCGCCGCGGCATGTTCGTGACCTTCGGGCAATCCTCGGGTCCCATCACCGAGTTCGGCATTCCCGACCTGCACGCCGGCGGCTCGCTGTACGCATGCCGGCCGTCGCTGTTCGATTACATCGCTTCCCTTTCGGATCTGCAGGCGCGCGCCGCCGATTTATTCGCGCAGCTGGACAAGGGCACCATCAAATCGCACATCGGACAGCGCGTGCCGTTGCGCGATGCAGCCCAGGCACATCGCGACATGGAAAGCCGAGGCACTGTCGGCGCGACCATCCTCCTGCCGTGACGATCAAATTCCCAGCGGCAATTGCGTCGACTCCTTGATGACCGTCACCGCCACCGAGGAATTCACCGATTGCACGCAGGGGATGCGCGACAGATAGTCGAGATAAAACGCCTCGAAGGCCTTCATGTTCTTGGTGACGATCTTCAAGAGAAAATCCCATTCCCCGGTCAAGGTATAGCACTCCAGCACTTCGGCGCGATCGCGAATCGCCGCTTCGAAGGTGGCCAGAGCGTCGCGCCCGGTGGTCGCGAGCTTGACGTGCGCGAGAATGGTCACGTCCAGGCCGAGGGCATTGCGGTCCAAGAGCGCGACGCGTGCCTTGATGACACCGTTGGCTTCGAGCTGCTGGATGCGCCGCCAGCAGGTGGTGGTGGATTGGCGCAGCTCGGTGGCGGCCTCGGCCGCGGAGAGATTGCCGCGCCGCTGCAGCAGGTCGAGCAGCTGCAAGTCGAGCCGATCGAGCACGGGGAGAGATTTTATTTCCATTATTTGTCGTTTTTCGGAATGAACATACCGGATTATCGGCAATGGGGTGAATGAATGCAACATTCGGGCTGCGCCGCGTTTAAATTACCGTCATGACCACACGCTCCCGTCTGCATTTGCCGCGCCCGCCGGCGCGCCCGGGCCAGGCGCCCGATTTCAGCTACGTGCATCTGTCGCGCGCCGGCGCCGTGCCGCGCCCGGACGTGAGTGCGAAAACGCGCGACATCGGTGTGCTCGCGCATGAATTGGTGCGCGTGCTCGACGATGAGGACAGGGCCGTCGGGCCCTGGCATCCACACCTGGATCCCGCCGAGCTACAGGTGGGACTGCGCCACATGCTGCTGACGCGCACCTACGACGATCGCATGCAACGAACCCAGCGCGCCGGCAAGATCTCGTTCTACATGCGCTCCTTAGGCGAGGAGGCGGTCTCGGTCGCGCAGTGCATGGCCTTGAGCCCCGCCGACATGCTGTTCCCGGGATACCGCAATCAGGGCTTGTTCATTGCGCGCGGCATTCCCTTGGTGGACCTCATGTGCCAGTTGCTGTCGAATACCCGCGACATGTGCAAGGGGCGGCAGCTGCCGGTGATGTATCACTCCAAGGCAGGCAATATTTTTTCGATCTCCGGCAATCTGGCCACGCAGTTTCCGCAAGCCGTGGGCTGGGCGATGGCCGCGGCGATCAAGGGCGAGGACCGGCTGGCGGCGAGCTGGATAGGCGAGGGCAGCAGCGCCGAGGCCGACTTTCATCATGCGTTGCTGTTTGCCTCCGTATATCAGGCGCCGGTGATCCTCAACGTGGTGAACAACCAGTGGGCGATCTCGACGTTTCAGGGCTATGCCGGCGGCGAGCAGCGCTCGTTCGCGGCGCGCGGTCCCGGCTACGGCATCGCCGGCATTCGCGTCGACGGCAATGATTTTCTCGCCGTGCATGCGGTGACGCAGTGGGCGGCGGAGCGGGCGCGCACCGGCGCCGGCCCGACCCTGATCGAGCTGGTGACCTATCGCGCGGCCGCGCATTCCACCAGCGATGATCCGGCGCGCTATCGCGCCAAGGATGACCACGAGCACTGGCCCTTGGGCGATCCGATTGCGCGCCTGAAGCGGCATTTGATTGGAATAGGCGAATGGTCCGAGGAGCGACATCAGGCCTTGGCGGGCGAGATCGAGGCCCTGGTCGCGGCGAGCTGGAAGGAGGCCCTGACGTACGGCACCATGTCCGAAGGCCCGCGGCTGCACGCGGACCTGATGTTCGAGGATGTGTTCAAGGACATGCCGCGCAGCCTGCAGCGCCAGCGCGAGCTGATGCGCGCGGAACGCAGTTAAGTTCATGGCGAACATGAACATGATCCAGGCCTTGAACTCCGCCATGGACGTGATGCTGGCCAAGGATCCCGCCGTGGTGCTCATGGGTGAGGACATCGGCTTCTTCGGCGGCGTGTTCCGCACCACCGAAGGCCTGCAGCGCAAGTACGGCGATCATCGCGTGATCGACACGCCGATCGCGGAGGGCGGCATCGTTGCGACCGCGATCGGCATGGGAGTGAACGGCCTGCGCCCGGTCGCGGAGATTCAATTCGCCGACTACATCTATCCGGGTTTCGATCAGATCGTGAGCGAGCTGGCACGCATCCGCTTTCGCAGCGCCGGGGAGTTCTTCGCGCCGGTGACCATCCGCACGCCCTGCGGCGGCGGCATTCGCGGCGGCCAGACCCATTCGCAGAGTCCGGAGGGGATTTTCACGCACGTCAGCGGCATCAAGGTGGTGATGCCCTCGAATCCGTACGATGCCAAGGGACTGCTGATCACCTCGATCGAGGATGACGATCCGGTGGTGTTCTTCGAACCGAAGCGCCTGTACAACGGCCCCTTCGACGGGGACCCGCACAAGCCTGCGGTGCCGTGGAGCGCGCACCCGAAGGGCCAGGTGGACGAGGGCTACTACACCGTGCCTTTGGGCAAGGCCGATATCGTGCGCAGCGGCGCGCAGGTGAGCATCATCACTTACGGCACCATGGTGTTCGTGGCGCTGGCGGCGGCCGCGGCGTTGGGCGTAGACGCCGAGGTCATCGACCTGCGCTCGCTGGTGCCGCTGGATGTGGACACCATTTGCACCTCGGTGAAGAAGACCGGCCGCTGCGTCGTGGCGCACGAGGCGACCCGGTTCTCGGGCTTTGGCGCCGAGATTCTGTCGGTAATCCAGGAAGAGTGCTTCTGGGAGCTGGAGGCACCGATCCAGCGCGTCGCCGGCTGGGATACGCCGTATCCACACGCCTTCGAATGGGAGTATTTTCCGGGCCAGGCGCGGGTCGCAACGGCTTTGAAGGCCGTCATGGAGTTGGAATGAACCAGTATGTGTTCAAGATGCCGGATCTGGGCGAAGGCACCGTCGAGGCGGAGATCGTCGCCTGGCACACCAAGCCCGGCGATGCGGTCACCGAGGACCAGCTCATCGTCGAGGTGATGACCGACAAGGCCGCGGTGGAAGTGCCGGCGCCGGTCAGCGGGCGGGTGCTGTCGATCACCGGCTCCCCCGGCGACAAGATCGCGGTGGGCTCACCGCTGATCGTATTCGACACCGGCAGTGAAGCGACGAGCGCGCCGGCCGCTGCCGCGCCGGCTGCCGCCACAGTCCAAGCCGCCGCGTCCGCCAGTGCGCCAGCGGCGGCGCCGGCGGCGGCGCGCAGCGGCCGCGTGATGACCTCTCCGGCCAATCGGCGCCGCGCGCGCGAGGCGGGAATCGACTTGGCGAGCGTTGCCGGGTCGGGACCCGGCGGGCGCATTCTGCGCGGCGATCTCGACGACCCCGCGCGGGCGCAGGCCCCGGCGTTGGCGCGATCGGTGCCGGCTACCGCACGCGCGGACGTTTCCGCGGAAACGTCCGAAATCAAGGTGATCGGCGTGCGCCGGGTGATTGCCGAGCGCATGAGCGAGGCCAAGCGCAATATCCCGCATTTCGCCTATGTGGAGGAGGTGGACGTCACCGAACTCGAGGCGTTGCGCCAGCACTTGAATGCGGCTGCGCCCGCGGGCGCGGGGGGCTTGACCTATCTGCCGTTGATCATTGCGGCGCTGACGCGGGTTCTGGAATCCTTTCCGCAATGCAATGTGCTGTACGATGCGGCGCGCGGCGTGCTAGTGCGGCATCGCGCCGTGCATGTGGGTATTGCGGCGCAGACTCCGGACGGTCTCAAGGTTCCGGTGGTGCGCAATGCGCAATCTCGCACCGTTTGGGACATTGCCGCTGAAATTCGCCGCCTGTCGGAACGCGCGCGCACCAACAAGGCGACGCGCGATGAGCTCATGGGATCGACCATCACCGTCACCAGCTTAGGCAAGCTCGGCGGCATTGCTTCGACGCCGGTCATCAACGCCCCGGAGGTCGCGATCATCGGCCTCAACAAGGCGGTGGATCGACCGGTGGTGCGCCAGGGCGCGGTGGTGGTGCGCCGAATGATGAACCTATCGTCGTCATTCGATCATCGCTTCGTGGATGGCTATGATGCCGCCGCCATGATCCAGGCCTTGAAAGAACACCTCGAACATCCCGCGACCATATTCATCCCCAGGTGAGCCCATGATCAATCCCAAAGCGAGCCCCACGACTTCCGAGCCTGCACGACCCGCATTCGGCACCGTGCTGACCTCGCATATGGCTGTTGCCTCCTATGCAGAAGGACAGTGGAGCAAGACCGAGATGCAGCCGGTCGCGCCCATCGCACTCAGTCCCGCCGCGCATGTTCTGCATTACGCCAGCACCTGCT
>Ga0302314_10023530_pt1 | contig 10052 bp, 11 predicted proteins | sample III_Palsa_N2_3_FD_200533 | JGI IMG/M metagenome (GOLD analysis project Ga0302314, IMG submission 200533) | Peat permafrost microbial communities from Stordalen Mire near Abisko, Sweden - III_Palsa_N2_3 | ecosystem: Environmental > Terrestrial > Soil > Palsa > Peat permafrost | place: Sweden...
ACCCCGATGGTTCATTGAACTCATCCGCTGCAAGGCGGGCGAATGCGCGGATTTTGAATTGGAAGCTTGCGATGAGACGGGTCGTCTCGCTCTACCTGCCGACCTGGCCGACCGATCGCTTGCGGCGCCGCCTTGGCAAAGACGCGCCGCCGGCTGACGTCCCGGTCGTGATGATCGGCCGCTCGGGCCGCAAACGCCTGGTGCTCGCGGCCGACGCCGCCGCCCAGGCGCTCAGGCTCTTTCCCGGCATGGCGGCGACCCAGGCTCGCGCGCTTTGCGCGGAACTGGCCGTCCACGACGCGGACCCCGACGGTGACGCCGAGGCCCTAGATCGGTTGGCTCTGTGGGCGCTGAAGCTCTACGCGCCGATCGCGTCGGCCGATCCACCCGCCGGCCTGGTGATCGACGCCAGCGGGACGGCGCACCTGTTCGGCGGCGAGGAAGCTCTGCTCGCCGACATGGTCGCCCGGCTGGCCAGCGCCGGTTTCTCCGCCCGCGCCGGCATGGCCGGCACCTGGGGCGCGGCTCATGCTCTGGCGCGCTTCGTCAAAGCGCCGACGACGATCGTGCCCTCCGATCAAAGCGGCCGCGCCATCGCCCACCTGCCGACCTGGGCCCTGCGCTTGCCGGATGGCATGGCCGACGCCTTGGGCAAGATGGGCATCGACACCTTCGGCGAGATCGAGGCCAAGCCCCGGGCGCCGCTGGCGCTGCGGTTCGGCCCAGAGCTGACGCGCCGCCTCGACCAGGCCTATGGCCGGGCGGCCGAGCCCATCGAGCCGGTCGAGGCGCCGGAGCTGATCCAGGTCCGGCGCGCGTTCGCCGAGCCGATCAGCGCGCCGGAAACGCTGGCGCGCTACACGCTGCAGCTGGTCGAAGGCCTGTGCGCGGCGCTCGAGGCCAAGGGCCTCGGCGCCCGGACGCTGGACCTACGATTCTACCGTGTCGACAATCGCATCGAGGTGGTTCGCGTCGGCTTGGCCAAGCCCGTCAGGGATATCAAGCGCCTGACCCGCCTGCTCTGCGACAAGCTGGAGACTGTCGATCCGGGCTTTGGCGTCGAGACCATGGTGCTGGCGGCGCCGATGGCCGAACCCCTGGCCTGGAAGCCGGTCGCCACCGACCTGGCCGAGCCTCCGCAGCCGGACGTCGCCGATCTCGTCGACACGCTGGTCAATCGCCTAGGCCCGGGGCGGCTTTATCGCGCCGCGCCGGCGCAGAGTGACGTGCCCGAGCGGTCGGTCCGGCGGGTTGAGCCCACGGCGTTGGCCACCGGCGAGACCTGGCCCGCGCACTGGCCGCGGCCGACCCGGCTCCTGCCGCATCCTGAGCGGATCGACACCCTGGCCCTCCTGCCCGACCAGCCACCCACCGCCTTCACCTGGCGGGGCGTGCGTCGGCGCGTGAAGCGCGCCGACGGGCCCGAGCGGATCTTCGGCGAATGGTGGCGGCGTGACGGGGAGATCGACGCCGTGCGCGACTACTTCCAGCTCGAGGACGACGCCGGCGAGCGCTTCTGGGTCTTTCGCCGGGGCGATGGCGAGCAGACCGCTACCGGCGACCTCACCTGGTTCCTGCACGGGCTGTTCGGATGAACGGCCCCCGCTACGTCGAGCTGCAGGCAACCTCGCACTTCTCGTTCCTGCGCGGCGCCAGTTCCTGCGAGGATCTGTTCGACCGGGCGGCGAACTGCGGGATCGAGGCCTTGGCCATCGTCGACCGCAACTCGGTCGCCGGCATCGTGCGCGCCCACGAAGCCGCCAAGCTCACAGGCGTCCGCCTGATCGTCGGTTGCCGTCTGGACCTCGTGGATGGAAGCGGCGTGCTGGTCTATCCGACGGACCGGCCCGCCTATTCCCGGCTCTGCCGCTTGCTGTCGCTGGGCAAGCGCCGCGCCGGCAAGGCCCGATGCAGTCTAGACTGGCTAGACCTGCCCGACTTCGCCGAAGGCCTGATCGCGGTGCTGGTCCCGGACCGGGCCGACGAGGCCTGCGCGCAACGACTGCGACGGCTGAAGGCGACCTTCCCCGCCGGCGCCTACTTGGCGCTCAGCCTGCGTCGCCGGCCGGGCGATGCGCTGCGTCTGCACGATCTCTCGAACCTCGCCGCCCAGGCCGGCGTCCAGACGGTCGTCACCAACGATGTGCTGTTCCATCACCCCGAACGTCGGCTGCTGCAGGACGTGGTGACCTGCGTGCGCAACGGCTGCACCATCGACGAGCTGGGCTTCCGCCGGGAACGCCACGCCGATCGGCACCTCAAGGCGGCCGAGGAGATGCACCGGCTCTTCGCCAAATACCCCGAGGCCCTGGCCCGCACCCTGGAGATCGCCGACCGCTGCCGCTTCTCGCTCGAGGAGCTGAAATACCAGTACCCTGACGAGGTCTCGACCGTGGGCATGACGCCCCAGGCCACCCTGGAAGCCCTGACCTGGGAAGGCGCGGAACGGCGCTACCCGGAAGGCGTGCCGGACAAGGTCAAGGCGATCCTGCGCCACGAGCTGGGGCTGATCCAGACCCTGGAATACGCCCCGTACTTCCTGACCGTGAACTCCATCGTTCGCTTCGCGCGAAGCCAGGACATCCTCTGCCAGGGCCGCGGCTCGGCCGCCAATTCCGCGGTCTGCTACGTCCTGGGCATCACCTCCATCGATCCCGAGCGCAACGACCTGCTGTTCGAGCGCTTCGTCTCCGAGGAACGGCGCGAGCCGCCGGACATCGATGTGGATTTCGAGCACGAGCGCCGCGAGATCGTGATGCAGTGGGTCGCCAACACCGATGCGGCCGCCATCGTGGTGGCCCGCGCCGACCGCCCCTTCGCCTCGGTCGACGACCTCTGGCGTCGCGCCGGCGTGCCCGCCGCCAGCCTGGTCAAGATCGCGGAGGCCGATGGCTTCCGCCCCGCCATGGACCTGGCGCGGCGCGAAGCGCTGTGGGCGATCAAGGCGCTCAGGGATGAGCCGCTGCCGCTGTTTGCCGCCGCCTCAGCCCGTGAGCAGCAGATCGTGCCGGAGATCGATGAGCCCAAGGTCGTGCTGAAGCCGATGAAGGCCGGCCGCGAGGTGGTGGAGGACTACGGCCACGTCGGCCTGACCCTGCGCGAACACCCTGTCACCTTCCTGCGCCAAGACCTGGCGCCCGAGAAGTTCATCACCTGCGCCGCCGCCAGCGCCGGGCGGGACATGCAGAGCTGCAAGGTCGCGGGCCTGGTCCTGGTCCGTCAGAAGCCCGGCTCGGCGAAGAATGTCACCTTCATCACCCTGGAGGACGAGACCGGCGTGGCCAACCTGGTGGTCTGGGAGCAGATCTACGAAAAACACCGGCGCATCGTGCTCACCAGTTCGATGCTGGGCGTGGTCGGCCGGATCCAGCGCGAAGGCGATGTCGTGCACGTCGTCGCCTACAAGCTAATCGACCTCTCGGCGGAGCTGGCTAGCGTTGGCGGCCGCGACGATCCCTTCCCACTCCCCCATGGTCGAGGGGACGAATTCCATCGCGGCCCGTCGGCCCCCGACCCGCGGGTCCCCGCCCTGGTTCAGAAGACGCGGAACTTCCATTGATGCCTCAGGCGGTCAGTCGAGCGTCACCATGATCATCTGGACGCCCGCAGCCCAGGTCTCCGCGCCGACCGCTGCGGTGACCGCATCCTCCGGGGACTTCGCGCGAGATTGGTAGTCGGCCAACCGCTCACGCCGAATCCGAGGCCCTGCAGGCGTGTCGGACGCGATGGAAAAGACGCGGCGATCCGCATCCGCACCAAGCGGAGCTTGGGCCTCTGTCTGCCGGCGGACTGTGACCCGCTCGCTGAAGCCGGAGAAGACACGCCGCATCGATTGCCCGAGCGGAACGTCCTCTTTCTCAATTCGGGTCCGCAGGCGTTTGGCGAAGTCGCGGCTGCGGGTCACGGTCAGCGGGAGGGGATCCGAACAGACGTAAGCGCGGCCGTGGTCGTAGACCACCTTATGCGGACCGTCGGCCACGCCGTTGTCGTCCAGGACCGTTCGGATTCGGCCAGGGGTGATCAAGAGCGAGGAGTCGATGACGGCGCCCTCGCCGTAGGCCTCCAGATAGGCCTCCCAGTCGTGGAATTTCGGCGCGACATAGTAGGTCTCGGCGCCGTCCTGCTCCGCCTTCAGGAGCAATTCGTATTGGCCGTCCGGCTCCGCCGTGTCGATGCGGAAGCGCCAATAGGGGCGGTTCAGGTGCGGACCTGGGCCCGGCACGAACCGCTTCATAGCCTGGCCGAGTTTGAACTGCAGCAGTAGCGGTGCGCCGGGCCGGTCAAAGCCGACGTCGAACCCGAGCACGGCTTCGTGCAGCAGGTTCGGCAGGAACGGGACAGCGCGCAGCCCGACAGACGCCAACGCCGCCTCCGCCTCGCGGGTGACCCCGTACCCGTAGGAGAATTCCGAAAGGCGTTCATGCAGCTCGACAGGCATGCGACTAGGCTCCCGGCAGCTCGTAGCGGGTGAGTTGAATTTCACCCTCGGCCAAGCCGACCTCCAAGGCCTCGTTGATCAGGCCCGGCGCGTCCGCCAATTCATCCAAGGCTGCATCGAACAGCTCGCGCTGCTCGGCGGGCGGCACATTTGGGATCAAGATCACCAGGCCGGCGTGTATCTCCTCCTGGGCGTAGAGCCGCCGGAAGTCCTTTGCGTTGTTGGTGACAAAGGTGAAGTCGCCGGCCTGGATCGGCACCATCAGATTCCAGTCCTGCACGCCGCCGAGGCCGCGGTAGGTGACATGCGTCGCCTCATGGCCGCGCTCTTCTGCGACCTCCACCAGGGAAGTGTGCAGGCACTCGTCGATCAGGAAATTCACCCGGCCGCCGTAGCCGTCGCCTTAGTCCGACCGGCCAGGGGATCGCTCTTGCGGGAAACCCGCCGGGTGCTCTTCAGCTTCAAGCCAAGGTCGCTCAGGGACTTCGGCCGCCCGCGCCGCGGATGGGCGGCCGCCCAGATTCGGGCCAGGTCGAGAAGCCGTTCGGTGAGCTTGGGATAGCCCGACAGCAGCTCTTCGGCCGTCGCGCCGGCCTCCAGCATCGCCGCGATGCCATAGACCGGGATGCGCGTGCCCTTGAACACCGGCTCGCCGCCCAGCGTGGCCTTGTCCTTGGCAACGACCGCTTCCGCTGCCTCCAGGTCGCGAACGCCCCGGTCGACTTGCTTGCGGGCCTCACCGACGTCGACGATCAGCAGCTCGTCGGCCTTCACGGTCTTGGCAGTCGGCTTGGCGGCGATCGCCACGAACAGGAGCTGGCGGCGCTCGGCCGACAAGGTGTCTCCAACGCCTCGCCAGACGCGCAGACGCACCAAGTCCTCGCCGGTCAGGAAACGAGGGGCCCGACTGCCGTTGCCGACCGGCGCCACGCGCACCTTCGCTACCGGCTCGACGATGTGCTTGTCGATGGCGTTATGAACGGCCTTCAGCTTCAAGCCGCTGACGGCGCCGGCTTCGGCGGGGGTATAGAGGCGGGCGGCATTGGCCATCTAATCAATCTCCTGGCGGAGCATAATAAGCCGACAGTGATTGTTCCGCAATGACCCCTCAGTGGCCGCCCGCTGCCCAGCCTCGGCGACCGAGAGACGCCCTTCCCGCCTCCGAACGGCCGGGCGACGAGCTTCCCCGGAGTCTGCCAGCGCCCATGATTAGGCTTAAGAGCCGAAACTTCCATTGACCGGGGTTCGAACGTCTCAGGTCATGCCGTCGCTTTCTGCGCGGTCGCAAAGACTTCGAGGGCGGACGTCGTCCCAACGACGTGCTCCGTACCCTCGACCCCGATGTCCATCCATCCAGCATTGACGGCCTCGAACATCGCTTCGGCCGGTCCGGTCCGGCCTTTCGGGATGCCGAACTGCTCGAACGCCGCCGGCCAACCGGCCCGTGGGACGGCAAACGCCTTGACGTCGCGTCGCATAACCTCGGCCAACTGAGCCGCGACGTCATCTGCACTGACCATCGAGCCAAGCTCGACGATGCGACGCCCCAACCACATCGGCCCGGTCAGCAGCCTCGCCACCTCCGCGCCGATGTCATTGGTCGCGACCATAGTCGATTTCCGACTGGTTGGATCGTAGTACACCGGCAGCGTGCCGCCCTGCGCGGCCTGCAGGCCGTAAAGGAAGTTTTCGAAGAAGCCCCCGGCGCGCACGAAGGCGATCGGCGATGCCAGGTCACGAAGGCCTTGCTCCAGGAGCGACAAGGCCGTGATCATCCCGAGCCCGCTGGTTCTGTTCGCGCCCATCGACGAAAGCGCGATCACCCGCGGCGGCGGCGCCTTGGTGAGCGCCGCGACATAGCTCGCGATGACACCCTTGGCTTCCTTGAAATCCGGCGAGGGGGCCCAGACGGCCGGCAACATGACAAACGCGCCGTCGACGCCCTTGAGCGCCCGCTCAATGGCGACCGCATCGTTCCAGTCGCCGTCGACCAGTTCGACACCCTGGTCCGCCCAGCTCGCGGCCTTTGCGCGGTCGCGGACTAGCGCGCGAACCGTCTTGCCTCTGGCTAGCAAGTGCCGCGCCGTCGCGCCGCCCGCTTTTCCCGTGATTCCCATGACTAAAAACATGCGTTCACTCCTGATGTAAGGGCGGAGCACCGCCCCGATTGATTCAGCGGATGAGCGGCAGAAGGGCCCGGACTCGGGCATCGCGCGCGTAGAGGCCACCCCATGTCAGCGCGCCCAGGAGCAGGGAAATAAGCTCAGGCGGCGATCCCAACTCGCCAACGCGGACATGGGCGCAGATGGCGCCGCCCAGAAAGCCGGTCACGAGGATCGCGCCGACGACGGCGGTGGCAGGGAGTGCGTAAAGGAGGGCGCAGGCGAGGATGATCGGCCCGACAACATGGGTCAGGTCGATCGCGAACCCGGTCTCCTGCAACATGCTTGCGATCTGCGTCGGCGCGAAAAGCTGAACGGCGCCGTCCACCGTTAGGGCGACAACAACAGCCGTGCTCATGATCCGGCCGGCCCAAAGGGCGCGATGCAAAGTCAGGGCTTCGGGCGCCTGGTGAAGGTTCATGGTTTCAGACATTTGGCGTCCTTCCAGGCGTCACTTCTCTTTGAGGCTCTCTACTTACTGTGCCTCCCGAATGTGATAAACGCAGAGAAATTGAACGCACTGTTCCCGCAATGAGGAACAATGGTCAGGCGCGAAGATGCAAAACCTGGAACCCATCCTCATCTTCATCACGGTCGCGGAAATGGGCAGCTTCACCCGCGCGGCCGATAGCCTGGGCATCCACAAAGGAAGAGCCTCGACCGCCGTCCGGAAGCTGGAAGTCGATCTCGGCGTCCGGCTCCTGCACCGGACGACGCGCAGCGTGCAGTTGACGGAAGACGGACGCGCCTTTCACGCCCGCGCCCGCGATCTTCTGGCTGAAGTCGATGACCTGCACGCGATGTTCGCTGGCGATCGCGTGGCGCTGCGCGGGCGTCTACGGGTCGATTTGCCGACCGAGGTGGCGCGCATGACGATCGTGCCGGCGTTGCCGGATTTCCTGGCGGCGCATCCCGAGTTGGAACTGGAGCTGTCGAGCACCGATCGGCAGGTCGATCTGGTTCAAGAGGGGTTCGACTGTGTATTGCGGCTAGGACCTATAAGGGACGAGACACTGATCGCTCGCCCGCTGGGCAGGCTGCGCATGGTCAACGCCGCCAGTCCCACCTACCTGGCGCGATACGGCGTCCCTCGATCGCTCGAAGATCTCCTGCGTCAGAACCATCGCACAATCCACTTTTCGACCGTGCTGGGCGCAAGGCCTCATGGATGGGAATATCCGGACGGCGACCGCTACAAGACGCTTCAGTTGCCGGGTGCGCTACACGTCAACAGTGCGCAGACCTACGAAGCGGCCGCCCTCGCCGGCCTGGGTCTACTTCAGGCGCCGCTCATGGGGATTGGCCGCTACCTGGAGAGCGGAGCGCTCGTCGAAATCGTACCTGATCTTCGGCGCCGGGCGCTCGACGTGTCCCTCGTCGTAGCCCATCGGAGCAATCTGTCCCGCCGCGTGCGAGCCTTCATGAATTGGATAGAAACAGTGCTCGCACCCTACCTGGAATAGGGAACCGACGGTACCGGCTGAGGCGCTGGGACGAATTATGCGGGTCACGGGCGTGCCGCTCCCGGGGGCTAGTCTGCTTCCGTGCCCCGAATCGTCGCCGCCCATCCCTTGAGGATCACCGCCTCCTCCGGATCGGTCTCTGCCACGGTCTCGGCGAACACCTGAAGTAGCTCTGCAGACTCTGGCATCGAGGCGACGCCGGCCCGTTGAAACAAGCTGGCCACGAAGACGGCGAACTTGCCCTGGGCGCCGACAAGGTCGTCGATCGAGGGCGCGGTCACCGCCGCGCCACCCGGTCAAACCTAGCGGCGCCGGTCGCCGAGCTTTCGGCCGTTCGGCAGCGGTGCGGGCTTGGCGGCGCCGGGCTCCGGCGGGGCGAGAAGCGTGTCGACGGGCACCTCGAGCGCTTTGGCCAAGCGGTCCAGGAGGTCGAGGGAGACATTGCCCTTTTGCAGCTCAATCTGGCTGATCCATCCACGGGCGACCCCGGCGTCCACCGCCAGTCGTTCTTGAGAAAGACCGCGCGCTGTCCGCATAAGCCTAAGATTCCAAGCCAAGAGTTCCCGACCGCCCATAAGGGCACGGGGCCACTGCTGACTACGATAAAACCACTCTCTATAGAGATCAGTTTAACGCAGCAAGGCCCCGAGGCCGGTCTTAGGCGTCACATCTTCCAAGCGGTAGCGGTCCTCGTCCCAGCCCAAGACCCTGGTCACCGATCTGACCCGTCGCCCGTCTGCGGTGCGCTCGATGAACACCACCAGGTTGATGGCCTGGGCGATGGCTCGGTAGGGCACCCGCTGGGTCACCTCGCCGATCAGGTCCTCGAGGCGCGACAAGGCCTCGCCGGCGCTGTTGGCGTGGATCGTGGCCAGGCCGCCAGGGTGGCCGGTGTTCCAGGCCTTCAACAGGTCCAGCGCCGAGCCGTCGCGGACCTCGCCGATGATGATGCGGTCGGGACGCAGCCGCAGGGTGTCGCGCACCAGGTCGGTCATGGTCACCGGCGGATTGGTCCGCTTGGTCAGCATCTCCAGCCGGTCGGCCGCGGCGCACTGCAGCTCGGCGGTGTCCTCGATCAACACGACCCGGTCCCCTGCGAAGGCCGGCTCGGCGAGGATGGCGTTGGCCAAGGTGGTCTTGCCCGAGCCTGTGCCGCCTGCGATGAGCAGGTTCTGGCGGTCTCGCGCGGCCTGGCGCAGCGCCTCGGCCATCGCCGCCGTCATCACACCCGTCTCCACATAGTTGGCCAGGGTGAAGACCACCTCCGGCCGCTTGCGGATCGCGAAGGCCGGGTTGGCGACGATCGGCATGAAGGCGCCCTGGAAGCGCTCCCCTGTCTCGGGCAGGGTCGCACTGATCCGCGGCCGATCCTTGGTCACCACCTCCCCTACATGGTCGGCGAGCAGGCGCAGAATGCGGTCGGCCGCATCGGGCTCGAGCCGTTCGCCGGTGAAGGAGCGGCCCTCCCCGATCTTGTCGATCCAGATCTTGCCGTCTGGATTGACCATCACCTCCACCACCCGCTTGTCGGCGAGAGCAGCGGCGATGACCGGGCCCATGGCCTGGCGGAGGGCGGCGACCTTACGATCGGCGACGACGGAGGTGCGCTCGGTCATGGGGGTCCCTTAAGCCAGTCCGTCATCGTCGTAATCGGGGCGATAGTGGTGGACACTCTGGGCGCCCAGGTAGTCCGCCGGATCGATCTGCGCCGGCGCGGCGGCCGGCACCTGGACGCCCTTGAACGGCGGCGGCGGCGCGCCGACGGCGCGCACCCCCTTCCAGTCGATCTGCGCGGGGCTGGGGATGTCGGCGGCGCCGGGCTTCTGCTCGTATGCAGCCGGCTGCCCATGGAAGTAGTCACCCGTCCGTGCCTTGAAGAACGGCTCCTCGTAGTAGCGGATCTTGTCCGCCAGGATCGGCTTGGCGTTGTTCACGAAAAGGAATTGCTTGGTGTCGTCGAGCCCACGCACGTCCTCCTCAGAGAGGATG
>Ga0302314_10023531_pt1 | contig 10052 bp, 4 predicted proteins | sample III_Palsa_N2_3_FD_200533 | JGI IMG/M metagenome (GOLD analysis project Ga0302314, IMG submission 200533) | Peat permafrost microbial communities from Stordalen Mire near Abisko, Sweden - III_Palsa_N2_3 | ecosystem: Environmental > Terrestrial > Soil > Palsa > Peat permafrost | place: Sweden...
AGCGCGTGACCCACGCGAGCGGTCTTCGCGCAACAAAAGATCCATTATTCGCCCTTGCGCCATGTGAATTCACCGTACCGGGGCTGCGGGATTGATCTACCTCTTGCGTTCGGTAAATTTTTCGTAAAATCTGCTGCGCCCACCGGATCCCCGGTAGGAACCGAGGATGCCGATGCCTTCTCTGACCCCGAGAAGCCTTTTTGCTGCCGTGCTGGCGCTCGCCGCTGCGCTCGTCCTTCTGGGCGGCACCGTGGTATGGAATTCCTATCGGTCGGCGGTCGGCAAAGCAGAAAGCGCATCGCGCAATCTGGCGCGCGTACTCGACGAGCATGCGGCCCATAATCTGGATAGCATCGATCAACGGTTGCGCATGGTCTTCGACCTGACGACCGGCGATTTTATCACCCGCCGCGGCGCCGAAGCCTTTACCCGCGTCATGACCCGGATGGCCGACGAATCCGGTCTGGTCCGCAGCTTCGCGGTCGCGGACGGCCAGGGCAAGCTGCTCTATGGCCGCGACGGCGACCAGCCGGTCACGGCCCTCGATGCCTTTACCGCGCAGCGCGAGCAGGGGCCAACCGGTTTGTTCATCGGGGTTCCGACCCGGATCGCCGACGGCGACGGCTGGCAATTGCCGGTCAGCCGCGGCTTTCGCGACGCCGACGGCCGCCTGCTGGGCGTTGCCATCGCTTACCTGGACCTGGCGGCGTTTGAGCGGTTCTATACCCGGCTCGATCTGGGCGTCGGCGGCGCCGTTGCCGTGGCCCGCGCGGACGGCAGGTTGCTGTGGCGCCATCCGATGATCGATCTGGCCGACCAGCCCACCTATAAGGCCCCGGCTGTCGCGGCCGACGCTTACGCGCCGGGCCAGAGCGGCAATTACCAGGCGGCGTCTCCCGTCGATGGCAAAGACCGGATCGTCGGCTATGTCGTCGATCCGAAGCTGCCGATCACGGTCTTCGTCGCGGTCGACGACAGTACGGCGCTCGCCGAATGGCGGCACGAGACGCTGATGACCGGGCTCGCCGCCGCCGGACTGGTGTTGTGCCTGATGCTGCTCGGCTGGCGCCTGAGACGGGAGATGGTCGAACGCGCCGGCAATTTTTCCGATCTGGAGCGGCAGGCGGCGGCGCTCGCGGTCAATACCATGCAGCTCGACATGGCCCGGAACCTGGCCGAAGAAGCGGAGGAGCGGCTGCGCAACGCGCTGGACGCACTGACCGAGGGCTTTCTGCTGTGGGATTCCGAGGATCGCCTGGTGCTGTGCAACGACGCCGCCCATGTGCTGGACCCCGATCCCGGCAACCGGATAGAATTCGGCCAATCCTTCCGCGAGCTGCTGGACGATCGGCTGGAGCGCGGGTTGATCCCGGCCGCGATCGGGCATGAGGACGAATATCGCGCGACCCGCATCGCCGCCCATCTCAACCCGACCCAGCCGATCGAGTTTGAGACCACCCACGGTCAGATCCTGCGCATCGTCGAGCGGCAGACGACCGAAGGCGGCATCGTCACGCTGCGCAGCGACGTGACCGCCCAGCGTCAGCTGGAGCGCGCGCTGATCGAGGCCAACGCCGAAGCCGAGGCCGGCAGCCGCGCCAAATCCGAATTCCTGGCCAGCATGAGCCACGAGCTGCGCACGCCGCTCAACGCGGTAATCGGCTTCGCCGAACTGATCCATGGCGAGATGCTGGGCAGCGACGCCGCCGCCCATCGCCGCTACCGGGAATATGCCGGCGACATCCGCGACAGCGGCAGCCATCTCCTGGGCCTGATCAACGACATCCTGGATTTCTCGAAGACCGAGGCCGGCGAGATGCAGCTGATCCAGGATCCGGTCGATCTGGGCGAACTGGTCGAGAGCGCGGTGCGCATGCTGAAGTCCCGTGCCGAACGCGCAGGCATCACGCTCGACGGCCGGGTGCCGGCGCAACTGCCCTCGGTGCTGGGTGACGGTATGCGCCTGCGCCAGGTGCTGCTGAACCTGCTGTCGAACGCGATCAAATACACGCCCGAATCCGGCCATGTGTCGGTCACCGTCGAGGCGAGCGGCGACAGCGTGCTGCTGAAAGTCACCGACACCGGCATCGGCATCGCGCCCGAGAATATGTCGATCGTGCTGGAGCCGTTCCGCCAGATCGACAACGACCTCAATCGCCGCAACCCCGGCACCGGCCTGGGCCTGCCGCTGACCAAGCGTCTGGTCGAACTGCACCAGGGCGTGCTGGAGCTGGAAAGCGTCGTCGGCCGGGGGACGACGGCGGTGGTCCGGCTGCCGGCGAACGAGATGCGGCTGGCTGTGGCCGGCTAAGGCCCCGAAAAATGCGGAATCAGAGATGAGATGGCGTGATTAGTTGGCTTGCACGGCTTGTGGAGTTCTGTCGGCACAGAGCACCTTTCATTCTGGCGGTGACCGCGCTTCTCACCGTTCTCGGCGGCGTCTACACAGCACGGCATCTGCGCATCGACACCGATACCGATAAGCTGATATCGCCCGATCTTCCCTGGCAAAAGCGGTTGGCCGACTACACGCGATCCTTCCCGCAATCGACCGCGCAGACGGTCGTCGTGGTGCAGGGGCAGGCGGCGGATAGCGTCGAGGACGCGACCGCCAGCCTGACAACCGCTCTTGCCCGGCGCAGCGACATCTTCAAGACCGTCACGCGGCCGGATGCCGGCGCGTTCTTCGATAAGAACCGGCTGCTGTTCCTGCCCGTGAAGGAACTCGGCGCGCTGTCGGACCAACTCGCGGCAGCCGAGCCGTTGCTCGCAACCTTGGATGGCGACACCAGCCTGCATGGCCTGTTCGGCTTGCTGGATCAGGCCCTCAAAAGCGCCACCGACGGCGACGCGTCGTTGGGCGCCTTGAAAGGCCCGATGCAGGCTTTCGCCGAGGCCACCCAATCCGTCGTCGATCGCCGCCCGGCCCCGGTTCAATGGGGCGCGCTGGTCACCGGGTCCCAGGCCTCGCCGGAGGACCTGCGGAAATTTATCCTGGTTCAGCCAATTCTCGATCCGGACGCGTTGCAACCCGGCATAAAGTCGAGCGAGATCATCCGCCAAACCGCCGACGCGCTGCATCTGGCCGAGCAGCATGTCGTGATCGGCCTAACCGGCGATGTCCCGCTTGCCGATGACGAGTTCGCCAGCGTCACCGAAGGCGCCGGAACCGCGACCGTGGTGTCGCTCGTGCTGGTGGGACTCATCCTGCTGGCCGGACTGCGGACGCCGCGCCTGATCGTGGCGATCGGCTTGACCCTCATCGTCGGGCTGATCGCCACCGCGGCGTTCGCGACCGCCGTCGTCGGCTCGCTCAATATGATCTCGGTCGCCTTCGCCGTTTTGTTCATCGGCATCGCCGTCGATTTCGGCATTCAGTTCACGATGCGTTTTCAGGAGGAAATCTATCAGGCCACGCGTGGAGCGCCCGAGGCCGGCCGGGCAAGCGCCAACCGATCGGCACTCGAGCGCACGGCCAAAGGCATCTGCAAACCCCTCGCGATCGCGGCGACGGCCGCGGGCATCGGCTTCTATTCCTTCCTGCCGACCGACTATCGCGGCGTGTCCGAGCTGGGGATGATCGCGGGCACCAGCATGTTCATCGCCCTGCTGGCGAATCTGACGGTCCTGCCGGCATTGCTTTCGGTCATGCCCACACGGGACAAGCCGCGGCATGGCGGATTTCTGTGGGCCCGCCCGGTCGATCGCTGGCTGCAACGCCGTGCCCGGCCGGTCGTCCTGACGGCAATGGCATTCGGGCTGGCCGCCCTCGCCGCCACGACCCTGTTGCGCTTCGACGCGGATCCGATCGACATCAAGGATCCAGCGCGAGAGTCCGTCAGGCTTGCGACCGAACTTGCGCGGGATCCGCTTGCTTCGCCCTACAGTATCGAGATGCTGGCGCAAAACCTCGACGCCGCTCAAAGTCTGGCGCAGCGGCTCGAACGGCTGCCCGAGGTCCGTCAGGTCGCGACCCTGACGAGCTTCATCCCGGATCGACAGGCCGCGAAACTGGAGATCCTCAGTGATCTCGGCATGATGATGGAGCCGATCCTCGATCGTCCCGCACCATCGCAAGCGCCGAAGCCGGATGAGGATCTGACGGCCGTCAAAACCTTCGAAAGCGATTTCAAAATCTTTTTAGCCGGTCCCCATGGCGCCGAACTGGGCACCGCCGGCACGAATTTCGCCCGGTCCCTGCGGCGGTGGCTCGCGACCGCGACCGACGCGGACGGCGGGCCGTTGCGTTCCGCACTGCTCGGTGGATTCGAAGGCCGCCTCGATGGGCTGCGGAAATCGCTCGGTGCCGAGCGGGTTACGCTCGACAGCATTCCGCCCGAGATCAAAGCGGACTGGATCAGCGCCGATGGTCGCGCTCGAATTTCGGTCTTTCCCAAAGGGAACATGCGCGACGGCCGCCAATTCGCAGATTTTGTCGCCGCCGTCAGAACCGTGGCGCCCGCAGCGACCGGCATGCCTGTCGTCACCCTCGAATCAGCCGCCATCGTCAGCCATGCGTTCGTCTTTTCGTCTCTGCTCGCATTGACCACGATCACCGGCGCGCTGGTTTTGATCCTGCGGCGGTTCAGAGACGTCGTGCTCGTGCTGGCACCGCTGGCGCTCGCCACGCTCTATACGCTGGGCACCGTCGTCGCGCTCGGCATGGCGTTCAACTATGTCAACGTGATTGCCATTCCGCTCCTGCTCGGTGTCGGCGTTGCCTTCAATATTTATTTCGTCATCGCCTGGCGGGACAGCCGGGGACCGGTCGCCCTGCTGCAGACGGCGACCGCTCGCGCCGTGTTCTTCAGCGCCGGGACGACGTCCACCGCATTCGCCAGCCTGGCGCTTTCGCCCCATCGCGGCATGGCTAGCTGCGGCGTATTGCTCATCTTGGCTCTGGGCTACGTGCTGCTGTCGACGGTCATCATTCAGCCGGCCCTGATGACCCTGTGGGGCCGTGGGCGATCTGCTCTCTAGCGACCGATGTCGCCGGCACCGCCTTCGCCTTTCGCCGCGTCGCCAATCCTCGGATCACCACATAGAAGATCGGCGTGAAGATCAGGCCGAAGCCGGTCACGCCCAGCATACCGAAGAACACCGCGGTGCCGAGCGCCTGACGCATTTCCGAGCCGGCGCCGGTCGCGACCACGAGCGGCACGACGCCCAGGATGAAGGCGAACGAGGTCATCAGGATCGGCCGCAGGCGGGTTCTGGCCGCCGTCGCGGCCGCCTGGAACCGGTCCTGGCCCTCCTCTTCGGCTTGCCGGGCGAACTCCACGATCAAAATCGCGTTCTTGGCGGCAAGGCCGACCAGCACGACAAAGCCGACCTGAGCCAGGATATTGACCGAGATGCCGCGCAGCAGCAGGCCCGACACCGCCGCCAGCAGGCACATCGGCACGATCAGCACGACCGACAGCGGCAGGGCCCAGCTTTCATACTGCGCCGCCAGCACCAGGAACACGAACAGCACCGAGGCGGCGAAGACCAGCAGGCCCGAATTGCCGGCGAGCTTTTCCTGATAGCTGAGCTCGGTCCATTCGAAGCCGAAGCCGTCCGGCAGCTTTTCGACCGCCAGCTTTTCCATGGCGGCAAGCGCGTAGCCGGTCGAATAGCCCGGCATGAGCGAGCCCTGAACCTCGGCCGCGGGATAGAGATTGTAGCGCGGCACGCGATAGGCGCCGGTGATATCGCGGAAATCGGTCACGGCGCCGAGTTGCACCATCTTGCCCTGGCCGTTCCGGGTCTTCAGCCGCGCGATGCTGTCGACATCGTCACGAAACGGCGCGTCGGCCTGGGCGGTCACCTGATAGGTGCGGCCCAGATAGTTGAAGTCGTTGATGTAGGCCGAGCCCAGATAGACCTGCAGCGCCTCGAACACGTTGCCGACCGGCACGTCCAGCATCTCGGCCTTCACCCGGTCGACGTCGGCATAGACCTTGGGCGTGCGTGTGTTGAACAGCGAGAACACACCGACCAGGCCGGGCGTCTGATTGGCGGCGGCCAGAATCTCGTTCGTGGCCGCTTCCAGCGCCGGCAGGCCGCGGTTGCGCTTGTCCTGGATCATCATCTTGAAGCCGCCGGAATTGCCGATGCCACGCACGGGCGGCGGCTGGATGACCAGCGTGAAGGCCTCCTGCATCACGCCCAGGCGCTTGCGCAATTCGGCCTGGATCGAAATGTCGGTCTGGCCCAAGGCGACCCGCTCGGGAAACGGCTTCAGACCCGCGAAGATCGCGCCGGCATTCGGCGCATTGGTGAAGGTGGCACCGTCGAACCCCGCGAGTTCCACGCCGAAATCGACGCCGGGCGTGTCGAGCGCGATCGACGCCGCCCGCCGAACCGCCGCATCGGTGCGCGCCAGCGACGATCCCGGCGGCAATTGCAGCACGATGATCAGATAGGCCTGATCCTGATCCGGAATGAAGCCGGTCGGCGCCCGCTCGAACTGAAAGCCGGTGAGGCCGATCAGCGCCGCATAGACGATCAGCATCAGGGCCGCCATGCGGGTCAGGCGCGCGGTCAGCCGGCCGTAGCGGTCCGACAGCCAGTCGAACAGCCGGTTGAAGCCGCCGAAGAAGGCGAAGAGCGGCCGCGTCAGCAGCGAGTGCTTCCGCTCATGCTGCTCGACATGCGGCTTGAACAGCAGGGCGCACAATGCCGGGCTGAGCGTGAGCGACACGGTCAGCGAGATCACGGTCGAGGCGGCGATCGTGACGGCGAACTGGCGGAAGAACTGGCCGGAAATGCCGGGAATGAAGGCGGCCGGAATGAAGACTGCGCACAGCACGAGCGCGATCGCGATCAGCGCACCGCCGACCTCGTCCATCGATTTGTGCGCAGCCTCGCGTGGTCCCATGCCCAGCCGCAGGTTTCGTTCGACGTTCTCGACCACGACGATCGCATCGTCGACCACGATGCCGACCGCCAGCACCAGGCCGAACAACGACAGGTTGTTGAGCGAATAACCGAAGGCGGCCAGCACCGCGAAGGTTCCGATCAGCGAGACCGGAATGGCGACGACCGGGATGATCGAGGCCTGCCAAGTCTGCAGGAACAGGATGACCACGATGACGACGAGAAGCACCGCCTCGAGGATCGTCTTCTCCACCTCGTCGACCGACTGGGCGATGATCTTGGTCGGATTATAGACGATGTCGTAGCGCACGCCGCTCGGGAACGACTTGGATAGCTGTCCCATCATCGAGATCACATTGTTCGCGGTCGCGAGCGCGTTCGATCCGGGCTGCTGGAAGATCAGCAGATGGACCGCCTGACGGTTGCTGAGATAGGCGGAAGTGCCGTAATCCTGGGCGCCCAGCTCGACCCGGGCCACATCGCGGATCCGGGTGACCCGGCCGCCGATATCGGCCTTGATGATGATATTCTCGAACTGGCGCGGGTCGACCAAGCGGCCCAGGGTTTCGACATTGACCTGGAACGCGCCGGGATTGGGCGTCGGCGGGGCGTTCAGCACGCCGGCCGAGACCTGGACGTTCTGCGCCTGCAATGCCGCCACGACCTCGCCTGCGGTCAGGTCACGGGCCGCGACCTTTTCCGGATCGAGCCAGATGCGCATGGAATAGTCGCGCGCGCCGAAGATGCGCACGTCGCCGACGCCGTTGATGCGCGAGAGCACGTCGCGCACCTGCAGCGTGGCATAGTTCGAGATATAGAGCTGGTCGCGCGACCCGTCGGGCGACGACAGATGCACGACCATCATCAGGTCGGGCGAGTTTTTCTTCACCGTCACGCCCAGGCGCTGCACCGTATCGGGCAGGCGCGGCTGGGCGATCGCCACGCGATTCTGCACCAGCACCTGGGCGATATCCAGATCGGTGCCCAGGCTGAAGGTGACGGTAATCGACACGTTGCCGTCGCCGGTCGCCTGGCTGACCATGTACAGCATGTTTTCCACACCGTTGATCTGCTGTTCGATCGGCGTCGAAACCGTGTTGGCGACGACCTCCGCCGAGGCGCCGGGATAGGATGCCGTGACCACGATGGTCGGCGGTGCGATCTCGGGATATTGCGCTACCGGCAGCGCGAAATAGGCGACCGCGCCGACGATGGTGATGAAAATCGAGACGACGGCCGCGAAGATCGGCCGGTCGATGAAGAAATGCGAGATGTTCATGACGGCACCGCTCAACCGGCCGTCGCGGATGGCTTGATCTCGCCCGGTTGCGGTGTGACCTTGGACCCGGGACGCGCCCGCACCAGCCCGTCGATCACGACGCGGTCCTTGGGATCGAGCCCCGACCGGATCACCCTGAGGCCGTCGATCACGGGCCCGAGCCGCACCGGCTTCGGCACGACGGTGCCGTCCACGGCGACGGTCAGGACCAGCTTCGAGGATTGGTCGGTCACCACCGCCGCATCCGGCACCAGGATCGCCTGATAAGGTTCCGAGCCCGGGATGCGCAGCCGGCCGAACTGGCCGGGCGTCAGGAAGAAATTCGGGTTCGGGAACACGCCGCGTGCGCGGATCGATCCGGCGCTGCGATCGACCTGATTGTCGACGAAATTCAAGACGCCCTCGCGCGTCCATGTCTGCTCGTCGGTCAGGCGCGCGAACACCGGCACGCCCTTGTCGCGGTTGGATTTCAACCGGCCGCCCGCGACCGCGCGCTCATAGGACAGGAATTGCGCCTCGCTCATGTCGAAGTTCAGATAGATCGGGTCTAGCGAGACGATCGTGGTCAGCAGGGTCGGCGTGCTGGCGGCGGCACCGCCGCTGACCAGATTGCCGATCGAGACCTCGTGCCGGCTGATGCGACCGGTCACGGGAGCGGTCACATGGCTGAATTCCAGATCGAGCTGTGCCTGCCGGACGGCGGCCTTGCCGGTCTCGACCGAGGCCGCGGCGGCCTTCATGGTCTGGGTCCGCTCGTCATAGGTCGATTGGGCGACGAAATCCTTCTCGCGCAGCGTCGCGGCGCGCGACAATTGACGATTGGCCAGGTCGAGCGTGGCCGAGGCCGTCGCCAACTGCGCCTCGGCCTGCTGCAGCTCGATCTCGTACGGCCGGGGGTCGATGACGAACAGCAGATCGCCCTTATTGACGATCTGGCCATCGGTGAAATGGATCTCGGTCAGGTAGCCGGGAACCCGCGCCCGGATCTCGACGTAATCGACCGCGGCGAACTGCCCGGTATATTCGTCCCACTCGGTCACTTCCTTTTGGACCGGCGCGCTGACCGTCACTGGCGGCGGCGTGGCGGGGGCGGCCTGGGCGACCGCCGGACGGGTCGGACATCCCAGTAGGACGGCGGAGCCGCCGGCGACCGCGGCCACGCCGGCGGCAAAGAGCAAATAACGGGTCCCGCGGCGAGCATGAGGCTTCTGGGTCGACACGGGCGGCCGCCTTTCGCGCAAGATTGGCGACCCGTTAGAAAGCCACCGGATACCTCAAATCCTGCCAGGTTTTGCCACGCAAGTCTTGTACGGAACCACTCTCAAAGGGCCGCTCGGCGCACCGGCACAACCCGTCCGGCGGCACCGGCGCGGCGAGCCGATCGCGACGCCGGATCAATCGCCGCGCATTCCCCCTTTCACGCCGTTCCGGCAGCGCGCTAGGATCGCGACAGTACATTGATTTCCCAAGGCAAGGGGTCGCCCGCGGCCCCCCGGAGACTGCTCGATGATTTCACGCCGATCCCTGGCCCTGCTCGCCGGCAGCGCCGCCCTTGTCTCGGGCCTGCGCATTCCCGCGGCGCTCGCCGCCGATGCGCCGGAATCGGCCTACGACAAGATCAAGCGCACCAAAAAGCTGCGCGTCGGCGCCATCGCCGGTGGCGAGCCCTACTACCACAAAGATCTGGTCGGCGGGAAATGGTCGGGCTTCTGCATCGACATGGCGACCGACCTCGCGTCGCAGTTCGAGGCCGAACTCGAGATCGTCGAAAGCACCTGGGGTAACGCGGTGCTGGATCTGGAAGCGAACAAGATCGACATCATGTTCGGCGTCAACCCGACGCCGAAGCGCGCCTTCGTCATCGATTTCTGCAAGCCGCTGTTCACCAACGCCTTCACCATCCTGGCCAAGA
>Ga0302314_10023532_pt1 | contig 10052 bp, 13 predicted proteins | sample III_Palsa_N2_3_FD_200533 | JGI IMG/M metagenome (GOLD analysis project Ga0302314, IMG submission 200533) | Peat permafrost microbial communities from Stordalen Mire near Abisko, Sweden - III_Palsa_N2_3 | ecosystem: Environmental > Terrestrial > Soil > Palsa > Peat permafrost | place: Sweden...
CCGCGATCGCCTGCTGGGTCCCGCCGAGGCCGCCGTTGGTGATGAGCACGCTGGCCTTCGGCAGCAGCTTGTCGAACGGGATGAACCCGGCGACATGCGTTGCTCACTGATAGCTGGACGAGCGGGAGCGGGGGTTGGGATGAGCGGATGGCAGGCGCTGGACGAGTTCCTGCGGACCGATCCGCGGGATGTGGGTTGCGACCAGGCGATGCAGATGCTGCACGTCTACGTCGATGCGGTGAGCGCCAACGTCGTTGATGCCGCTGAGCGGCTATACCCCGGCGCTGCCGCGCATTTGCGGTCCTGCGGCCCGTGCGATGAGGATTTCGCCGGGCTGCTCGCGGCCGTCAGCGGAGACGCGTCCTAGGACCACACTGACCTGGGGTAGCATCGCGAGATGCCGGATCGGAAGCCTGGCAGGAGACGGGTCGACAGCGCCGCCGAGACCCGGCAGCTGATCCTGGACGCCGCGCTGGCATTGTTTGATGACTGCGGCTACGGTGCGACGACGGTCAAGGCCATTGCCGGACGCGCCGGAGTGGCTGTCGCGACCGTTTACACCAGTGTCGGCGGGAAGCCCGCTGTGCTGGCCGAAATCATCAACGCGGGCACCCGCGACCCCGAGATCGAGCGCAGCCTGCAGCGCGTGCGGCATGCACCGGACGGGCCCTCGGCCGTCCGTGAGATCGTTGCCGGCAACCGCGCTGTCAACCAGGCCCACTGGACCGGGATCAACCTTCTCCTCACGGTCGGGCCTACCGATGACATCGTCGGCGCGGCCGCCGCGCGAGCGGCTGCCTCTTACCGGGCGTCCCTGGCCGTGGGGGCCAGCCGGCTGGCAAGCCTCGGCGTGCTCGCCCCGCGCATCGACCTGACCGTCGCGGCTGATGTCCTGTGGTTCTTTCTGGGTCTCGGGTCATGGCATCGCCTGATCGAGGACTGCGGATGGGACTGGGACCGGGCGGAGCGCTGGCTGCGCGACTCGATCAGCCACTCGCTTCTCGACTAGAACACTACTCTGATGATCAGAATTCCGTTCTGATAGAATTCGCGGGACAGTGCCGACGGGGGGCGGCTATGGACGAAGACGGCCATTTAGGAGCACCCGTGAAACGATCGACCCACCGGCAACTGCTGACGACGCACATCGGCAGCCTGCACCGGCCCGCGGCGCTGCGGGAAGCAGCCGAGGACAGGCGGGAAGAGGCCATCACCGAGGCAGTGCGCGAGGTCGTCGCCCGGCAGGTCGAGGCCGGCATCGACGTGGTCTCCGACGGGGACATGAGCAAGCCGAGCTACAGCACCTACATCGCCGAGCGGGCGACGGGATTCGGCGGATCAAGGAAGGAGCCCCGCCGCTGGCTCGAGGCCGAGGACTTCCCCGACTGGGGCGGCCCGAAGATCGAGATCAACCTTGACCCGCTGCCGCCGGCGGTGCCGGCCGTCGTCGGCGACATCCGCCGCATCGACACCGGCGCGGCCGAACGCGATGCCGCTAACCTGGCGGCGGCCGTCACCGAAGCCGGTGCCGCCGAGGGATTCCTCACCGCCGCCTCGCCCGGAGTGCTCACCATCTTCATGGAAAATCAGCACTACCCCAGCCATGACGCCTACATCGAGGCGCTCATCCCGGTCATGCGCGAAGAGTACGAGGCTGCCTACCGCGCCGGCCTGCTGGTCCAGATCGACTCGCCCGACCTGTCAGCCTTCGACGTCCAGTTCCCCGGGATGCCGCTGGATGAGTGGAAGCGGGTGGCCGCGGCTCACCTGGACGCGATCAACGCCGCGACCGCCGGCATCCCGCCCGAAGCCATGCGCCTGCACGTCTGCTGGGGAAATCACGAGGCTCCGCACACCCGCGACATCGCCCTGCGGGAAATACTGCCGAACCTGCTGCGCGCACGGCCAGCAGCACTGTGCATCCAGGCCGCCAACCCCCGCCATGAGCACGAATGGCGAGTGTTTGAAGACATCAAGCTGCCCGAAGACAAGATCCTCATCCCCGGGGTCATCGACACCACCACCAGCTTCGTCGAGCATCCCGAACTCGTGGCCGAGCGCATCATGCGCTTCGCCCGTGTCGTCGGGCCGGAACGGCTCATCGCCGGGACCGATTGCGGCTTCGCCACCTTCGCCGACCACTACAACCTCACCCCGTCCATCTCCTACGCCAAGCTGCGCTCCCTGGTGGCCGGGGCCGCACTGGCAAGCGGCCAGCTCTAGTTAGCTCCAGCCGGTGCGGACCCCATCGGGGCAGCACCGTCGAGGCCGTTTCTGCCCGCAGACGCCCGGCGGGCCGGGTGACCGCGCACGACACGGAGCACGGTACTCAACCCACTGATCAGAGTGCCACTCTGATCAAACGACACATACTTAGAAAAAAGAGTGATGATCTGATAGCGTGGTGCCCGTGGACGAGGTGCTGGAGATCTGGAGCACGGGCCTGACCTTGGGCTTCGCCAAGACCGTGCCTGGTGCGGACGTGCCGGGGTCCACGTCTCGCGCTGGAGGATAGCGTCCGTTTTGGCGTTGAGAATCCAAAATAAGCGTGCGAGATTGATCTGGATTCTGCGGTCCAGGTCTTCGAGAGGATCTCCTTGGGCCTCACGGCCCAACGCGCCCTTGTTGCTGGCGCAACCGTGGTTCCTTGCAGTTTGCCGACCCCAATAGCGGTCTCGGCGCCCCCGTAAAGAATTCGCTATCGGGGTCGGCAATTGAACCATGAAACGATACAGAGGAGAAAACGACTCGCAATGGACAGCGTCTCAATAGTCTGTTGCAGATTCTCGTGATTCTGGGCGTCTTCTCGCTCGTCGCGGTGCGGTACGCCTGGCCGCGGCTAGCCGCGCTCTCTCGCGACTCTGCTCTAACTCCACCGCTCTGGGTGCATGGGTTGACCGGGGTGTGGGCGGGCTGGGGTCATGTCTGCCCATCTATGGAATATCCGACACAACGCGATCACGGGAGAAAAACATGCGAGAAGATATAGTTCCGGGAGCCGTTTTCCCCGATTACGAGCTGCCCGACCAGGAGAGCGTCAGCCGACGGCTGAGTGAGATCCAGGGCGATGACCCGCTGATCTTGACGCTTGCGCGCGGTCATTACTGCCCGAAGGAGCATCTGCAGCACCGCGACCTTGCGGCCCTATACCCGAAGATGGCCGTTGCCTATACCAAGATCGCGACGATCTCGACCGACGTCCACCACACGAGCCAGGAGTTCCGGCTGTCGGTCGGCGCCCAGTGGCCGTTCCTGTCGGATCCTGGGCGCATCGTGCAGCGGGATCTTGACATCAAGGAGTACACCGACCCCCAGAACGACCCGATGATCCCGCATACGCTGGTGCTCAAGCCCGGCCTGGTCGTGCACAGGATCTACAACGGCTACTGGTTCTGGGGTCGGCCGTCGGTCAGCGAGCTGTGGCAGGACCTCCGTGACGTGAGCCGCGAGCTCCGTCCCGACTGGGACCTCGCCGCACCGGGGCTTCGCGAGGCATGGGACGCGGGTGATCGCTCGAAGTTCCACGGCTGGAACAAGCCGTGACGGATGTCGCGACGTTGAGCGGCCTCTGGAACGGGTACACGCGTGGGCCCGGATAGATCTGAGTGCCCGCTCGCGGGCACCGCGGCCGTGAGCGCTGGTGAGGTCGAGATCGATCCCGGCGCGAGCGAGGCCGCGGCGCTCGATGCGGCGGGGCCCGGTGCGGCGGCCCGGCCCGGCGGCGGGCTGGTCGGCCGGACCTTCTGGGCCCGCGGCCTTGAGGCGCCTGCGCGCGATTTCCTGCGGACCGAGACCGGCTCGGCCGCGGTCCTGTTGGGCGGGGCGGTCGCCGCGCTTGTCTGGGCGAACATCGGGAACTCGTACGAGCATGTCCGGACAACGGTCGCGAGTGTCACGATCAGCGGTGGCAGCGTCCGGCCTCGACATCGAACAGTTCCAGGCGGCGCTGAGGATGCATAAGGCCGCCGGGCGGATCGCCGAAGACGTCGAGTCTGCCGATCTGTCGGGTGTGTCCGGAACACCGTCGTTCTTCATCAACGGCCACCGCTATCAAGACGCCTCCGACATCCAGACCCTGACCAAGGCCGTCGAGCTCGCCGGCACCCGCGCGCGGGTGAACACGCCCGGGGATCCGGCCGGGAACGCGCCGACCACGCAGGTCGCGGGCCCGGCTGAGGCGAACCGCCTCACTGACTCATGAGGAGACCGAATGGCTTCGTTTCCCGCCCCTCACACGGGCATCCTGCTCACCCACTTCATCGTGTCGAAGGACGTCGCCCGCTCCCGGGACTTCTACGCCGGTGTCCTCGGCGGCGAAGTCGTCTTCGACGCAGGGATGGCGGTCGTCGCGCTGGCAAACAGCTGGATCATCATCAACGTTGGCGGACCGCCGACCGACGACAAGCCGACCGTGACGCTCACCGCACCCGATCCCGACGCGGTCAGCAGCTTCTTGAACATTCGCGTGGCAGACATCCAGGAGATCTACGAAGACTGGAGCTCCAAGGGTGCGCAGTTCCTGTCCCCGCCCATTGAACGCGGAGAAGGGTTCCGCTGCTACCTGCACGATCCGGACGGCCACCTGATCGAGGTCGCCCAGGTAAACCCGGACTTCCTGGCGGGTCACCGCTCTCCGGACTCGGGCGAAGCGGGAACGCAAGCAGGAGGCGCTTGATGCGAACCGGCCACGCCGAGAGCGACGAAGCCGGCGAGCGGGTGACGCCGGCAACGCGCCTGCGTCAGCCGTCCGACGGCGTGAGCCCCGCGGGCGGCATCGCCGCGGAACTTGAACTGGCGGACTGGCGACGCGAGGTGTCCGAGCTTTACGCCGCCATGCGCAGCGCGGCTACTCCGCGTACGCGCTGTGGCGAGAACGGCGCGACCGGCTGTTCCGGGACCACCCGCAAAGCCCGCTGCCCGCCGGCAGCAGCCTGCGCCGGACGGGATTGCCGTACTGGCCGTACGACCCCGGGCTGAGGCTGGAGGTGGAGGTGGAGGTGGAGGCCGTCGCCGCCCCGGCTCGCCTGGAGATCCCGACCGGGGAAGGGGAGACGACCCGCCTTCGCCAGGTCGGCTCAGTCCGGCTCCCGTCGCCTGGAGAAGAGCGCGTCAGCGTGTGGTGGCTTGAACAATACGCCGGGGGGATCTTCCGTCCGATCCGGGACCGCACCGCCGGGCAAGAGAGCTACGGGGGCGGGCGGTATCTACTCGATACGGCAAAGGGCGCTGATCTAGGCGCCAGCGACGGTCGGCTGATCGTGGATTTGAACTTCCTCTATCACCCATCCTGTCGCTACGACGATCGCTGGGCCTGTCCGCTGGCGCCGGCCGGAAACGTTGTCGACGCAGTGTTGAGGGCGGGCGAAAAGCTGAGCCACGCCGGGTACGGCATCTGAGCAGCCGAGGGTGTAGAGGAAAGGAGAGGTGCGATGAGCGCCAGTCAGCAGGGATCCGACGGCGCGACTCGGGTGGCCTACATCTTGGGTGTCCCCCTGGCCGAGAATGTTGTGCGCCAATGGCCGCAAATGAGGGAAATTGCGCGCACGAGCAAGCTCGTCGCCGAAGTCGAGGCAACTTCCCCGAACTGACCCTGGAAATCGGCCGACGCATCCAACTCGGGCAGGTCATAGTCGCCGAGTGGACGTGCAACTACGGTGACGGCCGCCTGTACAGAAACGTGACCATCGGCGAGCTGGAGGACGGCCACGCGGTTCGCGTCACTGACTACTGGGGTGAGCCCACGACGACACCCGAGTGGCGTCGCTCGCTGACGGATCGACTCGACATGCCCGGCGATGGTATCTGGCCGGACGGGGAGCATCTCGGGCACTACTGACGCCGACACGGGTATCTGCGGCCCAGTCGCTTTACCGATGCCGCGAGCCGGGCATCGCGGGTACGTTCTACAGGAACCGGGCCCAGACATAGCAGCGCGTTGAGGTCACGGGCGGGACGTGCTCGCTTGTCGGCCGCCGTTCCTATATCCCAGATCTCCCGAAGGCTTTCTCGATGTCCTTTACCCGGGGGCCGTCCGGGTGATGCCTTTTGCGGCTGCGGGCCGCTGCCGCGACCCTGCCTCCGCGAACGCTCTCCGCCAGCGTCGCTTCGGCAGCTCGCTGCCGTTCTTGGTCCCCGACCGGGCCGGGCAGCGCTGCTAGAGGTCACCAGGCGGATCCGTCAGAGCTCGATGTAGGAGCCCATGGTAACGATGCGGCGCTGCGGCAAGCCGAAGAAATCCACCGGGCTCTTCGACGTGCGTGACAGCAAGAGGAAGAGCCTCTTGCGCCACGTGCGCATGCCGGGATCGTCACCCAGGACGATGGTGATCTCGGAGACGAAATAGGTCGCGGTCTCAACATCGATCTCTACTGGCAGGCCCTCAGCCGCGGCCTGCCGGAGCGCTGCCGGCACGTTCTGGTCATCCTGGAAGCCGTAGCGCACCGTCAGGTAGACGATGCCGTCGTCTTCGTATCCGAGGTCATCGACCGCGATCTGCTCAGAGCGGCCGACGTGCGGGACCGTCGCGGTCTCGACCGACACGATGACGACGCTGTCGTGCAGCACGTGGTTGTAGTCGACATTGTCGCGCAGCGCGAGCGGTGTGGTCTTCTTGCCCGGCGTGGGGAAGACCGCCGTGCCCGGCACGCGGTGCAGCGGAGGATCGCAGTGCCGGATCTCCTCGACGAAGTCCCGCAGCAGCCCCTCGGCCGCCGAGCGCCTGGCCGTGACGAGTTCCCGTCCGCGCTGCCAGGTCGAGAGCAGCGTGAAGATGATCAGCGCGAGGGCCAGCGGGAACCAGCCGCCGGACACGACCTTGGTCAGGTTCGCCGTGAAGAATGCGAGATCCACGACGAGGAAAGCTGCCGCGCCCGGCAAGACGATCCATAGCGGCTTCTTCCAGAGCACCCGCACGACGACGAAGAACAAGATGGTGGTCGCCGCGAATGTCCCGGTGACAGCGATGCCGTAGGCGGAGGCCAAAGCGGCAGCGGACCCGAAGCCGACCACGAGCCCGATCACGGCGATGTAGAGCAGCCTGTTGACCGCCGGAACGTAGACCTGTCCTTCCGCTCCCGACTTGTGCACGATCCGCAGCCGGGGCAGGAAGCCCAGCTGCACCGCCTGCCGGGTGACCGAGAACGTCCCGGAGATGACCGCCTGCGACGCGATCATGGCCGCGGCCACCGCGACCACGACCATCGGCAGCTGAGCCCAGCGGGGAAACATCTCGAAGAACAGATTCGTGGTCACCTCGGGCGCGCGGAGGATCATCGCTCCCTGGCCCAGGTAGTTGATGATCAGCGCAGGGAATACGACGAAGATCCACGCCCGGGTGACCGACGGCCGGTCGAACTGCCCGAGGTCGGCGTACAGCGCCTCGGCGCCGGTGACCACGAGCACGATTCCGCCGAGGGCCAGGAAACCGGTCAGGGGATGGCCGAGGAAAAACGCGAGCCCGTAGCCAGGCGACAGCGCCTTCAGGATCACCGGGTTCCCGATGACCTTGGCGAGGCCGGAAGCCGCCAGGATGGCGAACCACGCCGCCATGAACGGGCCGAACAGGCGCCCGAGGACATGCGTTCCGAACCGCTGGCCCGCGAACAGCACGGTAAGCAGGGCGATCGTAACCGGCAGCACGAACGACTTCAGCCCCGGCTCCGCTGACCCGAGCCCTTCCACCGATGCGATGACGCTGATCGCCGGGGTGATCGTCGCGTCGCCGAAGAAGAGCGCCACCCCGAATATCCCCAGCAAGACCAGGGCCGCCTTCCCGGCCCGGCCTTTCACGCGCAGGCCCAGGACAAGCGCGACGAGAGCCATGATGCCGCCCTCGCCCCGGTTGTCCGCACCCATGACAAAGGTCACGTACTTGACCGAGACGACCAGGACAATCGCCCAGATAACCAGCGAGATCACCCCGTCGACGCCGGCCACGTCCGGCCGGACGCCGTGCACCGCGAAAATGGAGCTCATCGCGTACAGAGGGCTCGTGCCGATGTCGCCGAAAACGATGCCGAGCGCGCCGAGAGCCAGGGCCGCCGCGGCGGCACCCGACGCGCCGCCGGCGCCCTTCCTCCCGTTACGCCGCGCAGTCGCAGTGCCCCCCGGCTCGCCCCCGGCTGCCCGCAATATCGCGCCATCTCGCCGCCCCGGATGGCGAGCGGTCTCTGGCCAGCGCCGCCTACCCGGGCGCTTCGCGCTGTTCACTGTCGCAGCTTGCCACACGGACCTTGCGCAACAGGCCGCTTCAGCCCGCTGCGGCGGGAAGCAAGATCCATGACCACCGCTGAGCACTCGCGGATCTCGCCGCGCACTCGCGGGGGGCTTCTCCCTGACAGCGATCCCGCAGCCGCACGACCCGCACCCTCCCCTGGTACGAGTCCGCTCCAAGCTCGCCACCCCGGCGCTGCGGAAGACGGGGAAAGCGCTAGCGCGGCGCGCCCGTGTCAAGCGTGCAGGTAGAACCAGGCTTCCCGGGCCGCGTCGGCCGGCCGCCAGCACGGCCTGCCCCGACCGCCCTTAGCGCACGCGCCCGCCAGCCAGCACCGGTGCAGCCGGCGTCCGCCCGGCTCGGGGACTTCCACGACGAGTCGCCGCGCCGCAGGCCGCTGCCGTACAGCCCGTCGGCGAAGGCCACCACGTCCCGGTCCTCGTTCACGCCCTCCCAGGAATCGTCCGGCAGGCCACCCGCAGTGAACCCGCGCAGCCCGGCGTTGAGCCACTGCCGGTAGGCGTGCGGGGACAGCCACTTCACGTCAGTCCTCGGACAGCCGACGGCGACGCCTCCAGGCGGCACTTGTCCTCGCCCCAGAACGCCTGCCCGCAGGCCACGACGCGGCCCGGGCTGTCGATGCCGTGGTAGTTACGCGCCGCCCACTCATACAGCCGCCGGATGGCGGTCAGGTCGTTCCTGAAGGACCCGGCCTCGACGTGCGCGGCGTTGTCTTCCGCGCTCATCCGCCAGTCCTTGAACGCCGCCAGGCACTCCGGCCCCGTCCGGTCCCACGGCACCCCGAAGGCAGCCAGGAAGTTCAGCCACACCTTGACCGAGAACGCGTACCGCCGGATCGTCGCCTCCGACCGGCCGCGCACCCCCCGGCTCCCGCCAGAACCGGTTGATCCGCGCGTCCGGCCGCCCGTCCGGCCCGGTGAGATAAGGCGTCCCCGACCGCGCCCCGTTCCGCCGTGCCCGCTCCCGCACGTCACCGGCCCCCGGAACCAGGTCGCCGATCGCGGCAAACGGCCTGTTCTCGTCGTAGAAGTCCAGGCCCCAGCCGCCGCCCGTACCTGCTGCCACCATCGTTCACCCTCCGCTGTCGATCCAGCAGCGGACAGTGTCTAACAATCACCGGCTGTGACGCCCGCAACACGCGTGTTGCGGAGTGTCTCGTGGCGAGTACCAGCCGCAGGCCCAGCCCGGCCAGCTCATGCAGCGCCGCCGCGGCATCCGGGTCCACGCCTTCCTGGCCGATCAGGTGATCCTCGCGGCTCGTACTGATCGTGCCGCCGTTACGTGATCGCTTAGCCTGTCGCAGGCGCCCGCGTGCCGCCGTCCTGCCGCGTTCTGCGGTCGCGGCGCGGCGCTCGTCCGGGACGTGCGGCATGGTGCTCCTCTCGGCTGGTCGCGGGGCCAAGCCGGCGGTGCTCAAGAGATGAAGAAGGTGAAGGACGTCGCGACGCGGTAGCCGCAGCCGGGGACAACCCGCAGGAAGGACCGTGCGCTGGATCTCCTTGCTGCTAACGAGCAGCATTTCCGTGCTCGCGATCGGCAGGTCCCGTTCCTGCAACGGCAGGGGCAGGCGCTGCTGCTGCAGGCGCAGCGTACGGCTGATAGGGCCGTGATGCGGGCGGCCATCCAGGCCAGGAAGAAGCGTGCCCAGTTGACGCCCCGAGGCCACGAGGGTTGAGGCGAGGGCATGCTGGAGCTGGGCATAGCACTGCTTCACAGCGGAGCCATGTTCCGCAACGTCGCTGAGTTGGACGAGGCGGTCGCGGTCCTCAAGGCAGCGGACAGGAAAGCCGAGCGGCTGAGCAACCTTGTGTCCGTGCTG
>Ga0302314_10023533_pt1 | contig 10052 bp, 7 predicted proteins | sample III_Palsa_N2_3_FD_200533 | JGI IMG/M metagenome (GOLD analysis project Ga0302314, IMG submission 200533) | Peat permafrost microbial communities from Stordalen Mire near Abisko, Sweden - III_Palsa_N2_3 | ecosystem: Environmental > Terrestrial > Soil > Palsa > Peat permafrost | place: Sweden...
TCCGACCCCGAGATCCGCGCCGACGGGCGCCAGATCGCCTATGTGCGGATCGGCTTTGACGCCATGACCGATCGCGCCCGACGCTCGATCTGGCTGATCGACACCACAACCGGCGAGCAGTCGCCGCTGGGCGCCGGCGCGGCCGGCTCACCGCGTTGGTCACCGACCGGTGATCGCCTGGCCTATGTGGCCGCCGACGAAAACGGACGTCCGCAGCTTTGGGTGCGCTGGATGGCCACAGGAGCATCCGCCAAACTGGCCGATCTGCCGGGCGCGCCCGGCGGCCCTTCCTGGTCGCCAGACGGGCGTCAGATCGCCTTTTCCATGCTGGTCGAGGAGCATTCCCCCACCCTCGGCGCGCCCCTGGCCAAGCCCGAAGGCGCCAAATGGGCTGAGCCCCTGCAGGTCGTCAGCCAGCTTCACTATCGTGAGGACGGCGAAGGCTATCTGAAGCCCGGCTATCGCCAGATCTTCCTCGTCGCCGCCGATGGCGGCGCGCCGCGGCAGCTGACCTTCGGGCCCTATGACGCCGGCGGCGAGGCTTCCTGGACTCCGGACGGACGCGAGATCGTCTTCGCCTCCAACCGTGAAAAGGGCTGGGAGCTCGACCCCCTGGCCTCCCGCATCTGGACTCTCGACCTGGCGTCGGGCGACCTGACGGCCCTCACGAGCCAGCACGGACCCTCGGACGATGCCACTGTCTCGCCGGACGGCCGGCAGATCGCCTGGGTCGGATTCGAGGACCAAGTGAAGGGCTATCAGAACGCTCAGCTTTGGGTGATGAGCCGCGACGGTTCGGGTCTGAAATCCCTCACCGCCGGCTTTGACCGTTCGCTCTCCCGTCCGCGCTGGTCGGGCGATGGCAAGTCGGTCTTCGTAGCCTATGGCGACCATGGCGCCACCAAGGTCGCCCGCGTGGATCTGGCCGGTCACATCGAGACGGTGGCCGACAACCTGGGCGGCTCGGAGCCGGACCGGCCCTACAACGGCGGCTCGTACAGCGTCAGCGCGGCCGGCGCGGCGGCCTTCACCCTGGGCGCCGCCGACCACCCCTCCGATGTCGGCCTCGCGCGGGGCGGAGCCGTTAGGAGGCTGACCGATCTCAACGCCGGTCTCTTCGCCGGCAAGACCCTGGCCAAGGTCGAGTCGATGGCCGTGACCTCATCGGTCGACAAGCGCGCCATCGACGCCTGGATCATGACGCCGCCCGGCTTCGATCCGTCGCACAAATATCCGATGATCCTGGAGATCCACGGCGGACCCTTCGCCGCCTATGGGCCGAGTTTCGCATCGGAACTGCAGCTCTACGCCGCCGCGGGCTATGTTGTGGTCTACGCCAATCCGCGCGGCTCGACCTCCTACGGCGAGGCTTTCGCCGACCTCATCGACAAGAACTATCCGAGCCAGGACTACGACGACCTGATGAGCGTCGTCGACGCCGCCATCGCCAAGGGCTTCGTCGATCCGGGCAATCTTTATGTTACCGGCGGCTCCGGAGGGGGGCTGCTGACCGCCTGGATCGTCGGCAAGACCGGCCGCTTCCACGCCGCCGTCGCCCAGAAACCGGTGATCAACTGGACGAGCGAGGTGCTGACCGTCGACCTCTACAGCTTCATGGCCAAATACTGGTTCGGCAAGATGCCCTGGGAGGATCCGGACTTCTACTGGCGCCGCTCACCCCTGTCCCTGGTCGGCAATGTGACGACCCCCACAATGGTCATGGTCGGCGAGGAGGATCACCGCACCCCGCCCAGCGAGGCCGAGCAGTTCTTCCAAGCCTTGCAGCTACGCTCCGTGCCGACAGTGCTGGTGCGCGTGCCAGGCGCCTCCCACGAGGGCCTTGCCGACCGCCCCTCACAGGAAGCCGCCGAGGCCGGCGCGATCCTCGCCTGGTTCGGGAAGTATCGCGGGAGCTAGTGGATAGACTCTGACACCTGGTACCCGCCTCGAATGCCTGTTCGGTGCCTGGAACGGCGACGCAGATCGGTCCGGAGGCAGACGCTCCCAAGGTCTCAGTTGGGTGGAAGGGCGACCTTGTGGTCGCGCGGCGGCGCGCTAGGTTCCTTTAGACTTGGAAATCGTGGCGCGCCCGCCGGTTCACGCTCACAGACGGGCATGCAAGTCCGATCGTCATGTAAGTTGGGAGCTCGCGGCATGACAAAGATGAGGTGGAATGATCCACCAGTAGAATCCGATCCGGCCCGCGTTCAGAGGGACCTCCGTCGCCCAATGCTGTCGGACACGGAGACGGCTCGGCTGCGCGGTCTCGCCTGGTTGCCGATTCCTTTAGGCCCAGTCGGAAAGGCTCTTAAGGAGGAGGCGGCTCATAGAAGAGCTCTGGCCCGCGAGAGAAAGGCGGCGCGAAAGGAAGCGTCAGCCCAAACCGACACGACGCCACTCACCCCGACCCCAAAGAGTAATGCCGCCGCCTCACCTCAGCCCGAAAAGATCGAACCATCCCCACCGCATTTGCGAGAAGCCAAGCAGCGATTTCTCGATGCCGCGAAGGTCGTGGATTCTGCGAAGCAGAATTTGAAGCAGGCGGAAAGAGTTCGCACGAAAGCGCAGAACGAATACCAAGGGTTACTTCAGTCTGAACGAAACAGCACTAAATATGTCCATGATAGTGAACATGGCCAACGCCAACGACACCCAGCTAGTCGAAACCCTCGTTAGGCTTAGCGGGCGACGGCAGCGCCACTCGCCACGCTGTCCCGACAGCATGGCGCTTTGGGTCGGACTCGGTTATTGGCTTGTGGTCCGGAAGCGGACGATTGGCCCGCCTTAGGGCAGACGGTCCGGCTATTCCCCGTGGGGCTGAAGTGTCAGATTTCGACCACTAGATGACGGCGATTAGCGCGCCGTGGCCTCGTCGTAGAAACGGGAGAGGTCGGCCTTCATCTGGGTCAGGGCCTGCGGGTTCAGGTAGACCATGTGTCCCGAGGGGTAATAGGCGAAGCGCACATTGCCCTTGTATTGCGGGTCGAGCTGCATGTGGCCGAGATCGTACTCGGTGCCGAAGAACGGCGTCGCCAGGTCATAGATGCCGTTCAGCGAATAGAGCAGCAGGTGCGGATTCTGGCGCATGGCCGCCGACAGGTCGAGCGCCACGTCGGCCTGGGTCGCGCCATAGGGCCCGCGCGCGCCGGGCGGCAGGTGCTTGAAATCCCACTGCACACCCGCGGAATAATAAGTCGGCCGGTAGGAGAGCTCGGTGTGAAAGTCGAGCTCGCCGGTCAGATAGTGATGGAAGGCTGAAACGAAGGCGCCGGTGATGCCGGTGTCCGAAGGATCGTATTCCGGACTGTCGCCGGCCGCATCGGTATCGACGCCGGTGAAGCGATCGTCATAGCGTCCGAGCGTCAGGCGCTGGTCGCGCAGCAATTCCTTGCGGAAGCGCTGGAGCGGGATGCGCAGATCGCTCTGCAATATGACGTCGACCGGCAGGCCTATGTAGCTGGAGAGCTTCTGGGCGATGGCGGTCCGCGTCGCCGGGTCGAGATCCTGGCCCTCGGCCAGAGCCTCGGCGTAGGGTCCGCGCGCCCAGGCCCGCACCTCCCTCAGGAACGCCGGGATGTCAGCGGGCGGCGAGGCCAGGCGGTTGTGATAGGCCGCCGCCGCCGCATAGCTGGGCACATAGTTGATCATCTCCTGATCGAACCCGGGATCGCGCCGGCCGTAGTTGAGGATCGAGGAGAGCAGGATGACGCCGTTGAGCTGCACCCCGTCGTCCTGCAGGCGATAGGAGAGGCCGGCGGACCGAGTAGTGCCATAGGACTCACCGAAGAGGAACTTGGGCGAATTCCAGCGGTCGTTGACGGTCAGATAACGCTCGATCCCGCGCGCGAAGGCGTCGATATCCTGGTCGGTGCCCCAGAAAGCGGCGAGCTTGGTGTCGCCCACCGGTCGCGAGAAGCCAGCGCCCACGGCGTCCAGGAACACCAGGTCGGACTTGTCGAGCAGGCTATCGTTGTTGGCCACCAGCTCGAACGGCGCGTTGTGGGTCGCCTGCGGAGAATCGGTCACCACGCGCACCGGGCTGAGCGAACCCATATGCAGCCACACCGTCGAGGAGCCCGGACCACCGTTGTAGAAGAAAGTCACCGGTCGGGGCGAGCCGTGGCCGTCACCCACGGTGTAGGCGACATAGAACATGCTGGCCGTCGGCTTGCCGTCGTCGTCGCGCAAGGTGAGCGTGCCGGCGGTGGCCGTATAGGCGATCGGCCGCCCGCCGATCACGCCCTGGTGGTGGGTGACGCTCTTGACCTCATTGATGGGCGCGAGCGCGATTTCGGCGTCGGTCAGGGCGCGGCAGCCGGCGCGCTCGACGCGCGCTTCGCCCCGCTCGCAGGCGGCGTCCGGATGGGAGGCGTCCGCGGGCTTCGGATGGTCCGGCTCCGGCGCCGAGGCCGGTGCGCGGGACCCGGCGCTCTTCGGCGGGGCCATGGAGGCGTCGGGGCCGCTCGACTGCGCCCACGCGGGGGCCGAAAAAGCCAGTGCACAGACGAACGACAGCAGGCCGGCGCGCATCTTGGGACCCCCGGTATGATGAAAGCGGAACGACCGTAGAATTGCCGGTCGGTGCGTTCAAGGCCGGCAAGCCCTTCAATTTCCTGCCAAGCTAGGTTTTCTTCGCACCTCCGCCGGGCTATGGCTTCGCCCCCATTTTCACGAGGCGCCAATGACCGGAATCATCGACATCCTTGCGCGCGAAATCCTCGACAGCCGCGGTAATCCCACGGTCGAGGTGGACGTGACCCTGGAAGACGGTTCCTTCGGCCGCGCGGCGGTTCCCTCGGGCGCCTCCACCGGCGCGCACGAGGCGGTCGAGCGGCGCGACGGCGACGCCAAGCGCTATGGCGGCAAGGGCGTTCTGGGCGCGGTGGGCGCGGTCAACGGCGAGATTTTCGACGCGCTGGCGGGGTCGGACGCCGAGGATCAGCGCCGCATCGATTCCCTGCTCGTCGATCTCGACGGCACGGCCAACAAGAGTCGATTGGGGGCCAACGCCATCCTGGGCGTCAGCCTGGCGGTCGCCAAGGCGGCGGCCGACTCGGCCGCGCTACCTCTCTACAAATATGTCGGCGGCGTCGGCGCTCACATCCTGCCGACCCCGATGATGAACATCATCAACGGCGGCGCCCACGCCGACAACGCCATCGACATCCAGGAATTCATGGTCATGCCCACCGGCGCAGCCACCTTTTCCGACGCCCTGCGCATGGGCTCGGAGATCTTTCACGCTCTGAAGAAGGCCCTCGTCGACGCCGGCCACAACACCAATGTCGGCGACGAGGGCGGCTTCGCGCCCCAGCTGGCCACCGCTGAAGAGGCTCTGGCCTTCATCGTCAAGGCGGGCGCGGCGGCGGGCTACAGCGCCGGGGAAGACTTCCACCTGGCCCTCGATCCGGCGGCCAGCGAGTTCTTTCGCGACGGGCGCTATCACCTGGCCGGCGAGGGTAAGGTGCTCGATCAGGCGGGTCTGGTGGACTATTTCGCCGGCCTCGTCGGCAAGTTCCCGATCTGCTCGATCGAGGATGGCTGCGCCGAGGACGACCTCGAAGGTTGGGCGCTGATCACGCGCGAGCTCGGCGGCAAGATCCAGCTTGTCGGCGATGACGTCTTCGTCACCAATCCGGCCCGGCTCGCCATGGGCATCGAGCGCGGCCTCGCCAACGCCATCCTGATCAAGGTCAATCAGATCGGCACGCTCACCGAGACGCTGGAAGCCGTGGAGATGGCCCGCAACGCGGCCTACGGCCAGGTGATGAGCCATCGGTCGGGTGAGACCGAGGACGCCACCATCGCCGACCTGGCGGTGGCCACAGGCTGCGGCCAGATCAAGACGGGTTCGCTTTCAAGATCCGATCGCCTGGCCAAATATAACCAACTCCTGCGCATCGAGGAGCAACTCGGCGATCAGGCCGTCTACGCCGGCCGCAAGGCGATCAAGCGCCTGGGGTGAGGGTGAGAGGCTAATAGTCTCGCATTAGGCTTGCGTTAAAGTCGGCGCGCAATATCGAAGGTCTGTCTCCAGGGGCGCCGAGTCGGCCGATGCTATCCCGTCTTCAGACCTATCTGCCCACGGCCGTCCTCGCCGGCTTGATCTTCTACTTCGCCTTCCATGCGCTGACCGGTGAGCGCGGGCTGCTGCTCACCCGCCAGCGACGCGAGACCCTGGCGGCCAAGGAGGCGGAACTCACCCAGCTTCGCTCTGAACGCCGCGACCTCGAGATTCGCGCCCACTTGCTGCGCGACGACGACCTGTCGGCCGACCTCCTCGAAGAGCGGGCGCACGTCCTGCTGGGCTTTGTCGATCCCAGGGATTATGTGATCCGCGTCGCCCCCAATCAGGGCTGACCCGGCCTCTCGCCGGTCCCGGAACGACGTTCGGAGCAGTTCATGACGCGCGCCCCGGCCAAATCCGCCGCCCGCAAGGGCGCGAACGGAAAGGCTGACCACGCCGACCTTCTCGAATTCTATCGCGACATGCTGCTCATTCGACGCTTCGAAGAGCGCGCTGGACAACTCTACGGCATGGGCCTGATCGGCGGCTTCTGCCACCTCTACATCGGCCAGGAGGCGATCGCCGTCGGCATGCAGGCGGCGCGGCGACCCGGCGACCAGATTATCACCGGCTATCGCGATCACGGTCACATGCTGGCCGCCGGCATGGATCCCAAGGCGGTGATGGCCGAATTGACCGGTCGCGCCGCGGGCGTTTCGCATGGCAAGGGCGGCTCCATGCATATGTTCTCGGTTGAGCACGGCTTTTACGGCGGCCACGGGATCGTCGGCGCCCAGGTGAGCCTCGGCACCGGTCTCGCACTGGCTAATCACTACCGCGACGACGGAGCCGTGGCCTTCGTTTATTTCGGCGACGGCGCGGCCAACCAGGGTCAGGTCTATGAGAGCTTCAACATGGCGGCGCTGTGGAAGCTGCCGGTCGTCTATGTGATCGAGAATAATCAATACGCCATGGGCACCAGCGTCGAGCGGTCATCGTCCGACACGCACCTTTTCCACCGCGGGTCCGGCTTCAATATTCCGGGTAAGGAAGTGGATGGCATGGACGTCTCGGCCGTGCTCGCCGCCGGCCTGGAGGCGGCCGAATTCGCGCGCACGGGCCATGGGCCAACGATCCTGGAGATGAAGACCTACCGCTACCGCGGCCATTCCATGAGCGATCCTGGCAAGTACCGGACGCGCGAGGAGATCGACGAGGTGCGCAAGACGCGCGATCCCATCGACCACCTCCGGGAGAGGCTCGAGGCCGCCGGCTTTACCGACGAGGCCAAGCTGAAGGCGATGGACTCCGAGGTGAAGGCGATCGTCGCCGACGCCGCCGAGTTCGCGCGCACAACTCCGGAACCAGCCGCCGAAGAGCTGTATACGGACGTATATGTCGGAGCCGCCGCGTGACCGACATCCTGATGCCCGCCCTGTCACCCACCATGGAGGAGGGCTCGCTCGCCAAGTGGCTGATCAAGGCCGGAGATGAGGTGAAGAGCGGCGACGTGATCGCCGAGATCGAAACCGACAAGGCGACCATGGAGGTCGAGGCCGTCGACGAGGGCGTCGTCTCCGAGATTCTGGTCCCGGAAGGCACGGAAGGGGTCAAGGTCAACACCCCGATCGCCCGCCTGGCCAGCGGCGCCGCCAAGGCTGAAACTAAGGTCGAAGCTCCGTCGCTCGCGCCAGAGGCGAAGGCCCCGCCAACCCCGCACCCACAGTCCGGGCCGGCGGCGGTCGAGCTCGCCGATCCCGAAATTCCGGCTGGTGCCAAGATGGTGCGCACGACCGTCCGCGACGCGCTGCGCGACGCCATGGCCGAGGAGATGCGGCGCGATCCCAACGTGTTCCTGATGGGCGAAGAGGTGGCCGAGTACCAGGGCGCTTATAAGGTCAGCCGCGAACTGCTGCAGGAATTCGGCGCCAAGCGGGTCATCGACACGCCGATCACCGAGCACGGCTTCGCCGGCGTAGGCGTCGGCGCGGCCATGCTCGGCCTCAGGCCCATCGTCGAATTCATGACCTTCAACTTCGCCATGCAGGCCATCGACCAGATCATCAATTCGGCGGCCAAGACCCACTACATGTCCGGCGGCCAGATCACCTGCCCGGTGGTCTTCCGCGGCCCCAACGGCGCGGCCTCCCGCGTCGCCGCCCAGCACAGCCAGGATTATTCCAGCTGGTACGGCCAGGTCCCGGGCCTCAAGGTGGTTGCGCCCTACGACGCCGCCGACGCCAAGGGCCTGTTGAAGTCGGCCATCCGTGATCCAAATCCGGTGGTCTTCCTCGAGCACGAGATGCTCTACGGCCACGAGGGCGATGTGCCCGAGGGTGTCGACTGGCTGGTCCCTATTGGAAAGGCCAGGATTCGCCGCTCCGGCGATACTGTCACCGTCACCGCCCACGCCCGCATGGTTGGCTTGGCGCTGGAAGCGGCCGAAATCCTCGCCAAGGACGGGATCGAGGCCGAAGTGATCGATCTTCGTTCCTTGCGCCCACTTGACCACGCCACGGTGGTGGGGAGCGTGAAGAAGACCAATCGCCTGGTCACAGTGGAAGAAGGCTGGGGGCCGTACGGCGTCGGGGCCGAGATCGCGGCGCGCGTGACGCAAGAGGCGTTCGACTATCTCGACGCCCCGCCGCTGCGCGTCTGCCAGCAAGACACGCCGCTGCCCTACGCCGCCAATCTGGAAGTCCTCAGTCTACCGTCGGTGGATCGGATCGTGGCCGCCATCAAAGAGGTCTGTTACCGGTGAGCGCGGAGGGGACCTGGCGCGCCGGAGGCTGCCACTGCAGGGCAGTCCGCTTCGAGGTGCTGTTGCCGGACGTGGTGAAAGCCGACACCTGCACCTGCTCCATGTGCCGCAAGACCGGCTATATCCACATTGTGGTTCCGCCTGCCCACTTTCGGGTAAACGCCGCTGCCCTGTCGAGCTACCGCTTCAACACCGGCGTCGCCGAACATCTATTCTGCCCGACCTGCGGCGTAAAAAGCTTCTATCGCCCGAGATCTAATCCCGACGGCTGGTCGGTCAACGCGCGTTGCCTGGACGATCCCGGCGCCGTGAGGCTCGACCTTTCCGTCTTCGACGGCGCCCATTGGGAGGACCACTGGCGGGTCCACGGCGACGAATTCGCTCAACGTTCCAAGGAGACGACGTGACCGATGTCCTGATGCCAGCCCTCTCCCCGACCATGGAGGAGGGCTCGCTCGCCAAGTGGCTGGTCAAGGTCGGCGATGAGGTCAAGGCCGGCGATGTCATTGCCGAGATCGAGACCGACAAGGCGACCATGGAAGTCGAAGCCGTCGACGAAGGCGTGGTTTCCGAGATCCTGGTCCCGGAGGGGACCGAGGGGGTCAAGATCAACACCCCGATCGCGCGCCTCGGCGGCGACGCCTCGGAGAAGCCGGCCGCCAAACCGACTCCCAAGACTGAGATCCCACCCGCCGCGTCGGCGCCTGCTACGCCAGCGGCTGTTCCGGAGGCCAAGCCCGCGCCGTCGGCGCAGCCAAAGGACGGCGAGCGCATCCTGGCTTCACCTTTGGCGCGGCGGCTGGCGTCACAACTCGGCGTCGACTTGGCGAGCGTGACGGGTTCGGGTCCGCACGGCCGGGTCGTGCGCCGCGACGTCGAGGGACTCTCGCCGACGTCCAAGGCGGAAGCTCGCGCCGAGTCCACTCTTACGCCGGCGCCCATTGCAGCCGCCGCCCCGCCCCAAACGCGCCACGAGGCCCCGACGCTGGAGCAGATGGGTATCGCACCTGGATCCTACGACCTCGTCCCGCTCGACGGCATGAAAAAGACCATCGCCCGGCGGATGACCGACTCCTTCCGCGACGTGCCGCACTTCCCCCTGACGGTCGACATAGAGCTCGACGCGCTGCTGGCGGCGCGGGTCAAGATCAACGGCGCGCTCGCCAACGAAGCAAGGGTCAGCGTCAACGACATGGTGATTAAGGCCGCCGCCTCGGCCCTGATGCGGGTGCCGGCGGCCAACGCCAGCTACACGCCGGACGGGATCGCCATGCATCACCACGC
>Ga0302314_10023534_pt1 | contig 10051 bp, 9 predicted proteins | sample III_Palsa_N2_3_FD_200533 | JGI IMG/M metagenome (GOLD analysis project Ga0302314, IMG submission 200533) | Peat permafrost microbial communities from Stordalen Mire near Abisko, Sweden - III_Palsa_N2_3 | ecosystem: Environmental > Terrestrial > Soil > Palsa > Peat permafrost | place: Sweden...
CTGTCGCCGTTGCGGGGTTCGGGGTGCTACGAGGCCACCAGCGGAACCCGGCGCGTGGCGTCGTCTTCGTTTCGGCTCGGGCCTCGAGGGGTTCCGCAGCAGCCGCTCCGAGCCGCCCTTCTCGCCGATCGAGATGTCGAAGTCGCCGGGCATCGTGACGTCCGTGCGGTACGGGTTCACCGCCGCTCCGGGCTCGGCTTTTCTCGACACGGACGCCCGACTCGGCGTCGGGTCAGGGGCGGTGTCGGTGGTCTCGCCTATCCGATCGTTCTCCTTTGAGGTGAGGTGTGCATTCGTATGCACGATATGTAAGACTAGCCACCGCTGGGCAGTCGCGCAAGACCTCCGGCGACCGTTTTGCACCTGATCCGAAAGGCAACACCACACCATGCCGTTGCTGCCAGAGGCGTACCTTCCGTACCGCGATCCGACTGAGTTCATCATCGAATGGACTGACCGGATCTGGGTCGATCGCGGGGTCGGCCTGATCCGTCAGAACTACGCGCAGGACGCCGTCGTGCACTCGGCCTACGGGACCGGGGTGGGGCAGGACCCAGTGATTCGCGGGACCTCGCTGCGGATTGCGATGTTCCCGGATCGCATCGGCCAGGCCGAGGACGTGGTCTGGGAGCAGCGCGGGGATGACGCGTTTCTCTCCTCGCACCGGATCCTCAGCGTCGGGACGCATACCGGTCCCGGTGTCTATGGCCCGCCGACGCACCGCCGCTTCACGTCTCGTGCGATCGCCAACTGCCTTTACGTCCGGGGCCGCATGGCGCGCGAATGGCTCGTCCGTGACGAGTACGGGATCATCGTGGCGCTCGGCCTCGACCCGGCGCAGGTGGCACGCACACTCAAGTTTCAAGCCTGGCAGGACAGCCTTGGCAGCCCCCCGTCGAACCCGCTGCTGAGCGGTGAGTCCGGGGACCGGCCCGACGATCACCGCGCGCAGGTCGAGCTTGTGCTCGAACTGTTTGAAAGTGTCTGGTGCCGGCGCGAGTACGACCGCCTCGGTGAGTTCGTGGCGCGTGACGTCTTCTGCCACACGGTCTCAAACCGCACAGCGCTACGGCCTGCGGGGATGATCGGCACGCTGCTTGACCTGGTCGCTCCCTTCCCCGACGCGGACATAGAGATCTTCGACGTGGTCGCCAACGACTGTGCCGAGCGCGGCGGCGTCCGCGTTGCGGTGCAATGGCTGCTGCGCGGCGCCTACGACGGTGCCCCCACCTACGGCGCGCTGACGGGCAGCGACGTGAGCCTGCTCGGCGCCTCGCATTTCCTCGTCCAACACGGTCGTGTGGTCACCGAGTGGCGTGTGCATGATGACCTCGCGGCGCTCACCCAGATCGTGCACGCCCGCGGCGACGCAAACCCCTAAGAGTGAACCCCCTCCCCCAACGCGAGGGCGACGCGCATCACCAGCCTTTCGCTCAACCTGGACCGTACGGCTGAATGTTCCGCGGATCGTTTCTCATCCTTCCGTGGCTCGGATTGTTGAGCAGTTTGGCGAGCAGCCCGCCGATCTCGTCTCCCTGCTCCATTGGTGACATGTGACCGCAAGCCGGCAGCTGCACGAGCTGAGCGCCGGGAATCCCAGCCGCCAACTCCTCTTGGAGCACGGCCGGGCAGACATCATCCGCCGCGCCGCAGACGACGATCGCCGGACATGTGATCTGCGCCAACCCCGGACGACTGTCGGGCCTGGCGCGCTGAGCTTCAAGCTGGCGCGCCAAGCCCCGGGGCCCCACCGTCATCGCCATATCCGCGACGCGTTCCACAAGCTCCGGCTCGGCCCGACGGTGGTCGGGAAGATTCGCCCGCGCGAACTCCTGCGCGAAGGCCGCAAAGCCGACGGTGGCGACCCGCGCCTCGATGCCCGCCCACGCGGCCAGCTGATCGTCATTGGCGGGACGCGCGCTGGCGTTCAGCAACGCGAGGCACAGGACGCGCTCCGGCGCCCTGCGGGCGACGGCCAGCGCGACGATCGCGCCGAGCGAATGGCCGGCGAGCGCAAACTTTGCGGGCGCCGCGGCGAGAACCGAGTCGGCCATCTCCTCGATCTGATCATCCAGGTCGATGCGCGGCGTGTAGACGGTGGTCACGTCGCCCAGCACCGTGACGGCATCTGCCCACAGAGCCGCCGTACCGAGCATGCCGGCAAGCAGCACCAGCGGCGGCGTTCTCGCCGCTCGCCCGTCGCCGGCGGCGAAGCTCTCCGACCCTGCGACGGCGGTGCCCGAGCCCGGGGCGGCCGCTGCAGCCAGGGCGTCCCTCACGAGCTGCGTGGCGACGAATATCGCCACCTGCCCCCCACGCTCGAACCAGGCAGCCGCCTGCGCTGGGGTTCCAACCACGGCGGCCACGGGGACGGTCGCCGCAGCCGCGGCTTCGCAAATGGCGTCGATCGCTGCGAGAACCTCGGGATGATCGGGGTCGCCCGGGTGCCCGAGCGAGATCGAGAGATCGGTAGAGCCGATCAGAACCGCGTCGACTCCGTCAACGGCGAGGATCTCCGCGGCTCGGGGGACGGCCTCGGCGTCCTCAAGCTGGACGATCACGAGGGTTTCGCGGGCGGCGCGCCGCAGATGCTCATCGATCGCCGCCGTCCCGTAGCGGCCCGCCCGGGTGGTCAGGGCGAGCCCACGCTGACCAGACGGCGGGTAGTGCGCAGCGGCGACCACCGCGCGTGCGCCCTCCGGATCGGTGATGTGAGGCACGACAACCCCGGTCGCGCCCGCATCCAGCGCGGCCAGAATCGCCCCCGGCTCGGCGGACGGAACCCGGACCAGCGCTGCGAGCCCCACCGCATCAGCGGCACGGAGGTGATGCTCGAGCTCAGCGCCGGCCGCCGGCCCGTGCTCGGTATCGATGATCACGCCATCAAAGCCCGCGTACCCGGCCGCCTCGATCTCAGCGGGGGCGGGCATCTTCGAGAACACCAGCCGTAGCTGGCGGCGGCCGCGCAGCCGCTCGGCGAGGCTACTCATCAGACCGCCCGTGCGACGGTCGCAGGCAGGACCCGCGGGATCATCGGCCCCCCGGCAGGGCGTCGGGGGCCCAGCGCTCGAGCCGCAGGTTGGCGGTTGCCTCGTGGGCCGGCATCAGGTCCGCACGTGAGATCTCAGCGACTGCCGGAGCGATCGCAGCGACCCCTGCATCGCTGTCGATCCGCTGATACGTCAGGGTCTTCAGGAACTTCGCGACCGACAACCCACCCGTGTAACGAGCCGCTTGACCGGTCGGCAGGGTGTGGTTCGTGCCGATCGCCTTGTCCGAGAACGCGACGGTGGCGCGCTGCCCGAGGAAGATGGAACCGTAATTGCGCAGGTGCTGGTGGTACCACTCGTCGCGGTCGGTGTGGACCTCGAGGTGCTCCGGTGCCAGTCCGTCCACGGCACGCACGACGTCCTCGGGCGAGCCGACCACGACCGCGGCTCCGTGCTTCTCCCAGGCCGCGCGAGGCACCTCATCGGCGCCACCCAACGTCGCGAGACGGTCAAGCTGCCGATCGATCTCGGCTACCACTGAGGCAGCGAAGGCCTCGTCTGTGGTGACGAGGACCGATGGTGAGGTGGGTCCATGCTCGGCCTGCGCCAAGAGGTCAGCGGCAACGAGCTCCGGGTCGGCCGTTGTGTCGGCGATCACCGTTACCTCCGAAGGGCCGGCCAGAAGGTCGATTCCCACGCGGCCGAAGAGCTGGCGCTTGGCCTCGGCGACAAACGCGTTCCCGGGACCGACGACCATGTCCACCGGTTCGAGGCCCTCGAGCCCGAAGGCCATTGCCGCCAGCGCCTGAACGCCCCCGAGGGCGAACGTGGCATCCGATCCCGACGTGACGATCGAGTGCAGCACGGGAGCGTGGATCCCGCGACCGTGACGCGGCGGCGAGCATGAGACGACCTGCTCAACACCGGCCACCTTTGCCACGAGGACGGTCATGAACGGAGTCGCGAGCATCGGCACTCGACCGGCCGGGATGTAGGCGCCGACCCGCCGAACCGGGACCTGGCGCTGCCCGAGGAAGACCCCCGGAAGCGTCTGCACCTCAAAGTCCACCAGCGTGTCGCGCTGGCGCTGAGCAAAGCCCCGGATCTGCTGCTGGGCCAGGGCGATCGCGTCCTTGAGCTCATCGCTGAGCTGCGCGGCCGCGGCAGTCGCCTCCTCGTCCGTGACCTCGAACGAGGATGGAGACCAGTCGTCAAGCTCGCGGGAGTAGGCGCGCACGGCGTCCATCCCGTCGCGCTCGATCCGCAGGAGCATCTCACTGACGCGGTCGGCGACAGCCTCATCACGGGCCTTCGCCGGGTTCTGGCGAGGCGCCTTGACGAAGTGGGCGGCGAGGTCGGCCGGGAAGCCGGCGGGAAGGATGGTCGTCTCGGTGCTGTCAGACACGCTGGGTCTCCTCGGGTCGTAGGGGATTCACCGCGTAGTGGGGGCTCATTTCGTCGTAGATCGCGGGCACGCGATCAGCGAGCACGTCATTGCGCGGGCCGATCACCTTGTTGCGCGCTCTTTCCAGATCGGCGTCCGCAAAAGCGATGCCCGGCCCGGGTACCGATGCGGCGAGCCAGCCATCGGGGTCGATCACGGACGTGCCGCCCGTGAACGTGACGCCTCGCTCTGGGCCGCAGCGGTCGGCGCAGACGATGAAGACCCGGTTTGAACGGGCGGCTGCCATGCCCGCGATCACCTCAGGCGGATGCTCGGCGGCGGGCCGGGGGACCAGCGGCCAATTGGTCGGCACAGCGATGATCTCTGCTCCCCGTAGCGACAGCGCGCGGGGCATCTCGGGAAACTCCAGGTCGTAACAGACGAGTACGCCGAGCCGGCCGGCGCTCGTCTCGACGATCGGCGGCGGCTCGGCACCGGGCTCGAACACGAGCTTCTCACGGTCCCAGAGGTGGACCTTGCGATACACCGCCTTGATTCCGTCGGCCGTCAGGATCGCTGCGCTGTTGTACAGGGCACCGCCGGCGCCGCGCTCACAGAAGCCTGCGACAAGCGTCGCCCGCGTACCCGCGAGCGTGCGTTTCCAGCTCTCGAAGACCGGATGATCCGGCTTGATCGCCACCTCCTGCGCCTCTTCACGCGAAGCGAAGACGTACCCCGAGGTGACCAGCTCAGGCAGCACGATCAGCTCGGCGCCCCGCTGGAGCGCCGAGCGGATCGCCTCGCACGAAAGCTCTTCGTTGGCCTTGAGGTCGGCGATCCGCGGGTCGCAGGAAACAGCGGCGATCGCTGTCACGACCGGGTTGGTTCAAGCGCAACCGGCTCGTCCCGCAGGAGCTGGGCGAGCACATCGAACTCGTTGAAGAGCGCCCACTCGTCGACGATGCGGCCCTGCGAGAAGTACATCTGCGACATCCCCCAGATGTGGACCCGCCGGCCCGTCGGGTTACCGTAGATGCCATGTCCACGATGGGTACCGATCGCTGTCCAGCGCACCGAGACCGCGAACCCATCTTCCGGGTTGCCCATCCAGTAGACCTCATCCACGTGCATGCCGAGGTCCGGAAAGCTCGATAGAAGGCCACGCGCCATCGCGCGCACCTCGGCGCGCCCGTAACCCTCGCGGTTGCTGGTGCCGTGCCAGCGCACGTTCTGCGCATAGAGGCGGTCGATTGCGCTGAAGTCACGCCGGTTGTAGACGTTGTGAAAGTGAGCGCGGACCACCGCTTCGATATCAGGCGAGCCGAGCGGCGGCTCGGGGAGGATGACGGGGCGCCGACCGCCCTGGAGGCGTTCCACCTCGCTCAATTCGCGCTCACCGAGAGAGAGGCTGAGCCCCTGATTCCCGTAGCGGCGGGCGGCGGCATGTACGTCGATGCCGCACTGGGCGAGCCGTGCCGCCTGGTTGTAGAGGACCCACTCCTCGAAGATCTCGTTCTCCTCTGAGACGCAGTTGGCGATCACCCAGAGCTGAATCTTGCGTCCCGTGCCCGGCCCGTAGGCCCACGGGCCGAGATGATGGCCGACGTTGAAGGCGCGGTGGGAAGTCGCGAAGCCCTCATCCTCGCTGCCGGCCCAGATGATGTCGTCGGCGTAATGCCTGCTGTCGGGGAAAGCGTTGAGCGACTGGATCGTCTGTTCCACGACCGTCTCGACCCCATACTGCGGCCCCGAGTCGTGGTAGACCCGGCAGGCGGGACGGTAGGTGTCGTAGATATAGCCGACGTCCTGGTCCTCCCAGATGCGGTCGGTGATGCGGATGATCCAGTCGATGATGTCGACATACCCATCCTCAAACCCTCGCATCGCCTGAACGCGCTCACCCTGATCAGGGCTCTTGACATCCCGTGAGCCCCGCTCGCGGACGGAGATGCTGAAGTCGGGTGCAGGAGTGAAGCGAACCGGTGCACCGGCACCAGCGTGGATGGCGCCGGGAGCGGACTGCGGGGAGCGCGTTTCCGCGCTCCCCGTGCCCCGCGTCACAGCTGCGGCGGGAGCCTCGCTCACACCGGCACCGAGCAGCTGGTCTTGTAGATGAACTTCTGCACCGTGGCCGTGTTGATGTTGGCCTGAGTGGCCACCACGAACGGCAGGTGCTGCTCGCGCGGAACCTTCTTGCCCTCCGCAGCAAGGACAGCGTCCTGCAGACCGAGCATCCCCTCACCGTACGGGTACTGGACGATGTCCGCCGAGACCTTGCCCGAGCGGATGCCCGCGACGATCGGCGATGAGGTGTCGAAGCCGATCAGCTTGACCTTGCCAGTCAGATGAGCCGCCTCCAGGCCGGTCAGGGCACCCTGCGTGTTGTTCGTTTCCACCGTATAAACGCCGATCAGGTTCGAGTGCGCCGCGGCGGCTGCGCGGACGTCTGCCGCCGCCGTAGCCACCGAGTTGTCCGTGTAAACGATCGGCAGGACCGTCGCCTTGGGGTCATGCTGCTTGAGGTAGTCGATGAGGCCGTTGCGACGCTGCTCGCTGACCAGATAGCCGGGTGAGTTGTCCTCGATCAGGACGGTGCCTGCCGCATCCTTGGTTAGCTCGGCCATCTCCTCACCGGCCTCCTGGCCGCCGAGCAGGTCGTCGGACTGGATGTTGGTGACGCCGACGCTCAGGTTCGTGAGATCACCATCGATGTTAATGATCTTGATGCCGGCCCGCTGTGCCTTCAGTAGCGGCGGGATCATGGCCGTCGGATCATCGTTGGAGATCATTATCGCCGTAGGATGGCGCGCGGTAACGGCCTCCACGATCGGCGTCTGCGCGTTGACCGCGAAGGTCGCAGCGCCCTGCGTTGAGAAGCTCACATCCCCGAGCTTCTTGGCCTCCACCGCGGCACCACAGGCGACGGTCGAGTAGAACGGATTCCCGGTCAGACCGGGGATGTAGACCACGCTGTACTTGCTGCTAGCGGCCTGAGCGTGGGTTGAAGCGGACGCCGATGCGACCGCGATTGCTCCCGCGGCGATGGCCGCCAACGTGGCCATCCCCAATACCGTGCGACGTAGGTAAGGCAACTGCTCCTCCTTATTGTCAAGCCCGCTCACGTGAACGGCGCTTGAGTTGGTCAAGGTAGACGGCCCCGATCAAGATGAACCCGGTCGCGACCGGCTGCCAAAACGGCTGCACGTTGGCGATTACGAGGCCATCGTTGAGGGCGGTCGGGATCAGAATCCCGACCACCGTGCCGACCATCCATCCGTAGCCTCCGAAGAGGCTCGTTCCGCCAAGCACAACCCCCGTGATCACCGTGATCACATCAGTGCTGTGGCCAGAAATCGTCGTTGACGCGAACTGGGCCAGGGCAAGGAAGCCCGCCAGCCCCGCCATTGCGCCCGATAGGGCGTAGAGCTTGAGCATGTGCCGGTCGACGTTGATGCCGGCCCGACGAGCCGCCTCGATGTTCGAGCCGACGATGTAGGTGTGGCGGCCGAACTGGGTGAGATGCAGGATCAGGCCGAAGACGACCGCGACTGCGATCGCCACCCAGACGATGTAGTAGAGGCCCAGGAAGGAATCGCCACCCCAATTGACCAGCGACATTGGCACGGTGCGGATGTCATTGCCGTCGGTGATCAGGTCGGCCGCGCCGAGCACCGCACCGAGCGTGCCGAGGGTCGTGATCAGCGGCGGCACTCGCAGCTTGGTGACACAGAAGCCGTTGAACAGTCCCCAGCCCGCGCCGACACCGATTCCGGCCACCAGGCCGACCAGCACGGGGAAGGTCCCGTTCCCGCCGATCGCGCCCATCACCTTCGCCTCGATCACGTTCGCGAATACGAGTACCGAACCGATCGAGAGGTCGAGGCCGGCCGCGATCATCAGATACGTCATGGCGACCGCCATCACCAGGTACGGCGCGGCGTTCTCTGCGATGTTCTGAAGGTTTCCGGTGGAGGTGAAGGCGCTGGCGTTGATGACCGTGAAGGTCACGAAGATCGCCAGCAGGACACCGAACATGTAGACAGGAGAGGTGTTCAGCAGACGCATCGCCGCTTGGCGCCGTTCATCGGAGCGGATCTGCGCGGGCCGCGGCGAGGACTCGGCCGGGTCCGGACGGTCGGCCTTGGGGGCTGTGCCGCCTAACGGGCTCACGACCGCGTCTCCTCGTGGAAGTCGAGGGCTCCGGTCATCGCGCCGACGAGCTCCTCGACGCTTGTGTCCTTGCCACGGTACTGGGCAACCCGTTGGCCCAGGCGCAGCACCTCGATGCGGTCCGCCACCTCTAGCACCTCGGTCATGTTGTGGCTGATCAGGATCACTGAGACGCCACGCTCGGCGACGCGACGCACGAGGCCCAGGACGTTGCGAGTCTGACGCACACCCAGGGCGGCCGTGGGCTCGTCGAGAAACAGGACTTTGTTCGCCCACATGACCGAGCGGCAAATGGCCACGCTCTGCTTCTGCCCGCCGGATAACGCGGCCACGGCCGCGTGCATGTCCTTCACGTCGGTCCCCATCGACACGAACGCGTCGAGCGCCTGACGCCGCATCTCGGCCTTGTCCAGGATGCGCAGCCGACCGCGCCACCCTGGCTTGAACAGCTCGCGCCCGACGAACATGTTCTCCGCCGGACCCAGGTCCGGCGCCAGCGCCAGATCCTGGAAGACCGTCTCGATGCCGAGGCGCTTCGCGTGCTGCGGCGAGTCGAGATCGGTCCGTGCTCCTGCCAGGTGAATCTCTCCCCCGTCGGGGGGGACGACCCCCGACAGCACCTTCACGAGGGTCGACTTGCCGGCGCCGTTGTCGCCGATCAGCGCGGTCACCTCACCCTCATGCGCCTCGAAGGAGGCTCCGTTGAGGGCGGTCACGTGCCCGTATCGCTTGACGATGCCCTCAGCTGCCAAGACCACGGTCATGAGCGCCTCTTCTCCGCCTGGCTCGGATCGAAGCAGGTCCAGAGCATTCGATGCGATGTCTCTGCATACGTAGCCAACTTGACTCTCAGTCCGGTCTTCTGGCGGGCCGCGCTGGTGGGCTGCATGACGCTAGAGCTCGACCGTCGAGCCTGAGATCTTCCGAGTGATCTCGGCCTCCAGATCGGCGAAGTTCTCCGGCTTGATCATCTCTCCACGCTCATTGGTGCGCAACCCCCGCTCTGAGGCCTCCCTGACCATCCACTCCGGCCAGCGCGGGTCGGGTCCGGTGAAGTGATCGTGGGGATCGAGAACCGCGAAGCCCCATGAGTTGGTGTCCGAGGCGTTCTCGAACCGGCGCCAGATGTCGGGTGGGAACGAGATGGCATCCCACGGCTCGAGCAGCTCCTCGCCGAGCAGATCATCGGGGTCCTCCGGATTCGGACCCCAGCAAAACCGCCATGTTCCGGTCAATGGCACGAACAGCTCGACGTAATCATGGGTATGCCAGCCTGGGCCGTTCCCGGGGGGCGCCTCGAACATCCCGATCTGGAATCGGTGCGGGACGGTGATCATCGGCTTGAAATCCGGGTTCTCTGACGCGGTGTCGCCGATCACCGAGAAGTTCATCCGATAGTGGCCCTCGATGATGCTGTCGATGAACATGATCGGCGTGCCGTTCTGCTTCAGGTCGGCGAATCTGGCGATCCTTCCAGCCATCGGGTCGGCATTGGCCGAACTGCTGG
>Ga0302314_10023535_pt1 | contig 10051 bp, 12 predicted proteins | sample III_Palsa_N2_3_FD_200533 | JGI IMG/M metagenome (GOLD analysis project Ga0302314, IMG submission 200533) | Peat permafrost microbial communities from Stordalen Mire near Abisko, Sweden - III_Palsa_N2_3 | ecosystem: Environmental > Terrestrial > Soil > Palsa > Peat permafrost | place: Sweden...
ACTAACCGATCTAACCCGTTTAGAAAGAGGAACTCGCCCTATAAGCCACGCTGAATGAACGAGTTGGCCTCGATAAGTTCGCTAAATCGTTCATTCTAAAGCCGAACGCCAACCCTCTCGCCCCCCGGGGGGGAGGGTCCAATCGCCGCCCCTAAAGCCAAAGAAAACCCGGCCAAAAGGCCGGGTAATCCTATTCAAATAACTCATTTATAAAGGCTTATCGCGGACCTGGCCCTGGTCCCAGAAGATGGCTCATCCCAACGTCATAGCCTCGTCGAAATCCGTCACGATAGTCGCGCCGCGCCGATGGCGGCACATGCGGATGGCGAAACTCCTCGCGATTGTTCACATTCGGCCGCCGATGGTTGTCGAAGTCATGCCGCGCTCCTTCGATCCCATCATGGAATCCCTGCCGCTGAATATCGCGAAACTCCTGCGGAGGCATATCCCATCCACCGCCCGGCCCCTGGCCATATCCCTGCGGCGGCGGCCCCTGCGGCGGCCCATAGTTCTGCGCAAAAACGGAGCCCGATGTCGCAAGTAGAAGAGCAAGTACAGGTGCTGCTGCCAGTCGATTGAACTTCATGGTCTTCCTCCGTGTGTCTCTCGATAAGATGGGTCGATCTCATCGGCTGTTGTGTTGAAACCTCTTCGATTGCGAAAGATGTGCCGGAATAGGCGAGTCTTTTCAAAGATTTCCGGGTAGCCGCACTCCTTGCCAATTCGCAAAGCCTTGCGAGTTCCGCCAAGTCCCCCTCCGCTACACTCGATCTATGCGCCCCATCCGCTACTTCCTGCCGCTGCTGATCCTCTTAAGCCTCTGCACCGCAGCCCAAAGCATTGCGCAAGATACACCGCAGACCGCACGCCCCGGCTACACCCTCCAGACCCAGTCAAACCTCGTCGCCCTCCCCACGCAGGTCGAGTGGAAGCATCACGAGATCCTCTACACCCTCAAAGCCGAGCAGTTCGTCGTCGAAGACAACGGCGTCCCCCAGAAGATCAAGCTCGACGAAGACACCGACGCCCTCGGCCTCTCGCTCGTCGTCGCCGTCGAGTGCAGCCGCTCCGCCGTTATGGAATTCGCCAAACTCCGCGGCCTCTCCACCATGATCGATGCGATCACCGGGGCCGCCCCCCGCGAGATCGCCGTCGTCACCTTCGGCGACGAGCCCGAGCTGCTCGGCGACTTCACCGGCGACCCCGACAAACTCGGCGAAGCCCTCAGCCAGATCGAGCCCTGCGACGACGACACCAAGGCCGCCACCTTCGACGCCGTCGACTACGCCGCCAAGCTCCTCGACAAGCGCGACAACCACTACCGCCACGCCATTCTCCTCATCTCCGAGACCCGCGACCACGGCAGCTCCATCAAGCCCGAAAAAGTCCTCGCTGAACTCGGCCGCACCAACACCGTCGTCGACTCCGTCGCCTTCTCTCCCGGCAAAACCGAAGTTCTCAACGATCTCAAGTATGGCGGCGGCAGCGGCCCCATCGGCCTGCTCGTCATGGCGGTCAACAGCCTCAAAAAGAACGCCTCCAAAGAGCTGGCCGCGCTCTCCGGCGGCGAGTACATCAACTTCACCACCGGCAAAGGCTTCGACGAAGGCCTCGCCCAGCTCTCCAACCACATCCACAACTACTACCTGCTCAGCTTCCAGTCCCCCGCCGATGCCACACCCGGCATGCACAGCCTGCGCGTCAAAATCCCTGACTACCCCGAAGCCAAGATCCGCACCCGGGAAAGCTACTTCGCCGGAAGCCCCGACCTCGCCCAGCTTCCCGGCAAGTAACCGCCCATCGACTGCCAGACGATATGATGAGGCGAGCCCAGCCGGGCAGTACCTCATCAACATCGGAGACCACGCATGACGCCCCAGACCGCCCCCAGCAAGACCGCCATCTCGACCAAGGACGCTCCCGCCGCCATCGGCCCCTACTCGCAGGCCGTGCGCGTCGGCGACACGCTCTTCGCCTCAGGCCAGATTCCGATCGACCCAGCGACCGGTCAGCTCGTCCCCGGCGGCATCACCGAGCAGACCACCCGCGTGATGGAGAACATCAAGGCTGTCCTCGACAAGGCCGGGATCGACTTTGTCCACGTCGTCAAGACCACCGTCTTCCTCAAGAACATGAACGACTTCGCCGCGATGAACGAGGTTTACGCGAAGTACATGGCCCCCGAAGGCGTCATCCCTCCGGCCCGCTCGACCGTCGAGGTCGCGCGCCTACCCAAAGACTCACTCGTCGAAGTCGAAGTGATCGCCAAAGCGTAAAAGCGCCCTGCGCGGGCGGCGACCACTTCGTGATGTGTATACCCGCTTCGCGTCGCTCCTCCCGTTGGTCGGCACAATCTTCAGTTGCGACAATCGGGAGCACCACCCCGAAGGGGTAAAAAGGCACGGAGCGCCCGCCCCGCGCGTAGCGGGCGTCCGCAGGACAAGAGTCGCAAGATCCCTATCGAGCGTCTAATTGCTAAGAGATTAAGAGGAGAAAAAGCGATGGCAGAGACCACCCCAACCACGAAAATCCACAAAACCGAAGCCGAGTGGCGCGAGCTGCTCTCCCCCGAGCAGTTCCACGTCATGCGCGAGAAGGGCACCGAACGAGCCTTCACCGGCGCACTCGTCAACAACCACTCCGACGGCATCTACCACTGCGGCGCCTGTAACGCACCGCTCTTCACGTCCGACAAAAAGTTCGAGTCCGGCAGTGGCTGGCCCAGCTTCTGGCTTCCCGTCTCCTCCGACGCGATCGTAGCGATCGAAGACACCAGCCACGGCATGCGCCGGGTCGAGGTCGAGTGCGCGACCTGCGGAGCCCACCTGGGCCACGTCTTCCCCGATGGCCCGAAGCCGACCGGCCTGCGCTACTGCATCAACAGCGCTTCCTTGGCGTTTGAAAAGCAGTAAGGCCTTCGAAAAGCAATAAGAGAAGAAGCACCACAGAAACACGAGAAGCCCCAGCAAAAGACCCACTTGGGTCCGCCGCTGGGGCGATCTCGTCTCAGAGAAACTCTGAGCGAAAAGCTTAGGCTACTTTGACGATCTTGCCGGTCTTGATGCAGCTGGTGCAGACGCGCATGCGCTTGCTTCCGCCGTCGACCTTGGCCTTCACCGGCTGCAGGTTGACGTTCCAGCGGCGGCGGGTCGTGTTGTGGGCGTGCGAGATGTTGTTGCCGAACTGCGGGCCTTTGCCGCAAAGATCACATTTTTGTGCCATGACTTGCTCCAATTCCAATCTCGAGTCGCAGAAGCTTCCCAGAACAAGCCACTTGAAATCATCAGGCTGGGGAAGCTGCAGGTGGGAGCGGATACAACCGCAAACCGATCTGAACCTATTTCGGGCACGTCCCCGCAGGGACATGTCTGCATAGCTTTTATATCATTTTGCCCGCGTCGTGACCAGCTTAACCGCCCCCTCTGACACCGAACTGCCTCGAATTGCACCATAAAGGAGGCACTTTCCTTGCAGAGGTCAGCTCAGCGGCTCTGCCCGCCCAATCGCAATCGGATGCGCGACGAACTTATCCCCCGGCGCGAACTGAAACGCCGTCGGCCTACCCTCTGCATCGACCTGAAACTTGAGAATCCCCGACCCAACTCCGTTCGGAAACGTATCCGGCCCACGCGTGTCGTCGAAATGCGGCTGATTCGCCGAGTCATACACCCGCACCGAGACGACCCCGCCCTCGCCCACAACCGGCGTCTCCGCCAGAAAGACCACATGACCGGTATCAAACCCAACCTCGACCTTGGGAAACCGCCACGCCAGAATATCCCCCCTGCGCGCATCGGCGAGCAGGTTGATCCTGTGCCAACCGTCCGTCGTCCCCGTGCGAGAGGCAAAAAACTCGTAGTACTCAAACGCGCGCGGACGCGGCTGCGTCGACTCACGCGGAACCATCGCATAGTGCGCGGGCGCGAGCCCCTCCAGCACGAAGCCGACAAACGCATTGCAATCGCAGTCGTAGATACCGGCCACAACGTCAATTCTCTTGATGTGCTGGTAGTCCGTCTGCGTGAGCGTGTTGACGGCCATCTCCGCCTGCGCGGCCAACTGTCCGGGAAGAGGGTTATGCGCCATGGGATCGCACCTCGCCGGAATCGTAGCACTGTTCGTCGACACGTTTGGAGAAAAGTCGTCACCGGCAGATGCGATACTCTGGGACCCCATGCCCAGCACCGAGCGCATCCGCGAATTCCTCCTCGAGCTACCCCACGTCGTCGAGACCATGCAGTTCGGCGATAACCTCGTCTTCTGGGTCGGCGACAAGGCCATTGGCGGCAAGATGTTCGTGATGCTCCAGCTCTCCGGCGGCGGCATCTCCGGCAGCGCCCACTCCGAAACCAAGGGCGGCGTTCTCTGGTATCCCGCCGGCCCCGAGCGCTACCCTGAGCTCCTCGAGATCGAAGGCATCTTTCCCGCGCCTTACCTTGCCCGAATCCACTGGGTCGCGGTCCGCGAGTGGCGTGTCTTCCGCCCCGCCGAGTGGGAGCAGGAGCTTCGCGCTGCCCACCAGATCACCTACGCCAAGCTCCCACCCAAGACCCTCAAGGCGCTCGCGCTGCCCATCAAGCAACGACGCAAGCTGATCGTCGAGCGCCGAGCAATCCTCGCCAAGAAGAAGCCCGCAAAGAAGTAGCTGGCCAGAAACTCGAAAAGCGCCCTACGCGGGCGGCGACCACTTCGTGGTGTGTGATCGCTTCGCGCAGCCCTTCAGAGCACCACGCGAAGCGATCACAAGTCCCGAAGGGACCGCCCTCCGCGCAGGAGGCCCGTCTGGCAGGACATGCCCTAAACCAGCTCTGGCGCGGCGTCGAACAGTCCGCGAAAGCTCTTCCGATAAGCAAAAATCAGAAAGACCTCAACCGCCGCCGCAATGCATCCCGCAACCAACCCACGCGGCTCAATAAAGATGTGAAACAGCAGGATATTCACCAGGATCGGCCCCAGCAGCACCAGCGCCAGCGGCACAAACCGCCCCACCAGCAGCAGAATCCCCGCGACCAGCATCAGCAGCCCAATAAAATTGAAGATGTGGTGGTTCAACAGAATCCCCATATAGATCCCTGCATCGCCCGGCGGCGGGGCCGGACTAATGAAGTGCAGGATGCTGTTGAGCCCGGAGAAGGCGAACAGCGCGCCAAGGAGAATGCGAGCGACCAGAATTGCCTTGTTCATGAACGAAGTCCTCTGATTTGTTGTGATGCCATCCTAGCCGAAACAATCGCCAAGCCTCGACTTGCGCCGCACCAATAAGTTTCGTAGCGTCAAGGGTGATGACGCCCTCCTCTTCCTCACCCTCCCCCACCGAAGGCGTCCCGCTCTCGCTCGCCGGACGCACCGCACTCATCACCGGCGGCTCGCGCGGCATCGGCGCAGCCACCGTGCGGCTCTTTCGCCAGGCAGGCGCACGCGTCGCCTTCAGCTACCAGTCCTCGACCGCCACCGCCGAAGCCCTCGCCGTCGAATGTGGTGGCCCCGAATTCTGCATCGCCATCCGCCAGGATCTCGCGACCGCTGAAGACGGCCAGGCTCTCGTCGCCGCAGCCATCCAGGCCTTCGGTCGTCTCGACTGCCTCGTCGTCAACCACGGCATCTGGCCCTCCCGTGACGCCCCCATCGCCGAGATGACCATCGACCAATGGCGCACCACCCTCGGCGTCAATCTCGACAGCGCCTTCGGCCTCGTGCAGGCCGCCGTTACCCAGATGAAATCCCAACCCGCCACAGAGGCCGCGCGAGGCCACATCGTCCTCGTCAGCTCCACCGCCGGTCAGCGCGGCGAAGCCTTCCACGCCGACTACGCCGCCAGCAAAGGGGCACTCATCTCGCTCACCAAGAGCCTCTCCAGCGAGCTCGCCGGTCAAGGCATCTACACCAACTGCGTCGCCCCCGGCTGGGTCGCCACCGAGATGTCGCAAGCCGCCCTGACCGACCCCGAAGTCTCTCGCAAAATCATGTCCACCATCCCTCTGGGCCGTGTCGGATCGGTCGATGAGATCGCCGGTCCCATCCTCTTCCTCTGCACCCCCTGGGCGGGCTTCTGCTCCGGCGAGATCTTCAACGTCAACGGCGGAGCCGTGCTGGTCGGCTAAGCTCTTCCGCAAGGACGCACTTCAGCCGATTCCACCTCAAGAGCGTCTAAACAGATTGCACCCGCCAGATCGTTCAACAGAGTAAGAGAGCACAAGAGCGTGCAAGGCAGAGAATCCGCACCGGAGACGAGCACCTATGAAGCCACGCATCACGAACCTCCTGCTCGGCGCGCTGATCACCGCAAGCCTCCTCACCCCGCGACTGCTGCACGCCCAGGCCTCCGAGATCCCCAGCGCCCAGTCCGCCCCGCTCACCGGCCAGGAGCAGGACAAACGTGGCCGCGTCCTGCTCGACCAGATGGTCGAAGCGCTCGGCGGCAACACCTGGCTCAACCGCGCCAGCTATCTCAAAGAGGGCCACACCGCCAGCTTCTTCCGCGGCGCGCCCACCCTCAACGTCGTCCCCTTCTGGGAGTACCACCGCTTCGCCTCCCCGGCCAGCCCCGCCGCCGAGCGCATCGAGTTCTCCAAAAAGCGTGACATCGTCCAGGTCTGGGCGGGCGACAATGGCTACGAGATCACCTACAAGGGCAACAGTCCACTGCCCGAAGAACAGGTGCAGGATGCCCTCCGCCGCCGCGACCACTCCGTCGAATCCGTCATCTCCACCTGGCTCAAGGAGCCCGGCATCGTCGTCCTCTACGAAGGCACCACCATGGTCGAGCGCCGCATGGCCGACAAGATCACCCTGCTCGGCACCAGCAACGACGCGGTCACGCTCGAGCTCGACGCCGCCTCGCATCTCCCCTTGCGCCGCACCTTCCAGACCCGCAACCGTCAGTTCAAGGACTACGACGAAGACTCCGAGGAGTACAGCGACTACCACGAGATTCAGGGCATCCAGACGCCCATGACCATCAGCCGCTATCACAACGGCGATCTCTCCAACGAGCGCTTCTTCACCAAGGTCGAATACAACATCCCCCTTACCGAGCAAATGTTCGACACCACCCAATCCCTCAAAGGCAAGAAGAAATAGCCCGCACAGACACGCAAAGCGGTATACACGTCCCGAAGGGACCGCCCTCCGCGCAGGAGGCCCGTCCGGCAGGACAAAACGCTCGCGGTTTATACTCATCACTGCCATGAGTGAGAATGAACTAGAGCAACCCGCGTACAAACAGACGATGGACATCGTCGAGATCATGGCGATTCTTCCGCATCGCTATCCTTTCCTCCTTATCGACCGCGTCGTCGAGATGGAGCGCAAGACCCGCATCGTCGCGATCAAGAACGTCACCGCGAACGAGCCCCACTTCACCGGCCACTTCCCCGACTATCCCATCATGCCCGGCGTCCTCATGGTCGAGGCCATCGCCCAGGCGGGCGGCGCGCTTCTCCTCACCGAGATCCCCGACCGCGACCAGAAGCTGATGGTCTTCACCGGCATCGACAACGCCAAGTTCCGCCGCGCCGTCGTCCCCGGCGACCAGCTCCGCATCGAGGTCACCGTCCTCAACTGGCGTCGCACCGCCGTCAAGATGCTCGGCATCGCCACCGTCGAAGGCAAGGTCGCCTGCGAGGCCACCGTCACCTGCATGCTGGTCCCGCGCGCGTCAAAGCCAGCCCCTGATCCGAAGCTCATCGCTGACATAAAGTCCGCTGCGGAAGCCCCCGCTCCCGCCCCAGCCGAGGTCACGACCGCGTGAGTGCAGCACAACCCAACATTCATCCCACCGCAATCGTCGCTCTCGGCGCGGTAATCCCCGCCAGCTCCACCATCGGCCCCTTCTGCACCATCGGCCCCAACGTCGTTCTCGGCGAACGTTGCGAGCTCATCTCGCACGTCGTCCTCGACGGCCACACCCGCCTCGGCGACGACAACAAAGTCTTCTCCTTCGCCTGCCTCGGCATCGCGCCGCAGGATCTCAAGTACGCAGGCGAGCCCACCAAAGTCACCCTCGGCAACAACAACTCCATCCGCGAGTACGTCACCATCTCGCGCGGCACCGTAGGCGGCGGCGGCGAGACCACCGTCGGCGACGGCTGCCTCATCATGGCCTACACCCATATCGGCCACGACTCGCACATCGGCCACGGCTGCATCCTCGCCAACTCCGCCACGCTCGCGGGCCACGTCACTGTCGAAGACTTCGCCGTCGTCGGCGCCCTCTGCCCCGTCCACCAGTTCTGCCGCATCGGCAAGTACGCCTACATCGGCGGCGGCACCACCATCACGCAAGACGTGCTGCCCTACTCGCTCACCTCGATCGAGCGCAACAACCACGCCTACGGCCTGAACAAGGTTGGCCTCGAGCGTCGCGGCTTCACCCCACAGCAGCTCCGCGAACTCCGCCACGCCTATCGCACGCTCACCGGCTCGAAGCGCAACACCTCGCAAGCCCTTGAAGCGATCCGCGCTACCCTCGTCGAGCAGCCCAGCGAACACGTCGCCTACCTCGCCGACTTCATCACCAATAGCCACCGCGGCATCATCAAGTAATCGCCCTCAAACCACCTCGCTGCACTCCATCTTTAATCCCAGCCAGATAGAATAGACCGCGTTGCGCGAACTCCACTCGCGCACCACAGGGGATTCGAAATGGTCGGATGTTTGGTCAGCAGGACGCGCAGCTTGTCGCGTACGGTCGCACTCAGCCTCACAGTTTTGCTCAGCCTCTTCGCGCAATCAGCATCGGCACAAGCTCCCATCCGCGTCGCCGTCGTCGGCCTCGCGCACGACCACATCCTCGGCCTCCTCGACCGCATCCCCTCCAACCCCCACGTCACCCTCGTCGGCATCTCCGAGCCCAGCGCCGCTCTCCGCGACAAGTACGCCCAGCGCTTCCACCTCGCGCCCTCACTCTTCTTCCCCACCGAGGCGGCCATGCTCGCCGCCACCCACCCGCAGGCCATCCTCGTCTACACCTCCATCGCCGGCCATCGCGCCGCCATCGAAGAAGCCGCCCGCCTCGGCATCTCCTCCATGGTCGAGAAGCCGCTCGCCACCACCTATGCCGACGCCCTCGCCATCCAACGCATCGCCACCGAGCATCACGTCGCCGTCCTCACCAACTACGAGACCACCTGGTACAGCTCAAACGCCGCCGCCGGCGCCATGCTCTCCAGCGGCAAGATCGGCGACCTCCGCAAGCTCGTCGTCCACGACGGCCACAACGGCCCCAAGGAGATCGGCGTCTCCTCCGACTTCCTCTCCTGGCTCACCGATCCCGTCCAGAACGGCGCAGGCGCCATGTTCGACTTCGGCTGCTACGGCGTCGATCTCGCCACCTGGCTGATGCACGACGAAGCCCCACTCACCGTCACCGCCATCGCCCAGCACATCAAACCCGACGTCTACCCTAAGGTCGAAGACGAGGCCACCATCCTCCTCACGTACCCCAAAGCCCAGGCCATCATCCAGGGCTCATGGAACTGGCCCTTCGGCCGCAAGGACATGGAGCTTTACGGCGCAACCGGCTACATCGACACCGTCGACGCGACCCACCTCCGCATCCGCCTCCCCGGTGAGCCCGACGAACACGCCGAAACCGCCCCACCCCTCGCCGCCCCCTTGAGCGACTCCCTCGACTACCTCGCCGCCGTCCTCAACCACCAGCTCGAACCCGACAGCGACCTCACCTCGCTCAAGACCAACATCGTCGTCATGCAGATCCTCGACGCCGCCCGCGAGTCGGCCCGCACCGGCAGAACTGTCACGCTGAACCCCTCCCACTGACCTTCGCCCAAAATCCTGCGAAGATAAAGACCATGGCAGCACACGAAAGACTCGGCCTGATCGCCGGCAATGGCCGCTTCCCCCTCCTCCTGCTCGAGGCCGCGCGCGCCCACGGCCTCACCGTCGTCGTCGCCGCCATCAAGGAAGAAGCCGACGAGGAGATGAACACCCGCGCCGCCGCCGACCCGCACATCCGCGTCCACTGGCTCTCGCTCGGCGAGCTCTCGAAGCTCATCGACACCTTCAAATCCGAAGGCGTCTCCCGCGCCGT
>Ga0302314_10023536_pt1 | contig 10051 bp, 7 predicted proteins | sample III_Palsa_N2_3_FD_200533 | JGI IMG/M metagenome (GOLD analysis project Ga0302314, IMG submission 200533) | Peat permafrost microbial communities from Stordalen Mire near Abisko, Sweden - III_Palsa_N2_3 | ecosystem: Environmental > Terrestrial > Soil > Palsa > Peat permafrost | place: Sweden...
GTCCTTCCAATGGGCCCGCCAGCCGCCGCCGGGCACTGCGGCCACCACTTGGTCGGCACGCTCCAGGTGGGAGAAGTCCTCATAGTCCGTGACCAGACGCAACGCACCACGCTTCGGGTCGACCACGAGGCCCGTCCCGGTGGAAGGATCCCAGCCCTCCACCCGCACCATGCGGCCGATCTCGGTTTCCGTGCCATTGAAGATGGCGGTCCACCCGGTCTGATTGAAGTATCGAAGATGCACTGCTTCATTCTCCCCGTTACCGAACCAGGGGATTGACCGGTCCCTGACTCCGGGAGCCTGGTGGATCTCCTACCTTCGGGGAGCCGTGAACGCACCAGGGTCAACACGGTGACTTGCCAGGGAAGCACATGGGGAACACGGTAGTTTCCGGGCAGGCGGCCCGCAGATCGACGCAGCCCTCCCCAGGCGGCGGCGCTTGGCTGCTGCCCGTCACCGTCCGCTGCCGGAAGTCAGCTCGCCCAGGCCCGGCCAGGATCTTCCGTCACTGCCCTCACGGCCCTGACCAGCCGCACCCCTTTCTCAAACCCGCTCGACCGAGGTAGCGGGCCGATACGACAATGGCGCAATGCCGTCACCGAACCTCACCGCAGCTGAATACGAGGCCACCGTCGAAGGCCTGCGTGGCACCCGCCTCGCGGAGGTGAGGTACTACCCTCTGGGCGGCTACGGCGACGACGGCACTGAGGCTGAGGAGTGGGACTTCGGCGCGTGGCATCAGCCCACGATGGGCCTCGAGCTGCTCGCCGAGAACGGCACGCGCTACTCGGCGGTGTGGGGCAGCAACTTCGACTACTACGGCCTGGAGGTCTTCCCGGAGCCGATGCCCAGCCAGCTGACCATGATCGGACAGTGGGGCGGAGCGCAGGAAGTGGTTGTGACCGGGCACCCCTGCTCAGGTCTTATAGGGGTGCCCCTGGTCGGTGCCGACATCCTGTGGTCCGAAGGCGCCGACAGGCCCCGGCTGCCGCTGGCAGTCAGGCTCCGTGCGCCCGCTGCCACGGCGTGGATCGTCGCGGGAGCTCCGGCACAGTACCCGCCTGAGGGAAAGTTCTACCTCGGGACCGACGACGTGATGGCCGTCTTCACGCACGAGCTCGCCGAGAAGATCGCGCTCCCCTCGGCCTAGGGGCCGCGCCGGACTGGGCTATGCCGCGCCGTAGAGGGTGGCGGGTCCGATGCTGTCCGGCCCGAACTTGTGGCGGGCGCGGTCGGCGACGGCTTCGATGCGGCGGCGCCGGTCGTCGGCGGGGTCGAGGCTGAGCTGGCGTGAGGCCTCGTCGGCGCTCCGGATGCCATCGGCCTTCAGCGCGAGGGCCCGGACCCGGGCGCGCTGCAGGCCGAGGGAGTCGTAGAGGCGGTAGGCGGCGTCGACCAGGACGGTGGTGTGCGCGGTCGGCTCGGCCAGCCGGCGGGTGCGGACGCTGGCGGACCGGTCGGCGTAGCGGATCGTCAGGGCGATGGTGCTGGAGGCCTGGTGCAGGGCGCGGAGTTGGAGTCCGAGGTCCTGGGCCAGGGCGAGTAGTGCGCGGCGGTGGCGGGCGGGGTCGAGTTCGTCGCGGTCCAGGACGCGTTCGCTGGTGAGAGCGCGCAGGACGCTGGTCGCGGTGACCTTGGCTGGGTCGGTGCCGTGGGCGCGCTGGTGGGTGCGGCGTGCCACGGCGGCGCCGAGGATGCGGTGCAGGGTGGCGGGGGGTGTGGCGCCGAGTTGGCCGATGCGTTCGATACCGTAGCGGGCCAGCTGTCGGGCGGTGGCGGGGCCGATGCCGGGCAGCGCGGTCACCGGCAGGGGTGCGAGGAAGTCCTGGACCTGGTCGTGGGTCAGAACACGGACGGCGCCGGGGCCGGCGTGGTGGGCGGCCATCGTGGCCAGCAGCGGGTTGGGTGCTGCCCCGACTGTGAGGTCGAGGCCGTGCGTGGCCAGGGCGCGGATCCGGAGCCGTGCGGCGAGCTCGGCCGGGCTCCGGTTGAAGTACGCCTGCGCGCCGGCGATGTCCAGGAGCAGGGCGTCGGGGGGCAGCTGCTCGATGACGGGCGTGAGGTCGAGGGCGAGCTCCAGGACGTGTCCGAAGTCGGCCGGGTCGGGGACGTCCCGCCGGTGTGCGGTGGCGAGCTGGACGTACAGGACGTGCGGCTGGGGGTTCATCCCGCGCTCCCCGGTGACGCCGTCCACAGTTTCCTGGGTGGTGCCGCGCGTTCGCCCGCCGGCTGCAGGTCGGCCCACGGGTGCAGCTCGTAGCCGGTCTCCAGCCGGATGCTGCGCCCCAGCGGCTGTGCGGCCGGCGGCCCGGCCGGGCCGGCGACGGGGGCTTCGGTGTCGTTCGGGGTGTCCGGGGCGGGTCGGGGGTCGCCGGCCAGGCGGGCGGCGACGGCGTCCAGGCCACCGTCGCGGCGCAGTCGGGCGAGTTCGTCCAGGGGCCAGGCGGCGGTGCCGACCAGGGAGGTGGCGCCCGGGCCGCGGTGTTGGACGGTGGCGCGGACCAGGAGTTGGCCGTGGTGGAAGACGGTGGCAGCGCTGGCCTGGTGGGAGTCTTCGAAGAACGCGATGTCGGCCAGGCCGGTGGTGTCCTCCAGCGTGAGGAAGATGACGCGTCGTCCGGTGCGGATCGGCGGGGTGGAGGTGGCGACCTTGATGCCGGCGACCAGGACGGTGGTGCCGTGGCGGGCGGCGGGCAGGCGGCGGGCGGGGGTGGCGCCGAGGTCCTCGAGGAGGCCGGTGTACTGGGACAGGACGTGGGCGGAGGTGGCTTCCATGCCCAGGATCCCGAGTTCGGCCTGCAGGCGCTGGGAGCCGTCCATGTCCGGCAGCCCGGTGGGCGCGCCCGGGTGGGTCTCGTCGGTCAGCAGCGGCAGCTGTCCGTCGGCCCCGGCGGCGCGCTCGGCGCGGTGGAGTTCGGTGAGCTGCAGGAGCAGGTCCCGACGGTTCGCGGCGCCGGTGAGGGTGTCCAGGGCACCGACCGCGATGAGTCGCTCGGCGGTGGGGCGGGACGGGCGGGCGCGGTGCCAGAAGTCGGGCAGGGAGGTGTAGGGGGCGACGTCGGCGATGCGGACGGCCTCGGCCTCGTGGATGCCTTGGACGTCGGCGAGCGCCAAGCGCAGGCCCCAGGTGTCGCCGGTCTTCTCGACGCGGTACTGGACGGCGCTGTGCTGCACATCGACCGGTAGCACGGGGACGCCGTGGCGCCGGGCGTCGGAGAGCAGGGAGCGCTTGGGGTACATGCCGGGGTCGTGGGTGAGCAGGCCGGCGTAGAACGCGGCGGCGCGGTGGGCCTTGAGCCAGGCGGACTGGTAGGTGGGGACGGCGAACGCGCAGGCGTGGGCGCGGCAGAAGCCGTAGCTGCCGAACGCGGCCACGGTCTCCCAGGTCGAGCGGACGGTGGGGGTGTCGTAGCCGCGGGCGGTAGCGCGGTCGGTGAACCAGGCGTGGAGCATGCCGAGGCGGTCGGGTTTGGACAGGGCGCGGCGGGCCTCGTCGGCCTGGGCGCGGTCGCAGCCGGTCATGGTCGCGATGATCTCGATGACCTGCTCGTGGAAGACCACGACGCCGTAGGTGGCTTTCAGGGCGGGTTCCAGGTCGGGGTGGGGGTAGGTGGTCTTCTCGCGGCCGTGGCGGCGGGCGATGAAGGGGCGGACCATGTCGGCGGCGACCGGTCCGGGGCGGAACAGGCTGATGTCGACGACGAGGTCCTCGAACGTCGCGGGTTTGAGGCGGGCGATCAGGTCGCGCTGGCCGGGCGACTCGATCTGGAAGCATCCCAGCGAGTCGGCGTTCTGGATCATGGCGTAGGTGGCGGGGTCACCCGCCGGGATGGCGTCCAGGTCGAGGTGTTCGCCGGTGACGCGTTCGACCTCGGCGACAGCGTGGGCCATCGCAGAGAGCATCCGCACGCCCAGGACGTCGAGCTTGAGCAGGCCCAGGTCCTCCACGTCGTGCTTGTCGAACTGGCTCATCGCAAAGCCCTCCCCGGCGGTGGGGACGACCGGGGTGCGGTCCAGCAGCGACCGGTCGGAGATGATGACGCCGCACGGGTGCATCGCGTAGCCGCGGATGAGGCCGTCGAGGGACTCGACCAGGTCCCAGAACCGTCCGTGCTCCTCCAGGGCGACTGCTTGCAGTTCCGGCAGCTCCCGCAGGGCGGCCTTCGCGTCGCGTGCCCGGATGTGCGGGAACGCCTTCGCCAGACGGTCGACCGTGCCCGGGTCTATGCCCAGGGCAGCGCCGACGTCACGGACCGCGTGGCGGACCCGGTAGGTCTCCGGCATCGACAGCGTCGCCGTGCGCTCTGCCCCGAACCGGTCCATGATCATTCGGTAGAGCTCCAGGCGCCTGGCCGACTCCACGTCCACGTCGACGTCCGGCATCTCCACCCGCCGCTCGGACAGGAACCGCTCCATCAGCAGCCCCTGCTCGACCGGGTCCGCAACAGCGATGCCCAGCAGGTGCACCACCAGCGACCCTGCGCCCGAACCGCGGGCGGTCGCCCGGATCCCGGCCGCGCGGGCGTCCGCGACCACCTGCGCGACGGTCAGGAAGTAAGTGGCGAAGCCCAGCCGCCGGATCGTCGCCAGCTCCGCGCGCAGCCGCGCCCAGTACGCCGCGTCCGCTCCATGGCCGCGGGCGACCATCGCCGCGGCGCAGCGCGCCTTCAGCAGCAGGTCGGGCGTGCGGCGGCCGACGGCGCCGACGGTCTGCGGCTCGGGGAAGTGGATCCTGCCGATGCCCAGGTCATCGCGCGGGTCGACCCGGCAGTCCGCCGCGACACGCTCGGTCTCCGCCAGCAGTTCGCGGGCACCGGCGCGACCAGTACCGACGGCATCCGTGACCTGTCGGGCGATGCGGACCATGTCCGCCTCGCTCTTCAGCCACACTTCGCCGCAGTCCAGCGCCTCGGGGCGGCGGGGGTCGATCGGGACCAGGAGGCGGGCGGCGTCCAGGACGTCGGCGACCTCGCCCATCCCCGGGTCGGCGTAGCGCACGGCGTTGGTCAGGAGCGCGGGGACCGCGTGCTCGGCGGCCAGCGCCAGGGTGCGGGCGGCCAGCCGTATGCTCCCGGGGCCGGTGCCGGAGCGGCCGTGGTGCACGGCTTCCAGGCGCAGCAGGTCGTCGAACAGGTCCTGCCAGGGGGCCAGGAGCTTCGCGGCGCGGTCCGGGCGGCCGGCGGCCAGCGCACGAGCCGGCTCGCTGTCCGGCCCCAGCAGAACGTAGACCCCTCCCCCGGCGGCAAGCTCCAGGTCCTTCCACGACAGCGCAGGGCCGGCACCGGAACCGGCGGAGGCACCGGCGTGGGTGTGGGCTGCGGTGACGAGCCGGCACAGCGTTGACCAGCCCGCACCGTTGCGGGCCAGGAACCGCGCCCGCGGCGCGGACTCGTCGACGAACGCGCCGCCACGAGCCGGGGCGCGGCGACGCTCGCCGCGCGGCGCGCCGCCTGGCTCGAGGTAGGGCGGGGCAGCCAGGTCCACGCCGAACAGGGGCCGGACACCGGAGGCCTCGCAGGCCTTCGCGAACCGGACCGCCCCGGCCAGGGTGTCGCGGTCAGTGACGGCCAGCGCGTCCAGGCCGCGCTCGGCCGCCTGCTCGGCCAGCGCGGCGGGCAGAGAGGCGCCGAAGCGGGCCGAGAAGCCCGAGTACACACGCAGGTGCGTGAAGCCCACCGCCCACACCTCCTCCAGCTCGCGATCCGGGTACTTCCCTCCCCTGACCTGCTCTTCCTTCGTCTTTCCACTCTAACCAGAAATTCGAACACCAGATCGAACTCGTGGTGGGAGTGCAGGTTACCAGCGAGGAAGACGAGTGCCACTGATTGACGGTCTCGGCCATCGGCCTGCGGCCGACCTCCCCCTCCCGGAATGGCTGCGAGGCACACCCCTACGATGGCCGGGCTATCACTTGGACAGGTTGGCCAGGACGGAGGCACCGGTGTTGTACCTGGCGAACGCAGTGGTGCGAGAACCGGTAAAAAGATCTTCGACGTCGCGTTCCCCATGCTGTTCGCGGCCGTGGGCCTCGCCGACTTCCGCGGATTGGCCATGTCACCGCCGGCAGGCAGAGGCGCGTGCACCGGCCCCGCTCGCGGGCTTGCGACCACCTGGTCGGCCGGGAGTAGAACCAGGTGTTCATCGGGATCATCCGGAAGATCGTCGGATGGGGTTCGTCGTCGTGGGGTGGGATGCCCCTGGGGCTCCTGTCCACCCTTGCCCAGTAGGCGCAAGCCGGGTCCTGGCAGCAGCTGGGCCCCAACTCCGAGGGAGCGGTATGTCTGGACCGGCAGTCGGCCTGTGGCTCTTCGAGCCGTGCGGATTTGCGGACATCCTGGCCGATACGGTTCCGTGGTTGCGGACCTTCTGCGAACCGGTGGAGAGCAGGGCCGGCGACGACGTGGACTTCTGGGTGCGAGACGGTTCGGTCCTGGGCCTGCCGTCCTTCGATCGCGTCGACACGGGCGTCTTCTTCATCGTTGAGGACGAGGAGATCCCCGCGCAGGACGAGGACTACTCGGCCTTCGAGCGGCCACCGGTGCAGGGCCTGATCCTCGGCGCCGCCGGCTCGGGCCCGACGAACCACCGGCTGCTCGGCCACCTGGCGCTCGCCCTCGCCCACCGCCTCGACGCGCTCATCGACTTCGACGGCCTGCTCGCCAGCCGTCCCGCCACTGGGGCCGGCAGCGGCGACGCGGCCGTCCTGGACCGGGCGAGATCACTGGCGTCGACCCTGCCGGGGAAAGTCGCTGAGGTCTCCTACGACACCTGGCGCGGCGGGCGGTGGTACCGGCATGTCGGGGACGTGGAGTTCCTGGAAGCCTGGCTGCGGCACCCCGACTTCCACCTGGTCAAGTAGCGGGCGACGCGGTTCCCGTTGGGATGCGTGGCACCAGTGGGGCATCGATCCTGGACCCATGGACGCAGCGTTCAGTTTCAACGTCTCCGTGGGACGCGGGGCATGGGCGGGGGCGGTCGTCGTGGAGGTATCCGACCAGGACGACCACGCGTTCACCGACGCCCAGGCCGTGACCTGGGCGGACCTGGACGCGCTCGGGCAGCAGTACGGCGTCCCACCGGGCCGGTGGTTCGTCGACGACGACGCCCGGGCGCTCCTGGACGCCGCATGAGCGCGCCGGTCACGGCAGCGGTGCGGCGCCGGCAGGGTCTAGGAGGCCCGCGAGCAGGTCGCCGTGGTCAGCGACCCGGGCCAGGACCTGGTCGGGGGTGAACGCGAGCTGTCGGCCGGTCGCGCCGTCCTGGACCTCGGTCCAGGTGAGGGGTGCCGAGACGCCGGGCCGGTCGGTGGCGCGCAGGGTGTAGGGGGCGGCGGTGGTCTTGGTGGTCGCGTTCTGGCTGGAGTCCAGGAACACACGGCCGGTCCGTGCGGCCCTGGCCATGGTGGATACGACCTGGTCGCGGTGGTCGGCCTCCAGGGCGCGGGCGAGGGCCTTGGCGTAGCCGCTGGCGGCGGCGCCGGTCGCGCCCGCCAGGAGCGCGTACAGGTGCAGTCCCTTGGACCCGGATGTCTTCGCCCAGGCGGTGAGCCCGTCGGCGGCCAGCCGCTCGCGCACCAGCAGCGCGACCCGGCAGCAGTCGGTGATGTCGCAGCCGGGACCGGGGTCCAGGTCGACAACCAGGCGGTCGTGGGATTCGGGGCCGGCGGCGGTCGTCCACTGCGGGACGTGGACCTCCATGGCGTAGAGGTTGGCCATGGCCATCAGGTCGCCCAGCGTGTCGACGACGACGTGCTCCTTCGGGCCGTCGCGGCCGGGCACGCTCGCGCGCGAGACCCAGGCGGGTAGGCCGGCGGGCGGGTTTTTGGAGTAGAACCGCTGCCCGGTGACACCTCCCGGCAGCCGGACGAACGACGCGGGCCGCCCGGCCAGGTGCGGGATCATCACCGGCGCGACCTGGGCGTAGTAATGCAGCGCCTCCCCCTTCGTCCACCCGGGGTGCAGCTCCTGGGACGGCCACAGCAGCTTGTCGAGGTGGGACAGGGCCATGGTGCGGCCGTCGACCTGCACCACTACACGTTCCGGCATAACGTGAGGAATCCCCTCAGGCAGCGGCAGATATGCAGGGAGCAGGCGTATGCGCTCGATGTGGAAGGGCAGCATCACCTTCGGGTTGGTCGCCGTCCCGGTCGCGTTGTACAAGGCGACCGAGGAGCACGCCGGACTGTCCCTGCACCAGGTCCACGAGAAGGACGGCGGCCGGATCAAGCTGCGCCGCTTCTGCGAGATCGAGGACATCGAGGTCCCCTACGCGGAGATCACCCGCGGGTACGAGGCCGACGACGGCCGCGAGGCGGTCCTGACCAAGGACGACCTCGCCGACCTGCCCCTGCCCTCCAAGAAGATCATCGACGTGCTCGGCTTCGTCGACGCCGCCGACATCGACCCGCTGCGCCTGTCCACCGCCTACTACGTCGGCGTCGCGCCCAAGTCGCCGGCCAAGCCGTACGTCCTGCTGCGGGACGCACTGACCGAGTCCGGGCAGGTCGCCATCACCAAGGTCACCCTGTCCACCCGCGAGTCGCTGGCCGTACTGCGCGTCGTCGGGGACCTGATCGTGCTGCAGACCCTGCTGTGGCCGGACGAGGTCCGCGAGCCCGAGGGCCTGGCGCCCAAGGGCGAGTCGGAGGTCCGCCCGCAGGAGCTCAAGATGGCCAAGAGCCTGATGGACACCCTTTCGGAGGACTTCGACCTGGACTCCCTCCACGACGAGTACAACCAGGCATTGCAGCAGGTCATCGACGCCAAACTCGACGGCGCCCCGATCACCGGCGAGCATCCCGCCGCCGATGACGGCGCCAAGGTCCTGGACCTCATGGCCGCACTCAAATCCAGTGTCGAGGCCGCCCAGCGCAGCCACGCCAAGGCCCCCGAGGGGAGCGGGGAGCCGAAGAAGAGCACCGCGAAGGCCTCTGCCCGGAAGACCGCTCCGGCGAAGGCCGCCGCGAAGAAGACGCCGACGAAGAAGGCCGCCGCCAAGAAGGCGACAACCCGCAAGGCTTCGTGATGCGCCTCGCACGCCCGGGCGGCCTCGAGCGCGAGGATCAGGGCGTCCTGACGTGCTAGCCACATGAACCAGGTCAGCGGGCCTCCTCCCTTCAGCGGTGTCACCGCCGGCCCCTGCGCCGCAACGGCAGCACCATCCCGCCGGGCCCGTCGTCGCCCGCCTGGTCGACCGGACCGTCCAGAGGCTCTAGAAGGCCGATGATGATCTTGCTAACCGGGCCTCAGCCACAAGCCGGGGCGCCGTTGCTCTTGGGTGGCTGGATTGAATTGCCAGGTGCCGGACCGCTGGCGAGGGTGAGCGAGCCCAACCGTTGACCGCGCGCCGCGGGCATGGACGGCTGTCGGGCTCCGCAACCCGGGCAGCCGCCCTGTCAGGGGTGGTGGCTAAGCGGTCTTGGCGATTTGTAGTGCGTTTTGGGTAGGTGGCTTGATGGGAGGGGCTGCCGTGGTGATGAAGACGTTGCGTGTGGAGTTGTCGGCAGTGCAGGAAGCCGAGCTTCGAGGGCGGTTGGGGGCGCGGGATCTGGGCGTGAATGAGCGGATGAGGCTGGAGTGTGTGCGGCTGTCGGCGCAGGGCCGGACGGTGCCGCAGATCGCGTCGATCGTCGTCAGGCATGTGGTCACCGTGCGCAGGGCGCTGCACCGGTTCATCGGTGGTGGGTTCGCGGCCCTGGCGGATGTGCCGCGTCCGGGCCGGCCGCCGTGCTGGGCACGGGAGGACCTGGATGCGCTGGAGGCGATGCTGGACGAGGCGGCGGTCGCGGGGCGGACCTGGACTCTGCCTGGGTTGGCGGGGTGGTTGCGGCGCGAGCGCGGGGTGGACCTTGACTCCTCGTGGCTGTCGGTGCTGCTGCACCGGGACGGCTTCCGCTGGAAGCGCACCCGCGACAGTCTTCGGCATCTGGCTGATCCCGTCCGCCAGCGGGCCGCCCGGGCCGAGCTGGAGAACTTACGGAGGGAGGCCGACGCGGGTACGCGCGATCTGGTCTTCCTCGACGAGTCGGGGTTCGCGCCGACCATGCCCACCG
>Ga0302314_10023537_pt1 | contig 10050 bp, 9 predicted proteins | sample III_Palsa_N2_3_FD_200533 | JGI IMG/M metagenome (GOLD analysis project Ga0302314, IMG submission 200533) | Peat permafrost microbial communities from Stordalen Mire near Abisko, Sweden - III_Palsa_N2_3 | ecosystem: Environmental > Terrestrial > Soil > Palsa > Peat permafrost | place: Sweden...
AATCGTACTAGTCTAGTCCATAGGGGATTAACGCAATGTCGATGTTGTCGAAATCTATCGCCATGGTGGCCGTACCGGCTGGCCTCATCCTGTCCGCGGCGTCGGCGCACGCCCTGACCTATTCACCGACAATCAGCGGAACGCCAGCCTCCCTCACGGGCGCGTTCAGTGATTCGTTCTCGGGGGCCACGCACCTCACGCCGTTCTCCGACACGATCACCTTCACGCTCTCCCAGCTGGGTGACCTGAACGGGAGTCTCTCCGCCTCGAGCATTCGCACCAACATCATCAAACTTACGAGCGTCACATTTGACGGCGCGCCCGTGACGCTCACGCAGGCCGCCGGCACCTATTTCGCCGGCTTCGCGGGCTCCGCCCTGCAGGGTTTGCAGACGATTGTCGTGAAGGGCATGGAAAAGGGTAGCGTATCCTACAGCGGCAACTTCACCGTCGAGGGCGTTCCCGAGCCGGCGTCGTGGTCGATGATGCTGCTCGGCGCCGGCGCCATCGGCGCCGTGACGCGCGGCGGCCGCCGGCGCGAAGCCTTCGCCGCCTAATTCGCGCTTCGACGGCCCGAGATGCGGTCGCATGAACGGAAAGTCGGGCAGCCGTAGCGCATCTACCGCCTCTAGCGCGTTCCGAAAAGTGGGCGCCGGTTTTCGGATCAAAACGCGCGTTGAAACAAAGAACTAGAGCGCCGATCTGATTTCATCAGATCGGCGCTCTAGGCCCTTACGAGACCTTGAAGTGGAACTCGCAGCGGTCGACGGCCTGGCCGGGGTCTTCCCAGCTCCGCTGCAGGGTCGCCTTGACCACGGCGCCGCCGGCGCGCGTCGCGACCAGCTGAAGGGTCCTCGCCCCCCCGCCGCCGATCAGGCCTTCCGCATCCTCGGCGAAGCCGTCGCCGGCTATATCCAGGCCGGCGGTCGTGAAGCTCCACCGATAGCCGGTTGTCGGAGTCTCGGGCAATATCAGACGGATCGCCTGACCCTTCTGCAACGCGATCGTCTCGCCGCTGCGCTCGCGCGTCAGGATCATGTCTTCAGATCCTGACGCGCGTCGCGGCCATGGACCGAGATCCTTATGCGATCTGCGAGGCCATCCAGAAGTCGGACGACAGACGGGGGTTGGTCAGATAGGCGTAGGGCATCATGAAATAGCCGTCCAGACCCCAGCCCGTTCCCCAGCTGTTGCGCATGATGAACATCTTCTGGGTGTCGTCGTAGCCGACGATCACCACGCAGTGACCGCCGATGGTCTTCTCGTGGGAACTCGGCATCGGCACGATGCCGGAGCTCGCCACCGCCGGGGTTTCGAAGCTCGGGTAGACGACGAAGCCGATCACGATCGGAAGTCCGCTGGCGACGACCTCCTTCATCGAGGTCAGGTCCTGGCTGACCTGCTGGACCTGAAGGACGCGATGGTTCAACCCATCCGCGACCGCCGCGGCAGGCGGCGCAACGGCGAACTGGGTTATGTCGTACGGCCACAGCGTCTCGTTGGGACAGCCCTGCGTGCTGACGACATGCGCGCCGTCGCTGATCGCGGCCCCCGCATCGGTCGCCACATCGTTGTCGGCGACGCGTTCGTTGTAGTAGATGAACAGGCGAGACGGTGCAAAAACCGGCAATCCTTGCTTCATCAACAGGAATTCGGCCGCCGCCGCCCAGCCGTTACCGGTGCAGGCGCCAAGCTGACCCTGGTCGTAGATCGGTGGGCACTGGGGACGCAGATCGACCTGAGGTGGAAGCGCGCCCAACTCCACTCTCGCACTGTACAGCGGGTAGGTTATGGTCGGAAGTTTCGGTTTCCAGCCATAGCCCTTGTTGAGCGTCGGATGCACGCGAGGCGCGTTGGGCATGATATACCTCTCCTCGTCTAATGTAATTGCTATTTGATATAAGACAATAAATCCCGACGCCCAACTCGTGTCAAGTTGAGATCAGCCGGTTTCTAGGTGAGATTTCGCACACCTGCGGCGCTCGCGCGGTAGACCGGGTCGGCGGCCAGGGTGAACGCTGTAGCGTATCCCGCCATGAGCCGGTGTGCGCGAGCCGCGCAACCGTCGCAATGGGTTTACAATCGTGGCGAAACGCGGCTGGTATAGCTGCCGGGGGCGATCTGCCCGTGACCCCCGGGGCGGCGGTGACTAAAAGAGGAGAGCGGATATGAAGGCAAGACTGGTCCTGCTTGGCGCGGCCCTGAGCGGCGCACTGGCCGTGGGGGCCTCCGCGGCAGGCGCAGCTTCGTTCCTCTGGAGCTATTCTGGCGTGAACGGTGGTCCCGTCTCCGCCAGCGGAACCCTCCAGGCCACTCCGGACGGCGGCGGCGTCTACACCGTGACGTCGATCTCAGGCTTTCGCAACGGCCTGGCAATCACGGGCCTGACCACCTACGCGGGCGATGACGAGCTGGTCTACACCACCGCGCCTTACGTCGATTACCCGGGCCTCGCCTACACCGACTCCAGTGGGGACGCCTTCAATGTCTATTACGACACGTCCCTGACCGACAGCTACGCCTGTGGTCAGATCGGCTATTGCGAGATCGGACCGGGCGCCCCGGGCACGACCGGCCTCACCGGTCCGGATTCGATCGGGCCGATCGCCTCCTTCACCCTCACCGCCGTGCCGGAGCCCGGCGCGTGGGCCTTGATGCTGATCGGCCTCGGAGTTGTCGGCGCTCTCGCCCGCAGGCGCGTTCGCGCACTGGCCTGACCGGCGTCGCGGGGACGCACCTCCGGGAATCCCTAAGGGCACCAGGTCCGGCCCTGGCGGCGACCGCGCCGCATCAGCCACTCGCTCAGCGCCTCTCCGTCAGTCCATCTTCATCCGGGCCGCTTCGGTCGCCGACCAATAGCGATTGAGGCTCGTCGCCTGGAAGTCCGCGAACCGGTGCAGGCCTTCCAGAAACGCGATCTCGGCCGGCGTGAGATCGGGGTGCCAGAAGTCGAGGATCAGCACGATCCTCGGCTCGGAGGTGCGGTTCCAGGCCTCATGCTCGAGCGAGTCATCGAACACAAGGCACTGACCCTCCCGCCACCGGCGGCTCTGGCCGCCGACCTTGAGCCCACAGTCGCCGGTGGGAACCTTGACCCCGAGATGGCAGCGAAGGCGGAGGTTCACGGGACCACGGTGCGGCTTGATGTGGGTTCCGGGGCTCAGCTTGGAAACGTAGAGCAGTCCCGCCGTGGTTCGCACGGTGCTGCTGCCTTCGATGATCTGGGTGATGACCGGACAGCGCGCGCACTTCTCCTCGTTTCGGCGCCCGCGCTCGTAGAACAGGAACACATCCCAGCTGCCCCGCTCCTTGAGGTTTTCGGCCTCGGGCTGGAAGTCCTCGATGGCGAGCGCCTCGATCTCGGCGCGGATCGCCGGATAGTGGCGCTCAAGCGCCAGCGCGCCGGGAAAGCGGGCCACGTCATGGAACGGCGCCGACGTCAGGCCCGGATAGACGCCCATCCGCGGGCTCGCATGGTTGGTGAGAAAGGACCCTACGTAGCGGTTGAGACGCAGGTTCCCCGCCTGCACCTCGGCGGGATGGCGCTGGGCGAAGGCGCCGAGCGCGCGCGAAAGATTGTCGCCGAGCCCGGGATCGATCGCCGCCGCGTTGCGGAACCGCACGAACGCCTCTCCCTCGCGATTCAGGGCCGCCAGACTCGTCCCCAGGCCCAGTTCCAGGTGGGCGCGGACATGGTCGCTCTCCGGCCGTTGGTCCCGCAGCGCTTCATAGGCCGTCACCGACTCGTCGAGCCGTTTCAGGGCGCGCAGGGCCGCAGCCCTGCGCAACTGAGCCTCCGCGTGGTCGGGCGCAAGGGCGAGCGCGCGATCCTGACAAGCGAGGCCGTCCGCGGGCGATCCCAAAATATGGAGCGCCGCGCCGAGGTTGGAATGCGCCTCGGCCGAGTCGGGAGCGAGTTCGATCGCCCGCCGCATCAGCGTGGCGCACTCCTTGGGCTTCTGTCGCTGCAGATAGAGCAGGCCGAGATGCACCATCGCTTCGAGATGGCCGGAATCGACGGTAAGCGCGGTGCGATAGAGGCGCTCCGCCTCGTCCAGCCGGTTTTCGCCGTGCAGCGCCAGGGCGCGGTCGAAGGCTTCACCGGCGGACTCGGGGGGACCTTGTCGCGCTTTGGTTTTGGCGGCGCTCACGGTTCCACTCCTACCCACCTCTCAGATCGCGGACCACCGGCGACCGCGCGCCCTCGCGGCGCGAGCATGCGTCGAGAGTATAGGTGGCGTCCGCAAGACTGCGCTAGGCGTTCGCCGCCGAAATGGCGAGCGACCGCGCCGCGCCGCCTCCCTGGCGCTCAGGCGGCCGCCTTCGCCGCCGCCACCACTTCGTCGGCCTGGCGGCCGGTGAGCTCCGCCAGGTGGTCGAAGGCGGCCTCGAAGACGCCCAGGCCCTGGGTCAGCGAGCGCAGCTCGGCGATCAGCTCGTGGCGTTCGCTCTGCGGCAGGTAGGCTTCGATCTCGTCCCAGCCCGGCCAGCCTTCGCGGGGGCGGAAGCCGAGGATCTGGCCGCGGCGGGCCGAAAGAGCGGCGTTGACGTGGGCGATGGCGCTGGAGGGGACATAGACCTTCAGCTTGTCGATCGGTTCGAGCAGCCGCGAGCCGCAGGCCTTTAGGCCCTCGTCGATGGCCAGCTTCCCGGCCACCCGGAAGGCCATTTCCGAGGAGTCGACGGCGTGGAACTGGCCGTCCAGCAGGACCACCTCGAGGTCGACCACCGGAAAGCCGAGCGGCCCCCTTGCCAGGCCGTCCCGCACCCCCTGCTCCACCGCCGGGATCCATTGCCTGGGCACTACGCCGCCGGTGATCTTGCTGACGAAGGCGAAGCCCTCGCCGCGATCGCGCGGCTTGATCTCGACCGTGACGTCGGCGAACTGGCCGTGGCCGCCGGTCTGCTTCTTGTGCCGGCCGCGTTGCGTGGCGCCGCCGCGGATGGTCTCGCGATAGGGGGTGGCCGGCCTGGTCACAGCGATCTCGACGCCCCAGCGGCGCTTCAGCCGCTCCAGCGCCAGCCGCACGTGGCCCTCGCCCTGGCCGGCGAGCAGCGACTGGTGGCTCTCGCCGTCCTGGGTCAGCGTCAGGCCGGGGTCTTCCTCCAGAATGCGCGTCAGGGCGCCGGAGAGCCGCACGTCGTCCTTGCGGTTGGCGGCGGCGATGGCCAGGGCGTAGAGCGGCGAGCGGACGGGGGGCGGCGCGCAATCCGCCGCGGCGGACCCCAGGGTCAGCACGTCGCCGGCCTTGGCGGCCTCGAGCTTGCCGATGGCGACGATGTCGCCAACCGCCGCCGTGGCGACCTTCTTCAGGTTCGCGCCCTGCACCGCCGAGAGGCCGCCCGCCCGGCCGCGCGTTCCGTCGGGCAGGGTCACGTCCGCCCCGTCCGACAGCGGCGCGCCGAACACCCGGGCGTAGGCGAGCTTGCCGGCTTGACCGACCCAAGCGGTCTTGATCACCGCCGCGGCCGAGCCGGCGACACCGAGACGGGCGGCGGCCTGGGCCGTGGGCGGCGTCTCGTGCCGCAGCGCCTTCAGCAGGCGGCGGATCCCGAAGCCGTTCTGGGCCGAGCCGAAGAACACCGGCACGATAAGGCCCTCGTTCATGTCCTTGGCGAGATCGGCGAACACCAGGTCGCGGGCCGGGTTGGTGTCGGAGAGCAGCTGCTCCATCAGCTCGTCGTCGAAGTCGGCCAGCTGCTCAAGCATGTGAAAACGGGCGTCGGCCTCGACGGCGGCGAGGTCGGGCGTGAGGTCCACGGCCTGAGAAGGCTGGCCGGCGCGACAGACGAACGCCCGTTCCAGGGCGAGGTCGACGTAGCCCGTGACGTGCTCGTCATCGACGACCGGCAGCTGACGCGCCACCAGCGGGACGGCGCTGACCGGGGCAAGGGCGGCCAGCAGATCCTCCAGGGACCCGCGCGCCTGATCCATCTTGTTGATGAACAGCGCCCTGGGAACCCCCAGGGCTTCGAGCTGGCGGACGGTCGGCTGCAGCAGCACGGCCTTGGCCGCTTCCGGCTCGGCGACGATGACGGCGAGGTCCACGGCGGGGAGCGCGGCGTCGGCCTCGGCGGCCAGCTCCAGGGAGCCGGGGCAATCGACGACCGTGTAGTGGTCGCCCATGAAATCGAAGCCGGCGAGATTGAGCTCCACGGAATGGCCCCTCGCCCTGGCCTCCGGACTGGAATCCCCGACCTTGCGGTCGCTCTCGCCGGCCGCCTGGAGCATGGCCTCCATGAGGCTCGTCTTTCCGGCGCCGGTGGGACCCACCAGCGCCAGCGCCCGCACCTCGCCCGAGGGTCTGTTCGGCATGCGTCGATCTCCCTTCGCGTTTTCCCTGCCCCGCCTGTTTTGGCGAGCCTATCAGAGCTTTTGGCGAAAGGGCTAGCCGGGTCGCGCCACGTCCGTGCCGGGGCGCGGCACACAACGAAAAAGGACCGCCTCGCGGCGGCCCTTTCCCGTATCGTTGGTGGTCGAGGCTTTAGGCCGTGGCGACCGCCATGCGACGGCGGCGGGCGGCAAAGCCGATCCCACCCACGCCGATGAGCATCAGAGCCCAGGTGGCCGGCTCCGGCACGCCGAAGCTTTGGTTGACCACGACGGCTTCTTCCAGCGAGAAGTACGTGGTCGCGCCGGGAGCGACGCCGCCGAGGAAGTTGGCGGTCAACGAAAAACCGGTGTTGTTGGTGAAATAAGTCTGCGGGCCGCCGTAGCCGGTGCTGTCCGCAAAGTTGCCCGGGGCCCCGTAGGTGTCGATGCCGTCGCCGTCGAAGCAGCCGATGCACTGGCTCGACGAGAGGTTCAGCGCGGTCAGCGTGAAGCTCGAGTTGTTGATGACGCCGATGTAGGTGTCGTCGATGCCGTCATACGGGCCGAGACCCGTCAGCGTGGTGGAAACGCCGCTGTTGGCGAGCGTGATGATGATCCCCGGCTGGCTGTCGAGGCCGTAGGCCGGAAAGGCGGAAGCGGCGGAGGCGGCCACCAGGGCGGTGGCGGCGACGGCCGCGGAAGCGAGAAGCGTCTTCATGGAGTTGCTATTCCCAAATTCACTTACCGGGTAGGCCCCCCGGATAGGCCGGCGCACCAAAAGCCAGAATTCGGGCTCAGTCAAGTACGAATCTGACGAACATGGCGGAAGGTAGGTCGAGACCGTTTCGACAATGTCATCTGCCGAGTCCGGATCGCTAGGGCCGCCTCGCCGATCCTGCTCATCGTCGCGCTGTCGAGTATATGTCAGGAACCCGTCTTTGTTAACTCTTGTCAACTTCCGCCAACTTAGCGAAGAGTTCTCGGCGCGCGCCGCGCCACAACTCGATTGTGCGGGAGTTCAGGACAGATTGTCGCAGCGGTCTATTGTCCCGACAGCGGCCATCGGCGAGCCTCGCGAGCGTGCTTTTACCCGAAGCGCGGGCGAGAGCCCGGCTCCAGCGGGATTGCTTTCGGTCGCAATCTCGTCGGTCTCGGGCGGAAGAATGTCGAGGAATTGCGGCCCGGCCGCCGCAAGGTCGCCATGCTGCGCCTCGTCCGCCCGAGGGCTCAGTCGTGGTCGCGGGCGTCGGCCTCGTCGCGGCCGGCCCACAATCCGTCGCGCAGCGTATCCAGGCGCGCGAGGATATCCCGCCGCTGGTCGGGGTTGAGGCGCCCGTCGGCGTCGCGATAGTCGGCGTCCATCCGCCGGATGTCGTCGAGATCCCGCAAGGCGTGTCGACCCTGGCGGTCATTCAGCTGGCCGTCGGCGATCCGCTGCTGGATGCGGGCTTGCAGCCGGTCCTCGCGGGCGCGGGTGTCGACCGGTCCGCCGGCCCCTCGCTCGCCGCCGTAGGCGGCCTGCTGGTCGTGGCCTGACGGAGGAGGCGGCGGCGGGTAGGCGTTGTCGCCGCGATTGGCGGGCGGAGCCGCCGCTCCATAACCCTGCGCAGGCGGCTGGGGCGATGTCGCGACCCAATGGCCGTTGGCGTCGTAGTAGCCGGCTTCGCTCACGGCGTTGGGGACCCAGCGACCGTTGTCGTCGTAGTAGCCATACTGGGAGGAACAGTTGACCGTCGATCCGCCGACGACGTTGCCCGCCACCGCACCGCCAACGCCACCGATGATCGTACCCCCTTCGCGCCCGCCACCGTGGCCGAGCGCATTGCCGAGGAGAGCCCCGCCGAGGGCGCCCACGACGGTCCCGATCGCGCGGCTGTCGTCCTTCTGCGCCTGGCAGCTCGGCTGCGCCTGGGCGGGCGCGGGCGGCAGCGACACGCTCAACGCCGCGGCGGCCAGGCTCGAATACAGCAGTCCCTTACGCATCGACGATCTCCTTGTTCCGCCCGCGAAGGCGAGACGGGTCTCTGGAACGCGCGGAACGGGGTCTTGGTCGCCGCGTCGCTCGGTGCGGCGACACTACGCGCCTGTTGATGAACCATCGCTGAAGCGAGCGTGAACCGGCGACGGGCCTTCCGCGGCCAGGACTTCGGCCAGCCGTTGGGCGAGATCGGCTGGAAACACCGGTTCGGCGCAGGCCGCCAGTTCAGCCTGCGTCCACCAGCGGATGTCGTCGACGAACTCGCGCTCGAGGGCTTGCCAGCCGCCACGCCCAGGCTCGCCGCCGGCGCAGCGGGCGACCATGAAGCGCTCCAACACGCGGACGGGGCGCCCCTTGCGGTCGTGGTGGATCTGCTCGCCCTCCCACAGCACCGACTCGACCTGGGCGTCGCAGAAGCCGGTCTCCTCGCGGATCTCGCGCAGGGCCGCCTCGCCGAGGGTTTCGCCTGGCTCGACCCCTCCTCCGACCGTGAACCAGGCGCCGGGGGCGTTCGGAGCGCTCGGCAACCGTCCCTTCATCAACAAGATCCGGCCGTCCGGGTCGAGTAGAAGAATCCGGGCCGTCAGGCGCTCGCGCATGCACGCTCCTCACCCCTAGCCACCCTGCAACCGCTCCTTGACCCGCTCGGCCAGCGACTGGAGGTGCAGGGGTTTGGGGAGGAAGGAGATGCCGGTCTCGCCTTCCAGGAGATCGGAGAATTCCGACTCGGCATAGCCGGAGATGAACATCACGGGGGCGGCGGCGAGGAACGGGCGGGCCGCCTTCAGCAACGCCGGGCCGTCCATCCCCGGCATCGAGACGTCCGAGATCATCAGGTCGATGCGCCCGGCGTGGGCGCGGGCCAGCTCCAGGGCTTCTTCGCCGTCCCGGGCTTCGATGACATCGTAGCCCCGGCCGCGCAGCAGGCGGGCGGCAATATCCCGCACGCGGTCCTCATCCTCGACGAACAGGATGCATCCCGCGCCGGAGAGGTCGCGCGGCCGTCGGCGCGGCGGCGCGGCGGCCGTTGGCTCCAGGCTGAGACGCGCAACGTAGGCGGGCAGGAAAATGCGAAACACCGCCCCTTCGCCCGGCGGGGACTCGGCGATGATCCAGCCGTCGGCCTGTTTGACGATGCCGTATACGGTGGCCAGGCCGAGACCGGTGCCCTCGCCGGCCGCCTTGGTGGTGAAGAACGGCTCGAAAATGCTGCCGAGAACCGCCGCTGGAATACCCGGCCCGTCGTCCGCCACCTCGATCAGGGCGAGATCCCCTGCCGGCCGCTGAGGGCAGCCCAGGGCCTCCGCAGCCGCGGCGCTCACCCGGGCCGTGCGCACCCTGATCGTCCCGCCGCCGCCTTCGCCCTGCGGTTTGTGGCGAAGAGCGTCCCGCGCATTGACCACCAGGTTCATGACGGCCATTTCCAGCTGGCCCTTGTCGATGCGGACCAGGGGAACCCCCGGCCCATGGTCGGTCTCCAGGCGCATGTTCTCGCGCAGAAGGCGCCGCAGCAGCACTTCGAAGTCCATCAGCGCCGAGCCCAGGTCGACAACTTCCCGTCGGACCGTGGCCTTGCGCGAAAAGGTCAGCAGCTGCAGCACCAGAGCGGCGGCGCGGTTGACGCTCTCGCGCACCTCGCCCAGGCTCTCATAGGCAGGGTCGCCCACGGGGTGGCGCAGCAGCAGCTCGTCGATGCGCATGCCGATGGCGGTCAGCAGGTTGTTGAAATCGTGGGCGACGCCGCCGGCGAGCTGGCCCA
>Ga0302314_10023538_pt1 | contig 10050 bp, 6 predicted proteins | sample III_Palsa_N2_3_FD_200533 | JGI IMG/M metagenome (GOLD analysis project Ga0302314, IMG submission 200533) | Peat permafrost microbial communities from Stordalen Mire near Abisko, Sweden - III_Palsa_N2_3 | ecosystem: Environmental > Terrestrial > Soil > Palsa > Peat permafrost | place: Sweden...
ATCAGCGTCGGCGGCACCGTCTCGGCCGCCGGATGCACCGTCCCTCCGCCATGTTGCGTGAGCGGACGGTTGCCCGTCAGCCTCCGCAGCACGACGTAGAAGATCGGCGTCAGGAACAGACCGAACAGCGTGACCCCCAGCATGCCGCCGAACACGGCGGCGCCCATCGCTTGCCGCATCTCCGATCCCGCGCCGGTCGACAGCACCAGCGGCAGCACGCCCATGATGAAGGCGGCCGAGGTCATCAGGATGGGCCTCAGCCGCATGCGGCTGGCCTCGATCGCCGCCTGGACCGGGGTGCGGCCGGCGAATTCCAGTTCGCGGGCAAACTCCACGATCAGGATCGCGTTCTTGGCCGACAGTCCGACCAGGACGATGAGGCCGATCTGGGTGAAGATATTGTTGTCTCCACCGGTCAGCCACACGCCCAGCATCGCCGCGAACTGTCCCATCGGCACGATCAGGATGATCGCCAGCGGCAAGGTCAGGCTTTCATACTGGGCAGCCAGCACCAGGAAGACGAGCAGGATCGCCACCGGGAAGACGACGGCGGTCGAGTTGCCGGCCAGGATCTGCTGCTGGGTCATGTCGGTCCATTCGAACTTGAAGCCCTTGGGCAGCGTCTCGTTGGCGATCCTGGTCACCGCGGCCTGGGCCTGGCCGGACGAATAGCCAGGGGCCGCGCCGCCGTTGATGTCGGCGGACAGGAACCCATTATAGCGCATCGCCCGCTCCGGCCCGGCCGACAGTTTGACCTTCAGCAGCGCCGATAGCGGCACCATCTCGCCGGTCGTCGAGCGGACCTTCAACTGGCCGATATCGTCCGGCCGGGCGCGGAACGGCGCATCGGCCTGGACCCGCACCGTGTAAGTGCGGCCGAACTTGTTGAAGTCGTTCGCATAGTACGAGCCCAGATAGATCTGCATGGTCTCGAAGATGTCGGTCACCGGCACCTGAAGCTGGCGCGCCTTGATCCGGTCGATATCGGCATAAAGCTGCGGGACATTGACCTGGAAGCTGGAGAACAGGCCGGCCAGCTCCGGCGCAGCCCGCGCCTTGGTCAGGAAGGCGTTGGTCGCCTTGTCCAAAGCCTCATAGCCCTGGCCGCCGCGATCCTCGATCTCGAGCTTGAAGCCGCCGATCGTGCCCAGGCCCTGGACAGGCGGGGGCGGGAAGACGCCGATGGTGGCGCCCTTGATCGCGGCGAATTTCTGGTTCAGGCGCTGGGCGACGGCCGGGCCGTTCTCGGCCGCGCTCTTGCGCTCGTCGAACGGCGTTTCCGCCAGGAAGACGACGGCGGAGTTCGAGCTGTTGGTCAGCCCGTTGACCGACAGGCCGGGGAACTGGACCGCGGCCTGCACGCCCGGCTCCTTGAGCGCGATCTCGCCCACCTGTTTGACCACGGCCTCCGTGCGGTCCAGGCTCGCGCCGTCGGGCAGCTGGATAACCGAGACCAGATACTGCTTGTCCTGCACCGGTACGAAGCCGCCCGGCACTGCCTGGAACAGCAGCATGGTCGCGCCCGCCAGCACGGCATAGAGGCCCAGCATCACCGCCTTGCGGCCCAGCGTCCGCTTGACGCCGCCGCTATAGGCTTCGGCGCCGCGCGCGAACACCCGGTTGAAACCGCGGAACAGCCAGCCGAAGGCGAAGTCCATCCACCGCGTCAACCGGTCCTTGGGCTCGTCATGGCCTTTGAGCAGCAAGGCGGCCAAGGCCGGTGACAGGGTCAGCGAATTGACCGCCGAGATGACCGTCGAGCTGGCGATGGTGAGCGCGAACTGGCGGTAGAACTGGCCGGTCAGGCCATTGATGAAGGCCAAAGGCACGAACACCGCGATCAGCACCAGGGCGATGGCGATGATCGGGCCGGACACTTCGCGCATCGCGGCATAAGTGGCCTCGCGCGGGTTCAGGCCCCGTTCGATGTTGCGCTCGACATTCTCGACGACGACGATCGCGTCGTCGACGACGATGCCGATCGCCAGCACCAGCCCGAACAGGGAGAGCGCGTTGATCGAGAAGCCGAACAGATGCAGCATCGCGAAAGTGCCGACGATCGACACCGGCACCGCCAGCAACGGGATGATCGAGGCGCGCCAGGTCTGCAGGAACAGGATGACCACCAGCACGACCAGCGCCACCGCCTCCAGCAGCGTATGCACCACCGCGCTGATCGAGGCGCGGACGAACTGGGTCGTGTCATAGACGATCTGGTAGTCGACGCCCTCGGGCATCGTCTCTTTCACCTCTTCCATGTTGGCGCGGACCTGGTTGGCGATTTCGATGGCGTTGGAGTTCGGCGCCTGGAAGATCGCGATCGCCACCGCCTGGCCGTTATTGAGCAGCGAGCGCAGCGCATAGTCGGATGCGCCCATCTCGATCCGGGCGACATCGCGCAGATGGGTCACCCGCCCGTCGGCATCGGTCTTGACGATGATGTCGCCGAATTCCTCTTCCGACTGCAGCCGCCCCTGCGCGTTGATCGCGAGCTGGAATTCCAGCCCCGGCACGCTGGGCGAGGCGCCAACCGAGCCGGCGGCGGCCTGGATGTTCTGGGCCTGGATCTCACGCACCACATCGCCGGCGGACAGGCCGCGCTCGGCCACCTTCTGCGGGTCGAGCCAGATGCGCATGGCGTAATCGCCCGACCCGTTCAGCTGCACCTCGCCGACGCCGGAAATCCGCGCCAGCCGGTCCTTGATATTGAGGACGGCATAGTTGCGCAGATACTTCATGTCATAGCGGTTGTTGGGCGAGATCAGGTGCACAACCATCATCAGGTTGGGTGAGCTCTTGATCGTGACGACGCCCAGCGCCTGCACTTCCTGGGGCAGGCGGGTCACGGCCTGGCTGACCCGGTTCTCGACCAGCTGCTGCGCCAGGTCCGGATCGGTGCCCAGCTTGAAGGTGACGGTCACTGTCTCCAGCCCATCGGTATTGGCCTGGCTGCCCATATAGATCATGCCCTCGACGCCGTTGATCGCTTCCTCGATCGGCGTGGCGACGGTTTCGGCGATTACCTTGGGGTTGGCGCCGGGATATTGCGCCCGCACCACGACCGATGGCGGCACCACCTCGGGATATTCCGAAATCGGCATCGCCGGCATCGCCAGCACGCCCATCAGGAAGATCAGCATCGACAGCACACCCGCGAAAATCGGGCGGTCGATGAAAAATTTGGACAGATTCATGGCGTTCTCCAACGAGGGAGTTATTAAAATTGGTTTAAAAAGAGGCGTTTAGCGCTGAGACAACTCGGTCTTGTCCATCGGCACATCGGTCGGGCTCACTGTCGCGCCGGGGCGGACACGCTGCAGCCCGTCGAGAACCACGCGCTCACCCGGATTGAGACCGCTGGTGATCACCCGCAGATTGCCGTTGAGCGCGCCCAGCGTGACTTCGCGATAGGCCGCCTTGTTGCCGGCATCGACGACGATGACGAAGCGCTTGTCCTGGTCGGTGCCCAGCGCCCGCTCGTTGACGGCCAGGACTGGCTCGGTCTTGGCCGCGCCCATGCGCAGCCGGGCGAACTGGCCCGGGATCAGCGCGCCGTTGGGGTTGTCGAACACGGCGCGGAGCCGCACCGTGCCGCTCTGCGCATCGACCTGGTTGTCGATCAGCTGCAGATGGCCCTGCGTGGCGTCGCCAGCGGCGGTCACCAGCTGGACCGGGATGCGGTCGAACTGATTCGCGGCGTTGGAGCCCAGCGTCTTGATCGCCTGGGTTACCACCTGCTCGTCGGCGTCGAAACTGGCATAGATCGGGTCGACCGAGACCAATGTGGTCAGCACCGGCGAGGTCGGACCGGCGGCGATCAGATTGCCGACCGTGACCTGAATCTTGCCGACGCGGCCGGAAACCGGGGCGCGGATTTCGGTATAGCCGAGGTTGAGCTTGGCGGCCTGAAGATCGGCCTGGGCGGCGCGCAGGGCGGCATCCGCCTCACGCGCGGCGTTGATCCGCTGGTCGACGCTGCTCTGCGAGATCGCGCCCGCGGTCATGCCGATCAGCTGGTGACCACGCTCCTCCTCTTTGCGCGCCCAGACGAGCTGGCTCTCGGCCGAGGTGACGCGGGCGGCGGCGGCATCGGCCGCGGCCTGGTACGGGGCGGGATCGATGATCACCAGCAAGTCGCCCTGCTTCACCAGCGCGCCTTCGCGGAAATGGATTTCCTGCACCGCGCCGGCGACGCGGGAGCGGACATCCACCCGCTCCACCGCCTCAAGCCGGCCGGAGAATTCGTTCCAGGCAACGGCGTCATGCGACGCGACGGTCGCGACCGAGACTGCCACCGCCGGTGCAGCCGGCGCCGGGCCGGAACCCGCGGCGTGGTGGGACGACAGGGCGAAGGGCACCGCGACGGCGGCGCCGATGCCGAGCGCAATGGCGGAGCCGAGGAAACGCTGACGAAAATTCATGTTGCTCATGATGCTATCCGTGGGTTGGATTAAGCGGGGTGGTGAATGCGAAGCGCGTGGCCCTTCTGCGGGGCGGCGGTCTTCGCGAAGAAATCGATGAACAGGCTGCGCAATGACCCCGCCCAGGCCGGCTCGGCCTCCAGGGCGCGCTGGAGCGCGTCGGGCCAGTCGGTCGGCGCGGCCATCACATGCTCGTCGACGGCGACGCCGCAGGCACGCAGCCGCTGCGCATAGCGCAGGCTTTCGTCACGCATCGGGTCGTCCTCGGCGGTGACGATCAGGGCAGGGGCCAGGCCGGTCAGGCGCTTTGCGCCCAGCGGCGAGGCATAGGGATGCGACGCCTTCTCGGCCGAGCCCAGATAGTTGTGCCAGCCGTCGGCCCATTTGCAGCCGACCGCGCCGGCATCGGCCTCGCGGATCGATTTGGTGCCCAGGCACGGGTCCAGCATCGGCGACAGCAATATCTGGCCGGCCAGCGGCGGCGACTGCTGGTCGCGCGCCATCAAAGCGAGGCCGGCCGCCAGGTTGCCGCCGGCCTCTTCGCCGGCAACGAACATCTGGCAATGTTTCAGGTTGGGGCAGGTGCGATAGACGAACTGCAACGCCTCGAACGCGCCTTCCAGCGCCAGCGGAAACGGGTTGCCCGGCGCAATCGGATAATCAACCGAGCCGACGGTCGCGCCGGCATCGGCCAGCAGATCGGCCACGGTCCGGCCGGTCTCGACCGAGCCGCCGGTGAAGGCGCCGCCATGCAGATGCAGGACGAACGGGGTCCCGCGATCCTCACCCGGCTGGTGATGGAGACGAAAACGCATCGGCCCGAACCGATCGCTGTCCATCCACTCTTCAGTCCATTCACGCGCCATGATCGGGGCCCTTGTTGCGATGCAGCTAAAATAAGTGTTCCGATTGACGGCATAAATAGCGTATATATGATTTCATTTTTCACGTCTGTGTATAATGGAGCGATAGTTGGATCAGTTCGCGGCGATGCGGGCGTTCGTGCGGGTAGTGGAGGCTGGGTCCTTCACCCGCGCCGCCGCGTCGCTCGAGACGCCCAAGCCGACCGTGACCAAGCTGATCCAGACCCTGGAGCTGCATCTGCGCACCAAGCTCTTGAACCGCACCACGCGGCGGGTGACCGTTACGGCGGATGGCGCCGCCTATTATGAGCGGGCGGTGCAGCTGATCGCCGACGTGGACGAGCTGGACGGCAGCATGGCGGCGGCGCAGACACGGCCCAAGGGCAAGCTGCGCATCGACATGTCGGGCGCGCTGGCCCAGCTCTTCGTCCTGCCGGCCCTGCCGGCGTTCTTCGAAGCCTATCCCGACATCCAGATCGATTGCGGTGTGTCGGACCGGCAGACTGACCTGATCAGCGAAAATGTCGATTGCGTGCTGCGCGCGGGGGAACTGACCGACCAGTCGCTGATTGCCCGCCGTTTGGCCGAGATGCCGATGATCACCTGCGCCGCCCCGTCCTATCTCGCGCGCATGGGCGAGCCGAAGCATCCGCGCGAACTCGAAAAAACCCACCAGCTGGTCAATTATTTCAGCGCCCGCACCGGCCGCATCCTCTTTTTCGATTTCACGCGCGGCGATGAACGGCTCGAGATCGAGGGCCAGCACAAGGTGACGCTGAACGAGGGTACGTCCTATGTCGTGGCCGCCGTCGCCGGGCTGGGTGTGGCGCAGTCGCCGAAATTCATGATCGACCCCTATCTGGCGACAGGCCAGCTGCGGCAGATTCTGCCCGACTGGACGGTCGAGCCGCTGGCGCTCCATGTCGTCTATCCGCCCAACCGCCATCTCAGCAACAAGCTGCGCGTGTTCGTCGACTGGATCGCCGGGCTGTTCGCCGGTGGCAGCTTTCCGGGCCGTTGAGTGGCCTTCCGCGGCACACGCCGGGGCTGCGACGCGGCGGCCATTTGCCAATCCGCCTGCGCCGCGATAGTAGGACATGGCAGTGCCCGCTCACCCAGATGCCCGAGACCTAACGATGCCAGAGATTTTCGTCACCGACCGCGCCGGAACCGAATTCGCGGTCGATGCCACAAACGGCTTCACCTTGATGGAAGCCATTCGCGATGAAGGAAAATTCGAGCTCGCCGCGATCTGCGGCGGCATGATGTCGTGCTCGACCTGCCATGTGTATGTCGCCGACGCCTGGAAGGCGCAGATGCCGCCGATGACGCGGGACGAGCGCGAACTGCTCGAGGAATCGGCCCATTACGAAGCCAACAACTCGCGGTTGAGCTGCCAGATCGAGATCAAGCCGGAACTGGCCGGCCTCAAGGTCACGGTCGCGCCTGAGGATTGAACCTCGCGCTGCAGGGTGATGCACGTAAGAGTTGTATTTAGGAAATCTATACAACCTGGCGGTCGTTCGCTACATAATGTGATATATCAATAGTTTAACACAAAACTCGTCATGCCCGGACTTGATCCGGGCATCCACGCGCTCCGTTCGCGCGCTAATCAACCATTCGCACTTGCGGCACCCCGTGGATGCCTCGGTCAAGCCCAGGCATGACGAGTGGTGTTAGGTAGCTATCGCCCCAGAAGACTCGGCTGCCTTCATCTCCCGCAGCGCCGCCTCCGCCCGCCCGCGAACCGCGTCGAACGTGGTCTGGCGCAGCAGTTTGCCGTCGCGATAGACCGGCGTCATCCGGTTCTCGCGGGCTTCGATGGCCGGGACGGTGCGCCAGCCGGAGGCATCGCGGACCAAGGCCTGGCGGCCCTTCTTCGACAGCTTGCCGGGATCGGTGACCGGGTCCTTGTAGACGTCCTGCCAGAAGCCGTTGATCTTGATCGCGGAGGCTTTCATCGCCCACTTCATCGTGTCGCGATCGACCTTCTGGAGCAGGCCGCCGCCCATGCCGAAGGCGACGTTATCGGCCGACAGCTTCGCCTCGGTCAGCGCCGCCAGCACCGCGCCGATTTGCTCCAGATCAATGCCGTCGCCCTGGATGATCCGCACGCACGGGTGGAGCACGCCATAGCCGCGTCCATTGACGGTCACGCCGAACGCGTCCGCCAGCAGCCGGGCGACCGCGACGACGACCTCGGCGGGATTGCCGCTGTCCGGCCGCACCACGACCGTCGCGCCGCTGCGCAGCACCTGGTCCTTGAGTGTCTTGCCCCACAGCTCGCGGCAGGCATGGAAGATATCGTAGCTGTCGCTGACCACCGCGACGAGTTTGCCCGGCTTGCCGAACCGGTCGATCATATTGCCATAGGCGTCTGCCTCGCGCTCCCGCCCCCAGCTGGTGATGGTGGAATGTTCGGCGGCGGGAATCGAGAAGCCGGCCATCGCCGCGCCGTAATAGCGCCGTGCGCCGACGATCGCCGCGACCGTATCGGTGCCCTGGAAATTCACCAGATGGGCCATGCCGCCCAGCATCGCGCTCTCCAGGCTGGAGACGCCGCGGGCGCCGAAATCATGCAGCTTGAATCCGATCTGGCCGCCGGGATCGTCGCTCGTCAGGTCGAGATAGCGCCGGATGACCCGCTTGGCCTCGAAGGACAGGGTGGCGACGGTGGTGGGATACCAGATCGCCCGCAGCAGCGCGGTCTCGATATAGGAAGTGACCCAGGGCAGTTCCCGGTCGGTATTGCGCACCTGGACGACGGCATTGTGGGTCGGGACGACCTCGCCCTCCTCGACCGCGCCGATCTCGATCGGCAGATGGCCGCCATGTTCGTTGACGATCTTGAGCCAGCCGGGCTGGTTGAACGGCAGCCCGTGGGATGTCAGCAGTTCCTCCGCCTCGCCGACATCGTCATAGGTGACGGGGTTGAGCAGGTACTGCTTGATGAAGGCCTGCAGGCCGAAGAACAGCGTATGGGCAAACCGGCCGCCGCGGCTTTCGACATAGGACGAAATCTCCTCCGTCCCCGGCGGATATTGCAGGAAATGGCTCGCTTTATAGCTGTCGGTGTTGAGGATCAGATTGCTCAGGAATCCATGCATGACCGATGCCCCGGTGGCGAAGACTACAGAAACAGACGGGCGGCCTTAATCGCTCCGGCAACCCGGAGGGATTTGTCATGCTTTGGGATCGGGGATCAACAGGCGGGGGTTGGTGGAGCCAGGCGGGATCGAACCGCCGACCTCGTCATTGCGAACGACGCGCTCTCCCAGCTGAGCTATGGCCCCAAAACCCTCTAACGCCTGAGGACGCGGAATATGGTCAGGTGGCCGGGCGGTGTCAAGCCGAGCCCCTCGATTGCCGGGCCGTGCGGCGGGCGGTAGATTGAGCGCCCCTTTCATATTGGATTCACGATGCTCGCCCCGTTCATCGAAGTTATTTTGATCCTGCTCGATTTTGTCTGGTGGCTTATCATTGCCTCGGTCGTGGTCAGCTGGCTGGTCGCCTTCGGCGTTCTCAACACCCGCAACGAGGTGGTCTACAGGATCCTCGACATCCTGAACCGCGTCACCGACCCACTTCTGCGGCCAATCCGCCGCCTGATCCCGCCGATGGGCGGGCTGGATTTGTCGCCGATGATCGTGCTGCTGATCATCTATGTTCTGCAGCGGGAAATTCAGATCGTCTACTACCGGGGTCTGCTGGGATAGCGGGGCCGACGGGACAATTCCGGTGACTGACTTCGCTCAGACCGAGTCGGCTCCCACCGCCTGGCTGATCCGCTCGCCGGTCGCCTATGCGCTGATCCTGCTGTTCGGGCTGGCGCTGTACCTGCCGGGCTTGCGGACCATTCCGGCGGTCGACCGAGATGAGGCGCGCTTCGCCCAGGCGACGCGGCAGATGCTCCAGAGCGGCGACTATATCGACATTCGCCTGCAGGACGAGGCGCGGCTGAAGAAGCCGATCGGCATCTATTGGCTGCAGGCCGCGGCGACGAAGCTCGCCGGTGGCGAGGATATGCGAAACCCGATCTGGACCTACCGGCTGCCCTCGCTCGTGGGCGCGCTGGGGGCGATCCTGGTGACGCTGGCCATCGGGCGACGCTGGCTGGGGGCCGAGGCCGGCTTTGCCGGTGCGGCCATGCTGGCGGCGACGCTGCTGCTGGGCATGGAAGCCAGGCAGGCCAAGACCGATGCCTTTCTGCTGCTGACGGTCCTGGTGGCGATGGCCGGGCTGGCCGAGGCCTGGATGCCGGCGCCGGGCGCCGCGCCGATGGCTCGCTGGCGCTGGATCTCGTTCTGGGCGGCGATCGGGATCGGCATACTGGTCAAGGGCCCGATCATCCTGATGGTGGTCGGGCTGGCCGCGATCGTGCTCACCGTCAGCGATCGGCGCTTCAGCTGGCTCGCCCGGCTGCGGCCCTGGCCGGGGATATTGATTGCACCGGCGATCGCGCTCCCCTGGCTGGTCGCCATTACCATTTCCAGCCACGGTGCCTTCATCACCCAGTCGCTCGGCGGGGACATGGCGGCTAAGCTTGTGGGAGCCAAGGAATCGCATGGCGCGCCGCCGGGGGCCTATCTGGCGATGTTCCCGGTCACCTTCTGGCCGGGATCGCTGTTCGCGTTGCTGGCGCTGCCCTGGGTCTGGCGCAACCGGCATGACCGCGCCGTCACGCTCTGCCTGGCCTGGATCGTCCCGTCCTGGCTGGTGTTCGAGGCGGTGCCGACCAAGCTGCCGCATTACGTTCTGCCGCT
>Ga0302314_10023539_pt1 | contig 10049 bp, 9 predicted proteins | sample III_Palsa_N2_3_FD_200533 | JGI IMG/M metagenome (GOLD analysis project Ga0302314, IMG submission 200533) | Peat permafrost microbial communities from Stordalen Mire near Abisko, Sweden - III_Palsa_N2_3 | ecosystem: Environmental > Terrestrial > Soil > Palsa > Peat permafrost | place: Sweden...
TGGCGATGGTGCGCGTCGGCCGTGCAGGCGCCCTCTGCGGCAGCTGAATGAGCGTCGCCTCCGCGTCCTTCACCGGAAGCACCGTTCGGAATGGGGGAGGGTCGGTCATATCCTCCAGCCGGGTGTCGCGCCCGGTGCCGTCCAGCCAAAGATCCTCGCCGCCGATTTTTGCGTGGACGAAGATATGATTGAACGGCGCCGGCGCGGGCAGGCGTATCGCGACCAGTCCGCCTTGGCCGATGCTGGCCAGAACGGGTTCGGCGTCGATGTCGAGGGCGTGCAGGATGGCCAGAAGCAGCAGGGTCTTGGCCTTGCAGTCGCCGTAGCCGGCGGACCAGGTCCTGTCCGGCGACTGGGGCGTATAGTTGCCCCCGTTCATGCCGTCCGCGAAATAGCGCACGCGATCCTGGACCAGGGCGAGCGCCGCGGCGGTGCGCCGTTTCGGGTCGGCCTCCGTGGCGCGGATTTTGGCCACTTCCTGCGCCAGCGGGCTACCGGCCGCGATCAGCCCCTTGGTTCGGTAGAGGGGCGCAAACACGGCGGACACCGCCGCCCAGTCGCTGAAGCTGCTGGCCTCGATCACCGGGAGCGACTGAAAGCGTTCCGGCGCATCGGCCGGCGTGTCGGGCTGTTTCGGTCCCGGCAAGACGAAACTCAGCTCATGCCATCCCGGGGTGTCGCTCTCCACCGCCTTGAGCCCGGTTGGATAGGCCTTCCACCGGATCGGCGCGCCGACCGGCCAGATCATCCGAGCGCGGGTGAAATCCACCTTGAAGGGTTCCGATATCGCCACTGCGCTGGCTTGGACGCCGCCATTCAAGGCCGGATCCTTGACCGAGACGGAGTAAGCGACGTCAAGAACGTCACCGACCCGCAATCCCTCGACCTGCAATGTGGCCGTCAGGACCCCATTCATTTCGAGGCTCTCGAGACCCTGCTCGCGCCGGATCACGCTGAACTTCTGGCCGGCTTTGAGGACGTCGATACGTTGGCCGTCGCGGACGATCTCCACGCGATGAACGATGAGGTCGCCGTGGTACGGCTGCCAGTTCAGCGTCAGCGTGCCCATCCGCGCCAGCGACTCGGCTGAAATCGCCCGGGACCCTATCTCGCGGTAGCTCCATACCGTGCCGTCGGCGATCCGCGTCTGCTGGTCGAGGACCGCGAAGACCGGCAGATCCGAACCGCCTTGCTTGATGGGCGGAGCGGGCAGGATCCACGACGGGGCAGGCTCATAACGGGGCGTTTCCGTCGCCCATGCGGGCGCCGCCGCCAACGCGAGCATCATCACCAGAACCAGGCGCAAGACCAATCTCCCCGACCAACACACTCGCATCGCCCCCGCAGTGGACGCGAAGCTGACCATGCTCACAACCTCTGCTGGAGAAAATCATTGGAACCGTCGCGTCAACCCGCTTTCGGTCCTGTGCCTTTTGGCGAGCAATCGCCTGAAGACCGCCAACCTGGGCTGCATCCGGACGGCCGCGTTCAATGCCCGATCATCCGCATCGCCATGGCCTTCCACGCCGGGCTTTGCAGCAGGAAAACCGCGGTGGCCTGCAACCCGAGCGTCCACGCCACGCCGGCTATGTAGGCGGGGTGCAGGCGTCGGCGGGTGATCAGGTCGTAGACCCCGAGACCGAGCATCACCAGCCAGCCGACGAAGGCCATGGCGTGCACATGGACGATCGGTGGATAGTCGAGCCCGTACTTGCCGACGTGGCCCACGCTGTCGGTCCCGAAGCCCGACAGCACGCCGAGCCAGACCAGGGCGGTGAACCCCAGAAAGGCGTTGCGATCCGCGCCCGGCCGAGCCGGAAAGCCCTCGATCGCTACGGCTGTCATAGTGTTGTCCCCCACGCCATTTGCGGCAAGATCGGGCGGGGCGGCAACGGCAAAGTCGTATCGCGGCCGGGCGCGGACCTTGGAGGCCGATCCCCGGGCCTGTAACCTGCAGCAGCATGACCACGTCAAAGGCCGAAGACCTGACGGATACCTGGCAGGGGCGCTTCAGCTTTCCCCGCCTGTATGAACCGGTCTCCTTCACGGCCCGGATCGAGCACACCGGTGACGCCCTGTTCGGCTCGGTCGAGGAGCCGGGCGTCCGGGGCGCCGCCGCAGGCAAGCGCCTGACCGCGACCATCACCGGCACGGCGATCGGGCGCGCCGTCACCTTCCTGAAGACCTACGACGCCTTCGCCGCGGGATATGACGCCGTGCACTATGCCGGAACCGTCGGCGACGGCGGCCTGGAGATCAGCGGGGTATGGACCATCCCCGGCAACTGGTCCGGGACCTTCCTCATGATCCGCTCCCGCGGCCTGGAGCTGGCGCTTTCGAAGACGCGCGTCGAACGCATCTGAGCGGGGGAGCCGCCGAGCACCAAGGTGCGCACTCCGTGCTCTCGGGCGCTACGCCCCTGCCTCGATCGCCTCGACCCGTTGCAGCAGGCGCTCCATGAAGGCGCCGCAGCCGCCGTCCTCGCGGAGGTGGCGAACGAGGTCGCGGAGGTAGTCGATGTTGCGGCCCGAGAGGCCCGTGGCGCCGGCGATCAGCTGGGCTTGTCGCTCGAACGGCAGTTCGCCGGCCCACTGCGGATGGCTGCGGTCGGAGAGGAAGCCCAGCGCCTCGACCTTGCGTCCGTCGTCCAGGGTCACCCGGATCACCCGCTCCACATAGGTCTCGGTCGGCTGTTCCCGTTCGACCAGATAGGCGTAGGTCTGGAACCAGTCGGCCTCGGCCACTCGGTAGGCGGCGCCGACCACCGCCCCGCCGGGGGCCAGGCCCAGCACCAGGCCCGGCCGTTCGTAGGTGCCGCGGTGGTGGACCGAATAGATGCAGAAGGCGCGATGACGCCCGTTCAGCCGCGCCCGGCGTCGCTCCTGAAAAGCGAAACCGGGCCGCCAGATCAGCGACCCGTAGCCGAAAACCCAGTGTTCCTTGTCCACGCCGAGGGCTTTAGGCGCCGAAGACGCAGCTGTGAACCCCAGCTTTGCTCATCGGAGCCCCAGCCTTGTTGGAGTCATGCCTTGTTGGAGAGAGCTCGTTGTTGAGCTATGGCGCGGCTATGGACACGATCGCCCCGGAAAACACCTCGAAGCCCCGGCCCAAGACCGGCATCCTCGAGATAGAGCCCTATGTGGGCGGCAAGGCCAGCGCCGAGGGCGTGGCCGAGCCGATCAAGCTGTCGTCGAACGAGAACGTGCTGGGCTCCAGCGACCTCGCCCGCGCCGCCTTCGAACAGAACGCCGGCAAGCTGCACATCTATCCGGACGGCAAGGCCAATGTGCTGCGCGAGGCGGTCTCGGACGCCTTCCGCCTGGAGCCCGAGCGGCTGATCTTCGGCTGCGGGTCGGACGAGGTGTTCACCCTCTTGGCGCAGACCTACTGCGAGCCCGGCGACAACGTGATCCAGGGCCAGTTCGGCTTCCTGGCCTATCGCATCGCCGGCCGCGCGGCGCAGGCCGAGGTGCGCTTCGCCCCCATGCCGACCCTGCGCTTCGACGTCGATCAGGCCCTGGCCCTGGTGGACGAGCGCACCCGGATCGTCTTCCTCGACAACCCCGGCAATCCGACCGGCGGCTGGCTGCACCGGCACGAGGTCGAGCGGCTGCACCGGGGCCTGCCGGGGAACTGCATCCTGGTGATCGACGGCGCCTACGCCGAGTTCGTCGACGATCCGGGCTATGCCGACGGGATCGACCTGGCGCGCGGGGCGGAGAACATCGTCGTCACCCGCACCTTCTCCAAGATCCACGGCCTGGCGGCGCTGCGCGTCGGCTGGGGCTATGCGCCGGCCGAGATGGTCGGAGCGATGGAGCGGATCCGCGCGCCGTTCAACGTCAACCTGCCGGCGCAGTTCGCCGCCGTGGCCGCGCTCGGCGACAAGGCCTTCCAGGCCCGGAGCCGCGAGCTGGTGCTGGAATGGCGGCCGTGGCTGACCCAGCAGCTCGGCGGCCTCGGCCTCGACGTGCTGCCGTCGCAGGGCAATTTCGTGCTGGCCGGCTTTCCGCGCGGGACGGGCCGCTCGGCGCACGAGGCGGAGGCCTTCCTGGCCTCGCGCGGCCTGCTGGTGCGCGGGCTCGGCAACTACGGCCTGGCGGATCACCTGCGCATCACCGTCGGCCTCGAGGATCAGAACCGGGCCGTGGTGGAGGCGCTGGCGGATTTCATCGGCCCGCGCGGATGAGCGCACCCCTACGCATCGCCCAAGTTCGGACCGGTTTGGCTGGTTCCTGACCGCTATGCCTTTCCACATGCGTTTTGCCCCCCGTCTTGATCGGCGGTTTGATCGGCGGTCCCTGCTGCTGATGGCCGCCGCCGCGGCGCCCACCGGCGCCCTGGCCCAGGGCTTCAACCACGTCGGCCCTCGACCCGCCTTGCCCAAGGTGAACGAGGTGCTGGACAGCGTGATGAAGCAGACCGGCGTGCCGGCGCTGGGCTACGCCGCGGTGGGCCCCAAGGGGGTGATCGGCATCGACGACGCCGGCCGGCGGCGCAACACGGTCGATGAATACGTCGCCATCGACGATCCCTGGCACATCGGCTCCAACACCAAGGCCATGACCGCGGCGCTCTACGCGCGGCTGGTGGAGCAGGGCCGGGCCAGCTGGGGCGCGACGCTCAAGGACCTGTTTCCCGATACGCCGGCCGATCCCGCCTGGGCGACGGTGAAGATCGAGGACCTGCTGGCCCACCGATCGGGGATCAGCGACAACGGCCTGGTCGACCAGGGCTGGCTGATCAAGGCCCATGCCGACACCCGGCCCGTGCTGGTTCAGCGCGCCGAGTTCGCCCAGCGCGTGCTGACCCATGCGCCGACCGGCAAGTACGGCGAGTTCGAATACGCCAACTCGAACTACATCGTCGCCGGCGCGGCGATCGAGCGGCTCTACAAGGACAGCTGGGAAGTGGCCATGCGGACCGAGATGTTCGGTCCCCTGATGATGACCTCGGCAGGCTTCGGTCCGCCGACCGGACCCGCGCCCTGGGGCCATGAGCCGGGCCAGAACGGGACCCTGACCGCCGTCGATCCCCTGCACGACGTCGCCGACAATCCGCCGGTGTTCGGACCGGCGGGCCGGGTGCACCTGTCGCTGGCGGACTATGCCAAGTTCGTCCGCATCTTCCTGATCGGCGGCGGCGGCTGGCTGTCGCCCGGCAGCCTCGCCAAGCTGGCGCGGCCCTGGGACGGGGCGGAGGGGTACGCCCTCGGCTGGCAGTATTACGAGAACAAGGGCTGGGCCGACGGCCCGGTCCTGGCGCACGAGGGGTCGAACACCCTGTGGCGGACCATGGCGCTGGTCGCGCCGGCCAAGCCCCTGGCCTATGTCCTGGTCACCAACTGCGGCGGCGACGATGGCCAGCGCGCCATCCAGCTGCTGGCCGCCCGCCTGATCGCCGGCCAGGTCGACCCCGACGATCCCAACGCGGCGGGGTAGAGGGAAGAGGGCGGGCGCCCAGATGCTCCCCCATTGGGGGAGCTGTCACGAAGTGACTGAGGGGGTAGCGCCGCCCTCAGCTGCACGCGCAGCGCAGGTCAATTTGCGCCGAGGGTCAAGCCAGCGGCGGCGCTACCCCCTTCGTCCGCTTCGCGGCCACTTCCCCCAAAAGGGGGAAGACCCTCGACTTGCGCCGAGGCTACCCCTCGCCCTTGGCGATCTCGATCACTTCCTCGAAGGTGCGCAGGCCGGGGCGCTGGGCGGTGACGAGCACGCCCATGTTGCCGGGCGGGTGCTTGTTGGCCAACATCTTCTCGTGCGCATCCGGAATGCCTTCCCACGGGAAGACTTCCGACAGGCAGGGGTCGATGCGGCGTTCGATCACCAGCTGGTTGGCGGCCGAGGCCTGCATCAGGTTGGCGAAGTGGCTGCCCTGCACGCGCTTCTGGCGCATCCACAGGAAGCGGGCGTCCATGGTCAGGTTGTAGCCCGAGGTGCCGGCGCAGATCACCACCATGCCGCCGCGCTTGACCAGGAAGACCGAGACCGGGAAGGTCTGCTCGCCCGGGTGTTCGAACACCATGTCGACGTCGCGCTTGCCGGTGATGTCCCAGATGGCTTTGCCGAACTTGCGGCATTCCTTCATGTAGTCGCCGAACTCGGGGCCGTTCACCGGCGGCAGCTGGCCCCAGCAGTTGAAGTCCTTGCGGTTCAGCACCGCCTTGGCGCCCATGCTCATCACATAGTCGCGCTTGGATTCGTCGGAGACCACGCCGATGGCGTTGGCGCCGGCCGTGGCGCAGAGCTGCACCGCGAACACGCCGAGACCGCCCGAGGCGCCCCAGATCAGCACATTGTCGCCTGGCTGCAGCACGTGCGGCTTGTGGCCGAACAGCATGCGGTAGGCGGTGGCCAGGGTCAGGGTGTAGCAGGCGCTCTCTTCCCAGGTCAGGTGCTTGGGGCGCGCCATCAGCTGGCGCGACTGCACCCGGCAGAACTGGGCGAAGGAGCCGTCCGGCGTCTCATAGCCCCAGATGCGCTGGGAGGTGGAGAACATCGGGTCGCCGCCGTTGCACTCCTCGTCGTCGCCGTCGTCCTGGTTGCAGTGGACCACCACCTCGTCGCCCGGCTTCCAGCGCTTCACCTTGCGGCCGACCGCCCAGACGATGCCCGACGCGTCCGAGCCGGCCACGTGGAACGGCTGCTTGTGGCCGTCGAAGGGTGAGACCGGCGTGCCGAGCGCGGCCCAGACGCCGTTGTAGTTGACGCCCGCGGCCATCACCAGAATCAGGCATTCGTCGTCGCCGATGGTCGGCGTCGGCAGCACCTCGACCTGCATGGCCGTGTTGGGGCTACCGTGGCGCTCCTTGCGGATGGCCCAGCCGTACATCTTTTCCGGCACGTGATAGGCTGGCGGGACCTCTCCGATCTCATAGAGGTCTTTCTCGAGCGGGCGATCGAGGGTGGCGGTGCTCATATAGGCTCCCATCACGCGGATGTCGGAAACAGAAACAGTTGGCGAAACCTCTGCCAATCCCGTGCCACGGGCAAGAACTTTTCGCACTGCAGCACGATCTCGGGGCATGGATGTTGCTGTGCGGCGACGGACTGGTAGTGTCCGGCACCCCGGAGAGGATGATGAGCCAAGAGACGCCGTTCCAGCACGCCGCCGACCCGCCGTGGATCTTCCGCACCTACGCCGGGCACTCCACGGCGGAGAAGTCGAACGCGCTCTATCGCTCGAATCTGGCGCGCGGGCAGACCGGCCTGTCGATCGCCTTCGACCTGCCGACTCAGACCGGCTACGACCCCGACCACATCCTGGCGCGGGGCGAGGTGGGCAAGGTCGGCGTGCCGGTCTCGCATCTCGGCGACATGCGGGCGCTGTTCGACGGCATCCCGCTCGACCGTATGAACACCTCGATGACCATCAACGCGCCGGCGGCCTGGCTGCTGTCGCTGTATGTGGCGCTGGCGGAGGAGCAGGGGGTCGATCCCAAGCTGCTGCAGGGCACGACCCAGAACGACCTGATCAAGGAATACCTGTCGCGCGGCACCTACATCTACCCACCGGCGCCCTCGCTCCGGCTGATCTCCGACATGGTCGCCTGGTGCTATCGCGAGACGCCGAAGTTCAATCCGATCAACGTCTGCAGCTATCATCTGCAGGAAGCGGGGGCGACGCCGGAGCAGGAGCTGGCCTACGCCCTGGCCACCGCGATCTCGGTGCTCGACGCGGTGAAGGCCTCGGGCCAGGTCCCCGAGGCGGACTTCCCGACGGTCGCCTCGCGCATCTCCTTCTTCGTCAACGCCGGCGTGCGGTTCGTCACCGAACTCTGCAAGATGCGCGCGTTTACAGAGCTTTGGGACGAGATCCTGCAGCAGCGCTACGGCGTCTCCGACCCCAAGCACCGGCGCTTCCGCTACGGCGTGCAGGTCAACTCCCTGGGCCTCACCGAGCCCCAGCCCGAGAACAACGTCTACCGCATCCTGATCGAGATGCTGGCGGTGACCCTGTCCAAGACCGCACGCGCCCGCGCCGTACAGCTGCCGGCCTGGAACGAGGCGCTTGGCCTGCCGCGGCCGTGGGATCAGCAGTGGTCGCTGCGCATGCAGCAGGTGCTGGCCTATGAGACCGACCTCCTGGAGTTCGAGGACCTGTTCGACGGCTCCAAGGTGGTGGAGGCCAAGGTCGAGGATCTGAAGGCCCGGGCCATGAGCCTGCTCGGCGAGGTCGAGGGCCTGGGCGGCGCGGCCGGCGCCATCGAGTGGATGAAGACCTCGCTGGTCGGGGCCAACGCCGGCCGGGTCCGCTCGATCGAGACCGGCGATCTGACCGTGGTGGGCGTCAACCGCTGGACCGACAGCGAGGTCTCGCCCCTGTCGGCGGGCGAAGGCATGATCGAGACGGTCGATCCCAGGCTCGAGGCCGGCACCATCGGCAAGCTCAAGGCCTGGCGCGCGGCGCGCGACCCAGCCGCGGTCGACGCGGCGCTGGCCGCCGTGCGCGAGGCGGCGCTGAGCGGGGCCAACATCATGCCGCCCTCGATCGTGGCGGCCAAGGCGGGGGTGACCACGGGCGAGTGGTCCGACTGCCTGCGCGGGGTGTTCGGCGAATACCGCGGCCCGACCGGCGTCGGCGTGGTGGTGCTGACCGGCGCCTCGGGCGACCTCGACGACGTGAGGGCGGCGGTGGACAAGCTGTCCGACGCGCTCGGGCGGCGGTTGACCCTGTTGGTCGGCAAGCCCGGCCTCGACGGCCACTCCAACGGGGCCGAGCAGATCGCCACCCGCGCGCGCGCCGTCGGCATGGAGGCGGTCTACGACGGCATCCGCTCGACCCCGGCCGAGATCGTCGCCCGCGCCCGCGAGACGAAAGCGCACGTGATCGGCCTCTCCATCCTGTCGGGCTCGCACCTCGACCTGGCGCAGGAGGTGGTGCGCCTGCTCCGCGCCGAAGGGCTGGAGCATATCCCGGTGGTGGTCGGCGGCATCGTCCCGCCCGAGGACGCGCTGGTGCTGAAGCAGATGGGCGTCAAGCGCGTCTACACGCCCAAGGACTTCCAGCTGACCTCGATCATGGCCGACATCGTACGGGTGGCGGAGGCGGCGGCGCTGGAAACAGCTTAGCTTGCGGCCCTGGGGCGCATCGCTGGCACGCGCATTGCCTTAAAGGTCTTGCTAACCAGCGGAGCGTTCTAAAATGAACGGCGCGTTTACCAAGACCAATCTGCCGGCCGTGATCCCGGGCGAGGTGGGCAGATCTGGCCCGGCTCAGCAACGCGACCAGGCGTTCGAGGCCCATGTGCTGGGCCAGTCCGGTCAGAAGCGCGGTCTGAAGGGCGGCCAGCCGGTGCTCGACGCCGCCCGCGCGGCCTACCTCGACGCGGAATGGCGGGGCGCCGGCGACCGTCGTCTGCCGGCCGGAGCGCTTCGCGCCATCAGCCTCTGAGCGGCGCGAAACTTGCACGGCGCGGGCGAGCCACGGGAGCCCGCCATGTCCAAGCTTTTCCGCATTATCGACGTCGCCGTCGTCGCGCTGATCTTCACTGCGCTGACCTGAAGGTGAACCCAAACTGGGTTGACCGAAAAAGCCGAGGCGGGCAAAACCTTGGCGCAACTCGAATTTTGGCCCCCGACGTCGTCTTGAGCCCAGGGTCCGATAGGACTGGCACGGACTAAGCCGCTACCCCGAAATTGAGGTGTTTACGCGCGGGTCCGCGAGTTCGGCCCCGCTTTCTGGAATGCGACCTTTCTGCAAGGCGCTTGGGAGACCTGGACGATGTCCGACGGTACGGTGAAGTGGTTCAACACCACGAAGGGTTACGGGTTCATCCAGCCCGGGGATGGCGCCGCGGACGTGTTCGTGCACATCTCGGCGGTGGAGAAGGCCGGCCTGCGCAGCCTCAACGAAGGCCAGCGCGTGAGCTATGAACTGCAAAACGAACGCGGCAAGACCGCGGCGGTGAATCTGAAGCCTCTCTAGGTGTGTGGTCCCGGAGTGAGGTGGTGCGGGTTGATCTTGAAGATTGATAGGTCTTTGGTCCAGGCGTCACAGATCACCTGGTAGGGCGTTCGCCACCGCAGCGCCTTTAGGTGCTTGGCGAA
>Ga0302314_10023542_pt1 | contig 10049 bp, 8 predicted proteins | sample III_Palsa_N2_3_FD_200533 | JGI IMG/M metagenome (GOLD analysis project Ga0302314, IMG submission 200533) | Peat permafrost microbial communities from Stordalen Mire near Abisko, Sweden - III_Palsa_N2_3 | ecosystem: Environmental > Terrestrial > Soil > Palsa > Peat permafrost | place: Sweden...
GGCACGGATTTTCCGCGAACATAAGATCGAGCATTCAACGCGGGGATACTACCGGTGTTCTTCCAAATTATAACCGCCGAGAGCTTCTGACCTGCTTGCACGACGGAGTTGATGTTATCAACGCCGATAGTCGGTCGATTGACGAGCTTTGCTTCGGCTCCTGTAGCGCCGTCAGCCAAAATCGCTTGGGTCCACAAGATTGCGACAACGACTAGAATACAGAAAACGCCGGCGAGGCCGAACCATATAGCACGAATTTTGTTTCCTCCATACCACTCAGCTACAGCGACACTTCCCAACAAGAACGTCCCGATAATCGGGAGCACGAACATCAAAATATCCATTGGTTTTCTCTTCACGATCTAGCGCACATGTCGATCTTGAGTGGCCTCGCAGACTTTGCAGTTGGCTTAATCATCGGGCTGGCCCTCAGCATGGCACAGGTGCTGGTGGCTTGCCCTTCCGAAATTCGCTTGGCTGCGCTACGCAAATTTCGACCCTCCCTCAAGGGGAGCGTAGTTCGTTCTCACACGTGAAATCCCGCATGCAGGAACGCGGCGTCGCCGGCCACCTCCGGCTCGCCGTCGTAGAACGCGCCGCTGCCGCGCTCGAAATGCAGGCGCTCCCAGCCCAGCGTCAATTGCAGATTGGAATTCACCACATAGCCGAGCGAGGCTTCGTCGCCATTCTCCTTCAGGCTTGGCAGCCCGACATGGCCGTCGGCCGCGCCGTCGTCATGTTCGACGCCCAGGATCCACGGACCCGTCGTATAGGTCGCGTCGAGACGCCAGTCGCGCGTCTGGCCATTGGTGAAGGGCTGGTCGGGATTGAAAGTGTAGGCGTTGGACCGGCGCCAGCCGCCGCCGACCGAAAGCTTGGCGCCGCCGTCGAGCGAATAGTCCACCTCCGCGCCCAGGCCCACATCGCGCAGATCGTCCTGGCCCGGCGTCACGGCCGCATTGTGGGCGATGGCGATGCCGCCATAGGCGCGGATGATCGCCTGCCCGAAATAGCCGGCATAGTTCGCGCCGGCTTCCAGGATGTTGTCGGGCCGGTCGGCGACCGCGTGGCCCTGATCGATCCAGGGCAACCCGCCCTTGGCGGCATTGGGCGTGTAGGAGATGCCGATCTGGATGTCGAAGAAATGCGGGATGTAATAGGAGATCTTCGCGTCATTGGCGGAATCGAAGACGCCGCTGCGCAGATTGAAGATGCCGTTCAGCGCGCGGCCCGTGGTCGGATCCTTGAAGAAGGTGACATTGGCGTCGTTGATCGCGACCGGATCGTCGACGGTCGGACCGTTGAGCACCAGCTTGTAGGCGGCGCCGTCCTGCTGGCCGATCTCGATGCGGCCATAGGCGGTCTGCAGGAAGCCATAGGCCTTCTCGAAGAAATCATTGCCGTAATTGTCGCCGGAAAGATGATCGTGATAGGCCAGGATCGTGCTCCGGAAGCCCAGCTCCCAGGCATTGTCGAGCACGGTCTCCAGGCTGGGCTCGATCAGGAGCGAGCCGGTGGCGCCGTCGCGGTCGATCCCGCCGCTCTGATGGGCACCGTAGAGGGCGCCCGAGGCGTCGGCGCCGATGGCGCCGATGAAGCCGGCCAGGGTGAAATTGACCGGCGAGACGTTCCAATCGGTCAGGTTGGCGGTCAGGTCGTCGGCCGAGGCCGGCTGGCCTGCGAGCGCCCAGGCGGCGCAAGCGGCGCCGAGAATTGCCCTGATCATCGCCGCCGCCCCGCCAGACCCTAAGCCCTTATACCATAAGCCCATCCTTAACGGACGGGGCGTTGCGCGGGGGCAACGCTCCCAGTATAAGCCGCCCTCGGGCAAAGTGGCGGCTACCGGGCCGAACAAGGAAAAAATGTCGATGCGGGTTCCAGCAGTGCTCCTGTTTACGCTTGTCCTGGCGGCGTGCGGCTCGTCCAGCGACAACGACATGCCCGACACCACCACCGGCACGACGTCGATCGCCTCGTCCAGCGGCCGGCTGACGCTCGGCGTCAATTCCTATCTCTGGCACGCCACGCTCGACACCCTGTCGTTCCTGCCGCTGCAATCCGCCGATCCGTTCGGCGGCGTGATCATCACCGACTGGTATTCCGCGCCCGAAGACCCCAACGAGCGCATGAAGGTGACGATCTACATCCTCGACCGGCGCCTCAGGGCCGACGGGTTGAAGATCGCCGTCTTCCGCCAGACCCATTCGGCCGACGGCTGGATCGACGCCCAGGTCAATCCCGACACCGCGGTCAAGCTGGAAGACGCCATCCTGACCCGTGCCCGCGAGCTTCGACTTGCGAGCCAGGCACCGGCGAATTAGTTCCAGCTATCGGTAGACACTCCCATAATATACCGCTGTCATTCCCGGCCGAGCGACCGGTTGGGAGCGAGGGGAAGGGAATCCAGGCGGTCAAGCACCGTTGGTGCTAACCCACCTGGGTCCCCTTCCCTCGGCGCGCTACGCGCGCCTCGCCGGGGATGACAAGTTTTATTTTTGCGGTATGACCTTTCTCGCGGAAAGTTCTCGCTTCAACCTGGGAATCGCAATGGCGCGCTACAACGCCAAGGAATCGGAAAAGCATTGGCAGGCGCAGTGGACGGCGCGCCAGAGCTTCGCCGCGTCCAACGAATCGACGAAACCCAAATGCTACGTGCTGGAGATGTTTCCCTATCCGTCGGGGCGCATCCATATGGGCCATGTGCGCAACTACACCATGGGCGACGTGCTGGCGCGCTTCCGCCGGGCACAGGGGTTCAACGTGCTGCATCCCATGGGCTGGGACGCCTTCGGCCTGCCGGCAGAGAACGCCGCGCGCGAGAAGGGCGTGTCCCCGCGCGACTGGACCTACGACAACATCGCGGCGATGCGCGAGCAGCTGAAACTGATGGGGCTCGCCATCGACTGGACGCGCGAATTCGCGACCTGCGATCCGGAATACTACCAGCACCAGCAAAGGCTGTTCATCGAGTTCTATAAAGCGGGCCTGGTCTATCGCAGCGAAGCCGACGTCAATTGGGATCCCGTCGACCAGACGGTGCTGGCGAACGAGCAGGTGATCGAAGGCCGCGGCTGGCGCTCGGGCGCGCCGGTCGAACGCAAGAAGCTGGCGCAATGGTTCTTCAAGATCACGGCCTATGCCGACGATCTGCTCGCGGCGCTCGACAAATTGGACCGCTGGCCGGAAAAGGTCCGGCTGATGCAGAAGAACTGGATCGGGCGCTCGGAAGGTTTGCGCTTCGCCTTCGATCTTTCCAACCATGAAAAGCTCGACGTCTTCACCACGCGCCCCGACACGCTGTTCGGCGCCAGCTTCGTCGCGATCTCGCCGGATCATCCGCTGGCGCAGGCGCTGGCCAAGACAAGTCCCAAGATCGCCGCCTTCATCGAGGAATGCCAGCGCACGGGCACTTCCGAAGCCGCGATCGAGACCGCCGAGAAGATGGGCTTCGACACCGGCGTGACCGCGGCGCATCCCTTCGATCCGGCGTGGAAGCTGCCGGTGATGATCGCCAATTTCGTGCTGATGGGCTACGGCACCGGCGCCATCTTCGGCTGCCCGGCGCACGACCAGCGCGACCTGGATTTCGCGCGCAAATACAAATTGCCGGTGCTGCCGGTCGTTGTCCCCGAGAACGAAAATCCGAAAACCTTCGCGATCGGCGATGAGGCCTATGTCGGCCCCGGCAAGCTCGCCAATTCGCGCTTCCTCGACGGCATGGATGTCGGCGCGGCGAAGAGCGAAGTGGCCAGGCGGCTGGAAAGCGCCGGCAAGGGCGCGCGCACGGTGAATTACCGCTTGCGCGACTGGCTGGTGTCGCGCCAGCGGCCCTGGGGCTGCCCGATCCCGATGATCCGTTGCGACAAATGCGGCTACGTGCCGGTGAAGGAATCCGATCTGCCGGTGAAATTGCCCGACGACCTGAAATTCACGACGGCCGGAAATCCGCTGGTCACGCATCCGACCTGGAAGCACGTAAGCTGTCCGTCTTGCGGCGGCGGCGCGACGCGCGAGACCGACACTTGCGACACCTTCGTGGATTCCTCGTGGTATTTCGCGCGCTTCGCCGACACCAAATCCGCGGCCCCCGTGAACCGCAAGGCGGCGGATTACTGGCTGCCGGTCGATCAATATATCGGCGGCATCGAGCACGCGATCCTGCATCTGCTCTATGCCCGCTTCGTCACCCGCGGCTTGCACAAGCTCGGCTACACCAGCGTCGACGAGCCTTTCGCCGGGCTATTCACCCAGGGCATGGTCTGCCACGAGACCTATAAGGGCCATAACGGCGCCTGGCTGTCGCTCGACGAGGTCGACCGGCGCGACGGCAAGGCGTTCCTCAAGGGCACCGACCTCGAAGTCACCATCGGCCGCTCCGAGGCGATGTCGAAATCGAAGAAGAACGGCATCGCGCCGGAAAGCATCATCGAGGTCTACGGCGCCGACACGATCCGCTGGTTCATGCTCTCCGACACGCCGCCCGAGCGCGACATCGAATGGACCGACGACGGCGCCGAAGGAAGCTGGCGCTTCGTGCAGCGCGTCTGGCGGCTGATCGACGAGGCGAAGGTCTTGCCGCCGCCCGGCGCGAAAGCGCAAGGCGCGAGCGAATTGCGCCGCGCCGCCCATCGCGCCATCGAGGCGGTGACCGGCGACCTCGACAATCTGCGCTTCAACCGCGCGGTGGCGCAGGTCTACTCGCTGGCCAACGCCATCGCCGCCGAACCCGATGCCGACGGCGCCGTGCGGCGCGAGGCGCTGGAAACGCTGGTGCTGCTCTCGGCGCCCATGATGCCGCATCTGGCGGAAAGCTGCTGGCGGGCGCTGGGCCACGACACGCTGGTCGCCGACACCGCCTGGCCGAAGGCCGATGGCGCGCTCACCCGCTCCGACAGCGTCACCATCGCGGTGCAGGTCAATGGCAAATTGCGCGGAACGCTGGAAATCGCCCGCGGCACCGACAGCAAGATCGTGGAAAAGGAAGCCCTGGCGCTTGACGGCGTCGTCCGCGCGCTGGGCGCAAACCCGCCCAAGCGTGTTATCGTGGTGCCGGAGCGGATCGTGAATATCGTGGTGTGATGGCGAAGTTGCTCAGATTTGCCCCTTCTCGCACCTCCCCCTCGTGGGGGTCGGTAGCGGCAGCGTGCCGACGAAACGCTGTAGCGAAGCGAAAGCGTTTCGGGTGGGCGACAGTGAGGCACAATTTCGCCCCCACCCGAAAAAACTTCGCTTTTTCGACCTCCCCGCAAGGGGGAGGTGCAGTAAAAATCGCCGCGCTCCTCCTCACGTCCCTCGCCCTTTCGGCTTGCGGCTTCCGTCCGCTCTACGGCACGCTGGACAGCGAGCCCGGCGCGCAGGCGGAGTTCTCGTCGATCTATGTCGAGCCGATCGCCCAGGAAGTCTCGGGCTATGAGCTGCGCAATTCGCTGATCGAGCTGCTGCATGCCAGCGACCAGGTGCTGGGCATGCGCTACAAGCTGACCGTGACCCTGCACGAGCGGCGCGAAGGCGTGGCCATCGCCGCCGACGTCAACGCCACCCTGACGCGCTACGGCTACACCATGGAAGCCGATTACGAGCTCACCGACGTCAAGACCGACAAGCTCGTCACCAAGGGCACCGAAATCACCCAGGCCGGCTACGACGTCGCCGCCTCGCCCTACGCCACCGAGGTCACGCTGCAGGACACGCGCAAGCGCGCCGCTCAGGACGTGGCCGAGCATCTGCGCCTGGACCTCGGCGTCTTTTTCGCCCGGCGCAAATGATCGTCAAGTCGCACGAGGCCGACCGCTTCGCGGCGAAACCGCCGGACAAGATTTCCGCGGCGCTGGTCTATGGCCCCGACCAGGGATTGGTGCATGAGCGCGCCGAGACGCTGGCCAAAGCGATCGTGCCCGATCTCAACGACGCGTTCCGGGTCAGCGATCTCGACGAGCAGACGCTCTCGAGCGATCCGGCGCGGCTGTTCGACGAGGCCGCCGCGCTTTCCATGCTGGGCGGCCGGCGCGTGGTGCGGGTGCGCGGCGCCGGCAACGTGCACGCCAAGCTGTTCGAGGATTTCCTCGAGACCGGCAAGGGCGAGGCGCTGGTGGTGGTCGAAGCCGGCGATCTGGCGAAGAACTCCGCCTTGCGCGGCCTGTTCGAGAAGGCCGACAACGGCGCGGCAATCGCCTGCTACTCCGATAGCGTCGAAGGGCTCGCAAGCGTTGTGCGTACCGCCTTGAAGGCCGAGGGCATCGCCATCGCGCCCGACGCGCTGGACGACGCGGTGAGCCGGCTCGGCGCCGACCGCGGCGTCACACGGCGCGAGATCGAGAAGCTCGCGCTCTACGCCCATGGGCAAAAATCGGTTTCGCTTCAGGACGTGCGCGCCGTGCTGGGCGACGAATCCGAAATCCGCGCCGAGGAAGTCTGCGACGCCGCCGGCGAAGGCGACGTCAAGCGCCTGGACCACGCGCTGTCGCGGCTGTGGGCCGGCGACCAGTCGCCCATCGCGGTCATCCGCATGGCGATGGGCCATTTCCAGAAGCTGCTCGCGGCGAATGCCGGCGGCAATATCGACGCGGCGATGAAGCGGATGTGGCCGCCGATCCATTTCAGCCGCGCCGCCTCGTTCAAGGCGCAGGCCGGCCGCTGGAGCGAGGACAAGCTCGGCGACGCGCTCGATCTGCTGCTCGAAACCGAAACGCTGTGTAAAACGACGGGCGTTCCGGGCGAGGCCGTGTGTGCGCGCGCGCTGTTCAACATCGCGGCGATGGCAAGAGCACGTTAGATGCTGAAAATCCGCATCATCCCCTGCCTCGACGTCAAGGACGGGCGCGTCGTCAAGGGCGTGAATTTCGTGAATCTGCGCGACGCGGGCGATCCGGTCGAGCAGGCAATGCTCTATGACGCGGCCGGCGCCGACGAGCTCTGCTTCCTCGACATCGCCGCCAGCCACGAGAAGCGCGGCATCTTGCTCGACGTCGTGCGTCGCACCGCGGAGGTCTGCTTCATGCCGCTCACCGTGGGCGGCGGCGTGCGCACGCTGGACGACATCCGTGCGCTCCTGCTCGCCGGCGCCGACAAGGTGGCCGTCAACACCGAAGCGGTGACGCGGCCCGAATTCGTGCGCGAGGCGGCGGAGAAATTCGGCAGCCAGTGCATCGTCGCCGCGATCGATGCGAAACAAATCGCTCCCGGCAAATTCGAAGTCTTCACCCATGGCGGCAGAAACGCGACCGGCATCGACGCCGTCGAGCACGCGAAAAGACTGGTGGAATACGGCGCCGGCGAAATCCTGCTCACCTCCATGGACCGCGACGGCACCAAATCGGGCTACGACCTAGCCCTCACCCGCGCGGTCGCCGACGCGGTCGGCGTGCCGGTGATCGCCAGCGGCGGCGTCGGCCGACTCGACGATCTGGTGGCCGGCGTGCGCGATGGCCATGCGAGCGCCGTGCTCGCCGCCTCGATCTTCCATTTCGGACAGGCGAGCATCGCGGACGCGAAGCACGCGCTGGCGGCTGCGGGGTTGGCGGTGCGGACGTAAGCCCTCCGGTGTCATGGCCCGCGAATGCGGGCCATGACAATTTTGTGTGATCCGTCTCTGGCCACCTACAGCAAATGCCCCGCCTTCTTCTTCGTCTTCAGATAATCGCTGTTGTGCACGTTCGACGGAAAACTGTGCGGCACGCGCTTCGCCACGGCGATGCCGTGCGCCTTCAGCGCCGCGACCTTGGCCGGATTGTTGGTCAGCAGCTCGATTTTCTTGTAGCCCAGCAGCGCGAGCATGCGCGCGGCGACGCCGTAAAGCCGTTCGTCCTCCTCGAAACCGAGCCGGGTGTTCGCCTCCAGCGTGTCGAAGCCCTGGTCCTGCAGGCGGTAGGCGCGCAATTTGTTGACCAGCCCGATGCCGCGGCCCTCCTGCGCGAGATAAAGAAGGATGCCGCCGCCCGCCTTCGAGATCGTCTCGATCGCGCCGCGCAATTGCGCCCCGCAATCGCAACGCAGCGACGCCAGAAGATCGCCGGTGAAGCATTCCGAATGCAGCCGTGTCAGCACCGCTTTGCCGCGCGAGGGCTGGCCGATCAGGATCGCGTAATGCTCCGGCCCCGCGTCGCGGGCGCGGAACGCGACCAGCTCGGCGTCCTCGGCACCCTCGAGCGGCACGCGCACGCGCGTCACCAGCGAAAGCGTCGCGACCGATTCTTCCTCATAGGCGTCGATATCGGCGGCCGAGACCGCGACATTTGCCTTGCCGCGAAAGACGATCACCGCCGGCAGCAGCCCCGCGAGCTTGGCGAGTTTCACCCCAGCCGCGCACGCATCGGGCAGCGTCTCGCGCAGCGCGGCGAACGGCCCCTTGAGCGGCTCGCTCAGATCGGCGGTCGGATCGGCGATGGCGCGCGACGTGCGGGCTTCTTTCGGCGCCGGCAGCGCCACCACATCCGGGGTGTAGAGCCTGATCTTGAGCGTGGCCGCGCGCGCATGCGTCAGCACCAGAAGCGCGCCGGGTTTCACGAGCGCGTGATCGCCGGCGGTCTCCACCGCGAGCACACAGAGGCTCTTGCCGTCGCGGCCCTTGATGCTGACAGGCAGCCCGCGCCGCAGCGCCGCGGTCGCGCGGGCCACCGCCTCGACCGGCGAGGGCCGCTTGGCTTTGGCTTTCGGCGAGGAAGGATGCGGCGGGCGGGACATCCGCCCCACATACACCCGCGTCCCGAAAGCGGGTAGAGTCGCGGGCAGGCCGACAGCCAGGGAGCATCCATGCCAAGTGCCAAGCGGGTTCTGCTGGTGGACGACGACGCGATGCTGCGTGCCTCATTGGCCGAGCAATTCGCCGCCGAGGGCGAATATGCGCCCGTGCAGGCCGGCACCTGCCAGGAAGGCCGTACGCTGGCCCGCGACGGGCTCTACGAATTCATGATCCTCGACGTCGGCCTGCCCGATTGCGACGGCCGCACGCTATGCCGCGAATTGCGCGAGGATGGCGTCACCTGCCCCATCATCCTGCTCACCGCCCGGGATTCCGACGCCGACATGATCGAGGGACTGCAATCCGGCGCCAACGACTACATCGCCAAGCCCTTCCGCTTCGCCGTGCTGATGGCGCGCATCCACGCCCATCTGCGAAGCCACGAGCAGAGCGAGGAGGCGGTCTACCGCATCGGGCGCTACACCTTCCGCCCCAGCGCCAAGGTGCTGCTCGACGAAACCGGCAAGAAGATCCGGCTGACCGAGAAGGAAACCAACATCCTCAAATTCCTCTACCGCTCCGGCGACACCGTGCCGCGCGAGACCCTGCTGCACGAGGTCTGGGGCTACAACCCGGCCGTCACCACCCACACGCTGGAAACCCACATCTACCGCCTGCGCCAGAAGATCGAGGAGAACCCCGGCCAGGCGCAGCTCCTGGTAACGGAGAGCGGCGGATACCGGCTGGTGGCGTGATTCCTTATCCTCCCCGCTTGCGGGGGAGGATAAGTATCTATTTTGTTCTCACAAGCCCAGCGCACTCCCGCCCTGCCTTTTTGCCCGGCTATGCGCACGAGTGATAACACCCCTATGTGTGGGACTGACCAATTGACGCCGGGAGGCGCGAGATGAATACGAAATCCCTGATGGCTGGTGCGGCCTTGGCCGCGCTGCTGATCCTTCCCTCGCTGTCCGGCCATGCGGCTCCTGCCGCGCCGGCGGCGGCGCCAGCCCCGCCGGCTGCTCCCGCCGGCGATGCCAATTGGGTGCGCTGGCCGGTGAAGAGCTATGCGACCAACGCCGTCAAATTGAAAAACGTCGTCGGCACGCTGACCGTCGACGTGAAGGACAGCGGCCCGATGACCGTGGAAGTCTCCGGCGCGCGCGAGCGGCTCGTCGGCTTGAAGATCAGCACCGATGGCGACCGTCTGGTCGTCGACGGCGGAGACGCCAATGGTGACGACGCGGTCTGGGATTGGAAGAACTGGTTCAACTTCTCCGACAATGAAAGCCGCGAGCCCGGCAATCTGTTCGTCCGCGTGAGCGTGCCGCGCGGCGCCGACGTCAATGTCGAGGATCTGGTGGGCAACGCC
>Ga0302314_10023543_pt1 | contig 10049 bp, 10 predicted proteins | sample III_Palsa_N2_3_FD_200533 | JGI IMG/M metagenome (GOLD analysis project Ga0302314, IMG submission 200533) | Peat permafrost microbial communities from Stordalen Mire near Abisko, Sweden - III_Palsa_N2_3 | ecosystem: Environmental > Terrestrial > Soil > Palsa > Peat permafrost | place: Sweden...
AAAAAAAGAAGCAAAAAACTTTTGTCAGTTTAAGCCTAGGGTCTCGCCATGGAGCGATTCGTCCAGGCCGATCCGCTCTTCTTCAACGGTCACGCGGATGCCGATCACCCGATCGATGACCTTCAGTAATACGAAACTCCAGACGCCGGACCATATCACAGTCACACCCACGGCCACACATTGGCTCGCGAATTGCCTCACACTACCCACATTCGCACCACCCGACAGCGGACCATAGGCGAATACCCCGGTCAGCAAGGCTCCAATTATGCCACCTATCCCGTGCACGCCGAACGTGTCGAGACTATCGTCGTAGCCGAAGTAACGCTTCATCTTGGTGGCGGCGAGGAAGCAACCCACGCCGGCAGCAACGCCAATGATGATCGCGGGACCCGGCAACACAAAACCCGAGGCCGGCGTGATCGCAACCAACCCCGCGACCGCGCCCGAGACGATCCCAAGCAGAGTCGGCTTGCCTTGAATGATCCACTCCGCGAACATCCAGGCCAACGCCGCCGCGGCGGTCGCGACCTGCGTTACCGCCATCGCCATGCCGGCACGGCCACCCGCCCCCAACGCCGAGCCCGCGTTGAAACCAAACCAGCCCACCCACAACAGCGCAGCACCGACCAACGACAGACTCAAGTTGAACGGACGCATGTTTTCAATGCGGTAGCCGACGCGCTTGCCCAACACCAAACAAGCCACCAGGCCCGCGACGCCCGCGTTGACATGCACCACCGTGCCGCCGGCGAAGTCCGCGGCGCCGGGAAGACCGCCCACGCCCATGTTCAGCCACCCGGTGGGAGCCCACACCCAATGCGCGATCGGGGCGTAAACCAGGATGGACCAACCGACCATGAAGATGCACATCGCCGAGAACTTCATCCGGTCGGCGAACGCACCGGCGATCAGGGCCGGGGTGATGATCGCGAACGTCATCTCGAACGTCATGAACACGGTTTCGGGGATGGTCTCGGTCACACCTCTGGGGCCCGGCGCCAGAATGAAGGCGGAATTGAAGTTGGCCTCGATGCCCCGCAGCATGAAACGGGACAGATCGCCGATGAACGGGGCCGCGGCTCCGCTGCCGCCGGTGAAGGCAATACTGTAGCCAATGACCGTCCACGTGATCGTCACCAGACAGGTGACGGCGAATGCCTGCATCATGGTGCTGAGAACGTTCTTTTTGCGCACCATTCCGGCGTAGAACAGCGCCACGCCCGGCACCGTCATCAGCAGGACCAACGCCGTGCTGGTGAGCATCCAGGCAGTGTCGCCGCTATCGAGTTTTAGCGTCGTGGATTGGGCGTATGCAGGGGCAGCAGTGAGCAGAAGCAGCAGCGACGCTGCCCCCTTTACAAGGCGACGCGCATCGCTGCGAAGACTGAAAGTCTTCATCTGGCCCCTGCTGATTTGTCAGAAAATGTCGGCGCCTGGTCGGCCGGTTGTCAAAGTGCTTCGGCGTCCTGTTCGCCGGTACGGATGCGGACGGCGCGCTCGATATCGAGCACGAATATCTTGCCGTCGCCGATTTTGCCGGTTTGAGCGGCCTTCATGATCGCCTCGACGGTCTGATCGGCGAGGCTCGCCGGAACCGCCACTTCGATTTTGACCTTGGGTAAAAAGCTCACGTGATATTCGGCGCCGCGATAGATTTCGGTTTGGCCCTTTTGGCGGCCAAAGCCCTTCACCTCGGACACGGTCAGACCCTGAATACCAAGCGGTGTCAGGGCTTCACGAACGTCGTCGAGCTTGAAGGGTTTAATGACGGCTACGATTAGCTTCATCGAACCTTTCTCCTTCAATACGGCCCCGTTCGCTTCTGTAAGAGCTTGGGGCGCCGGCGTAAGAATTCAAGAAGCGTGCCATGGAATGAATCGCCGTGCTCCGCGGGAACGCACTGAGAATCCTGAGGGAGGCTGCGCCGGGACCAAAGCTGTGATTAAAAAACAGGCACACTCAGCGCTTCCGGTGCCGCCGCTTCTTGGCTAACAATGATGCGATGAACGATCAGATTATGAGCGACCCGGTTCCAAGCCAACTGCCTGCGGGCAGCGCACAAATCGTAATCCAAGGCGCGGGACCGGCGGGGGCGACACTCGCCTGCCGGTTGGCGGGCGCCGGGATCGTGGCGGCGCTGGTCGACCGGATGGAACTGGGCTCGATGGAGGATGCTGCGTTCGATGGCCGCGCCTACGCCATCACCGCCGGCGCGCGGGTTCTGCTTGAACAAGCCGGGATCTGGCAGTGCCTGCCGTGGGAAGTCGGACCGATCGACGAGATCCGCGTCTCGGATGGGAAGGTTGGGCGCAGCGCCTCGCCGTTGTTCCTGCATTTCGATCATCGCGAGGCCGAGCTGGGCTCGTTCGGCTGGATGGTGGAGGCACGCGCGCTGCGGATTGCGATCAACCGCCGGATCGCGCAGTTGCCGGCGCTTACGCTTTATGCGCCGGCGAGCGGCGAGATCACTCGCACCGAGGATGGCGTGCGGGCGGAGCTTTCTACTGGTGAAACCATCCACGCCCAATTGGCGGTGGGAGCGGACGGGCGGAAATCGCGCTTGCGCGAGCAGGCCGGGATCGGGGTGGTGACGCTGCCCTACGGCCAGAGCGGCATAGTCTGCGCGGTGGCGCACGAAAAGCCGCATCACAATGTGGCGCTGGAGCATTTCCTGCCCGGTGGCCCGTTCGCCCAGTTGCCCATGAAAGGAACCGAGGACGCACCTAATCTTTCGTCGCTGGTCTGGACCGAGCGGACTAAATTCGCCGAGCGCCTGATGGCCCTGCCCGACGATATCTTCGAACGCGAGGCGCAGCGTCGCCTGGGTTCGCACCTCGGTGCGATCCGGCTGGTGGGTCCGCGATGGAGCCACCCTCTCTCGCTGCAACATGCGTCGCGCTATGTGGATACAAGGCTGGCTCTGATTGCCGATGCCGCGCATGGCATGCACCCGATCGCCGGGCAGGGGCTGAACGTGGGGTTCCGCGACGTCGAATCTCTGGCGGATTTGCTGATCGCGGCGCATCAGGCGGGTGGTGATCTGGGTGACGCCGGGCTGCTCGCAGCGTATGAACGAGTTCGGCGCCCGGACAATCTGAAGATGCTGGTCGCGACCGACCTGCTCGACCGGCTGTTCTCGTCGGATAACCCGGGGCTGCGGCTGGCTCGCGATGTGGGGATCGCAGCGGTGCACCGGATGCCGGGACTGAAGAAGCGATTCATGCGTGAGGCGATGGCGAAGTAAGTACGAGCGGTAGCGGGGAAAATCGGATTGAAGGGAAGAAGAAAGCATCTTTTTTGAAAAAAAGAAGCAAAAAACTTTTGTTCGATTGAGTCTGCGCCACCGTTCCAGCGACCTGATCAGACCATCCAGGAAGCGGACGCTGGAGACGTTGCCGGTCTCGGCCAGGACGCCCTGGAACCGAGCTCTTTTTTAGGTGTTGAGGTGGACGGCCCAACGGCATCGAAATGTGCCAAAGTTGAGTTGTTCACGATCAACGAAAGGGCCGCCCAGATGAAGTTTAAACGCATTGCGATTGATACGTCCAAGCATGTTTTCACGCTTCACGGCGTGGACGAACATGAAAAGCCGCTGCTCCGGCGGGAACTCAAGCGGAACCAAATGGTGCCGTATTTCAGTAAGTTGGCATCCACGGAAGTGGTGCTTGAGGCTTGCGGCGGGTCTCACCATTGGGGCCGCGTGCTGCGGGAACTGGGGCACAATGTGCGTTTGATACCGCCGCAATATGTCAAACGCTTTGTCAAGCGCAGCAAGAATGACCGCAACGACGCCGAGGCCATCAACGAGGCGGCGGCTCGTCCTTTGATGCGTTCGGTGGCGATCAAAACCATCGATCAGCAAGCCCAAGGCATCGTCCTTAAGCACCGCGAAATGCTGGTAAATCAGCGCACCCAGACGATCAACGCGCTCCGCGGCCATGCTGCAGAATTCGGGGTGGTGGCCGCCAAGGGCACTGCCAAAGTGACAGCTCTGTTGGAGCTGTTGACCGCTGAAAATGGCATTCCGGCCGTTGCCGTTGGGATGTTCGCGCAGATGGGCGCACACATTGAAAGCATGGAATTGGCAGAGCTGCATAAGAAGGATTCTCTCTGCCGGGCGCTGAGCGAGATCCCCGGCGTTGGCCGACTTGTGGCGACCACCGCAACGCTTACGGTGGACCCGGCGAAATTTGTCTCTGGGCGGCATTTTGCTGCCTGGCTTGGGCTTACACCCAGGGAGAAATCCACCGGCGGCAAACAGCGCATGGGAAGCATTAGCAAGGCCGGCAATGAACGATTGCGGCAATTGCTGGTGGTGGGCGCGATGTCTGTCGTCCGCTATGCCAAGCCAGGCAGCAAATCGGCATCGCCGTGGCTGTTGAAATTGCTGGAGCGCAAGCCGCGCATGCTCGCGGCGGTGGCTCTGGCCAACAAGATGGCCCGGATTATCTGGGCCATGATGGCGCACGGGGAAGTCTATCGGCGTCAGCCGATGGCAACCGCCTGATCCGTGCGTTGATGCCGAGGGGTTAAGGGCAAGCAGAAGATGGTTATGGGTCGAACCGGCGAGGGACAAAATCCGGTTCGCACAACGGTCGTCATAGGCCGCTATGGTGTTTGGATGTCACTCGCGGAACTCATCTGGGCCAGCCGTCATCGTGCCGCATCAACAGGCCGGACACATGACTGCATTCGAACCAACGCCAGACTCTGCTCAAACTATTCCTTGAACCCTGCGGGCCGTCCACACATGCGCGAAATGTGCAAAGTGCGGACTTGGGACTGGGTGCCGAGGGCGGGGGGAAACCGAGGTTTATAACATATGTTAGTTGTAAGTGCTAACATTATTTGCCCGGACCGCCGACGGGGGCCCATCCGGGCCTGGGCCGAATGTCTGATTTGACCCTATCTGGCTCGAATGCGTTCGGCACGGCAGGTCGATCACGTTCCAGATGGCTTAGCTCATGGTGCCGCGCGCCTTGTTCGCCGAGATACTGACGCGGATTGCCCAGTTGCGGGCACCGTCCGCGCCGGCATGACCAGCGCACATTCCAAGATCGGCCGGGCCGCTGCGGGACACCCGTGCCTAGGTGGTGCCTCTCGAGTGTCGAGATCGACCGCCGAACCGGGCAAAGGGCGCCAGCAGCCTGTGTTTCAAGCACTTGACACACAAAAACATTTGACGAAGGAGCCGACATGGCCAAGTCTGCCGCTGCAACGGCGCTCATACGGGAAATGTCGGTTGAAGGCTATCGAGCGATGAAAATACTTCTCGCTTTCATTTGCCTGGCGATGTCGGCGTTGACAACCGCCTCAGCTGAGGGACTCAATTGCTGGGGCATCCAAGCTGACACGACTATTGATCAGAGCGAAGAATTCGAAGCTGGCAGGATCGACGGGCGGGGACCCGCGCAATTTTCGAATCCGCTTCCGACATGCTTTTCCGCGCGATGTTGGAACTTGAAACAATCTTATTTGGTTGCGGGTGATCCTGTAATCGTCACATCAACGACTCCGGATTATCGCTGCGTGACATACGCAAATCCAGGAAAACGCCTATATTGGGGCTGGCTTCCAACCGGACGGGTCACATTGATAAAGTCCGGCGCCGCACCTGAGCCTTTGCCGCGTTGGCTTGGAGTCTGGCAATTCTGGTACAATAGCATCACCTTGACGTCGATTGACGGAAGAACCGTGCAGGCCAAAGGTAATGCTGCGTGGGTTCGGGCGGGCATCGCGAATGTCGGAGAAATAGAAGCATCCGGTGTTCCGCGCGGAGATATGCTTATTCTTGAGGAGGGTGACCCCTCCTATAGTTGTGTGCTGAAGCTGCTGAAGATCGGGAATGTGATTGCCGCGCAGGATAATTTGCGTTGTGGCGGCCTTAATGTCTCATTCTCAGGCTTGTATTCTCGATCACCTGCCTCCGCGGAGGTCAACGCGGGATTGCAGGCGCGCTAACCGTGTAGCCCCGGTCATATCGCCCATTGGCAAATGGGCCGCGATTAAAGAACGAAAGGCGTCCCACCAAAACCCGATGCCTCCGGCGCGGGTCGAACAAAGGCGTTTGTGAAGGCAAAGAGATGGATATCCCAGACGACCCTATCTATACGCCAATGAGTCCTGTTTCTTGCAAAAAGGCGTCAATGGCGTATAAGCCTGATGACTGAACGGCTTCTCACCATAGCGGAAACCAGCCTGTTTGTTAGACAGGCTGCCAGTGTTTGGACGGATGCCGAGCGTCACGCCATTATCGACTTCATCGCCGCTAATCTCGAAGAAGGGGACGTGATCCCCGACACCGGAGGCGTTCGCAAGGTGCGGTGGAGCCGACAAGGATCAGGAAAGCGCGGAGGTGTGCGAATTGTTTATTTTTACCACGATACGGCAATGCCCCTTTACCTGATAATGATCTATGCCAAGGCGCAAAAGGAAAATCTAACACAAGACGAGAAACGCCGCGTACAAGCTCTAGTAACTGCCCTAAAACAAGCACATGGAAGGAGATAACGACATGAGCAAGTTTGCCGATGATGATCTAATTGAGAGCCTGACGGAAGCTGTTGCTCATGCGCGCGGTGAAAAAACTAGCGTGCACGTTTATGCGGTCGCAGTGCCGGACGTGCGGGCTATTCGGCGTAAGCTCCACATGTCGCAGGAAGAATTTACGACAACATATCGCATTCCCCTCGCCACACTCAAAAATTGGGAACAAGGCCGCAGGCATCCCGATGCACCCGCCGCCGCCTATCTGCAGGCCATAGCCCGCCGGCCGCGGGAGATAAGTGAGGCTTTGACGTTATAACATTCGGTCCATGATGTCGGTCACGAGATGATAGGTGTAGTCAATCGGCTGAGCTCATAGAAAGAGTCTTCTTTTTGTGAACAAAAAGAAGCAAAAAAACTTTGTCAATTTAGAGTCGGATTCGCTCCGATTCTTCTGTCTTGTTATAGGGAACCGGCTTTCATGACCCAGCGCGTGGTGGCGAGACCTTGGACAGTGCTTGCCAGCAAGGTTAGCTTCGCTGACCGATGGATCAAGATTCGCACCGACGACGTGCGCAACGGACGCGGAGAGATCATTCCGGACTACCACGTCCTGGAATATCCTGATTGGATCAATGTCCTTCCCGTCCTGGACGACGGCCGCCTTTTGCTCGTGTGCGAATACCGGCATGGGGTCCGGCAAGTGGTTCTCGGTCTGATTGCTGGTAGTGTCGCCGTCGGGGACAGTGAAGCCGAGGCTGCCGCTCGCCGAGAGCTCTTGGAAGAGACAGGATATGGCGCGAAGGCTCTGATACGGTTGCTTACCTGCTTTCCCAACGCGGCCAGTCACAGCAACCAAGTTTCCACCTTTGTGGCTCACGGCCTTCACCAAGTGGCCGAACCTGGCTTCGAAGTAGGCGAGGAGGTGGAGCTCGTGGTCGTTGAGGCAGACGAGCTCTTCACGGGAATTCGTGAGGGACGGATTATCATGCAGGCGATGCACCTAGCTGGTCTGTACGCGGCAGCGCACGCCGGGTTAATATCGCGTCAGCCACCAAGCAGCTAAAGTACAAGCATCCCTTCTTCCGAATAAAAGTTTTTTGCTTCTTTTTTTCAAAAAAGATGCTTCTTCCTTCGCTTCAACTTCACTTACTCACTCCGCAGTGCATCAAGCGGCACCAGTTTCCCTTCCCGTTCGATGTGCCAGAATATCCACCCATTACAACTAGGCGCGTTCTGGGCCTTGGCGCCGATCTGGTGGATTGAGCCGCGGTGGTTGTTCCACAATAGCGTGCCATCCGCGGTCACCGTCGCAATAATGCGCCGCTGGCGATCGGTGAGTTGCGACCCCGGCGCGATCAGGCCGCGCTCGACCAGGCTGCCGAATGGGATGCGGATTTGCTCGCGCTTGGTCGGAGTGGGGGCGATGTCGGCGACGGCGGCGGGGATTTCTCGGCGCACGCGACCGATGGCGGCTTCGGCGTAGGTCGGGTGGCGCTCGATGCCGATGAAATGCCGGTGCAGGCGCTTGGCCACCGCCGCCGTGGTGCCGGTGCCGAGGAACGGATCCAGGATGATGTCACCTGGTGAGGTGGAGGCCAGCATTACTCGGTGGAGCAGGGCTTCGGGCTTTTGGGTGGGGTGGAGCTTTAGGCCGGCGTGGTTGCGCAGGCGCTCGGGGCCGGTGCAGAGGGGTAATAGCCAGTCGCTGCGCATTTGCAGATCGTCGTTCAGCGCCTTCATCGCTTGATAGTTGAACCGGTAGCGGCTGTCCGAGCCACGCGCTGCCCAGATCATGGTCTCGTGCGCGTTGGTGAAACGCCGGCCGCGGAAGTTCGGCATTGGGTTGGATTTGCGCCAGACTACGTCGTTCAGGATCCAGAATCCCAGGTCCTGCAGGATCGCGCCGATTCGGAAGATGTTGTGGTAGGATCCGATTACCCAGATGGTGCCGTCCTTGCGCAGTAGGCGGCGGCATTCGGTGAGCCATTCGATGGTGAATGCGTCGTAGGCGGGGAAATCGGTAAATTTGTCCCAGTCGTCGTCGACCCCGTCGACCAGGCTGTCGTCGGGGCGGCGTAACTCCGCGCGCAGTTGCAGGTTGTACGGCGGATCCGCGAAGATGCAGTGCACCGAGGCCGGCGGGAGCATGCGCATCAGCGTCACGCAGTCTCCCAGCAGCACCTGATCCAGCGGCAGTTCGCGAACGATTTCCAAAAGCGCGCCCCGGCGTCACGTCTTCGTAAGGTAACCCAAACTGACGGTCAGGCCGTAACCGCGTCAACTGTCTCCGGGCGGGAATTTTGTGCTGCCGGCCGAGCTCAGCTGGGCGTAGGTAAGCAGGGGCGCGAAGCCCATGCGGTGGTGCGGCGTGGGGCCCAGGCCGGCCAAAGCATCGAGGTGGAGCTTGGTCGAATAGCCGGCGTTGCTGGCCCAGCCGTAGCCCGGCCAACGGCGATCGAGCCGCGCCATGCCGCGATCGCGCACCACTTTGGCGATGATCGAGGCCGCCGCGATCGAGAGCGAGATGCCGTCGCCGCCGACCACGCATTGCACGCGGCAGGAGGTTTTGGGCGGCCGGTTGCCGTCGATCAGCGCCCAATCCGGACGCAGCCGAAGCCGCGCGAGCGCCCGCTGCATCGCGAGCATGGACGCCCACAGGATGTTCAACCGCGCGATTTCGGCGACCGACGCCGCACCTACCGCGATGACGGCGTCGGTTGCGAGCAACGCCGCGAACACGGCGTCGCGGTTTTTTTCCGATAATTTCTTCGAATCGTCGATCAGCGCCGCGAGTTTTGCGCTGGGCGGCGTGGGGAAAATCAGCGCGGCCGCCACCACCGGACCGGCGAGCGGTCCGCGGCCGACTTCGTCGACGCCGGCGACAAGGCCCTGTAATGATGACTCGATATCAAGATGCGGCATCGGTGAAGCGTAACAGCGGACGGCCGAGTCGGGTAGCCACCAATACGCCCGCAAGGGACGTTATCGTTCTCCGGCCCCACCAATTTTGAGTATATTCCGATACTTTATAACCCCGCCGATCCCGGCTAACTCCCGGCCGCTGGACCCGAATAGTTCGACAGGACCTTCGGTCCACATTGCGGCCCCACCAAGCGTGCGGCTCAACGGTCAACACAGACCCTCAGCATTTCTAAAAGGAGTTACGTTATGGTCGAAGTTACCTCCATCACCTCCGGCAGCCTCATCGCGAGCGGGAAAGTCAAAGGCACTGCGGTCTACGATCTGACACGCGAAAAGATCGGCAGCATCGACGACGTCATGATCGACAAGGTCAGCGGCCGCGCACTCTACGCGGTGATGACCTTCGGCGGCTTCCTCGGCTTGGGCGAGAAATTCCACCCGCTGCCGTGGGCGGCGCTGAACTACGACGAGGACGCCGGCGGATATGTCGTGAACCTCGACAAGAAGCAGCTCGAAAATGCTCCGAGCTACGATCGCGACACCAACTTCGAATGGACCCCCACCTACGGCCGCCAGGTCGATAGCTATTACGACGTGCCGAGCTACTGGCTGTAGCCCGCGGCATTCCGGTGCGG
>Ga0302314_10023544_pt1 | contig 10049 bp, 5 predicted proteins | sample III_Palsa_N2_3_FD_200533 | JGI IMG/M metagenome (GOLD analysis project Ga0302314, IMG submission 200533) | Peat permafrost microbial communities from Stordalen Mire near Abisko, Sweden - III_Palsa_N2_3 | ecosystem: Environmental > Terrestrial > Soil > Palsa > Peat permafrost | place: Sweden...
CGCGACGGACTCGTCCTTAAACAGATTTTCGATCGCGACCCGCTCTCGCTTCTCTAATGTCCAGAATCGCTTTCCCAGTGGAATTTCAGGTCGAACATCTTCAATTCGCTCTTCTGCAAGATGATGCCACCGCCGATGGCGTGACTGATCGAGTACGGCCCGTATTGGCTCGAGGGCATCTCCCTTCGCCTTCGGCTCCTTTTTAGGGGTTTTGAGCGATTGTTCGTAGCCATCGATCATGTGCTCCATCATTTTGACGACTGTAACTCCAGGGAGGTCGGACCCTCGTGCGGCGGTCGCGAGTGACAGCGCCAAACGGACCAAATCGTGTGCCGGATTACCAAGTACCGTCTGATCTAAGTCCCTGATTTGGATCTCGATGTTGCCATCCGAATCTGCGAGAGGACCAATATTTCCCACATGGCAATCTCCGCAGATCCAAACGGGCGGCCCCTCTGGTATCGCCCGGGAAGAGTTCGTTCGCAGCCATTCGTAAAACTTCAAAGTATTTCCACGGACATAGGCATGGGCCGAGCCAGCCATTTTGGCTTGGCGATTTGCAGATAGTACGCGAGTCCGATCAGACGGCTTGATCGAGGAGGCTAGGTTAGTCATCTGCTATTAGTACAGGAATATGAACAGACCGTGAATGTTCTCTAGGCGACAGGATCCTAACCGGGTAGAAGGCACAACGGCGCGCGAGAACTTCTTGGCCAGCTTTCGAGAAAGTGGGAGCAGGTATGCCGTTCGATCTCCGAGCTAGAGGTCGCCAAACTCCGGCAGGATGCACAGCCGCAACTCTGCGGTTGTACCGTGCAGCGTTGCCGGACGCCAAGCCATGACATTACATCGAAGACTTTTTTGGTCGCTTCAATCGCAACGGCATTTTGTGCTTTAGTAGCGGCTGGCTATTTGGTATCTTCAAGTCTTCCAACGCCGGAGTTACCTGTGGACATCATCGCATCGGTCAGTGATGTTCCTGAGTACTGCATAAAAACGACATCGCATATATCTACTCCAATCTGGTCCGGTTCGCGGTCTTCGGCGCCCATAGGAGTGGGGTCTGTTATGCCCGCATCCTATTCAGGCTTGCCCACGGAGTGATCTTTGTAGACCTGCTGGAAAAGCTCGAATGCCTGTTTTTTTTTACCGTCTTCTGAGATCAGTCCTTTGCGGTTGTATCCATCCTGTAACTTGGGAATGTTTCGCGTGGGGGAACGGAAGTCTACAAGGATCCATGGAGTGATACCACGGAGCTGAGGGATTTTGTTGAGCATGACGAACTGGTGCTGGAAGACGTAGACCTGTTGCTCTTCAGTCCAGCGCTGGTTCGTTGCGCCGTGGTTACCATACTCGGCTTCGGCACCGAACTCGCTCATAATGACGGGCTTTTGCGGGAAGCTCCAGTGGATCCTATCGGCGTCTTCGGGGGACTCCTCATACCAACCGACATACTCGTTCTGGCCAATGACGTCGAGCGCGTCGCAGAGAGGATCATTGTTGACCATGTCTGTGCCGTTGAGTTTAGGCCCGAGGATGGCGGAGGTAATAGGGCGGGTGGGATCGAGCTTGCGGGCTTCGTTGGCCAGGTCGGTGAGGAACCTGGTGCGGATGGGGCTGTTGTGTGTCTCGTTAGAGATGGACCAGAGGATGACGGAGGCCTTGTTGCGGTCACGTCGGATCATCTCTTTGAGCATTACGACGTCTTTGGCGTAGACCTCGGGATTATCAAAGGAGATGCGCTGCCAATTGGGTATTTCAGACCAGATCATGATGCCATCGCGGTCGGCGGCGCGCTCCATACGTTCGTCGTGGGGATAGTGAGCAAGACGAACGAAGTTGGCGTTCATGTCCTTTAGATAGTCGAAAATGGTGGAGACGTCTTGGTCGGTGTTGACGCGGCCTCCGCGAATGGGAGCCTCTGCATGCATATTGGCACCTTGCAGAAAAATTGCCTTGCCGTTGAGCAGGATGCGGGTACCATCGACGCGAATGTCACGGAATCCTATGTCATCGGTCAGATTGTCATCGCCAGAAGTTAGGATAACTTTGTAAAGCTTTGGAGATTCGGGTGACCAGAGTGTCAGCCTGGTGGCCGTAACGCTAAAAGGCGCGTTGCCTTCGATGTCGGTCCTGACGGTGGTTTTAACACCTGCTTCAGGGATGTCGATGGCGACGGCTGTTCCGGCTGGAGCGTCGAGGACGTGGACGTAGCCTGTGATCTCGGCGTTGCCGGGCGCGAACCTGGGGCCATGGGCGAGGTGTACATCGTAGTCATCAATGAAGGCCTTGGGGACGGTAACGAGAGAGACGTCGCGAGTGAGGCCGCCATAGTTGAACCAGTCGATGCCGACGGAGGGAATGCCATCGACGAGGCGAGTGGCGTCAACGGCGATGACGACGAAGTTGGAGCCGGCATGCAGTACGGCAGTGACTTCGCAGTCGAAGGGAGTGTAGCCGCCTTCGTGGTCGCAGACCCGCTTCTGGTTGACCCAAACATGGGACCGGTAGTTGGCGGCGCCAACGTGGAGAAAGGAGCGGGTGCCGGGTTTAGGCTGGGCATCGAAGTCACGTTGGTACCAGAGGACGCCCTCGTAATTAAAAAGTTGCGGAACCTGGGTGTTCCAGTCGCCGGGGACTTTGAGAGTAGGCGCAGTAGCGAAGTCGTACTCCTCATTGTGGGTACCGACGATGTGGGGGTGGGTATTCATGGCGTAGCTCTTGTCGTTGATCTCTCCGTTCGAAGTGTAGAGAGCGCGGCCGGGAGATTGATCAACGAGGTAGTGCCAGTCTCCGTTGAGGCTGGTAACGGTGCGGCGGTCGACGCCGACGAGAAGGGTTTGAAGCGGTTGCTGGCCGAAAGCAGGGATCATCAGTCCCAAACAGGCTAGTACAAAGGAAAGACTGCAACGAATTACCCGCAAACGGAGTGCGCTGCTTGAATACTCAATCATGCTATAAGCACCTCGGCCTTGAGCTTACAGTTTTTCGCTCATGCCGGCCTGAGAGTTGGGCGCAGATCGACAGTGTACCCAGCATAAAGACAATAGCGAGCCAGGCGAACAGTCTGAACAATGATTCCCCATTTTTTAGCTTTAAAGGCTTGTTTTGTTATGGATACTACGGAACGCCATCTGAGACATCTCCTGAGAGTTTTAGCCACGTAACAGCTGCAAACACGTTGATCGCCTCACACTGTTCTACTTTTTTGTTTTGATAATCGCTTCGGAAGCGATAAGGGGGCACGGAGAACAATACGCATTCGAGATCGCGTCGTGGAACCGACAAAAGTACGTTCTCGCACTCTTTTTCCAATGACAGTTAGTTACGTTAGGCCTTCCGGCTTGTCCAGCGTCTCGTCAACTTCCGCCCTCCAGGATTGAAGAAGCGACGTTGTCCGGCATGCGGCACCTCGACTACCGACCTGTCTTTCCTGTTCACTGTTGACAGGGGATCGAACTGAAACCCGCAATTGGACAAAGAATACCTCGCCGTCCTTGAAACGATGCATGGCACGCTTACCTGAACCTAAACCGCGGCGCATGGGTTGATGACCGACACAACAGGGGCAGGGAAGTCGTTCCTGACATCGTTTCTGCTGCAGTCGGCACAAGAAATATCACCCGCTGGCCATCAACGGTCCAGAGAAGTGCTACGCATCTGATGGGGTATTTGAGGCCTTGAGCGCGGCGAAGCAACAAGGTAAAGTTCGTTTCGTTGGTTTCACGGGCCACAAGAATCCGGCACTTCGTTCGAAACTCGCTAATAAGTCTTCGCCATGGTTCCGATATAGCCGGACCCACTTCGCCGCACTCTTCCGGCTGAGCTTGAACCAGATCTCCTGTTCATCTGCTGCTTCGCAATTTTAGCTTCCCAGTTCTCGATCGAATGGACAACAACCTATTGAAACTTCACACCTAGAAGCTGTAGCGAAGTCCGCCTTCGATGCGGCGGCCATTGTCCCCGGAGTAGGGTTGGCCGAAGAGCGGCGAGCCAAGGACGCCGCCTACGGCCGTGACGTTGAGGTGATTCAGGATGTTGGAGCTACGAATGTTGACGGTCAGTGCCTGCGGGTGGTCAGCTTTGGGGTTCCGGGTGAGCTTGAAGGTGCGTTGGAGGTTGGTGTCGAGATAGAAGGTCCAGGGCATGGTGCCTGCGTTGCGCTGGAGCGTACCTCCGGTACCGGTTGTGGACAGCAATCCCCATCGTGTGGCATAGGCACAGTGGGCGCTGACGGTAGCGGAGCAAACAGGTGTGCCGGTGGGGGCGTAAAAGGGACGGTCGTTAAAATTACCGTCGCCGTTGTTGTCGAAGCCTGTGGTGATGTTGTACGTTGAGCCGCCGGAGGCATTAAGGTTGCCGCTGAGTTGCAGAGCCCATGGTAGCTTGACGGTGGTGTTGCCGAAGACATTCCAGAGCGGATTGCCGTTGCGGATGGCATATTCGCCGACGTTGGAACCGGTGCGCTGCGGGGTGAAGTTGGGGTCGTCGTTCGTGTCGTCGATGATGTGGACGCGAACCGAGCCGAGGAAGAACTGGATGTGCTTGAGGGACTGGTTGTTGACGCCCATGAAGATGACGTTGCCGTAACCTCGTCCGGAGTCCTGCCATTGCAGGATATTCACGTTGGGAGCAAGCGGACGCGGGCCAAGGGGCTGATCGTTGGTGGGGGCGTTGATGTTTTCGGAGCGCGTATAGTGCCACATCTGCGCGATGTAGTAGTCGGCGGAGACAGACCAGCTTTTGGCGATAGTGTGACTGAAGCCGAGGTTTTCGATGCCGTAGAAGAGGTTCGGAAGGTGGGGCTGAATGGTGCGGATGGATTCAACAGGTGTGGCGCTGGCGAAGGCGTTGCAGGCGGGCGTGTAGACGAGGCTGGTGATGCGCTGCGTGCCGTCCATGTTGAGGACCTGGGCGTAGCTGTGGGCGGTGAAGCGGCCGGAAAAGAGGCCAGCGTGGGCGTGGAGCGTCCAGGTGGATTTCTTGTCCGGCGACCAGGCGAGGCCAAAGCGCGGATTGAAGTTGTTATGCACCACCGGCTTGTTCTGAGTGTAGTAACGAAGGCCCCAGGCGAAGTGAAGATTAGGCAGGATCTTCCAGTCGTCCTGAAAAAAGAGGGCTTCGCGATACTGCGTCATATTGATAGCGGGGTTTCCGGCGGCGTTGGAGTATTCCGTGGGAGCACCGCCCGCCCAGCCGTTGAGGGCGCGCACGTACTGCTCGACGCCGGTGATGGTCTGGGTCTGAGCAGTGGGGTTGTTGTTGGCGTCGAGGACCGGGGCGGTCCCGCCACCAAAGAGCCATGTGCCGTTGAAGTTGTTGAAGTAGCGGAGACGCTCGCGAAGATATTCAAACTGCGAACCAAACTTGAGGAGATGTTTCGAGAGGCTGAGGATCGCGTCGTCGTCAAACTCAAGGTCGACCTCATGGTCACGTAGCGAGCCGCTGGTGCTGCCGCCCGAGGTGAACGCACCGGCAACCTGGAGCTGGGGATCGAGGGAATTAGGGGTTTGATCCTTGCCGTCAAACTCGATGCCGAGGCGGGCTTCGTGCATGAGCTTCGGGGAGATGGTGGTGACATCGGTGAGGTGCAGGTTGTGGTCGTAAGCCTCGCTGTCATTCGCGGCTTCGGCGAGCGTGGTGCCGCCGGCACCCACGTTTTCCTGATGCTTATGCCAGGCACTGAAGCTGGTGATGAAGGTATTCTTCGGGCTGAGCTGCCAGTCGACTTTGGCCATGCCTATCCAGAGACGCTGCGGTGCGGGGACGTTCTGGAGGATGGGGGTCTGGTTGCCCGCTGCGTCGATGCCGATAGCGTTGACGGCAGCAAAGTTGTCAATGGAGCGGTGCTCGAGGTTGAGGATGAAGTCGGAGCCTTTTTTGCGGATGGGGCCGGTGAGCTCAAAGCCATAGCGTTGCTTGCCGATGGAGGCGCGACTAACCGAAAAGGGGTCGCGGGCGTTCATCCAGGGGCTGGAGTTGGTGGCGAAAAGAGCGCCGTGGTAGGTGGATTGTCCAGGCTTGGTATAGACCTCGATCTGACCGCCGCCAAAGGGAGGATTGCGGTACTCGGAGGAGAATAGATCGGGGTTGACCTTGATGTAGGCGATGGAGGATTTGGGCGGGAGTGTGCCGTTGTTGTCGCCGCTCTGAAAACCGTCGATGGAGAGGGCGGCGCTGGAGGGGTTGCCGCCGGCGGCTGCGGCCATCTGCTGGAGCTCGCGGAGAAGGTCGTCCGGATCGTCGGCGAGGGACTGGAGGCGCTGGCCGGAAATGGTTTGGCTTGGACCGGTGCTGGTAGGCGAATTGGCAGCGGCGGGATTGTCGTCGTTATTGCCGACATCGACGGTTGTCTCGACTTCTTCGGGCTGCAGCGTGATGGAGAGATCGACCGCATGGGGAGAGCTTATGGCGAGACTTAAGGTAGCGAAACCGCTGAAGGAAATGTGTAGCGTGTGATGGCCGGCAGGAACGCAGGCTATGCGGAACCGGCCGGAAGGATCGCCAAGGATGGGCACAGATGAATCGAGCTGAATGGAAGCACCAGGAATTGAGGCCGCCGTAGAGTCATGTACAAAGCCCGCGAGCGGTGTGCAATCGGTTTGAGCTCTCGCGGCAGCAGCGAAGACGAAGGCAGACGCAGGCGCAAGGGCCACAGCGAAGGCGAATAGGAGTCGGTTCACGGTCTTCTCTCCGATTGTTCGTTTTCAGGCAGAGGTTGAGCCCTATTGAGAGCTTTAAGCGTGAGGTTGGGTACGCAGATTGTGAAGCATTGGTTCCCTTCAAGTTGATCGAAGAGTTACGTTCCGGCGCATCTACAGTTCATCACTGTCCGTAACCGGCAACGATGTCGAGGTTGTACAGGAGTTGATGCGGCATACAAAAATCAGCACGACGATGGAGGTCTACGCGCAGGCCGGCATGGAGAAAAAACGTGTCGCGCGGTGGAAAGCCGTCGACGCGCTGTTCGATCGGAAGCAGCGGCACAGGCTGGGGCAATTTAGCAGCCAACCGTTGCTGCCTGATGCAATCCTTCGATGTGTCCCCAGGGCCTCAACCACAGGGTAGTGCCAGTTCGATAATGAAATGAGGCGGTCGCCAGCCTCCTCCGCAGGCCTCCAGATAGCATGCGTTCCCCACGCCGTCACCTGGTTCTCGATACCTGACAGAAGACTCATGCCATTCGGATACTGAGCTGGTAACTTAGGTGCTGATCCGGGGTCGTCAGAATAACGGCACCTCACCGGCGGCTCACCACGGCCATCTGTATCGCTTTTAGATGTAGATTATCGATACGATTGGGAAATAATCAACGTGCATCATGAGCGCTCTCTTCAGTCACGCGATGCGGTACGAATGGTCGAATAGAAACCCGATCAAGCCAAGGTGCGCTCTCTAAGCGAGTTTCCGCTAGAAGAGCCGTAAACCGGTCGCCGCGTCGAGCAGAACCTTCTGCGCTGGAGAAAAACCTGCGCCTACCCTCTCGATAGTGATTGGGTCCCTACTGGCCGCACAACCCGTTGAAGCGCTACATCAAGCCAGCGGCAAAGAAGGCTGGTTTTAACAAGAACATCAGCTGGCACACATTCAGCGGCACCTTGCTGAAGGCCAATGGGGAAGACGTGAAGACCGTCCAGGAGCTTTTAAGACACGCCAATAGCAAGATCACGCTCGACGTTTACACGCAGGCCGTGAACTGGCACAAGTGAGCCGCAAAGAGCAAGATTGTTGAGATGATTGTGCTCGGCGTGGGCACAAAGAGGGATCAAGCATGTATTATGTCCTGATTTGATTGTCACTAAGGTCCCATATATTCCGTAAGTCTTTTGGAATGTATGGCGGGGACGACGGGGCTCGAACCCGCGACCTCTGCCGTGACAGGGCAGCGCTCTAACCAACTGAGCTACGTCCCCAGATTGCATTTTCTGCAACTTGGATATGTCACTTAGAATGAGCGATCCAGCAGCTTCTGCTCTGTTCTATTGTCGTTGTTCTGGAATGGTTTTGGTTCGCGATGCTCACCAGACCCATACCAAAATGTCGACAAAGCAAGTGTAACAGAATCAGCTGGCATGGTGTCCACCCTCGGCTAGAGTTTCCTGTTGGAAACTGCCGGGTAGGCAGGCTTCAGACGTTGCATCCAGAGCATCGCTCCCATACACTGAATTTGGTTCTTCGGAATCGTAACGGGCGGTTAGCTCAGTTGGTTAGAGCGCCTGCCTTACAAGCAGGATGTCGGGGGTTCGAGTCCCTCACTGCCCACCATTTTTCCCGTTGCTCTCCATCATCACAATGGATTCGCTTTACTGAAGTCCAGGCCGCTCCGCGACACGCCCCCCCCTCAATGGCTACCCGCCTCATTATCAACGCGGACGATTTTGGCCTTACCACGGGTGTTAACCGCGCCATCGCGGAGCTTCATCAGGCAAAGGTCCTTACCTCAGCAACTCTCATGGCTACCGGTACGGCGTTTGACGATGCTGTTGCCATTGCGCACGCGAATCCGACACTTGGCGTCGGCTGTCATGTTGTCCTTACTGACGGTGTTCCTGTGTCTCATCCGGAAAGCATTCCCTCGCTCCTTGGTGCTGACGGTAAGACCTTCCGTCCCTCGCTCATCGACTTCGTCCAGGCATTGCTTCGCGGCATCATTCGCGAGAATGATATTGAGCGCGAGGCGCTTGCTCAGGTACAGAAGCTTCAGCGCGCAGGTATCGATGTTACCCACATCGATACTCACAAACATACTCACCTTTTTCCTGCGGTCGCTCGTCCGCTTCTGCATCTTGCGGAGCGGTGTTCGGTCGGTGCTGTGCGGAATCCGTTCGAGGAGGGGTGGAGCCTGGGGCTGGGCCATGGGAATCGTCTGCGCCGGCTTCAGGTGAAGCTGCTTGGCCGTCTTCAGAGCCAGTTCGAGCATCAGCCTCAGATCCGCAATGCTCAGGTTCTTACCACGGATGGAACGATCGGCATCTCCGCTACCGGCCACCTCGATGCTCCGACGCTTCGTCAGATACTGCAGGCGATGCCTGCGGAAGGAGTGTTTGAACTGTGTTGTCATCCTGGCTATAACGACAGAGACCTGGATCGCGTTACGACTCGTCTTCGCACACATCGCGATGTCGAGCGCCTGGCTCTGCTTGCCGAAGTTCCTCAGCTTGCGCTGCATCCAAATGCTCCGCAGCTCATCAACTATGGGAATCTCGGTGGGATCGGCGCTTTGCGGGAGATTGGTCAGTTCGTTCCGAACACCGGTCACGAAAAGATTTTGTAAAAGTTTTACCGGTACCCGGAGAGGGACGCTTCGGGGAGCGATGATGGACTCAGGACGTTTATGAAAATCGGCATTACCTGTTATCCCACGTATGGCGGCAGCGGTGTGGTCGCTACCGAACTTGGTATCGAGCTTGCGGCTCGCGGTCACGATATTCACTTCATCACTTACTCCCAGCCCTTCCGTCTCACCGGCCGCGAAGGCAACATTCATTTTCATGAAGTGGCGGTTACCAACTACCCGCTCTTTGAGCACCCGCCCTACGATCTGGCGTTGGCGACGCGCATGGCTGAGGTCGCCGAGTTCTATTCGCTCGACCTGCTGCATGTTCACTACGCCATTCCGCACTCGGTGAGCGCGTTGCTTGCACGGCAGATGCTGGCGTCACGCGGCCACCGTCTGCCGTTCATTACTACGCTGCATGGCACTGACATTACTCTTGTCGGTCTGGATCGCTCGTATCTTCCGATTACCAAATTCGGTATTGAACAGTCCGATGGCGTTACCGCCATCTCCAGTCATCTTTGCGACCGCACACGCGAGGCCTTCGGCGTCGCCTCTGAGATCGAGGTCATTCGCAACTTCGTCAACTGCGACGTGTACGTTCGCAAGCCGGAGCTGGTCGCCGCCATGCGCCCGCGCTTTGCCGCAGACGGTGAGCGCCTGTTGGTGCACCTCTCCAACTTCCGGCCGGTCAAGCGCATTCAGGACGTCGTCGAGGTCTTCGCCCGCGTGGCCAAAGCGATGCCTGCGCGGTTGATGCTGATTGGCGATG
>Ga0302314_10023545_pt1 | contig 10049 bp, 7 predicted proteins | sample III_Palsa_N2_3_FD_200533 | JGI IMG/M metagenome (GOLD analysis project Ga0302314, IMG submission 200533) | Peat permafrost microbial communities from Stordalen Mire near Abisko, Sweden - III_Palsa_N2_3 | ecosystem: Environmental > Terrestrial > Soil > Palsa > Peat permafrost | place: Sweden...
TGCGGCAGTGGGTGGCGAAGGAGATTGGATCGCTGGCGAGGCCGGATGATTTGAGGTTTACGCCGACGCTGCCGAAGACTCGGAGTGGGAAGATTATGCGGAGATTGTTGCGAGAGCTGGCGACGACCGGAACGGTGACTGGGGATACGACTACGCTGGAGGACTTTGGGGTGTTGGCGAAGCTGCGGGAGAATGACGAGTAGGGTTGGTGGCCCTGGGGCGATCCTCCGGGGCTAAAGCCCGTTTTGTGGTGGGTTTGATTCAGGGGCCTGAAGGCCCCTGCTCCCTCCGTCAAGAGCAACGACAAAAGCAAGAGCAACGACAAAAGCAACGGCCTTGACGCAAAGTTCGCAAAGTTTAAGAGCGAAGTTTCGCGAAGTAAGGCAAGAGCGAAGGCGTGGTCTGATTGAAGTTTGGAGTTCCCCGCTCATGCGCAAAGAGCGCGCATGAACGGGGCACCCATCGGGTTGTGGTGGTGTTGGCGAAGAACGGGAGACGGCAGGTTCGCTCGCTGCGCTCGGAATGACAACTAGAAAAGCAACGACAAAAGCAAGAGCAAAGGCTAGAAGCAGATTCCCTGCGGGAATGACAGAAAGAAAAGCAACTGCAAGGGCGCAATACGGGGACTCTCCACTACGGCGCTGACAGTACAATTCTTTTATGCGTCGTGCTGCGACCTCACTCCTTCTTTTCGCTGCCAGCTCTCTGCTGGTGCCGGCTATGCTTTCTGCTCAGAGCTTCCAGATTCCTGCGTCGGGTGGTGGGGCTGATCCGCTGGCTTATAAGCCGACGCTTAGTCCCATTACGGTACCTACGTTGTCGCCGGGAACCATTGAGCTGCTGAAGCTGGAAGGGGCGTTTTCCGATGCCGTTACCAAGGGTGGAGGGAAGGCGTTTTCTTCGTGGTTTGCCGATGATGGCGTGACGCTGAATAACGGTAAGCCTGCAGTTCTGGGTCGTACGGCCATTGCGGCGGCGGCGGTGTGGGACCCGAAGACGTACCAGCTTAGCTGGTATGCGGAGGGCGCCCAGATGGGGCCTTCGGGCGATACAGGGTTTACCTGGGGCCATTATGACGCGAAGGCGCAGGACCACAACGGCCAGCCGGTTACCCTCTCCGGACGCTACATTACCTTTTGGAAGAAGGTGAATGGGGCGTGGAAAGTGGCGCTGGACGCGAGTGCCGAGGATGCGCCTGCTGGTGGAGACTGCTGTAAGCTGCCGACTCCCTGACCGATAGTTACCTAAAAGTTACCCCGCGAATGGGTACTTTCAGGTGACTTTCGTCCGCAGGTTGGCGCAAAAGTGGGACATCGCATCGGTTATCTCTTTTCGTATCCTCAAGTTGCTGTATGACTGAGACACTTCCAACCAGCGAGCTACCGCGCGTGCAGGCATTCGAGCAATACGAATTAGCCGGAATGCCGCATGATCCCGCCCTCGACGACATTGCTCGTCTGGCGGCGCAGCTTTGTAATGCCCCGGTTGCAGCGATCACCTTTATTGATAAAGACATCGTTACGCTGCCGGGCCGGTTTGGTATCGACATTACTTCTGCCCCGCGCAACAGCCTGCCGTGCGAAACGACCGTGGCGGGCGATGGGGTGTATCAGATACCCGATGCGCGACGTGATCCGGAGTATGCGCCGGGTGGCATACCGGTGGGGGATCGACGGTACAGGTTTTATGCGGGAGCACCGATCTTTACTGCGAGCGGCGTGGCGATTGGATGCATCCTGGTGTTGGATACGGCGGCGCGGAAGCTGACGTCTTCGCAGGTGGAGTCGCTGGAAGCGCTGAGCCATTCTGTGAGCACACGCATTGAGCTTTCGCTGCGTGTGCGGGAGATGGATCGCTCTACGCGGGCGCAACGGCGGGTTGAAGGCGCGCTTACGGTGGAACGCAACTTCGTTTCTGCCGTGCTGGATACGGTGGGTGCGCTGGTGGTTGTGTTCGACACGGCGGGGCGGATTGTAAGGTTCAACCGGGCTTGCGAGATTATCTCGGGGTATAACTCGTCGGAGCTGGTGGGCAAGTATGCGTGGGAGCGGTTGATTCCGGACCACGATGTTGCGGAGTATATCGACAGCTTTGAACGCATTCGTTCGGGTGATTTCCCGACGACGTATGAGAACTACTGGCTGGCTTCCGATGGAACGCAGCGACGCATCTCGTGGTCGGCTACAGCGTTGGTGGATTCGCAGGGACAGGTTGCGTTCATTATTGCTACGGGCATTGATGTAACGGTGCAGCGGGTTGCGGAGACACAGATTCGTGAGAGCGAGTCACGCTACAGGCACCTGATTGAAGGGTCGCTGGGTATGGTGTGCACCCATGATCTTGAAGGCAAGATTCTTTCGATCAATGAGTATGGAGCGCATGGGATTGGGCGCACGGTCGATGAGGTTTTAGGGCACTCTCTGATGGAGTATGTGTATCCGGAGCGTCGCCATCTTGTGGCACCGTACTTCAACAATCTGCTGACTACGGGTGAGGCGCAGGGGTTGTTGCATCTGCGGCATCCGAATGGCGAAGAGCGGGTTTTTGCGTATCGCAACCGGCTTGTGGAGCCGGTGAATCAGCCGCGGTATGTGCTGGCGTTTGGGATCGATGTGACGGAACAGATACGCGCGGAGGAACAGCTTCGTGCGCTGATACGGCAATCGAACTCGGTGCTGGAGTCGGTGGGTGATGGCATCTTCGGTATCGATCTTGAAGGACGCATTACGGTGGTGAATCCTGCGGCGGCGCAGATGCTGGGGTATCGCGCGGATGAGATTCTGGGCCGCAATATGCATGAGCTGATCCATCACTCTTATCCGGATGGATCGACTTTCCCGAAGACGGATTCGCCTATCCAGGCGAGCCTGTCGAACCTGACGACGGTTCGTGTGGCGAACGAAGTTTTCTGGCGCAAGGATGGTACGAGCTTCCCGGTGGAGTATGTTGCGCGGCCGCAGATTGAGTCGCCGGTGAGCGAAGGAGCGCGGCCTGCGGTGCGGTCGATCACGGATGCGCAGCTTACGTTGCCGGGGACGACGGAACACTCGCCGACGGTGGTTCACACGTCTTCGGGGTCGCATCGGATTGCGTTTCCGGATGCCAGTGAAGCAGAAGGTTTGCAGGCTGCTGTTTCGAGTGAGGGTGCTACGGATGTGGCGCGCGGGCGTGCGGTGGGTGTGGTGGTTGCGTTCACGGATATCTCCGAACGCAATGCGCTTGACCGGATGAAGGATGAGTTTATTTCCACGGTGTCGCATGAGCTGCGGACGCCGCTGACGTCGCTGCGTGCGGCGTTGGGGCTGGTTGCGGGTGGTGCTTTGAATGCGCGGCCGGAGAAGATGCGGCAGATGATGGATATCGCGATTGGCAACACGGACCGGCTGGTGCGGTTGGTGAATGACATTCTCGACCTTGAGCGGATTGGATCGGGTAAGGCGGAGCTGCACTCGGTGATGTGCTCGGTGGAGGAGATGATGCATCGCTCGACGTCGCTGCTGCAGAACTCGGCGACGAAGGCGAACATTCGCTTTGCGATTGAAGGCAATGGCGTGAATGTGTGGGCTGATCCTGATCGTATTTTGCAGACGCTGACAAACCTGATTGCGAATGCGATCAAGTTTTCACCGCCGGCTTCGACGATACCAAGTGAGATTCTGCTGACGGCGAACTATGTGAGCGAAGATGAAGCGATCATCGAGGTGCAGGACCACGGGCGGGGAATTCCTGCGGATAAGCTGCAGCAGATCTTTGAGCGGTTCAAGCAGGTGGATGCTTCGGACTCAAGGGTGATGGGTGGGACGGGGCTGGGGTTGGCGATCTGCCGGAGCATCGTGCAGCAGCATGGTGGGCATATTTGGGCTACGAGTTTGTTGGGTGAGGGGTCGGTGTTTCACTTTACGTTGCCTACGCGACCTAGTGGGCATTTGAGTTAGGTCGGGGCTGGGCTGAAGAATTGGGTTGGCTCGGTTTGGGTAAGTGGTGGGGTGAAAGAGAGCGTATCCCGGGGGCTGAAGCCCAGTTTGGGGTGGTTTTTAATGTCCGGGCTGAAGCCCGGACCTATCTCAGAAGCAAAAGCAAAGGCAAGAGCAATAGCCTTTGACGCAAAGTTCGCAAAGTTTAAGAGCGAAGTTTCGCGAAGTAAGGCAAGAGCGTGGTGGGTTTAGGGTTGGAGTGGCCCATTCATGCGCGATGAAGCCACGCATGAATGGGCCACCCGGATTTGTGGTGGGTTGGCGAAGAGCGGGAGACAGCAGGTTCATTCGCTGCGCTCAGAATGACAACTAGAAAGGCAAAGGCAACTTCAACTGCGAATGTTGTAGCGATTTATAGGCACGGATTGTAGGGCGAGGTGGTTGGGTTGGGGCGGTTGGGTTGACTGGGGCTGGGTTGTTGGGCTGGGTTTGGGGTGGGGCAAGGGAGGTTGGTGGGGATTGGGTTGGGGGTGCCGGTGGACTGGTTGCTGTGTTGCTCCAGGTGTTGGCCGGCGGGGTGGGGGAGGATGCCGATGTCGCGGAGCCAGGTGTCGGCCAGGTGGGTCCAGTGCTCTTCGGGCATACCTACGGGGTGGATGCCGAAGCCGTGGCCTCCGGTGGCGTACATGTGGAGTTCCGCAGGGACGCCTGCGGCGGCTAGAGCCTGGTAGTAGAGGGGAGCATTTTTGCCGTGACTTTTGTCGTTTTCGGCCTGGATGAGGAAGGTGGGTGGGGTGAACTTGTTGGGGGTGTAGATGGGGTCGAGTGTGGCCATGTCGGGCTGGATGCCGAGATAGGCCGGGTAGACGACGATGGCGAAGCTGGGGCGGGCGTCGGTTACGCCGGTGAGCTTGATGGCACCGGCGGTTTCGGAGGTGAGGCCGGGGATGTCGGCTACGGCTGGGGTGGATTCGACGTGGTGGTCGTCAGGGTGAGTGCTGAGGAGGACGGCGAGGTTGGCTCCGGCGGAGAAGCCGACGACGCCGATCTTGGCGGGGTTGATGTGCCATTCGCCGGCGTGGGCGCGGGCGAGGCGCATGGCTTGCTGGGCGTCTTCGAGATCGGCGGGGTTGTCGGGGTAGTGCTCTTTTTCAGGAACGCGGTATTTGACGAGCAGGCAGGTGATGCCGACGGAGTTGAGCCAATCGCAGGTGTCTGTGCCTTCGCCGTTCCATGCGAGGCGGACGTAGCCTCCGCCGGGAAAGACGAGGGCGGCGGCGCCGGTGTTTTTGTCTGCGGGAGGTGGGTAGACGGTGAGGGTGGGGTTGGTGACGTTGGTGATACGGGCAGAGCGGTGGCCGCTGATGAGAGTGTCGGAGTCTTTGGTGACGTCGGTCTCGGGGGCGGTGGTCTGGGCGGGTTCGGGGGTTCCGTGGGGCCAGAGCGGGAGGACTTGTTGCTGGGAGTGGGCGGCGGGGCCGAGAGCGAGAACGATGAGGAGAGCGGCGGATGGGACGCGCAATGTCATGGCTGACATATTAGGCTCGCGGAGGTGGGTTTGTGGAGGGTGGCAAGTGCAAAGGCAAAGGCTTTGACGCAAAGTTCGCAAAGGGAGCGAAGTTTCGCCAAGTAAGGCAAGTGCAGGTTCTCTTGCAGGATGACGAAAATAAAAGAGGTGGGATTGAAGCTCGGGTGGTTTTGGCGGCGTCACACAATATGGCGAGGGTTGATACACTGGAAAGCTGAGTCTGTCGTGCGCGGGAGATTGCGTGTGAGGCTGGGTTCCTAACAAATGAGTGAGTATTTAACAAAGATTAAATCGCCAGCGGATGTGAAGAAGCTGGGGATAGTGGAGTTGGAGCGGCTGGCGGAGGAGATTCGCGAGCGGCTGATCCTCAGTGTTGCCAAAACCGGTGGGCATATTGGGCCGAACCTTGGGGTCGTGGAACTGACGATTGCCATGCACTATGTGTTCGATACGCCGCAGGACAGCTTTGTCTTCGACGTGAGCCACCAGAGCTATGTGCATAAACTGCTGACCGGGCGCGAAGAGCAGTTTGAGACGATTCGGCAGCCGGGTGGGTTGAACGGCTTTATGCTGCGTACCGAGAGCGAGCATGACTCGTTTGGTGCGGGACATGCCGGGACTGCGCTGAGCGCGGCTCTAGGTATGGCCGTGGCACGGGATATGAGCGGCGGCAAGGAGCATGTTGTTGCGCTCGCCGGTGATGCCGCGTTTACCAACGGGATCAGCTTTGAAGCGCTGAACAATGTGGCGGCGCAGACGAAGCGGTTGATTATCGTGCTGAACGATAACGAGTGGTCGATCGATAAGAATGTTGGGGCGATTGCGGAGTACTTCCACAAGATTGCGACGAACCCGACGTATGTGAACCTGCATGATCGCGCGGCGGGGCTGCTGGAGAAGTTTGGCGGACGTGCTGCCGTACATATCGCCAAGAAGGCGGAAGAAGCAGCCAAGGGAATCGTTGGCCGCGGCATGATCTTTGAAGAGTTTGGGTTGAACTACTATGGCCCCGTTGATGGGCATAACCTGCCGATGTTGATTGAGACGTTCAAGTTCCTCAAGACACAGAACCGGCCGGTGGTGTTACATGCGCTGACGCAGAAGGGCCGCGGGTTTCAGCCGGCGATCGACAAGCAGAAGAAGTTTCATGGGCTGGGGCCGTACGATCCGGAGACGGGTGAGACCAAGCCGGCGGCGCAGAAGACCTACTCGGAGATTTTTGCCGAGAGCCTGACGAAGCTTGCGGATATGAACGACAAGGTCGTCGCGATTACGGCGGCGATGCCGAATGGGACTGCGCTGGATCTGTTCCGGCCGCATCATCCGAAACGGTACTTCGATGTCGGCATTGCGGAAGAACATGCTGTGTTGTTTGCAGCGGGTATGGCGACGAAGGGCTATCGGCCGTTTTGTGCGATCTACTCGACGTTTTTGCAACGGGCTTTTGACCAGGTAGTGCATGACGTTGCGTTGCAAAATCTGCCGGTGGTTTTCTGTATGGACCGCGGCGGCTTGAGTGGCGATGACGGGCCGACGCATCATGGGCTGTTCGATATCAGCTATTTGCGCGGGGTTCCGGGCTTGATCCACATGGACCCGAAGGACGAAGACGAACTACAGGACATGATGTACACGGCGATGCTGCAGGATGGGCCGAGCGCGATTCGTTATCCGCGTGGAACAGGGCCGGGCGCTGCGGTGAAGAAGGTTCCTGTGGCCTTGGAAATTGGTAAGGCGGAAGTGCTGCGCGATGGCCGCGACGTTGCCATCTTTGCGTTGGGAACGATGGTTGCCGATGCAGAAAAGCTGGCGAAGCTGCTGGAGAAGGAAGGCCAGAGCGTTGCAGTAATCAATGCTCGGTTTGCCAAGCCGGTGGATGATGCCTGTGTGGCAAAGTATGCGCTGCAATGTGGGCTGATTGTGACGATGGAGGACCATGTGCTTGCCGGTGGGTTTGGGTCGGCAGTACTGGAGAGCCTGAATATGCAGGAGATTGATGTTCCTGTGATTCGCGTGGGCTGGCCGGATGAGTTTATCGAACACGGCAAGGTGGAGAGCCTGCGAGAGAAGTATGGGCTTACTGCTGAGGCTGCTTTGGGGCGGGTTCGCCCGCTGCTGCGGAAGGCTGTTGGGGTTTAGTCCGACTTTTGTGGTTGGGATAGGAAAGCTTTAACGCAAAGGGCGCTAAGTTTTAAGGCAAGTTTCGCAAAGGAGGTTCGCAGAGATGCGGGCCTCCTTTTATTTTGGGCGGGTGGTGGCGCGGGTTAGGAGCTCGGTGGTGCGCTGCTGGCGGTAGCGGAAGGTGGCGGCTAGGGCGTGGCGGACGGCTAGAGTGTTGGCGAGGGTGCTGAGGGGGCCTAGGGGGAGTTCGTAGGTGAGGTGGTCCGTTAACAGGGTTCCGAGGTTTCCTGGGTTTGTCGTCGCTTGGTCAACCCGGGTCCGAGAATCCGGACCCGGGGCACCCGGATTTGGGGTCAATGTAGACGGACTCTGGGGTGTGACACCCGGATTTTCGATGTGGGTTGAGGGGTTGGGAGCTGGGGTGACGGTGTGGCAGTGACGCCAGTATTTGAAGGGGCCGCGGAGTTGGACGTCGCAGAAGCCTTCGTTCCAGCGGAAGTCTTCGATCTGGGCTTCCCAGGGGATGCGGAAGGGAGCGAAGGGGAAGGGGCGGAAGCCGATGGTGAGGAGGGTGCCGTTGCCGGCGGCTATGCCGGGGTAGCGTGGGGATCCGGTGGGACGAGGTGGGGGAGGGGCGAAAACGGCTTCTTCAATGCGGGCGCGCTGCCAGGGAGGCATGAGGCGGGGCAGGTTTTCAGGGTTCGCGAAGAAGGCGAAGACCAGCTCGGCGGGGTAGGGGAGCCACTGCGAGGTTTCGAAGTGAAGGTGCATAGCTTGGGGTTTTGAAGCGGTAGGGCGAAGATCGCACAGAAAATTCAATATAGGACTGAAGTTGTCGGATATCTGCGCTATAGTTTCTATATCGGACTGATTGAGTCTTGGTTCCAGTGTAGCCCATTTGTTGCGGGTGATGGGAATGACTCGTTTGTTCAGGTGACGATTTTGTCATTTTTTGAAGCATTGAAAGAAGGCACGACGGAATGAGCAGCAACGGAAAGCAGAACGGAACGGCGGCGGGCAAGAGCGGCAGGAAGTCCGCTACGAGATTGGTGGCGTTGGCTACGGCGGCGGCCTGTGTGGCCGGTGGGCGCGGATTTGCGATGGCGCAGCAGACGATTGCGGAAGCTCCGAAAGATCCGGCTCCGGCACAGCTTCCGGTACGGCGGTTTCATATCGTCGAAGGGCCGCTGAGCGATGCGCTGGATGCTTATCGGGAGCAGAGCGGCGTGGCGGTGAAGCTGGATATTCCGGCGGCGCAGCTTGCGGGTTTCAAGGCGATGAGCGTGAGCGGGATGTTCCCGAACGACTCGGCGTTGCGGCAGTTGCTGGCTGGGACGGGGTTGAGCTTCAAATTTACGGGTACGGATACGGTTTCGGTCGGGCTGCGGGCATCGGAGTCGGTGGATGTGACGGGTTCGGTGTCGGACACGGTGGCGATGGGCAAGTTCCAGGAGTCGCTGTTGGTGACTCCGCAGACGGTGGAAGTGGTGCCGCATTTTGTGTTGCAGGATGAGCAGAACCGGACGCTGATGGATGCTGTTCGTAATGTGCCGGGCATCAGCCTGGCGGCGGGCGAGAGCGGAGCGCAGGGCGACAGCTTTACGATTCGCGGCTTTACCGCTCGTAACGATATTTATCTGGATGGCATTCGTGACTTTGGCAGCTACTACCGCGACAGCTTCGACTTTGAGCAGGTGGATGTGCTGGAAGGACCGGCGGGTGTGCAGTTTGGTCGTGGATCGACTGGTGGCGTGATTAACCAGGAGAGCAAGGTTCCGGCTGCGGACAAGTTTACGAATGTGCAGACGCAGTTTGGGACGGATCTGACGCGCCGGATTGCGGCGGACATCAATGAGCCGCTGCCGGACCTGGCTGCGGGGTCGGCGTTTCGGTTGAATGCTATGGCGGACGAAGGTGGTGTTGCGGGAAGACCGTATGCGGAGAATCGCCGGTTTGGAATTGCGCCTTCGATTACGTTTGGTTTGAACTCGCCGACGCGGCTGACGATTAGCTACTTCCACTTTACGGAGAGCGATACGCCGGACTATGGGTTGCCGTGGTTCTTCAACCAGCTTGCGCCGGGAGTGAATCGGCACTCGTACTTTGGGTTTCCGGATGCGAACCATTTGCAGACGAATGACGACATCCTGACGTTGAAGGCGAACCATACGTTTGCCGATGGCGTGGACCTGCATACGATTGCGCGATGGGCGAACTATCCGCGAGATGTGCAGATTACAGAGCCGCAGATTTGCAGTAATGCGGGCTATAGCGTTCCGGTAGGTGGATGGGTTGCGCCGATAGGTACCAGCGGCGTTGTTGCAACGCTACCGACTAGTGCGTTGAATACGGGAGTGGCTTGCCCGTATACGCCGGGAGTGACGGCACCTTCGGCGATGACGGTGAACAGGAACCAGATCCAGATCAAGAGCGTGGAAGGCGATCTCTGGGAGCAGACCGAGGTAACGGCGAAGTTCAAGGTGTTG
>Ga0302314_10023546_pt1 | contig 10048 bp, 12 predicted proteins | sample III_Palsa_N2_3_FD_200533 | JGI IMG/M metagenome (GOLD analysis project Ga0302314, IMG submission 200533) | Peat permafrost microbial communities from Stordalen Mire near Abisko, Sweden - III_Palsa_N2_3 | ecosystem: Environmental > Terrestrial > Soil > Palsa > Peat permafrost | place: Sweden...
TGCACCGGGATCAGCACGAAGAAGCTCAGAGACAGCGGCAGATGGTCGCCGCGCCGGGTCGGCGTGAGGGTGATGAATTCGCGCAGGGCGAAGAACGAGGTGAAGGCGAACAGCAGCAGTGTGGCATCCTTGCCGAGCAGGAAGGCCACCGCGAACACCGCGATCATCATCCACCAGGCGCGGATGCGGCTGTTGAGGTTGTCGACCACAGCGCGGCTGGAGTCGCTGCGCGCGCGCTTGCCGAGGATGAAGCCGATCAGCGAAGCCAGCGTCAGCAGGCCGGCCACGCCGGCCATCAGGTAGTAGAACTTCTGGTGCGGTGTCATGCCTGAGCCACCACGGCATCCCGCGCACGCACCAGAAAAGCTTCCTTGGACTCCCCATCGATGCGCGCGACGGGCGTGCCGAAGCGCACGGTGCAGATCAGCGGCACGGGCATGATGGTCCCCTTGGGCATGCTGCGATGCAGGTTTTCCAGGTACACCGGCACCAGTTCCACCGCCGGAAAACGCTGCGCCAGGTGATACAGGCCGGACTTGAACGCCGCTGGCAGCGCGGCGGTGCCGCGCGTGCCCTCGGGGAAGATGATCAGCGACTCGCCCTGCTCCAGCGCATCCGCCAGCGGTTGCAGCGGATCGCCCTGGCGGCCCTCTTTGGCGCGCTCGATCAGCACCACATGCAGGCCCTGGTTGGCGATGTAGCGACGCAGCAGACCCTTGTCCCAATAATCTTTCGCCGCTACCGGCCGGGTGGTGGCGCGCAGCTGCGGCGGCAGTGCCGACCAGATCGCCAGGGTATCGATATGGCTGGTGTGGTTGGCGAAATAGATGCGCTGCGCCGGGCCCGGATCGCAGCCCAGCCAGCGCGGATAGGCGCCGACCAGCAGCCGCATCAGGCCCACCAGCAGGCCGCTCGACGGCCGCATCATGGCTGGCCGACCCCGCCGCCCTGGATACGCAGGGTTTCGGCGATGACGCGCAGGCGCGCGACGCAGGTCAGCAGGCTGCCGATGGCGATCAGCCATAGCGCCGCCAGCAGCGCGTAGTGGCCGTGCGGCAGCAGGCTTTCGGCCGCGCCGAGCAGGCAGGCCAGTGTCAGCACCGCCATGCGGTGCTGCTTGGCCATCGGCCCGCGGAAATCCTGGATCAGGCCGAGCGCGCCGCCGAGGGTGCGGATGTAGGCGGTGAGCGCCGCCAGCAGCGCGCCGCACCAGCCAAGCGAAGGCACGCCCGCCAGGTAGCCGGCGGCGACGATGAACAGGGAATCCGCCACCCGGTCCGGCACTTCGTTGTAGAGGCCGCCCACTGCGGACTTCTTGCCGCCCTCCACCGCCACCATGCCGTCGAGCAGATTGCACAGCAGGCGCAGCTGGATGCACAGCGCGCACAGCAGCAGGGACCAGGGCGCGGGCAGCCACAGCAGGCCGGCGGCGCCGATAACGGCGAACGCCACGCTGGCCACCGAAATCTGGTTGGGCGTGATCGCGCTCGCCGCAAGCCCGGCCGCGGCACGCCGGGCCCAGGCGCTGGACCGCGAGCGCAACGGCCGCCGGTTCGATTCGGAACTGTCCATGCGAGTCTCTTGCCGACCTGCCCCGCGCAGGTCCCCCGCACTCAGACTAGCAGGAACGGTCCCGGCTATTGGCGAAGCGCGTCACGCATTGCCGGCGCCGGCTCTGTATTGCCAGGTGATGCGCAACGGCTGGCATTCACCAGGCGATGCGCCCGCTGAAAATGTCCCAGGTCATGCGGAAATCGCCGCGGAGGCTCCACAGCGAATGCTTGAACGTCGCCGGGCGGTTGTGCTCGAACGCGAAATGTCCGGTCCACGCGAAGCCGTAAGCGGCGACAGGCTCCAGCAGCAGGACGGCCCAGTGCTGGGTCAGCAGCACATACAGCGGCAGGGCGATCATGCACAGAGTGCCGACCACATGCAGCCGGCGGCAGGTGCGGTTGAAATGCTCGCTCAGATAAAACGGATAGAACTCGGCGAACGAGGCAAAACCGTCGCGCTACAAGGCCGCGGGGCGGCAAGGGAGGTGTCGATGTTCATGGCGTAGACCCGGCTGCAACAAGGTAGTCACCCGACCGCCCCCGAGGTGATGGCGCGGGCCATTGTCGATGCGCTGGTGAAAAAGCCGCGCGAAGTCACCGTACCTGCGTTTCAGGGCTGGCTGCTGCGCGCCTTCGGCGCCTTCGTCTGGATCATGCGCATCGTGCTGGCGGACCTGGAGAAGCACGGCAGGAAAAATCTTGCCGCGCGCAGGGCGCGGCAGACGGGAGGCTGAACAGCCGCCTCCCCGCCGTCACCTGCGCCGGGAGGGCCGGCGCAGTCGTACCTTTCGGTACTACTGCTTGCGGAACCGCGGCTTCAGACCAGCACCCCGCCACCGTCCACCACCACGGTCTGGCCGGTGCTGAAGCGGTTGCGCATCAGATAAAGATAGGTCTCGGCAATGTCCTCGGCCTCGCCGACGCGGCCGACCGGCAACCTGGCGCCAACTTCGCCATACATGGCTTCACGCTGCGCCTGGGGAATGTTGTCCCACAGCGGCGTGCGCACGAAGCCGGGGCTGACGGCATTGACACGCAGCGGCGCCAGTTCCACCGCGAGGGCACGGGTGAGGGCTTCGACGGCGCCGCAGATGCTGGCAGCGACAGTCCAGTTCTTCTGCGGCCGGGGACTGGCGATGCCGGTGGTGAGGGTGATGGAGCCACCCGCGCGGAGGTGCGGCGCGGCGTGCTTGACCGCGCCCATGGCGCCGAACATGCGCAGCTCGAAGGCCTTGCGAGCCGCGCTCAGCTCGGTGTCCGCCAGCGCGCCCAGCTGTAACGACTCGCCACCGGTGTAGACCAGGTGATCGAACGCACCGATGCGGCCAAACAGCTCAACGACCTGTTGCTCGTCGCCCAGATCCACCACATAGCCGTCGGCCCTGGCGCCAAGCGAGGCGACAGCGGCGGCGACATTGTCCTTGCGGCTGGAGGAGACGATCACCGAGGCACCCTCGCGCAGCGCCAGACGGGCGGTGGCCAGGCCGATGCCGGAGGTGCCGCCGAGTAGTACGACTCTCTTGTTGTGCAGGCTCATGGCCGATGTCCTCTGTTGTACTGCGTGGAAGATGGGCGTTACTATGATTCCATCTATAGATTTGATAAAGATGTGTTTTCTTGTTTGATTCATAAATAGAAGTTACGAATGGACCGGTTCACCAGCATGTCGATGTTCGTGCGGGTGGTGGAGCGCGGCAGCCTGGCGGCGGCGGCCGAGGGCAGCGGCATGACCGCCACCATGGCCGGCAACCATGTCCGCGCGCTGGAGCGGCGGCTCGGTGCGCGCTTGCTCAACCGCACCACGCGGCGACAGAGCCTCACCGAGATCGGCCGCAGCTACTACGAGCAATGCCTGGCGATCCTGAGCCAGATCGAGGCGGCGGAAACCGATGCGCGCGAGATGCGCGCCCAGCCGCGCGGCCAGCTGCGCGTCAGCGCGCCGGTCGCCTATGGCACGCGCAAGCTGGTGCCGGCGCTGGCGGATTTCCTTGAGCGGCAGCCGCAGGTGCGGATCGACCTGGCTCTCAACGACCGGATCGTGGACATCACCGAGGAAGGCTATGACGCCGCCATCCGCATCGGTCCGCTGCCGGATTCCAGCCTGGTGGCGCGGCCGCTGCGGCCCTCGCCGCGCCTGCCCTGCGCCTCGCCCGCCTACCTGGCGCGGCATGGCGTGCCGCGCACACCGCGCGAGCTCGAAGCGCACAACTGCCTGCCCTATGCCTTCGCCAGCGGCACGGAACGCGAATGGAGCTTCCCGCGTCCCCAGGGCGGCATCGAGAAAGTGAAGATCCGCGGCCGCCTCGACATCAACGGCGGCTTCGCCTTGCGCGAGGCGGCGCTGGCCGGCATCGGCATCATCCTGCAGCCGGAGATGATGCTGCATGAGGACATCGCCAGCGGCCGCCTGGTGCGCCTGCTGCCGGACTACCCGATGCCGAATTTCCCGGTGCACCTGGTATACCTGCCGGATCGCAGGATGACGCCCAAGCTGTCGAGCTTCGTCGAGTTCATGCTGGAACGGTTCGGGCTTGAGCCGGGGACAGGCAAGACTTAGAGCGAACGTTCCCCTCGCTCACTGGCGGTAGAGGGGACCAGACATCGGTCAGCCTCTTACCAGGCGATGCGCCCGGTAAGAATGTCCCAGGTCATGCGGAAGTCGCCGCGGACGCTCCATAGCGGATGCTTGAACGTCGCCGGGCGGTTGCGCTCGCACTGGAAATGTCCGGTCCAGGCGAAGCCGTAGCCGACCACGGGCTCCAGCAGCAGCGCGGCCCAGTGCTGGGTCAGCAGCACATAAAGCGGCAGGGCCACTACGCATATCGTGCCGAGCACGTGCAGCCGGCGGCAGGTCAGGTTGGAATGCTCGCTCAGGTAAAACGGATAGAACTCGGCGAACGAGGCAAAGCCGTCGCGCTGCAAGGCGGCGGGAGCAGCAAGCGGGGTATCGGCGTTCATGGCGTGGGTCCGGCGGGAACAAGGCGGTCACCCGACCGCAGCGGCATGATGCAGCCGCTGCGGACAAAACACTGTCGCCTGCGTGACAATCTGGCAATCCATGCGTGGGAGCCGCGATGCACAAGGACAAACCAGGCGACGACGGAGGTGTGTTCTTCGATCTGCCGGCGGAGACGGTGGCAGAGTGCGCCGGCCTGGCCAGCCGGCGGCACTATGGCGACGGCGAGCTGCTCTACGCCCGCGGCGACGGCGCCGATGCGCTGTATGGCTTGATCCGCGGCCGCGTCCGCCTGAGCAACGTGACGCCGGACGGGCGCGAAGTGCTGGTGATGCTGTTCGAGCCCGGCGACTGGATCGGCGAGGTATCTCTGTTCGACGGCCTGCCGCGCACCCACGATGCCCATGCCGTGGGCCACACCGAGGTGTTCGTACTGCCCAAGGCGAAGCTGCTGGCGCTGCTCGACGCGCAGCCGCTGCTCTACCGCCACTTCGCCGTGCGGCTGGCGCGGTCGCTGCGCGTGGCCCTGTCCTATATCGACGACGCCGCCCTGCTGCCGCTGCCGGCGCGGCTGGCCAAGCGCCTGCTCGACCTGTCTCGCGTCTACGGCGAGGAGACACCGCAGGGCCGGCGCATCGAACTGCACCTGCCGCAGGAAGACCTCGGCCGCATGCTCGGCGCCTCGCGGCAGAGCGTGAGCAAGGAGTTGAAGCGCTGGGAGGCGCAGGGCTGGATCGGGGTGGAGTATGGCAAGGTGATGATTCGCGATGAAGTGGCGTTGCAGCAGCTGGTCAGACAAGACGAACGCTAGAACTCATCTCATACGTGTCCCCTCTCCCCCACATTCGTGGGGGAGAGGGGATTTATGAGACGAGCTCCAGCCACCGGCAAGACAATCGTCTGCGGAGAGAGGAAAATCACTTCGTCCTGCAGCAAAGCATCGCCGCCGCTGCCGCCTGCATAGTTGCCGCACACATCGTGGAGTCCGTCATGCCCACCATCCAGCAACACCGCGCCGCCATGCGCCAGCTGCACCAGGGCGGCTGCTTCGTCATTCCCAATCCCTGGGATGTGGGCAGCGCGCGCTACCTGCAAAGCCTGGGCTTCAGGGCCCTGGCCACCACCAGCTCCGGCGCGGCCTGGAGCATGGGCATGCCGGACAACAACATCACCCTGGGGATGGCGCTGGCGCACATCCAGGGCATGGTCGAGGCCAGCGAGGTGCCGGTCAACGCCGATTTCGAAAGCGGCTTCGCCCGCGATCCGGCTGGCGTGGCGGGCAATGTGGCGCTGTGCCTGGAAACCGGCGTGGCGGCGCTGTCGATCGAGGACTCGCGCCGCGATCCGCAGCGGCCGCTATACGAACTGGCCGAGGCTGTGGAACGCATGCGCGCGGCGCGCACCGCGATCGACGAGCGCGGTGGCGGCGCCCTGCTGGTGGGACGCGCCGAGTGCTTCCTCACCGGACATGCCGAGCCGGTGAAGGAAGCAGCGCGCCGGCTGGAGGCTTATGCGGAAGCCGGCGCCGACGTGCTTTACGCGCCCGGGGTGAAGACGCGCGAGGACATCGCGCTGCTGGTGCGGACGGTGGCGCCAAGGCCGCTCAACGTGCTGTCGATGCCGACGATGAAGCTCAGCGTGGCCGAACTGGCCGATTTGGGCGTGCGCCGCATCAGCGTCGGCGGCGCGCTGGCGCGGGCGGCCTGGGGCGGCTTCATGCGCGCGGCGCAGGAGATCGCGCAGCAGGGCAGCTTCACGGCGCTGGCCGAGGCAGCCTCCGGAGCGACGCTGGACCGGTTCTTCACGGAAGACCAGGCGCGGCGCAAAGCGCCACGCTGAGCCGATGCAGATCCGCCCTTTCGCCATCGCGGATGAAAGCGCCGTCATCGGACTGTGGCGGCGCTGCGACCTGGTGCGGCCCTGGAACGATCCGCAGCGGGACATCCAGCGCAAGCTCAGCACCCAGCCGGAACTGTTTTTCGTTGGCGAGGCGGACGGCAAGCTGATCGCCAGCATCATGGCGGGGTTCGACGGCCACCGCGGCTGGGTCAATTACTTGGCGGTTGATCCGGGGCATCGCAAGTCGGGCTATGGGCGGCTGCTGATGCGTCACGTCGAAGCCTGTCTCGAAGCGCGCGGCTGCCCCAAGATCAATCTGCAGGTTCGGGCCAGCAACCAGGCGGTGCTCGAGTTCTACCGGCGCATCGGCTATACCGCCGACGAGGTGGTGAGTCTGGGCAAGCGGCTGATCGAGGACGCACCGCCGGGCTGAGGCGCAGGATGCGGATACCGGGCATGGGCGCCAGCATTGCCGCGCCCGCCTCCGCTCGAATGCGCTAACCTCTGCGCGGCCGCCTGGGCCGCAACATGAAGACGCCCCGCGATGATCGTCCGTCCGAAGCTGCACTGGTTCCGCATGATCTTCGTCTGGCACGGCTCGGTGCTGCCGAAGATGGTGCCGCGCCTGGCCCTGATCCTGGCGCTGGGCGTGGTGGCGGTGCTGAGTCACCAGCTGCTGCTGTCGCGGCTGAACCTCGACCTGAACATCCAGCCCTTCACTCTGGTCGGCGTGTCGCTGGCGATTTTCCTGGGCTTCCGCAATACCGTCAGCTACGAGCGCTACTGGGAGGCGCGCAAGCTATGGGGCCAGCTGCTCAACGTGTCGCGCTCGCTGGGGCGGCAGGCGCTGAGCGCGACGCAATGGCCGCCGGAGGGGCCGGAGGCGCGCAGCTTCGTGCTGGCACTGGCGGCATTCGCCCATGCGCTGAAACACCAGCTGCGCGGCAGCAATCCCGCCACCGAGCTGCGCGAGTTGCTGCCGGCACCCTGGCAGGCGCGGGTGCTGGCCGCGCGCTACCGGCCGGTGGCAATCCTGCTGCTGCTCGGCCGGCAGATCGGCGAGGCGAGGCGCGAGGGCCGCATCAGCGAAACCATGGCCCTGGTCATGGAAAGCAACCTGAACCTGCTTGCCGATGTAGTAGGCGGCTGCGAGCGCATCGCCAACACGCCGATCCCGCTGCCCTACGCGGTGCTGCTGCACCGCACGGTGTACGGCTTCTGCATGGTGCTGCCATTCGGCCTGGCCTCGACCATCGGCTGGCTGACGCCGCTGTTCGCGGTGTTCATCTCCTATACCTTCATCGCCCTCGACGCCATCGCCGAGGAGATCGAGGAGCCGTTCGGCTCCGATCCCAACGATCTGCCGCTGAACATGCTGACGCTGGGCATCAAATCCAGCCTGCTGGAGATGCTGGGCGACCCGCTGCCGCCGGAACCGCCAGCGCCGAAGGATTATGTGTTGCTGTGAGTGGGGGCGGGAGCGTTATCGCGAGCCGGCTTCGCCAGCGCCCCTTGCCCTCTCCCCACTTCGCAGGGAGAAGGGACATTGATGAGATGACTTCTAGCGCGGCGCTGCCGGCGTGACGCGCCACACCACATTGCCGACGTCATCCGCCACCAGCAGCGCACCTGCATGGTCCACCGCCACGCCCACCGGACGCCCTTGCGCGTCGCCTTCGGCATTGAGAAACCCGGTCAGCACATCCTCCGGCAGGCCGGCGGGCTTGCCGTCGGCGAAGGGCACGAACACCACCTTGTAGCCGCTGCGCGGCTTGCGGTTCCAGGAGCCGTGCTGGCCGACGAAGGCGCCGCCGGCATAGTGTGCCGGTAGCAGCGTACCCTGGTAGAAGCACAGGCCGAGCGAGGCGGTGTGCGGACCAAGCGCATAGTCCGGCACGATGGCCCTGGCCACCAGCGCCGGATCCTGCGGCTTGACCCGCTCGTCGACGTGCTGGCCGTAGTAGCTGTAGGGCCAGCCGTAGAAGCCGCCGTCCTGCACCGAGGTCATGTAGTCCGGCACCAGGTCGCTGCCGATCTCGTCGCGCTCGTTGACGGCGGTCCACAGCGCGCCGCTCTGCGGCTGCCAGGCTAGGCCGTTGGGATTGCGCAGGCCGGAGGCGAAAACGCGGAAATGGCCGCTGGCCGGATCGACTTCGAAGATGGCCGCGCGGTTCTGCTCCTGCTCCAGGCCGTTCTCGCCGACATTGCTGTTGGAGCCGACGGTGACGTAGAGCTTGCTGCCGTCAGGGCTGGCGAGGACGTTCTTGGTCCAGTGGTGATTGATCGGGCCGGCCGGCAGGTCGACCACCTTGACCCCGGGGGCGGTGATCTGGGTGTCGCCGCTGTGATACGGGAAGCGCAGCACCGCGTCGGTATCGGCCACATAGAGCGAATCACCGACCAGTGCCATTCCGAAGGGCGAGTTGAGCCCTTGCAGGAACACGGTGCGGACTTCGGCGAAGCCATCGCCGTTGGCATCGCGCAGCAGGGTGATGCGGTTGGCGCTGGGCGTGTCGGCGCCGGCGCGGCGCATCACCAGCTTGCTGATCCAGCCCTTGATGCCGGTCGCGTCCTGCGGCTTGGGCGGGGAATTGGTTTCGGCCACCAGCACGTCGCCGTTGGGCAGCACGTAGAGCCAGCGCGGATGGTCCAGCCCGCCGGCAAAGGCGTCCACCGCCAGCCCGGCCGCCGGCACCGGGCGGTTGCCGGCCGGCCAGCCGATGGCGGTGGCGATGTTCACGGTGGGCAGCAGGCTGTGCTTGGGCGGCGGCAGCACCGGATGGGGGCCGCTGCCCGCCTCCACCGGCTGGGTCGCCTCGTCGGCGGCGGCGGCGAAGCCCAAGCTCAGCAGGCCGGCCAGCAGCAGTTTGGGAACGCTCGGACGCATGGTTTTTCCTTGGTTGATGCGGGACCAGGACGCGGCGGCATGGGCCGGCCGGCACCTGAACAAAGCAACATTAGCTCATCGCCACAAATTCGTTTCGTTAAGGCGGCGCCGGGTGCAGAATCGCCGCATCAACGAAACTGGGATTTTTACACCCGATGAATACCAAAACCATGCTGCGCACCGCCGTGCTGACGCTGGCCTGCGCGTACTCCGCTGTACCGGCGGCGCCTGCGCCCGCCCCTGCGCCCGCGGCCGGCAATGCCGGCGACTGGAACAAGGACCTGCTGGCCTGGCGCGCGCAGCGGGCGCAGAAGCTGTCGGCACCGGAAGGCTGGATGTCGCTCACCGGCCTGGAGCCGATCGCCGAGGGCGCCAACCCCTTCGGCGGGGCCGACGACAACCCGGTGCACCTCAAGGGCCAGGTGCCGGCCCACCTGGGCGTGCTCCAGCGCGACGGCAAAACCGTCAAGCTGCTGCCGCTGCCGGGCGGCTTTCCCGCCGAGCTGCAGGTGGACGGCAAGCCGGCGCAGGCGCAGGTGCTGCACGCCGACGACGAGCCGCAGCCGAGCCGGCTCACCGTCAGCACGCTGGTGTTCTTCATCATCCATCGCGGCGACCGCACCATCCTGCGGGTGAAGGACACGCAGGCGCCGACCCGCGTGCAGTTCCAGCACCTCAACTGGTACACGCCGGACCCGGCCTACCGCGTCAAGGCCAAGTGGACGCCCTACGTGCCGCAGAAAACCATCTCCATCGCCAGCATCATCGGCACCGAGGACAAGTCGCCGGTGCCGGGCGTGGCCGAGTTCAGCA
>Ga0302314_10023547_pt1 | contig 10048 bp, 9 predicted proteins | sample III_Palsa_N2_3_FD_200533 | JGI IMG/M metagenome (GOLD analysis project Ga0302314, IMG submission 200533) | Peat permafrost microbial communities from Stordalen Mire near Abisko, Sweden - III_Palsa_N2_3 | ecosystem: Environmental > Terrestrial > Soil > Palsa > Peat permafrost | place: Sweden...
AAGCCGCGGCCGCCGCGTCCCAGGCGGGAACCGCTGCCGCCCTACCGTCCGCCGACGCCGCCGGAGGCGCCCGCCTGGATGCAGAACTGGCCGCCCTCCCGAACCCGATGGTTCTCCCGAACCCGAACCCGCAGCTCACCCCGAAAAGCCTGAGCGCAACCCGGCGCCTCCGCACGTCCACAATGTTCTTATATAGAAACAAATATCGGCGTGCCGTCGTCGAATGAGCACGCCAGCAGCGGACCTGCCGCAATCCAGCCGTTGCGGATTCAAACTGCCGCGATACCGGTCAACCGCGGCACTTGCGGACCAGCAACTGCCGCTCCGTGTCCGGCGTCAGCACCTCCATCTCGTCGGCGAACCACGTCCGGAACGCGGCGATGGCGGCGTGGGTGTTCTGTTCCGGGCGGCCGGGGAACTCGAAGCCGGTGTCGTCGAACAGCAGGAAGCCGCCGTCGCGCAGCAGTTTCCAGGACAGCACCGCATCCTGGATCACGTATTTCGCCTCGTGCGCGCCATCGACGTAGATGAAGTCGAAGCGCTCCTCGTGCAGCCAGCGCAGCACGTCCTGCGACCGGCCGATCAGCTTGTGGCACAGCGCCGCGTGACGGGTGCGGGCGATGTTCTGATCGAAGATCTGCTCCAGCGAGCAGCCGAGCCCCGCCAGCACCGCCGCATGCTCGGAACTGCCCTCGAACGTGTCGACGCAGGTCAGCCGGCCGCCGCGCGGGCCCACCACCTTGTCGAGCAGCCACGTGGCCGAGCCGCCCTGCCAACTGCCGATCTCCAGGCACGCGATCGGCGCCGCGGTGATCAGCGTCGCGAACCAGGTCTGCCAGTTCGGGATGTTGGCGGCGAAGTAGTCGTGGGTGAAGGTGTAGCCGTGGTCCGCGCTCTCCTGCCAGCCGAGGCGGGCATGCGCCTGCCGCGTCGCCTCCACGGCCTTGTCCAGCGCCCCGATCAGGCGGTACTGCACGGCGAGTTGGTAATAGACCCAGTAGTCCGAGGTACCGCGGGCCGCCGCCTGCTCCAGCATGCTCACCGCGTCGGCGTAGCGGCCGAGGGCGGTGAGGCATTCCGCCTCCAGGCAGGCGAACTTGCTCCAGATCGGCGAATCGGGTGCCTGCTGCCCGGCCAGCAGGCGCAGCGCCTCCTCCGGCCGGTGGCTGCCAAGCGCCGCGTGCGCCGCCTTGTAGATGTCCCATGCCACGGCGTCGATGTGCCCCTCTCGCAGCCCTTGCGCGGGATCATATCGCAGGCGTAAGCGAGACGGAATGCCGTGGTTTGGGTTCGCCTTCGGCCCATGGCGGCAAGGCTGGCGTGCGTGCCGCTGCTTGACGGCAGCCCCCCGCTTCGCCATAACCCGCGCCTTCCGATGCCCTTCCGGCGTGCGGCCATCGCCGCGCGCCCAGACCGTTCGAGGATGAAGCGATGTCCCGCCGCTGCCAGATCACGGGCAAAGGTGTGCTGTCCGGTAACAACGTCAGCCACGCCAACAACAAGACCCGTCGCCGTTTCCTGCCCAACCTGCAGGAGGCGTCGCTGCTGTCCGACACGCTGGGTTTCTCGGTCAGCATGCGGCTGTGCACGCGTGCGATCCGCACCGTGGAACGCAACGGCGGCATTGATGCGTTCCTGCTGTCCACGCCGAACCGCAACCTGGCCGCCGAGGCGCTCGTCCTGAAGCGTCGTATCGCCCGCGCGCGGGCCAAGCAGCAGGCCGCCTGAACCACCACACCCCCAGCCGCCGGGCGGCCGCGACGCACGCTGTGTGGCGCGGAGGCCGGACTCTGCTCGTCTTCGGTGCATTGCTGTCGCTTCCGGCCGGCGCCGCGCTGGCCGAGGAAGCGACGGTGCATACGCGGCTGACGCATATCTTCCGCGACTATCAGGTCAACCCCGACCTGACCTACACCGCGACCATCACGGTGGATGCCGAGATCCTGACCAAGCACGGCATCCAGGAAAGCGAGCGCAGCCAGCTCACCTTCTACCCCAACAGCCAGCGCCTGGAGGTGCTGGAGGCATGGGTGGACGAGCCGGACGGCACGCGGCTGCCGGTTCCCGACGCCGCGCGCTTCACCCGCCCGAGCGAGGCGGCGCAGAACGCCCCCGGCTTCACCTCGGCGATGACCACGACGCTGCTGTATCCGCAGCTGCGCGAGGGCAGCCGCACCCATGTCTCCTGGCGCCTGACGCAGACCACGCCGGCGCTGCTCGGCTTCAACGTGGAGGCGATGACGCCGCTTGACCTGCCGGTGGGGGAGGCGCGCGTGCGGATCACCGCCCCCGCCGAGCTGCCGCTGCATTGGAGCGCCCGCGGCGGTTTTGCCGTGACCGACCGGCGCGAGGGCGAGGTGCGCACGATCGAAGCGCGCATCGCCGACACGCACGCCGAGGTCTACGAACCCAACATGGTCGACGAGCACGATTTCGCGCCGTTGTTCCTCGCCACCACGCTGCCCGACCTGCAGGCGATCGGCGCGCTGTACGCCAAGCAGTCGCGCGACAAGGCGGAGGCGACGCCGGAGATCGCCGCACTTGCCCATCAGGTCGCCGGCCACCGCACCGGGCTTGCCGCGGCGCGCGCCGTCTACGACTGGGTGGCCGGCAACATCCGCTACGTCGCGGTCTACCTCGACCCCAACGACGGCTGGGTGCCGCATGTCGCCGCGGACGTGCTGCACGACGGCTACGGCGACTGCAAGGACCATGTGGTGCTGATGCAGGCGATGCTGTCGGCGCTCGGCGTCCGCGCCGAGGCGGCGCTGATCGACCAGGGCTCGCAGACCAAGGAACTGCCGCTCTGGGTGCCGCAGTTCAACCACGTCATCGCCTACCTGCCGGACTTCCACGTCTTCGCCAACCCGACCAACCCGTATGCGCGCTTCGACAGCCTGGACCGGTCGCTGGCCGACAAGACCGTGGTGCTGGCGAGCGACACCGGCGAAGTGGCGCACACCCCGGCGCAGCGGCCCGAAGACAACCAGTACCGGATGGACAGCGCGATAGAGATCGCGGCAGACGGAACCATTGCCGGCCATGCGACCATCGTGCCTTCGGCCAACCTGGAAAGTGCGGCGCGCGCCGCGATCACCCAGCAATCCTCCGCCAACGACGTTGCCGAGCGCATCCTGGCCTCCACGCCGGAGGGCGGGTTCGGCCTGTTCACGACGTCCGACCCGCGCGACATGTCCGCACCGTTCGAAATGCACGCAACCTGGCGCAGCCCGCACGCGGTTGCGCTCGGCGAGCGGGAGACGTTCCTGACCGTCCCGGTGGGCCCCGACCTCGGTCCGCCGACGCGCCTGCGGTCGCTGCTGTCCGACGACGGCCCGCGCCGGCACCCGCTGCTGACGGCGGCCGGCGAATGGTCGTGGAGCACCACTCTGGCGTTGCCGCCGGGGTTGGTGGTGACGCGGCTGCCGCACGACGAGGCGTTCAGCAACGAAGCCGGCACCTACTCGGCACGCTACGAACGGGCCGGGCACGACATCACGGTGGCGCGCCGGCTGGTAATCGACCACGGGCTGTTCGCGGCAGACCAGTATGCCGACCTGCAGGCGCTGATCTACGCGGCGCTGGGGGATGGGCGCGCCGTGCTGGGCATGGCGCGGCAGCAGGCGCAGGAGTAAGGCGGAGGCTGGTACGATGGAAGCGGAAGCGCGCGTCGCCGCACTCGGGCTGAGCATCCCTGACTTCGCGGCGACCGGGTATTACGGCCGCGACTACGGCACGATGAAGCCGCACCACATCACCGGCCGGTTGCTGTTTCTGTCAGGCCATGTCGCGCAGCGTGGCGCCGAGGTCATCTCCGGTCGGCTCGGCGCCAACCTCAGCGTGGACGAGGGCTATGCCGCAGCCCGGCTGACCGGCCTCAATGTGCTGGCCGGAATCCGCCACGCGGTCGGCTCGCTCGACCGGGTCAGCGCGATCGTGCGGACGCTCAATTTCGTCGTCTGCGCGCCCGACTGCACCGAGGTGAACCGCGTGTCCTCCGGCCTGACCGACCTGCTCGCCGAAGTGTTCGGCGAGGCGGCAGGCCTGGGCGGCCGGGCGACGATCGGCGTGATGGCGCTGGCCGGCGGCGTGTGCTTCGAGACCTGGGCGACCGTGGAATTGCTGGAGTAGCAGGCGCCGCCACCTACGCTTCACACCCCTCCGCCCGCAGCAAGTCCAGCACCGCGTCCGGCGGGACCTCGCTGCTGGTGAAGGCGCGGCCGATGCCGCGGGTCAGCACGAAGTTGAGCTTGCCGTCGCGCATCTTCTTGTCGCGGCGCATGTGCGCGACCAGCCGCGACGCCGATAGCCGCCGGTTCAGCATCTGCAACTCCGCCGGCAATCCGATCTCGGCAAAATGCGCGACCACCCGCTCGGCGTCCTCCGGCGCACACAGGCCCAGGTTGGCCGACAGCCGGAACGCCAGTCCGATCCCGGTCGCGACACCCTCGCCGTGCAGAATGTTGCCGAAGCCGATCTCGGCCTCCAGCGCATGGCCGAACGTGTGGCCGAGGTTGAGCAGGGCGCGGCCGTCCGACGGTTTTTCTTCGCGCTCGTCGTCGCCGACCACCTGGGCCTTGAAGGCGCAGGCCCGCAGGATCGCTTCCGCCTGCGCGCTGCGTTCGCCGCCAACGACTGCGGCGCCGTTGGCCTCGCACCAGCCGAAGAACGCGGCGTCGCCGATCAGCCCGGCCTTGGCGATCTCGGCATAGCCGGCGCGCAGTTCGCGCACCGGCAGCGTCGCCAGCGTCGCCGTGTCGGCCAGCACCATGCGCGGCTGGTGGAAGGCGCCGAGCAGGTTCTTGCCATAGCGCGTGTTGATCCCGGTCTTGCCGCCGACGCTGCTGTCCACCTGGGAGAGCAGCGTCGTCGGCACCTGCACGAACGGCAGCCCGCGCAGCGTCGCCGCCGCGGCGAAGCCGGCGAGGTCGCCGACCACTCCGCCGCCGAGCGCGATCACGGCGGTGCGCCGCTCCACGCCCGCTTCCAGCATCTGGTCGGTGACGCTGCCGAACGTCTCCAGGCTTTTCGAGGTCTCGCCGGGCGCGACAACGATCGGCGTCGCCTGAAAGCCGGTTTCGGCGAGCCCGGCGAGCAGCACCGGCAGGTGTCGCGCGGCGACGTTCTCGTCGGTGATGACGAAGGCCCGCTTCTGCGGCAGCACCGGGGCGAGCAGGGCGCCGGCGCGCGCCAGCAGGTTCTCGCCGACGACGACGTCGTAGGCGGAACTGGACAGTGCCACCGCAAGCCGCCGCGCCGGCTGCCACGCGAGCAGCGCATCCAGCACATGGCCCGTTGTCGTGTCCGGGTTCTCGTCGCCGCAATCGACGATGATGTCGGCTTCCGCGTAGGTCGGATGCCGCGTCGTCATCAGACGCTGCAACACCTCGGCGGGGTCGCCGCCGTTCAGCAGCGGGCGGTGGCTGCGGCCGGCGACGCGGCGCAGCAGCGTCGGCAGGCGCGCGCGCAGCCAGATGCAGACGGCCTCCCGGCGGATGGTGGCGCGGGTTTCCGGGTCCATGTAGGCGCCGCCGCCGGTGGCCAGCACCAGCGGGTCGCCCGCCAGCAGGCGGGCGATCACGCGGCGCTCGCCGGCGCGGAACTCCTGCTCGCCGAAGCGTGAAAAGATCTCCGGCACGGTGGCGCCGGCGGCCGCCTCGATCTCGGTGTCGGCATCGCGGAACGGCAGGCCGAGGCGCGCGGCGAGGCGGCGGCCGATCGAGGTCTTGCCGGCCCCCATGAGTCCGACGAGAACGATGCTGCGGTCGGCGAGTTGGTCGGGCAGCGTAACGCTGTCCCGGAGGGCGGTGTTGCGTGTCATGGCGGCGGACGCTAGCACACGCGGCACGAACGCGAAGCGGGACGCCAAAGCAGGCCGCCGGCTCGCCCGCCCAACGGACCAAGGACGTTCATGGCTCGGCTGTTCCTTTTCGTCGTGCTGCTCGGGCTGGTGATCGGGGCGGTGGGTCTGGTGGTCCTCGGGGCGTTCCCGCCGGAGCCGCATACGCAGCAGATCCAGAAGGTGCTGCCCAACGACCGCTTCCAGCACGGCTAGCAGGCGGGCGGTGGAACGCCATGTCGAAGCGTTCCTGGAGATGCTGGCCGCCGAGCGCGGCGCCGCGCGCAACACGCTGGAGGCCTACACCGCCGACCTGGGCGACGCCGCCGGCTTCGCTGCAAAGCGCGGGGTGGCGCTGGCCGCGCAAGATGCTCCGACGCTGCGCGCCTACCTTGGCGGCCTGCACGATGCGGGCCTGTCGGCCCGCACTGCGGCGCGCCGGCTCTCGGCGCTGCGGCAATTCCACAAATTCCTGGTGCGTGAGGGTTTTCGCGCCGACGACCCGACCGACCTGCTCGAGTCGCCGCGGTTGCCGCAGTCGCTGCCGAAATACCTGAGCGAAGCGGAGGTGGACGGGCTGCTGGCGGCGGCGGAATTGCGGCCGGAGGCGCAGGCGGACCGGATGCGGGCGGCGCTGGAGATCCTGTATGCGACCGGCCTGCGCGTCTCCGAGTTGCTGGCGCTGCCGCGCACGGCGCTGGCTGGCGACGCGGCGTTGCTGCTGGTGCGCGGCAAGGGCGGGCGCGAGCGCGTGGTGCCGCTCTCGGATGCGGCGCGGGAGGCGGTGCAGCCGCTGCTGGCGGCCAAAGGCCGCTGGCTGTTTCCCGGCCGCGACCCCAGGCGTGCGCTGACCCGGCAGGGGTTTGCGCTCGGGCTGAAACTGGTGGCGCTGGATGCCGGGCTGAACCCGGCGCGGGTGTCGCCGCACGTGCTGCGGCACTCGTTCGCCAGCCACATGCTGGCGCGCGGGGCAGACCTGCGCAGTCTGCAACTGCTCCTGGGCCATGCCGACATCAGCACCACGCAGATCTACACGCATGTGCTGGCGGAGCGGTTGCAGAAGCTGGTGGAGGCGCACCATCCGCTGGCGCTGGCTGGCAGCCGGGGTGGGGGCTGACCGGCTCTGCTGCAGGTGCTAAAGGCCGCCGCCATGCGCCATTTCCTCGAATTCGAAAAACCCGTCGCCGAGCTCGAAAGCAAGATCGAGGAACTGCGGAAGATGTCGGAGGCCGACGGCCTCAACATCGCCGACGAGGTGACCAAGCTGACGGAGAAGCACGACCGGCAGCTCCGGACCACCTACGCCAAGCTGACGGCGTGGCAGAAGACGCAGGTGGCGCGGCACCCGGACCGGCCGAAGACCGGCGACTACGTGCGCGGGCTGATCACCGACTTCATCCCGCTCGCCGGCGACCGCGCCTTCGCCGACGATGCGGCGGTGATCGGCGGGCTCGGGCGCTTTCGCGGCCGGTCGGTGGCGGTGCTGGGCACCGAGAAGGGCAGCGATACCGACAGCCGCGTGCAGCACAACTTTGGCATGGCGCGGCCGGAGGGCTACCGCAAGGCGCGGCGGCTGATCGAGCTGGCCGGCCGGTTCGGCCTGCCGGTGCTGACCTTCGTCGATACCTCCGGCGCGTTCCCCGGCATCGACGCCGAGGCACGCGGGCAGGCCGAGGCGATCGCGCGTTCGATCGAGGCGTGCCTGGAGGCGCCGGTTCCAGTGATCGCGACGATCATCGGCGAGGGCGGGTCGGGCGGTGCGATCGCGCTGGCGACGGGCGACGCGGTGCTGATGCTGGAGCACGCGATCTATTCGGTGATCTCGCCGGAGGGGTGTGCGGCGATCCTCTGGAAGGAGGCGGCGCAGGCGCCCACGGCGGCGGAAGCGCTGAAGGTGACAGCCGAGGATCTCAAGCGGCTGGGACTGATCGACGCGATCGTGCCGGAACCGCTGGGCGGCGCGCATCGCGACGGTGCCGCGGCGATCGCCGCGGTGGGCGAGGCGATCGCCGCCGCGCTGCAGCCGCTGCTGGCGCTGGATGCGGCGGCGCTGAAGGTGAAGCGCCGCGACAAATTCCTGGAGATGGGGCGCGAGGCGCCCATCTGATCCAGCCGACCGCGCTTTCGCAGCCGGCCTAATGGCCGGCAGTACTGTGGCTGGGCGTGTTGGTCGAGCCTCCGGGTGCGGCGGGGGCATTGGTCGAGCCACCGGGGACGGCGGGGGCATTGGCCGAACCGCCAGGCGCGGCGGGGGCGCTGCTGGGCGCCACCGGACTGGTCTTGGTGCCGCCCTTGCCTTTGCCGCCGGTGCCGGGATTCGTACCCGTGTTCTTGCCCGGCTTCGTCCCGGTCTTGCCGCTGCCGGTCGTGCCGGTCCCGGTGCCGCCGTCGTTGCCGCCGTTGCTGGTGCTGCCGCCGACGCCCGTGCCCGTCCCTGAACCTGGTCCGGTGCTTTTCCCGGTCGTCGTGCCGCCGCTGCCGATGTTGCCCCCGCTGATGCCGGGCGCGGGCGGGCCGTCTGTGCCGCCTTCCGCACCGGCACCCGAGGAAGGCGCCCCCGGAGCACCCGGCAGGCTCTTGTGGCCTTCGCCGATCGTCGCCGGCGGCGTACGCGCCGATGGTGCCGCCGGCGCGGGCGACGGCGGCGGGGCCGGCGCCGGGCTGGCCGAACCGGTGCTCCCGCCGTTCACGCCGGCGGAGACACCGTTCATGCTGGCCGGACCGTTGCTGTTGCCTCCGCCATTGCCGGGTGCCGAATTCGACTGGCTCGTCGTGTCGCTGGACGAGCCGGACGTGGCGCTGGTCGAACTTGTTGTCGTCGTTGCCGCCGCGGTCGTCGCCGAGGTCGTGCTCGTGGTGGCGGGCGTTGCGGCGGAGGCCGCCGTGGTGGTGCTCGCGGGAGGGGCGGGGCTTTGCAGCAGGGAGGTCGGTGAGGTCGGAACAGCAGGGTCCGGGGCTGCCGGCGCGGTGTCCGGCGCCACCTTGCTGTGGCCCGCGCCACTGGGGTTCGCCCGCACCTCATGCCACGACACCGCCGTCAGGGAACCATCAGGTGTACTGAGGAGTTCGAGGATGATCGGCTGGTCGGTCGGCGGGGTCGCGCCGAACGCCGGGCCAACATCCGCCTGCAGGCCATTGGCGAGCCTTACTTCGTGTCCCTCGACGGTCGGGTATCCCTCGACGAACAGCGTGCGCAGCGCGCCGCCTGCCGGAACCAGCGGATCCAGCGAGACGCCGTGCGCGCGAAGCACGCCATCCGCATAGTCGCCGGCGACCGAGAGGCGCTCGGGCCCGGGCACCAGCTTGGGCGGCAGCCGCAGGCGCAGGCCGCCGATCTGCCAGGTGCCGGCCACCTCCACCGGCACGCCGGCGACCACGACCTCGCCCGGCTCGCGCGCGTCCACGCGGCTGGCGCGGATCGTGCCCGTGGGGTCGCGCAGGCCGCTGACCACCACCCAGGCGCCAGCATGCAGCGCCGCGGCGACGCGGGTATGCGGCGAGAGCAACACGTGCTGGCCGGCAATCTCGATCGACTCGCCCGACGCCGCGACTGCACTGATCTGGCCGGATACCTCGTGGCGGATGCCAATGCTGATGGCGCGCAGGTTGCCCGATGGGCCGGTCGCCTGGACCGCTGCGACGTCGCCCAGTGCCAGCGTGACGGCGGCGCTGTCGCTGCCGTCTGCCTCAAGCCGCAACGGCCGGTCGACCGCGACGGCCACGCCGTCCACGCACAGCTCCGAGAGGCCGGTGATCACGCCGACGATGCCGGTGCCGCCGCCGCCGCGCTCGGCAGACTGCAGGCCGCGGACGGCCCCGGGTTGCAGTGGCCCGATTCCGCCGAGGCCTGAGCCGACCCCGGTGCCGCCGATGCCACGGTCGGCGAGGGTCGTGTCGCCGGTGCCGCCACCGACCCCGGTGCCGCCGATGCCGCGATCCGCGGTGACGGATACCGTCTCCGCCGTGCCGCCGCACGCTCCTGCGCCGCCAGCCGCCGCGACCGCGGGGGACGTGACTGGCAGGGGTTGGGGCTCGGCGGCCAATGGCCTGCCCGCGTGTGGTGACGCCTCGCAGCCGGCGAACAGCAACAGTGCCGCCAAACATGCAAGGCGAGAGGTCACGCCGCGTCTCCGGCCTTGCCGGCCCCGGGGGGATCGGCGCTCGGTTCGTCCTCGGCATAGAGGTAGACGCCAAGATTGACGCGCCGCG
>Ga0302314_10023548_pt1 | contig 10047 bp, 9 predicted proteins | sample III_Palsa_N2_3_FD_200533 | JGI IMG/M metagenome (GOLD analysis project Ga0302314, IMG submission 200533) | Peat permafrost microbial communities from Stordalen Mire near Abisko, Sweden - III_Palsa_N2_3 | ecosystem: Environmental > Terrestrial > Soil > Palsa > Peat permafrost | place: Sweden...
ACCTACGTCACGCTGACCGACATCCTCGGCGCCGAGGACGCGTTCGGCGACATGGACTTCAAGGTGGCGGGCACCGAGCAGGTCATCACCGCGCTGCAGCTCGACACCAAGCTCGACGGCATCCCCGCCTCGGTGCTCGGCGCCGCGCTCAAGCAGGCGCGCGCGGCCCGGATGACGATCCTCGGCGTCATGCGCGACGCGATCAGCGAGCCGGGCGAGATGTCGCTTTACGCGCCGCGGATCATCACGCTGCACGTCCCGACCGATAAGATCGGCGAGGTCATCGGGCCAAAGGGCAAGATGATCAACTCGATCCAGGACGAGACCGGCGCCGAGATCACCATCGAGGATGATGGCACGATCTACGTCGGCGCCACCGATGGCCAGTCCGCGGAGGCGGCCAGGTCGGCGATCAACGCGATCGCCAACCCGCACATCCCCGAGCTCGGCGAGCGGTTCCTCGGCACCGTGGTGAAGACGACGACGTTCGGCGCGTTCGTCTCGCTGCTGCCGGGCAAGGACGGCCTGCTGCACGTCACCCAGATTCGCAAGCTGCACGGTGGCAGGCGGATCGACAACGTCGACGAGGTGATCCACATCGGCGACAAGATTCAGGTCGAAATCCGCGAGATCGACGACCGCGGCAAGCTGTCGCTCGTCCCCGTCGAGGTGATCGAGCGGGAGGCCGCAGGCGAGGACCTGTCCGGCGGTGAGCCGCAGCATGGCGACTCCGAGCGGGCACCTAGGCCGCCGCGCACCGAGAGCGGGCCCCGCGAGAACGGATCCCGTGGCGATGGCGATCGCTCCCGCAGCAGGCAGCGCTCTCGCGGGCCGCGTAGCTAAATGACTACTGAACGGACTGTAGGTTCCCCAGGGAACGCAGCCGACTCGTCGACCGTGCGCAGGACCGTCCTCCCTGGCGGCCTGCGCGTGGTCACCGAGTTCCTCCCGGCCGTGCGGTCGGTGGCGCTCGGCATCTGGGTTGGCGTCGGGTCAAGGGACGAGGACGAGACGCATGCGGGCGCGACCCACTACCTTGAGCACCTGCTGTTCAAGGGGACGGGCAAGCGCACCGCGCTCGACATCTCGGCGGAGATGGACGCGGTCGGCGGTGAGCTGAACGCGTTCACCGCGAAGGAGTACACGTGCTACTACGCGCGGGTGCTCGACGCGGACCTGCCGCTGGCGATCGACGTGCTCTCCGACATGGTGACATCGTCACTGATCGAGCCGAAGGACGTCGACGCGGAGCGGAACGTCGTGCTCGAAGAGATCGCGATGAACGAGGATGACCCGACGGACACGGTGCACGAGGCGTTCACCACGAAGCTGTTCGGTGACACGCCGCTCGGCCGTCCTGTCCTCGGCACGGTCGACTCGATCAACGCGATCACCAGGGAGCAGATCTTCGAGCATTACCGCGCCAGGTACACGCCGCCGCATCTCGTGGTCGCGGCGGCGGGCAACCTGGACCACGACATGGTCGTGGAGGCCGTCCAGGTCGCGTTCGCGCATGTGCTCGCCGACTCCGCTGGGTCGGCTACGGCGAACGCGGTTCCGGCCGGGCCGAGGCTGCGCGGCGCAGGCGGCCTCTGGGACGGGTACGGCCCGGCGGCCGGTTCTGGCGTGAAGCTGGTGACCCGGCCCATCGAGCAGGCGAACCTGGTGCTCGGCTGTGAGGGGCTGTCCCGCACGGACGACCGCCGGTTCGCGCTCGGCGTGCTGAACGCGGCACTCGGCGGCGGGATGTCGTCGCGCCTGTTCCAGGAGGTCCGCGAGAAGCGCGGGCTGGCGTACTCGGTCTACAGCTTCGCCTCCCAGCATGCCGACACCGGCCTGTGGGGCGTCTACGTCGGCTGCCTGCCGTCGAAGGCGGACGAGGTGCTGTCGATCTGCTCCGCCGAGGTGGCCAAGGTCGTCAAGGACGGGCTGACCGACGCGGAGCTTGACCGGGGCAAGGGCCAGGTCCGCGGCGGCATGGTGCTCAGCCTCGAGGACCCGTCATCGCGGATGACCCGGCTCGGGAAGTCGGAGCTCGTCTATCCGAGTCTCGAACCGGTGGACGAGGTGCTCGCCGCGATCGACGCGGTCACGCACGACGACATCAAGGCGATCGCCTCCGAGGTGCTGACGCGGCCTAAGGTTCTTGCCGTGGTGGGGCCGTACGAGGACGCGGACGCCTTCAGTTCCGCTCTGTCCTAGCCTTTCCAGCGTCACCTGAGCTGCGGTACGCTTTTCGGCGTCCCTGAGCCGGATTTATGCAGATAAACGCACCAAGATCGAAATAGTGCTGAAGCTTTGACCGGCTATTGCCGGTCAAAGCTTCAGCACTATCGATTTCTGGTCTTTTCGCTGGCTTAGTCGAGGCCGAGCAGGGGTTCGATGCCGACGGTCAGGCCGGGCGGCAGCGACGCTATGCCGCGGACCGCGAGCAGGACGCCGGGCATGAACGAGGCACGGTCGAGCGAGTCGTGGCGGATCGTCAGGGTCTCGCCGTGGCCGCCGAACAGCACCTCCTGGTGTGCCACCAGGCCCGCCAGGCGGACCGAGTGGACGCGGATGTCGTCCACGCTCGCGCCGCGTGCGCCCGCCAGTTCCTCCTTCGTCGCGTCGGGTGGCGCGCCGAGTCCGGCCTTGGTCCTTGCCTCGCCGATCAGTCCCGCCGTGCGCAGGGCCGTGCCCGAGGGAGCATCCATCTTTTTCTCGTGATGCAGCTCGATGATCTCGGCGGAGTCGAAGAAGCGGGCGGCCTGGGCGGCGAACCGCATCATCAGGACCGCGCCCACGGAGAAGTTGGGTGCGATGAGCACGCGGACCTCGGGCTTGTCCGCGACCCACGACCTAACCTCGGCCAGCCGGTCATCACCGAAGCCCGAGGTGCCCACCACGACGTTCAAGTCGTGCTCGACGCACCAGCGCAGGTTGTCCATCACCGCCGCGACATGGGTGAAGTCCACCACGACATCGCAGCCGAGCAGGGCGTCGAGCGAGTCGTCCTGGTCGACCCGCGCGGACAGTTCGGTGTCCGGCGCGCTCTCGACCGTCCCGCAGGCTTCGCGTCCCATCCGTCCTTGGGCGCCAAGCACCCCCACCTTGATCATCAGGACTCCCGTCAGCTCGCTGTCCGCAGGATTCTATGCCCGGTCGTAGGCTGGCATTATGTGTCGTAGCATCAAGACTTTGCGCCCGCCGTACGCCGAGATCGTTACCGACGAGGACATGCGCGCCGCCGCACTACAGTACGTGCGGAAGATCAGCGGATTCCGCACCCCCGCCGCCAAGAACGCGGCCGCGTTCGATGCCGCGGTCGACGAGATCGCGGCGGCGACCGCGCGCCTTCTCGCCTCGCTGGAGGTGCGCCAGAGCGTGAGCTAGACAACCGGGTACTAGCCGGTCACGAGGCTGATCCTGAGCCAGATCTGGCTCCTCCTCATCGGCTGGCGGCCGGCGATCGAGTACGCGGGAACGGGCTTCTCGCAGTAACCTGTGGCGCATGGAGTCGATGGACGAGACCGAAAGCCGCGTCGAGGTGTATGTCACCACCGACACCTCGGGCGCGCCACACAAGGCAGCTGAGCCAAAGCTCTACGTGATGTACGACGCCGCGAAGCCGGAGTCGGGGAAGCTCTACTTCACCGAGGCGGAGTGGGACGCGTTCGTGCTCGGCGTAAAGGATGGCGAGTTCGACCTTGACGAGGACGGGAACCTGCCGCCAATCCCGGCCGAGCAGCAGGCACCTGCTGGACATGGGGAGTCGCGCTAAGGTCCCGTTAGTGCCCTAGTCTGTCCGTATTGGACCGGTTACGCTTTTTGTATGTCCCCTCGGGCGCGCCGGCCGGTGCTCGATTCCGCGCGGTTCGGCCGGACGCCCGTACAGTTCCTTCTCGTGCTCGCCGTCTGTTGCCTGGTCGCGATCGTTGCCCTCGCGATCGTCGTGGTCCAGCGCGGCCCCGCGCCGACGCTTGTCGGACTGATCCTCGCGCTGTTGCCGATCCCGCTACTTGTGGCGCTCATCCTTTACCTGGACCGGCTTGAGCCCGAGCCTCGCGCGCTGCTTGCGGCGATGTTCGGCGCGGGTGCGGGTATCGCGGTGCTCACGGCCATCCTTGGCCGCGCGCTCAGGACCGGCGTGCTCACCACGCCGGAACTTGGACCGCACGCTGGCCGCGTGGTCGCGGTCACGGTCGGCGCGGCAATCGGCGGCGCCCTCGTCGCGGAGACCCTCAACCTCATCGTCTTGCTCGCGCTGCTCGCCTCGCGCCGCACCGAGATAGACGGGGCGCACGACGGCGTGGTCTACGCGTCCATGGCGGGGCTCGGCTACGCGCTCGTGGCCAACCTCTACGCGTACGCCCTGGCCTGGAACGCTGGTGTCGACGCGCTTGCCGAGGAGTTCACCAGGCGCGGGATATTCGGCCCGGTCTTCCAGGCGCTGTTCATCTCAATGATTGGGCTGGGCATCGCGTTCGCCGCTTCTCGTCGGCCGGGGTCCGGCCAATCGAGCGGTTACCTGGCGATTGCTGTCGGCTGGGTTGCCGCCGTCGCACTTGACGCGCTGTGGAATCACTCCGTGGCCGCGGGCGGGATGGGACTCCTGGTGACCTATGCCATCCTCATCGCGGCGCTGATCGCGCTGATCGTCGTGGTCGTCGTGGACAGGCAGCGTGTCGTCACGATGATCACCATGTTCCTCCCCGGCTTCGAGCACCCCGAGGTCGTCATGGTGAGTGACGTCCCCATGCTCGCCAGCCTGCGGCTGCGCCGCCTCGGTCGGCACTGGGCACGGCTGAACCTCGGTATCAACGGCAAGCGCGCGATGGCGCGGTACCAGCTAGCCGCGACCGAACTGGCGATGGCCTGCAATAGGAACCGCTTCGGCCGGACCACCCCCGAGGCGTACATCAAGCACAGAGACGACTCCCTCCAGCTCATGCGGGCCGCCGCAGCGATCGTGCGGGAACAGGAGCACCTCTATCCGCCCCCCTGGATCGGCCCCGACGACCTTTCGGTCTTCGTCATCTCGTCGATCCCGCCGCCACCGGTACGGCCCTGGCCACAGGGGTAGTGCGGTACTCAGCCAACGGGGCTCTCGATCAACCCGATCGAGAGCCCCGTAGCTTGCAAGACCTAGGTGGTCGTCAGCTCGGCGCCCAGGACGAAGGTAGAGACCGCGCCCTTTGTCAGCTCTGGCGCGCTCGGGCTGGTGTTGCACTGGCCCTTCTTAGATCCGGACGTGTACCTCGGCACGTAGCCGCCCCAGAAGACCCGCACCGCGCCAGGACCCGCGGCCCCGGCGAACTTGCCGGTGCTCTTGCCTGGCACGGTGGTGAAGTTCACGATGGTCCTGTACGTGAAGTAGCAGGTTTTCATGTTGAATGTCTGGCCCTCCCGCGGTGCGGCGGTGACCAGCAATACCAGTTTCCCTGCTGCGGTGGGGAAGGTAGTGTCCGTGCCTTCCCCCGGCGGGTTGCCGTGCGGGGAGAAGACGCTATGGGTGGCAACGAGCCCCTGCCAGGATAGCGGGATGGAGACAAATTCCGCGGTCGCGGGCTTGCCGTGGATCGCGCCTGTGGCGATCTCCGGGATGGAGATTGCGGGGCCGGCCGCCTGGCTGCTCGCCAGCACCGACGCCGACGCAGGCGCCGCCGCCAGCATGATCGACGCGGCGGCACCTGCCATGGTTAGCGCCGCAAATTTCTTTCTGAAGTACATTGTCCCCCCTTGGGATATTGCCGGTAACGGCTAAGAGAACATGCGGTACGGCTGATATGGCCATAGATGCGACATTTCCGCACCCGTCCGTCATCCCGGGCGCGTGCTCGTTCTGGGATGATGACGACTTTGCCACGAGGCATGATCGTAGCCGAGAACCGAGAGGGGAAGGCAAGGTTAACCACTAATAGGAATTGGCGATCCTCGATCATCCGCTTCCTGGCGTATTTCAGGAAATAAATGAATTTCGGTGGTGCGAATTCACTGGTATCACCCCGGTCCTGCCGCCAGGCGCCGCGAAAGCGCCCGTCACCAGAGCGCAGGCTGGCTCCCCGCAGTCGCCGCAGCAGTCGCCCCGCGCCCCCCGCGAGCCGCCTTTCCGTACACTGCTCCTTCGTGCCGCAGCAGCCACTCCTTGCGATCGACACCCCAGCCGTAGCCGGTGAGTGATCCGTCCGCGCCGATAACCCGGTGGCACGGCACGATGATCGAGATCGGGTTGCGGCCGTTGGCCAGTCCCACCGCGCGGGAGGCGAGCGGCGACTTGCCGAGCGCGGCGGCCACCCCACCGTAGCTGGCCGTCGCGCCATAGGGGATTCGCATCAGCTCCGCCCAGACGGCGAGCTGGAACGGGGTACCGCGCGGCGCCATCGGCACATCGAACTCGGTGAGCGAGCCCGCGAAGTACGCCGCAAGCTGGACCGCCACGGCTCCGAACAGGCCCGGCCGCTGAGTCAACCCCGGCCGCACCGTCGCGGAGCGCTCACCGGCATCCAGCATGAACAGCCCGTCGAGCGCCCGCTCGTCCCCGGTAAGCAGCAGTCGGCCCACCGGGGAGTCCACGATGTCATACCCCTGGCCGGGGGCGGAGGCGCGGGCGGTCGCCTCAGCGGGCATGAACGAGCTGGTCATCACGTGTTTCCCTCAGTTCCTCTTGTTCGAGTGTCGCCCACAGATGGTGGACGGCGTAGGAGCGCCAGGGCCGCCAGGGCTCCGCCGTTCCTGTGTCTGCCCCGCTGCCGGGGTCGCGCCCGAGGCGCCCCGGGTCGTGTCCGAGGTGGCGCAGCGCCCGCAGCACGCCGGCATCGCCCGGCGGGAAAGCGTCCGGGTCTGACAGTGCCCGCATCCGGATGTAGCCGACGGTCCATGGTCCGATACCGGGCAGTTCGAGCAGCTTCGCGGTCGCCTCGTCCCGGTCAGCCCCCGGATGCAGGGCGATCGAGCCGGACGCGAGCGCCGCGGCGAGCCCGACGAGCGCGCGGGCACGGGACCGCGGCATGGGCAGCCGTTCGGGGTCGAGCCCCGCGATCGTCGCCATGCTTGGAAAGGTATGCGTCAGCCCCCGGCCGATCCCGTCGCTCAGGTCAGCCTCGCCAGCCTCGCCAGCCTCGTCGGCACCGTCGAGGTGGGGGAGTGGCGTACCCCACTCGGCGGCCAGCCGCCCACCCAGCCGTCGCGCCGCGGCGACCGATACCTGCTGGCCAAGCACGGCGCGCACCGCGATCTCGTCGCCGTCGACGGTACCGGGCGAGCGCCGCCCCGGGCACTTACCCGCGAGCGGCCCGACAACCAGGTCAGACCCTAGGTAACCGGAGATCGCGATCGGGTCCGCGTCCAGGTCGAGCAGTCGCCTGCACCGCTGCACGGCGGCGGTGACGTCGCGCAGGTCGGCGAGCACGAGCGAGCACTCAACCCAGCTCTCGCCGGGAACGACGCGCAGGCGGGCAACGCCAGGCCCGTTCGGAAGACCGATCGTCCTGCTGTACTCGGCCAAGGTCCCCACCTCGACGCCGGGTATAGCCCGCGCCGCGAGGAACCCGAACATCCGCGCCAGGTCGATCGGCGGCCGGAACGGCAGCCGCAGGCAGAGCGAGCCGATGGGCGCGCCAACCGAAGCCCCCTCGCCCGTCACGCGCGCGTCAGCCGCGGCACCACCCCGCCCCGCGGCACCACGGCGGCGCGCGGCCCGCTCGCGCAGCACGCTCGGCGCGATGTCATACACCTCGATCATGGTCGCGTTGAACTGCCTGATGCTGGCAAACCCGGCGGCGAACGCGATCTCCGTCATCGGCAGCGCCGTCGTCTCGACGAGGATGCGGGCGGTCTGTGCCCGCTGCGCGCGGGCGAGGGCCAGCGGGCCGGCGCCAAGCTCGGCGGTCAGCACCCGCCCGACCTGGCGTGGCGAGTAGCCGAGGCTGCTGGCGAGCCCCGGCACGCCCACGCGGTCGACGATCCCGTCGGCGATCAGCCGTACCGCGCGGCCCGCCAGGTCGGATCGGACGTTCCACTCGGGGGAGCCGGGCGAGGCGTCCGGCCTGCACCGCTTGCAGGCACGGAATCCGGCCTGCTGGGCGGCGGCCGCCGTCGAGTAGAACGTGACGTTTGACCGTTTCGGCGTGATCGCCGGGCAGGACGGGCGGCAGTAGATCCCCGTGGTCCGCACGGCCGTGAAGAACACCCCGTCGAACCGGGATTCCTTCGCCGCCGCGGCCTGGTACCGCTGTTCGTCGTCCATCACGGTTCCCACCCAACCACCAGCCGGGCGGTCAACACTAGCGGAAATCGGACAGCATCCCCGGTGCGCCGCTACTCCTGCGGGCCCTTGGGTGATTTGCCGCCATGTCGACGGTCATGGGTACTACGCTGGCGGTCGTGCTTGGAGAGGGAGACGCCCGCCGCTCGGGACGCATACGCATGCGCATGTCGGCGATCTTGGCCGTCAGCTGCGCGCTCATCGTCGTGACCGGCGGCACGACGGCCGTAGCCAACGTTGTCCCCGCGGGGGTCGGCGCGACGATGACGACGACGGCGACGACCGGAAGCGCACGGCTACCGCTCACCGGCAAGATCGTCGGCATCGACCCCGGACACAACGGACGGAACTACACCGACCCCGCCTACCTCGCCCACCAGGTCTGGAATGGCCGGGAGTGGGAGGACTGCGACACCACGGGCACCGAGACCGACGGCGGTTACACGGAGGCGCTGTTCAACTTCCGTGTGGCCAGCTACCTGCGAGCCGACCTGATCCACGATGGCGCACGCGTCGTGATGACGCGGACCACCAACAGCGGCAAGGGGCCGTGCGTGGACCGCCGCTCCTTCATCATCAACGGCGGCCACGCCAACGTGGCGGTGGACATCCACGCGGATGGCGCCCCGTCGTGGGGACGGGGGTTCGCGATCCTCGAGCCGGTCGCCGATGGACCGAACGACAAGGTGATCTCCGCCTCGAAGCGCCTTGGCCTCGACATCAGGGCCGCGATGCTGGCGGGAACGCGGATGCCGACGAGTAACTACGACGGCACGAACGGCATCAACTACCGCGACGACCTAGCGGGCCTGAACCTCACCAAGGTTCCCAAGATCCTCATCGAGGTCGGGAACATGAAGAACCCGACCGACGCGAAGATGGAGACCTCGGCCGCGTTCCAACGGCAGGTGGCAAAGGCCCTGCTAGCCGCGATCATCAAGTTCCTGCGCTAGCGCCACGCTTCGTCAGCGTCAGGTCCCGGTGACCCTGATCGTTAGTTCTGCAGCGGGATCAGTTCACGGGCGAAGTCCGCGATGAACGCATCGATTGAACCGGTCGGCGACGCGGGCCGCACGACGAACTTGCTAAGCCCGGCCGCCACGTGTTCCGAGATCAGCCGCCGCACGCCCGCCCACCCGTCCGCGACAAGCGCCTGTGGCGCCACACCCGGCCGTCGCCGCGCGATCGCCTCGGCCAGGGCGGCGGGCACGCCGTCGAACGCCACAGGCAGGCTGATACCGAAGTGGTCGGGGTCCACCTCCCGCCCGGCTTCGGCCGCTGCCTCCTGGATCACGAGTACCGCGGCCGCCGCTTCCGACGGGGTCAGCAGCGAGCCGAGCCAGCCGTCCGCAAGCCGCCCCACGCGGCGCAGGCCGGCCGGGGCCGAGCCGCCAAGCCAGATGTCAAGCGGCCGGTCGGGCAGCGGTCCGACCGACGCGCCGTCCACGGTGAAAAATGAACCGGCGAACGTCACGGACGGAGTCGTCAACATCAGTCGCAGCAACGTCAGGGCCTCGTCGAACACCGCCGCGCGCTGCCCCGCGGGCACCGGGAACAACCCCCGTTCTGCCGTCAGCGCGGGCTGCAGCCCGAACACCGGCAGCACCCGACCGGGCGCGAGCGCGGCGAGCGACGCGAGCTGCTTGGCCACGAGCACCGGGTGACGCCCGGGCAGCACCGAGATGCCGCTGCCCGCCTTCAGCCGTCGCGGTAGCGCCCCCGCCGACGCCGTGGCGGGGTACGGGGCGTCCCCCCCCCCGGTGACGTTATCCGGCAGCCCCCGCCGGGCGAACCCCCCCGCG
>Ga0302314_10023549_pt1 | contig 10047 bp, 12 predicted proteins | sample III_Palsa_N2_3_FD_200533 | JGI IMG/M metagenome (GOLD analysis project Ga0302314, IMG submission 200533) | Peat permafrost microbial communities from Stordalen Mire near Abisko, Sweden - III_Palsa_N2_3 | ecosystem: Environmental > Terrestrial > Soil > Palsa > Peat permafrost | place: Sweden...
GCCGAGCTGACCAAGCGGCTGGTGGAGCGCGCGATGGAGGTCGAGATCACCGACCACTTGGGCTATGAGCCGCATTACGAGCCGCCCGGCGGGGCGGGAACACCCGCAACGGGTCGATCTCGAAGACGTTAATCACCGAGCATGGGAAGGTCCAGGTCGACGCGCCGCGCGATCGTGACGGGAGTTTTGAGCCGAAGATCGTTCGCAAGCGCCAGCGCCGCTTTGAGGGGTTCGACGACAAGATCCTCGCGCTCTACAGCCGCGGGCTCTCCACGCGCGATATCTCCGCGCACTTGCAGGAGATCTACGGTGTCAGCGTCGGTCGTGACCTGATCAGCCGGGTGACCGACGGTGTGATGGACGACGTCCGCGGGTGGGCCAAGCGGCCGCTGGAGGACATCTACCCGATCGTGTTCCTCGACTGCATGGTCCTGAAGATCCGCGACGGCAGCGTGCAGCGCCGCGCGCTCTACCTCGCCTTGGGCGTCACCCTCGACGGCGATCGGGACGTGCTCGGCATGTGGTTTCAGGAGACCGAAGGCGCGAAGTTCTGGATGCAGGTGCTCAACGATCTGAAGACCCGCGGTGTCTCAGACATCCTGATCGCGTGCGTTGACGGGCTGACCGGTCTCCCCGATGCGATCGAGGCTGTCTTCCCCAAGACGACGGTCCAAACGTGTCTGGTTCACCTGATCAGGAGTTCTCTGAAGTACGTGCCGCGCCGTGAGCGAGAGCAGGTCGCCCGCGACCTGAAGCCGATCTACACCGCCACCGACGCCGACCAGGCCCACGCCGAGCTCGAGCTGTTCGACGAGAAGTGGGGAGCCCGGTTCCCGGTCATCACCCAGGCGTGGCTCAACGCCTGGGAGCACGTCACCCCGTTCCTCGCGTTTTTCGACGAGGTCCGCCGCGTGATCTACACGACAAATGCGATAGAAGCCCTCAATCGCCAGCTGCGCAAGGCGATCAAGACCAAGGGCAGCTTCCCGACCGAGGACGCCGCCCGCAAGCTCGTCTACCTCGCCCTGCAGAACGCCGTCCCGCAATGGACCCGGACTAGGAACTGGACCACGGCGCTGCTGGCGTTCAAGATCCACTTCGGCGACCGCGTCCCGGACGGTGAAAACTGACCGTCACCCGTTGACACCCTCGGAGTCAGCCTTAACCTAACCATCAGCCGCCTACACAGTTTTCAGGACGCCCTCGGACGCCCTCAATTCGAGTGGCCGATCATGTGTGGGCGGAGCCAGGACCGCGGTTGTTGCCCTGAGTGGGATTTCGGGTGTGTCTCTGCTGGCGTGGGCTGCGCTGAGTTGGGGGCTGATCCGGTTTTGAGCTGGCGGTTGCGCGGAACGCGTCGGTGAATGCCTGAGCCTCGGGGCTGTCGGTTCGCAGCGCGATGGAGGTCGTGACGGTCACCGGTGGCGTGGCGATCCGGCGCAGCGCGACGCCTCGCAAGGGCTGGCGTGCCAACAGTTGGGCTTTGTGCGGGTAGAAGACGGTCCAAGACGGCGCGCCGGTCGAGATGAGGGCGAGCATGTCTTCGTCGGAGCCGGGTGGAATACGCCTGAGGGTCAGTCCAGCGTGCTGGAACGCGGCGGTCAGTGGGTCAAGGAGGGCGGGATTCTGATCGCGCTCGGGCAGCCGTGCGGGCATCGCCGCCAGTTCTGCGAGGCGAACGGTGCGTCGCCGCGGGGTGGTACGGGCCGCGGGCAACGCCGCGATCAGCGCTTGCGAGAGGACGGGAACGTACACGATGCCGTCCGGTAGCGGGTCGCTTGTTCCGCGGACGATCGCGGCGGCGAGTTTGCCCTCCGCAAGTCGCAGGAGGCGTTGCTGCTCGGGCAGCCGGACGAGCTCGACGGTCAGTTCGGGCTCGCGCCCGGCGAGTTCTGCCAAGACGACGCTGAGCAGATCACCTAAGCCGGAGCCGGTGCCGACCCGCAGGGTGGTCTTGCCGTCGTGCGGTTGGCGCGCCACGTGGCTGGCGCGATCGACGGCGGCAAGGATCTCGCGCGCGTGCGTGAGGAACGCGACTCCTGTGGGCGTGAGCTCAACCGTGCGTGTCGTGCGGTGGAAGAGCTGCCCTCCGAGCTCGTGCTCGAGTCGGCGGATCTGCTGGCTGACCGCGGGCTGGACGATGTGGAGTTGCTCGGCGGCGCGACCGAAGTGGCGCAGCTCAGCGACGGCAAGGAAGTACCGGAGTTGGCGAATCTCCACGCATCACCTCATTGATCACGATTTGTGATGAGTGTAGAGGGAGACCGGTGATTGATCGTCGGCGACGTGTGTGGGTCAATGACCCCATGCCGATGGCTCAGCTCGAAGGCGTCCAGCTGTATTACGAGATCGCCGGTGCAGGGTGCCCGATCGTGCTGATCAACAGTTGGGGGGCGACCTTGCGGGTCTGGGATCGGGTCATTGCCGACCTTTCGGCCGATCACCTGGTGGTCGCCTACGACTGGCGCGGCTGTGGGCGCAGCGAGCGCACGTCGACGGGCAACACGATCAGGCAGAACGCGGCCGATCTCCTCGCGCTCATCGAGAGCCTCGGCCTGGAACGGCCCACGCTCGTGGGAAGTTCAGTCGGCAGCCTGTTCGCGGGTCAGGCCGCCCTGACTGCCGGGGACCGTATCGGGGGAGTCGTCGTGCTCGGCGGTCCCGGTCACTGTCACTGGGCGCCGAATATCGCCGAGATCCTGCAGAACCATGTCCACAACCTCGCGACCGACCGAGCGGCGACCATCGCGGCGTCAGTGAACAATATGTACACCGAGCAGGCGAGCGACTCGCTGCGCCAGTGGACCGCTCGACAGATCCTCGACGCGTCATCTCACATAGATGCCCTGTTTAAGGAGCAGGCGACCTACGATCCGAGGCCCTGGCTGCCTGAGGTCGTCGCACCGATCCTTTACGTTCACGGCGCGCTGGATCAGGCGGTTCCGCTCACGGTGCCCCAGGAACTCGCCCGCCTCACCGAGGGCAGCGCCGTGATCACGATCGACCGCGCCGGCCACCTCGCTCAACAGGAACGCCCCACCGAGATCGCGGCCGCCATCCGTTCCTTCGCCGCCAACAACGTCGCGAGACGCGAGCCCAAGAAGGTTCTTCAGCGCTACCTGGACGCGCTCGTCCGCGGCGACATAGACATCATCCGCGCCAGCTTCGCCGATGACGCCACTTGGACGATCCTGGCTGACCTTCCGATCGCGGGCCCGTGGCGCGGACGTGATCAGATCGTGGATGACTTTCTCGGCGGGGCCGTCGGCGCGCTTTTTCAGACCGGCAGCCACGTCTTTGCGTTCCCGACGATGATCACCGAGGGCGACACGGTCGCTCTGGAGTGGCAGGTGCAGGCCCGCAACGCCGCCGGCCAGCCGTATGAGAACAACTACTGCGGCTTCTTCGTCATCCGGGACGGCAAGATCGCCGCGGTACGCGAATACCTCGACAGTCGCTACGCAGCAAAGATCCTGTTCGACCACCTCGGCTAGAGACGACAAGCCGCCAGGAGCAGCGGCCTCGACCCCGGACACTACGGCACCGCTACCTCCTCACAGACCAACGCGACGTCGCCGGACCGATCCCGCGCGAGCCTGAAAGCGAGTCTTGACCCCATACGTGGGTTGCACCCCCTGTCCGCCAGGAACGGACCCAGGAATTCCGGTTCGGCCGCGCCGGCGTCGAGTTCGCTGGTAGTCGGCGCATAGAAAAGCCGCAGGCGGCTGCGCCCAGCCGTCGGTCCGGACATGAAAGCGGCGAGCCGACGCGATCGCGACTTGCCCAAGCCCTTGTGCAGCGTCAGTCTTCTTCGCGGGAACGGCGAGGACACCCGCCCGGCGGCGGCGGGTGTCGCTACTGTCGGCGACAGTGGAGGCATCAGCCGTCGTCTACGTCAACGATCTTGATCAGATGCGTCTGTTCTAAAAACGGTGTTTCGGGCTTCAGGCTCGAAGCCTCACCCCGGAGTACTGCGTCCTTGGATCGGCCGCCTGGCGGCTGTCACTTGTGGCAATCCCGGACGCGATCGCCGCGAGGATCGAAGCTGCGGTCCCTCCCGTCGCCGGGAAAGCACGCCGGTGAAGCCGCGTTCGCCGTTCAGAGCATTGCGGACACCAAGGCTGATCGCAACCCGATTAGGCGGCCACGTCGATCCGAGGCGACTGGTTTTGAGTTCGACCGTTTCGTGCATTGCGACGGCGTCGACCCCGAGGGAAACGTAGTCCAGCTTCTCGAGCCGCTACAGCGACGCGCATAGGACACCAGCCTCCGACTGGACCCTCACTGAGCGGCGGTGCGACGTAGGACTCACGTGCTCAACGCTCCCGGGCTTGCTTATCGCCACTAGCGCCGCCCGCCGTACGCGCCGGAGTCGGGAGCCAGAGAGGCCCTGCTCGCCGCGCACAGGAGGGAAGTCACCGGCAACGACGAGATGCTCGTAGAGGTTGGGTAGCAGGGACGGCGCTATCGCCTGCGTGGCAAGGTAGTCGCCCCGGCTAAGTGTCGCCAGACGAGCGCTTTTCGATCAGACCGGTAGTCCAGGTCGAGTGTCGGTGGCTTCCCTTTTGTGCTCAAGTAGCGCTTCGCATTCGGCGAAACAGCGGATCGGCTCCGCGGGAGTCTCCAACGACAGTGGGGTACCGTGATCGCGGCTAGCGAAGCCGCAGGCCCAGCGTCTGTCGATGTTGAGGGCGAGCTGGCCCGGCTCAGATCCTGGCCGCGAAGGTGAACAGCCGCTGGCCGGACCTCAGCGCGGCGGGCTCGCCCGTCAGCCGGTGCGCGCCCACCGACATGAAACCGTCGTCGCTGACGTCAAAAGCCTCCTCAAGGAAGCCCGCGTCCCCGAACCAGGACCGGATCGCAGGGGTCAGGTCAGGCGGCACGCGGTGCCTGGTCCACAGGACCAGCGCACCGGGCGCGCACAAGCTGGGCAGGGCCGCCACCGTAGCCTGGACATCGCTGGCGGTGATGTTGCCGAAAACGCCGCACACCATCACGATCTGGGCGGGGATCGCGCCCACGCAGACATCGGTGATCCCGGCGTCGGCCTGCAGCACCTCGACACCGGCCAACCCAGCCGCCTGCGCTGCCTGCCGCGCGACCGCGACGTTACGCTCGTCCAGCTCGACCAGCCGGGCGCGCACGTTGTCCCGGCGCGGATGGTCGGCCAGGACGCCGATCACGTCCCGGCCCTGCCCGGCGCACAGGCTGATGAGCCGGATGTCCCCGGCGGGGGCACGATCGAGCTCAGCGCGCAGATGCCCCTGCACACGTTTCCCCCGCTGTGAGAGCAGCGAACCTGGATCGTCGTAGTCCCGGTGCCATTGCACCCAATCGGGCTGCGTGCCCATCTGCGCTCCTCGCGTACGTGGTCATCGGGCCGCCTCCCGCTCACCGTATGTGATTCTGATGACCTCGAGCCCTTCGACAGCCAGCATCAGGCCTGGCAGATCGTTTCACGATGGACGACTGCCATCGGAGCCGGATGCAGCCTGAACTAGATGGGCGACTTCGCGCCGTCGAATCCCCACGGCTGACCAGAGGCCCGCCTTGCCACTGAAGCGGCAAGCGTGCGCCACTGCTCCTCTGCGCGTGGAACCGACTACTAGCGATCGCCAGCGAGCCGGTCGAACTAACGATCGCGTTGCCACGGTTCCGCAAGCCGCGCGGAGCAGGGCCGGTCAGCATGAGTAGTGAGCGACGCTCCCCGACACACAAAACGGGTCGGCTACTGCACAGGACGATCGTCGGCGCCGGGTCGATCAACAATCTCTCCTTGCGATCACCGCATGTTTTTGCGATCATCGCAATATGGATGATTTCGAGATTCTCGCGGATATCTTGCTGGGCACCACGCCGTCCGGGACCTTCGAGGACGAACCGCTGCTAACAGGCAGCGTCGGTGCGGAGCCGGAGGGGCAAGCAGCGGAGCGGCGGGCGCTCGTTGCTGAGAGGTTGCGGGCGACCGCGGGGGTCGTGGGGTTCTACGGACACGATCCGCTGCTGACGACGCTTGCTGGCCTGCGGCGACAACGCCATGACCTCGATGCCGCGATGCGCAGGCTGCTGGCCTACGGGCGAGAGTTCACCCGGCCGCGGCCGTATCGGCTCGCTGACCTGGCGGATGCCGCGGGAATGTCGATCTCGGGGGTTCGCACGGCATACGACGCGCAGGAGATCGCGCAGGTTGCCGACGCGACTGAGCTCAAACCGTCCTCCAGCCAGCTGCCAATGGACCCACAGACGGGCTCAGCGCAATGATCCGGGTCGACCACGTCGGTGTTCCGGCACGCGCCAGGCTTGACGCTGCCGGCTTGCTGGCGAGTCTCTTTGATCTTGACCGCGAGATCCCTGACGACGGTCGATTCGCCCGACTACGAGTCAGTCCCGAGTTCACGATCGTGTTCTACGACTCCGAGCAGATCCAGCCAATGCACGTCGCGTTCGTTGTCGACGACAACGCGTTCGACGCGATCCTCAGCCGGCTGCCGTCCCAGGGAGTCGCATACGGCAGCCAGCCAACCGACCCGACGAACGGCCGGATCGACCATCCGCTGTCCGAACGCGGCCTGTTCTTCCAAACGCCCGACGGGCACCTGTTCGAGCTCATGGCGCCACACTCGGGTGAAGCGTGACGTCGGCGGCCAGCGTCGAGCCGCCGAAGCCCACGACCCGCGGACTGCTTTGCTGCAGTGGTGCCGCGGGGCCGCTGTTCGTCACCGTGTTCGTTCTCGAGGGCGCCCGGCGCCCGGACTACAAGTCGCTGCGCCACCCGGTCAGCTCGCTGGCGCTCGGATCCCGAGGATGGGTGCAGGTGACCAACTTCGCTGTGGCCGGAACGTTGTACCTCGCAGGCGCCACCGGACTCCTCCGCGCCCGCGACCCGCTCCTGGGCACCCGACTCGGCCCGGCGCTCTTCGCAGGGGTCGGCCTTGGGCTGCTGGGCTCGGCCGCGTTCTGCACCGACCCCGTCAGCGGCTATCCGCCGGGAACACCCGACGCTCCCTCTGACCCGACTGCCACCGGAGCCATGCACAACATCGTTGCGCTGCCGATCTTCCTCGGAATTCCGGCCGCGGCGCTCGCGTGCGCCTGGCGATTCCACCAGGCCGGCAGACGAGGCTGGGGGCGCTACTCCGCCGCCACCGGCGCGTCGACGCTTACCGGCACGGCACTGTTCAGCGCTGGCTTTAGTCAAGCGTCCCCATGGCTTACCGACTGTGCCGGACTGTTGCAGCGTGCCACCATCGCTACCGGATTCGGCTGGCTCACAGCACTATCAGCCCAGGCACTCAGGCGCTCGCCTCGCCCAAGCAATCGCTCAGCCACCTGATCGCCGGCCCCTGCTCACCGGTCTCCAACGCACCCGGACGATCGCAGCTCGGGCCGACGCGGACACCCCTCATGACACCTGAAGCACAACAGGAGCAGGTCAACCAGCCCGCGTCTCAGACGGACCCGCAATTCGCCAATAGGAGGGAAGTACTCGGTGCCGTTAGCTGCCCCGCACGTCGGGCATTGGGGTGCCCTTCGACGTCGGTCAGGCGCGCCGCCGCGGACCTGACCGGCCGGATTTTCGCATCCCTTCGGGCTGCGGTTGGGGCGGCACAGGCCCGCAGCGGGCGGGCCTCCGAGTCGAAGGGAGCCGTCATGGCCAGAAAGTCATCTCGCCGACTGACCGAGCAGGAGCGCGCAGAGCGCCGCCGCCAAGACCGCGAGCGCCTCCAGGTCGCCGCGGAGCAGCTGCTGACCTCGCAGGGGTGGAAGCGTTGGGTTCGTGTCCGATCGCAGGCCGGGCTCGCGCGACTGTCGATCTCCAACCAGCTGCTGGTCGCCCTCGCGCGACCGGACGCCACGTTCGTCGCGGGGTTCAACACCTGGCTGCGGATGGGCTATGCGGTCCGGAAGGGTGAGCGCGCGGTGGCGATCATCGCCCCGCTGCCGCTCAAGGAGCGCGACCGGATGACGGGCGAGGAGACCGGCGACACGATGATGCTGTTCAAAACCGTGTTCGTGTTCGACCGCGCGCAGGTCGATCCCATCGACGGACGCGAGCAGGCTCCGCTCGGCCCGCCGTGTGAACCGTTGACCGGAGACTCGCACGCACATCTCCTCCTACCGATCCGGGTGTTCGCCGAGTCGCTGGGGTTCTCGGTCTCGTTTGAGTCGATCCCGGGGGAGACGGGTGGGTGGTGTGATCAGAAGGCGCGGCGGATCGTCGTCGACGCGGACGCGCCGGCGAACGCGTCAGCTACGGATCCTGATCCACGAGACCATTCACGCGCTCGGCATCGGGTATGCCGAGTACGGACGTCAGCGCGCCGAGGTGATCGTGGACACCGCCACGGCGATCGCGTGCGCGAGCGTTGGCCTGCGGGTCGACGGCGACTCGATCCCGTATATCGCGGGCTGGGGCGAGACCGGAGAACTGGACGCCGTAACGGCGTTCGCCAAGACGATCGACGAGCTCGCCCGGCGGATCGAGACCGTCCTCGCCGCCGGCGAGACGGCAGCGGAGACAGTCGCGGCCTGACCGGTCACGCGACCTGGCGGGCGTCACGCCGCTCGCCGTAGGCGAGGGCGAGCTCGGCGCGTAGTCCGTCGCTCTCGCCGCGGAGGCGGTGGTTCTCGTCCAGCAGCGATCGGATGCGTTGACGCAGCGACGCCTCGGTCGCGCGCTGGCGGGCCGGGACCGCCGGAGCGGTGTTCGCGCTGGTGGCGCGGAGCTGTTCGATCTCGCGCCGGAGATCTGCCTGCCCGTAGAGCCATTGGCGCGACACGCCGGCGGCTCGCGCGACGGCCTGGAAGTTGATCACGCCGCCGCCGCGGTCCAGTTCGCGAAGCGCGACACCGGCTCGAGCGAGTGTCGCGTCGTGCTTGCGCGCGGCCGCGAGCGCGAGCGGACCGGGGCGGTCAGTCGCCATCGGATACCTCGGTCTCGAGGGTCTGAAGGCCGTCGATGATCCGCAGCAGATTGATCCGGACCGGCGTGTTCATGTCGACGAGTCGTTGGCGTCCATCAGCTTCGGCTTGGGCGATCAGCTGGTCGGTGCGGTCAAGCTGCTCCTGGTGCTGCGGCAGGAACTCGATGGTCGTGAGGAAGCTCGGGCAGGTCAGGCACGCGTTGGGGTGCGGGCAGGTCTGCTGCAGAGGCAGCCTGCAGTACCCGTTCGGGATGGTTTGCTTCGCGCGCGCGAGGTTCTCCTTCGCCCACGCGGCGTCACCGAGCGGACCGTCGGGCTCGAGGTGCACGACCTCGCCGAGGACGTTAATCCGATCCTGGTAGCGCTCCCACTCACGCCGCAACGTCTGGTCCTTGATCGTCGCGTAACGCGCCGTCATCTGCGGGCTTGAGTGGTCGAGCATCCGCTGGATGGTGTCGATCGGAACCTCGTTGTTGATCATCCGCGTCCCGACCGTGTGCCGGAATTGATGCGCGGTGACCCGCACCGGCTGGCCGTTCGCGTCACGGACCTCGCACACCGCCAACCACTGCCCCAAGCCGCCGGTTCAGCGTGGCGTAGCTGAACGCGATCGTCGCGTCGAGGTTCGCGCGCGCACGCGGGAGCAGCAGCGGCGGAGCGGTTCCGAACCGTGCCGCGAGATCGTGTTGCTGGCGGCGGATCTGGTCGGTCAGCTGCTCAGAGATCGGGATGATCGCCTCGCGCGAGAGCTTGTGATTAAAGAACCGCAAATAGGGGGCGCCGGCCTCGTCGACGGTGATCGGGTCATAGGGCAGGCGCAGGCAGTCGACCGACCGCAACCCCGTCTCGATCAGGACGCTGACCGCGGTTCGCGTGGTGAGGTCGGGCAGCCGGTCAAGCGCGCCGGGCGTTTCGAGTTGGCCCATCACGAACTCGTCGATGAACCGCGGCAGCCACGTGCGATCGCGGGGGATCTCACCGCGGTAGTAAGTCGCGTTCGCCGGGAGCTCGTCCGCCCAGTCGTGCAAGCGGACGTCGTCGAGGAACACCTTCAGATCGCTCAGCAGCCCGGTCTTGCGGCTCGGGGAGCGGTCAAGCAGGAACACGTCGGCGCGGTAGCGCT
>Ga0302314_10023552_pt1 | contig 10045 bp, 11 predicted proteins | sample III_Palsa_N2_3_FD_200533 | JGI IMG/M metagenome (GOLD analysis project Ga0302314, IMG submission 200533) | Peat permafrost microbial communities from Stordalen Mire near Abisko, Sweden - III_Palsa_N2_3 | ecosystem: Environmental > Terrestrial > Soil > Palsa > Peat permafrost | place: Sweden...
CCGTCCTGCAATCGAGCGGCAACAAAGATCTCGATGACGCATCTGTAAGTTGCGCGACGGAATGGCGCTACAAACCGGCTACCCAAAACGGGCAGCCCGTCGAAATTCCGTGGAGGGCAAAGGTCAACTGGTCTTTGAATCGGAATGTAAGCCGATCAAGCATCAAGGTTCCAGTGCCGACGGGTCCGCGGCATGTATGCGATAAGCCTCCCGGAAATTCGCTGACTGCGATCCTTCATCGCGGATCGACGATCCTTTTCTTCAACGTCGAGACGGATGGCACCGTCAAGAACGTGACAATCAATCAATCCAGCGGTGACGCAGAACTTGATCGATATGGCGCGTCGTGCATTGCGACATGGCTGTTCACTCCGGCAATCCAGAATGGCGCGGCAGTCGAAGTGATGATGTCGTCAAAACTCAATTGGTAAGCTACAGATCGCTGGAACTAGGCCCGGCCCGATCGAAGCCCGCGCCCCTTGCCGACCGCCCCGCCGCCGAACTTCGCGCGCACCCGATCCACCGCACGCTCCGCTGCCGCTCGTTTGCCGGAGCGGCGGTCGACGAGGTCGGGCGCGTCGCAATCCGCCGCCGCGCAGATGTTGGAGAGGCCGACGCCGAGCAGCCGATAGGCGGTGCCGTCGGCTTCGCGCTTCAGCGCGTCGCGGGCGGTGCGGAAAATCCTGTCGGCGAGCTGCGTTGGCGCTTCGAGCGAGATGCTGCGCGTCTTGATGCGGAATTGCGCGGTCTTGAGCTTGAGAACGACTGTGCGTCCGCCCAATTCGGCCGCCTTGGCCCGCGTCGAGACGCGTTCGGCCTGGCGCCACAGGATGCGCTCGAGGTCTGCGAAGCGGGAGATGTCGGTGTCGAAGGTGGTTTCCGACGAGATGCTCTTCATCTCGCCGCCCGGATCGACGCTGCGATGGTCCTCGGCCTGGGCCAGGCGATGCAGCCACAAACCGGTATTGCCGTAACGCTTGGCGAGATCGCGGATATCAGCGTCTTGCAGCTGCGCGATGCGGGTGATGCCGTCTTTCGCGAGCCGCGCTTGCAGCGCCTTGCCGGCGCCGCGGATGAAGCCGACCGGCTTGTCGCGCAGGAAATTCTTCGCTTCGGCGCGGCCGATGACGGAGAAGCCGCGCGGCTTGTCGAGTTCGGAGGCGAGCTTGGCGAGGAATTTGTTGTGGCTGAGGCCGATGGAAGCGGTGATGCCGATCTCGGATTCGATGTGTTTGGAAAGCGCGGCCATCGTCTTCGCCGGCGTAGTCCCATGCAGCCGTTCGGTGCCGGAGAGATCGAGATAGGCCTCGTCGAGCGAAAGCGGCTCGACCAGCGGCGTCAGCGCCCGCATCATCTTGCGCACTTGCTTCGCGACCGCGACATATTTCGCCATGTTGGGCTTGACGATCACTGCGTCCGGGCAAAGCCGGCGCGCCTGGAACATCGGCATCGCCGAGCGCACGCCCGAGATGCGCGCGATGTAGCAGGCGGTGGAGACCACGCCGCGCCGCCCGCCGCCGATCATCACGGGCTTGTCGCGCAGCTCCGGATTGTCGCGCTTCTCGATCGCCGCGTAGAACGCGTCGCAATCGATATGGGCGATCGACAGCATGTCGAGTTCGGGATGCGAGACGATGCGGCGGCTGCCGCAGGATTTGCAGCGCGCGGCGCCGGCGTCGGCCAGGCAATCGCGGCAGAAGGCGCTCATCGGGGCAGGCGCACCTCGTCGAGCCGCCACAGCCACGCCGCGCCGCGCACACCGCTGGAATCGCCATGGACATTCTTCAGGATCGTGCTCGGTCCTTCGGGCGTGAAGGCGTAGCGCTCGACCAACGGTGGAAGCGCTGTATATAGCGCGTCGATGTTGGACAGCCCGCCGCCGATCACGATGGCGTTGGGATCGAGGATGTTGACGACGCTCGCGATGGCGCGGGCGAAACGGTCATAGAGCGCGTCCATCTCGGCAACGGCGCTCGCCTCGCCGGCGAGGGCGGCGTTCGTGATCTCGGTCGGAGAGAGGTCGCGCCCGGTGTGCTGTTTGTATAGCCGCGCCAATGCAGGCCCGCTGCACCAGCTTTCGACGCAGCCATTCTTGCCGCAATAGCACAGCGGTCCGGGCAATTCATCGGGCCGCGGCGCGGGCAGCGGATTGTGGCCCCATTCGCCGGTGATGGCATGCGCGCCGTTCAGCACGCGTCCGCCGACGCAGATTCCGCCGCCGACGCCCGTGCCGGCGATGATGCCGAAGACCACGTCTTTGCCCGCGCCGGCGCCGTCCGTCGCTTCGGATAGCGTAAAGCAGTTCGCGTCGTTGGCGACGCGAACGGGCCGGCCGAGCGCAGCGGCCAGATCCTTGTCGAGCGGATGACCGATGAGTTTGGTGTTGTTGGCGTTCTTCACCAGCCCGGTCTTGATGCTGATCGCGCCGGGAATGGCGACGCCAACGCTGCCGCGCTGGCCGAGCGTCTTTTCGGCATCGAGAATGAGACCGGCGATGGCGCGGATCGTGTCCTCATAGACGTGCGGCGTCGGCACGCGGTGGCGCAGATGCTCGCTGCCGTCGCTTTCGAGACAGGCGATCTCGATCTTGGTGCCGCCGAGGTCTATGCCGATGCGCATCAGCGCGCCTCCGCGAGCCTGGCGCGGATGAAGGCTTCGGCGTCGCGCCAGGTTTCGGCGCGCAGATGGGCATGGGGCGTGTTCGGCAGAAGCGGCTTCAATCTCTCGTCGCCTATCAGGTGGATGCGGAACACATCGGGCGCGGATTCCGCGGCCGATGCAAGATGCTGCGGAATGTCGTCGACAAAAAACACCGGCCGTCCGGCGCGCCGCGCCAGCGCCTTGACCGCCGCGCCCTTGGAGCCGGAATTGACGACCAGTGGAAAGTCGAAGCCGAGCGCGGCGAAATTGCGCAGGCGCGCAGGGGCTTGCGTGGGCGTCACGTTCGACAGCACGACGACATCGAGCAACGGCCTCAATCCGGCGAGTGCTTCCTGCGCGTGCTCTACCGCCTCGAGCCAATCGAGATCGCCACGGAATTCGTCGAGCAACGCGGTCACTTCGATATCCAGCAGGGCTTCATCGCCGGCAAGCCGCTTGACGTTGCCATGCAGACGATAGCTGACGAGATCGAGATAGAATTCGCGCTCGTGCAGAAAACGGTCGAAGCCGGCCGCGAAGCGCAGCAGCACCTCGTCGGCGTCGACGATCAGGAGCGGCCGGCGGTCGCCGAGCGGAACCGTCGCCGCGTCGCTGTGGAACGCCGCCGTCATCCGCCGGGCAATTCGCGGCGCGCCAGATGGATGGCGCGCGGTTCGAGCGTTTCGCTTTCGCAAAAGGCGGTGAGCAGCGCGTCGTCCGTCAGCAGGAAATCCAGCACGGCCGCGAGGAACTCCGGTTCGGCGGCGCGTTCGCGCAAATCCGCCGGATCGGCGCCGGAAGCATTCATGAAACGCGTCAGATCGTCCGGCGACGCGGCGAGGAACGCCAGGGCGCGCAACGCGATGGTCTCTGCGGGGACGGGCGCGGCGCGCATCTTTATTCGGCGGGCGCGGAATCGGGCTTCATCCAGAAATCCACCTTGGGGTCCATCGTTCTTTTCCACAGCGGCGGAACCAGCGCCAGCAGGATCGCACCGGCATAGCCGAAGGGCAATTCCGGCGCGCCCGGTCGCGCCTCCAGGCATTGATAATGGCGCGCGGGAAAACGGTGGTGATCGCTGTGCCGTCCCATGTTGAGCAGCGACCAGTTGTTCATGCGCCGCGACGAATTCCAGGAATGCAGCGCCCCGAGCGGCTCCAGCCGGCCCTCCGGCGACGGCCGGCGCATGAGGCCGTAATGGGCGATGTAGTTGAAAAACTCCAGCAGCGCGATGGACAGCGCGCTCTGCACGACGAAGAAGATCAGCGCTTTCGCGCCCAGAAGCGAAAAGCCGGCCAGCACGATCGCCTCGATCGCGAAATATTGCAGCATGCGGTTGGACGGCCCGAACACCGTTTTGCCGCGGCGGCGCAATCGCGCGCTCTCGAACGTCCAGGCCTCGCGGAACTGGCCGGCGACCGAACGCAGGACGAAGCAATAGACGCTTTCGCCGCGCCGCGCGCTGGCGGAATCGCGCGGCGTCGCGGCGTGGCGATGATGGCCCTGGATATGGGCGATGCGGAACTGCATGTAACCGACGAAGGCCAGCATCGTAAGGCCGAGCGCACGTTCGCCCGGCCGGCGGCTATGCACCATCTCATGCGCGGTCAGCATCCCGAAGATTCCCGCGGTCAGCGCCACGCCGAGCGTGAGGCCGATGCTTTCGAGCATGGTGGTGTGCGGCCGCGCGATGGCGAGCGCCGCCCACACGATCACGGCAATTTGCAGTGGGATGTAGAACCAGGGCAGCAGACGATAATTGATCGCATCGGGATTGATCGGCGGCAAGCGCTCGGCGTCGAGGAGCCAATCCAGGCCCGCGAGGCTCAGCGGCAACGCGGCAAGCGGTAGGAAAGACCACGGCCCGCCAAGCGCGAAGCCGAGCGGAACCATCGCGAGAAACAGGAACGGTATGAAATAGCGCAAGGCCTTCATGGCGCGACTCTAGCGGAGCCCGCGCGCAAACGCATTGTCAAAGCATCCATCGCCATGGTCCGCATTCGCGGGTCATGACAGCCTTTTTGTATCGCCTAGAACCTCTGCCGCGCCGCCTCGCGGACCTGGCTGACGAGACGCTGGCCGGCGTCGGCGATCTGATGTGCGATGCTTTCCAGCCTTTGCGTGCTCGGCAGATGAACCGCCGGTAGATGGGATGGCAATTCCCGAGCCGAGTCGCGGGCTTCTTTCCAACCGCGGCGGACCAGGGCGTCCGCCCTCGGATCGATCGCCGCCGCCGCCAGCGCGGCAGTGCCCAGGACGAAAATCGCGCCCACGGTCACCAGCGAGGCAATGCCCAATAGCCTTCCCAGTCGCAGGGCCTTGGGCGGCGACCGGCGCGGCCTCCGGCGCCGAATAGCCGGCCTGGTGGCGCCCCGGCGGCGCGGTTGATGGGTCGTGGCGGTCGCCAATTCGGCCTCCTGTAACTGGTTAACGGCGGTTCAGAAGATGAGCGGCCAGCGCGCCCGCCGCGAACGCCGTGAAAATGCTGATCCAGGGACTTTCCTGCACGATCTCCTCGACCGTCTCGATGGAACGCGCGCTCTGGTCGGCCACCGTGTCGTAAATGTCGGATATCGTGTCCTCGAGGCGCCCCAGCATGCGGTCGATGTCGTCGGCCCGTCTGGCCAAGGTCCGCTGCGCGCCGGCGGCGGCATCATCCGTCGCGGCATAGATGTCTTCTTCGAGTTCGTTTGCGTCGTCGATGATTCTGCTTGCGCCGCTCATCGGCACCTCCCGAGTGGCTGGTCCCGCGCAGTTAACGCCGGGATCATCATTTGGTGCCCATGTTTCGTGGCCGTCGGCGGCGCGGCCGGCCCGAAATCTCAAGAGAGCGTTAAGACATCCGCACTAATACTAGGCAAACCGGAAAGCGCGGCACGCGCCGGCCGGAGCGGCGGGATCGTTTGGAGAGCAAGCCATGGATGCAAAACAGAAAACCGTCCTGATCGTGGAAGACAATGAGCTCAACATGAAGCTCTTCCACGATCTGCTGGACGCCCATGGCTACAACATCCTGCAGACCAAGGATGGCATGGAGGCGCTCGACATCGCCCGCGAGCATCACCCCGACCTGATTCTGATGGATATCCAATTGCCGGAAGTCTCCGGCCTGGAAGTGACCAAATGGCTCAAGGAAGACGATTCGCTGAAGGCGATTCCCGTCGTCGCGGTCACCGCCTTCGCCATGAAGGGAGACGAGGAAGTGATTCGCCAGGGCGGCTGCGAGGCCTATATCTCCAAGCCGATCTCGGTCACCAGTTTCCTGGACACCGTGCGCCGGTTCATCGGCTAGACCAATGACCGCGCGTGTCCTGGTCGTCGATGACATCCTGTCCAACGTCAAGCTTCTCGAAGCGAAGCTGAGCGCGGAGTATTTCGAGGTCGTCACCGCGTTCAACGGCCTCGAGGCGCTGGCCCGCGTCGAGGAGCATGAGCCCGACATCGTGCTGCTCGACGTGATGATGCCGGGCATGGACGGCTTCGAGGTCTGCCGCCGCATCAAGCAGAATCCCAAGACCGCGCATGTTCCCGTCGTGATGGTCACCGCGCTCGACCAGCCCAGCGACCGCGTCGCGGGGCTCGACGCCGGCGCCGACGATTTCCTCACCAAGCCTGTGGACGACGCGGCGCTGTTCGCGCGCGTGAGAAGCCTGGTGCGGCTGAAGATGATGACCGACGAGCTGCGCCTGCGCGAGGCGACCGGCCAGAACATGGGCCTGATCGATCCGGCCGATACGCTGATCGACGCCTCGCCGACGGGACGCATCCTGCTGATCGAAGACCGCCCGGAATCGGTGGCCTGGTTCAATTCCGCGCTGACGCCGGCCAACGAAGTCCTGTCCGCCGATACGTTCGAGGAAGCGCTGGTGCTGGTGCGCGGCGGCGATTTCGATCTCATCGTCGTGAGCCTGGGCCTGCGCGGCTTCGACGGCCTCAGGCTGTGCTCGCAGCTTCGCTCGCTGCCCGAGGGGCGCAACGTTCCCATTCTCGTGCTGGTCAGCGACGGCGACCGGCGCAAGCTGACCCAGGCGCTGGAGATGGGCGTCAACGACTACCTGACGCGCCCCGTCGACAAGAACGAATTGATCGCGCGCGTGCGCACCCAACTGCGCAAGAAGCGCTATGCCGACAAGCTGCGCCACAACGTGCAGCTCTCTCTCGAGATGGCGATCACCGACCAGCTCACCGGCCTGCACAACCGCCGCTACATGGCGCGCCATCTCGACAATCTGATCGCCGGCGCCCACAAATCGGGTAAGCCGATCGCCTTCCTGATCATGGACATCGATCATTTCAAGGCGGTCAACGACACCTACGGCCACGATTCGGGCGACGAGGTGCTGCGCGATTTCGCCGGCCGCATCTCGGCCAATGTGCGCGGCATCGACCTGGCCTGCCGCTATGGCGGCGAGGAATTCGTGGTGGTGATGCCCGACACTGACATGGCATTCGCCTTCACCGTCGCCGAGCGCCTGCGCAGGAGCGCGGAGGAGACGCCGTTCGCGATCAGCCGCGAACCGCACAAGATCAGCGTCACCATCAGCATCGGTATCGCGGGCTCGGAGGGCAATTCGGACACCGCCGAGGCGCTGCTGCACCGCGCCGACCAGGCGCTCTACCGCGCCAAGCGCGAAGGCAGAAACCGCGTCGTGGCGGACGCGGCGTAAGACCGCCGAGCGGTCTTGAAATTAAAGCATCGTCATGGCCGGGCTTGACCCGGCCACCCAGCGCGACCGCGTTTGCGGTCGCAAGAGGCGTCTTTCGCGCGCGAACGCGCGTTTGCTGGGTGGCCACCTCAAGCCCGGCCATGACGAAGGGTTTAGCGCAGCGTTCTATTCCGGCGACGAGGGGGCAGTGTCCACCGCTTCCTTCGCCGCCTTGTCGATCACCTGGATCAGCGTCTCGGGATCGTGCGCGCCCGACACCGCGTATTTGTTGGCGAAGATGAAGGTCGGCACGCCGGAGATGCCCATGCGGTGGGCCATTTCGTCCTCGCGTTCGACGATCTCGCGGTCGGCGCCTTGCTCGAGCAGGTCGGCGACGAGGGCGGTGTCCATGCCGGTCTCGTCGGCGATCTCCACCAGCACGTCGATATTGCCGATGTCGCGGCCGTCCTCGAAATAGGCGCGGAACAGCGCCTCGACCACTTCATCCTGCAGCCCGGCGCCGCCCGCCCAGCGGATCAGCCGGTGGGAGTCGATGGTGCTGGGCGTGCGCAGGATCCGGTCGAAGGCAAAGGTGATGTCTTCGCTCTGGCCGGCTGCGACGATCGCCTCGCTCATCGCCTTGGGCCGCTCGCCGTCGCCGAACTTGGCTTTGAGATAAGCCCTTCGCTCCACACCCTCGGGCGGAACACTGGGATCGAGGCGGAAGGCGCGCCAGCGGACGTCGAATTCGATGGCGGGCCGCTCGATCAGCGCGCGCGCCAGCCGCCGCTTGCCGATGAAGCACCAGGGACAAATCGTGTCGGACACTACGTCAATCTGCATGGCGCAAATCTAGCGTGTTTACGCCCCCGGTTTCCACCATTAAGAGTCGCCCCGTCGCTCTCGAAACGAGGTTCCCATGGGTCCGCTTCAAGGCATTCGCATCGTGGAATTCGCCGGCATCGGGCCGGGGCCTTTCGCCGCGATGCTGTTCGCCGACATGGGCGCGGAGGTGATCCGCATCGACCGCAAGGGCGGACGGCTGCCGCACAAGACGGAAATCTATCTGCGCGGGCGCCGCACCTTGGCGCTCGATCTCAAGAAGCCGGAAGCCGTCGAGGCGGCGCTCAAGCTGATCGAGAAAGCCGACGCGCTGATCGAAGGATTCCGTCCCGGCGTGATGGAGCGGCTCGGCATCGGCCCCGATGTCTGCTTGAAGCGCAATCCGCGTCTGGTCTATGGCCGCATGACCGGCTGGGGACAGACCGGCACGCTCGCCAATGCCGCGGGCCACGACATCAATTACATCGCGCTGACGGGCGCGCTGCACGGCATGGGGCATGCGGATCGCAAGCCGATTCCGCCGCTCAATCTGGTCGGCGATTTCGGCGGCGGCGCACTTTATCTGGCGTTCGGCGTCGCCTGCGGAATCATCGAGGCCAAGTAATCGGGCAAAGGGCAGGGGATCGACACGGCGATGACCGACGGCGCCGCCTCGCTGATGACGATGTTCTACGGCATGTCGGCCACCGGCATGTGGCAGGACAGCCGCGGCGCCAATCTGCTCGATGGCGGCGCCCATTTCTACGACACCTATGAGACCAAGGACGGCAAATATGTCGCCATCGGCTCGATCGAGCCGCAATTCTATAAAGAGCTGATGGAAAAGACCGGCATCGCCGATCCGGCTTTCGCGGCGCAAATGGACCGCAACGCCTGGCCCGCGCTGAAGGAAAAGCTCGGCGCCGTCATCAAGAGCAAGACGCGCGACGAATGGGACGCGATCATGCTGGGCAGCGATGTGTGCTACGCGCCGGTGCTGTCGCTGGCCGAGGCGCCCAGGCATCCGCACAATGTCGCGCGCAAGACTTTCGTCGAGATCGACGGCGTGACCCAGCCCGCGCCGGCGCCGCGCTTCTCGCGCACCGCGCCGGACGCGCAAGCCGTGCAGCCGATCGACAACGACGCGGCGCTCGCGGCCTGGGGCTTCTCCGGCGGCGAGATCGAAAAGCTTCACGGCGCGGGCGCGATCTGATGGCGCTGCCCGGCACGCATTCGCGCCGGCGCATCTACCTGATGCGCCACGGCCATGTCGATTATTTCGGCAAGCAGGTGCAGGAAAGCGGGAACATCCACACCGTCGTGCTGACCAAACGCGGCCGCAGCGAAGCCGAAGCGGCGGGGCGCTCGCTCGCCCACATCGCTTTCGATCGCGCGATCTGCTCGGGCCTGCCGCGCACGCGCGAGACCGCCGAGATCGTGTTGTCTTTCGTGTCGAACGCGCCGGCGCTGGAGATCGATCCCGAGCTCGTCGAGCTGCGCGGCGGCAAGCTCGCGCCGGTGAAGAGCCGCGACGAATTGATCGCGCTGATGAACTCCTATTTCGAGCGCGCCCACGAACCGGGTGCCACCAACCACGAGGACGGTGAGGTCTTCGAAGCGGCGCAGGCGCGCGCCGTCGCGGCGGTCGAGCGACTATTGGAAAAGGACGACTGGCATACGGCGCTCGTCGTCGCCCATGAAGGCATCAACCGGCTGCTGCTGAGCTGGGCATGCGGCGCGGGCTTGCGCGCGATGAGTGCCTTCGAGCAGGACACCGGCTGCATCAACATCGTCGATTTCGATCTCGGCGCCAGCGGTGGGGCGAGGCGCCGGCTGATCAAGGCGGTGAACCTCACACCCTACAATTTCCTCAAACACGGCATGAACCTGACCAGCCTGGAAGCGATCATGCAGCGCGATGTGAAAGACGTGGTGGT
>Ga0302314_10023553_pt1 | contig 10045 bp, 6 predicted proteins | sample III_Palsa_N2_3_FD_200533 | JGI IMG/M metagenome (GOLD analysis project Ga0302314, IMG submission 200533) | Peat permafrost microbial communities from Stordalen Mire near Abisko, Sweden - III_Palsa_N2_3 | ecosystem: Environmental > Terrestrial > Soil > Palsa > Peat permafrost | place: Sweden...
TTGCCCAGCGTGCCACGTCGGCCGAGAGCGTGCGGCGCGGCGCGGTCAACTTCTTGCTCGGGTCGCTCGCCGCCGCATTCACCTGGGTCTGCAACGGCGCGCTGATGGTTTATTACGCGCCGTTTGCGGCGCTGGCCGCCTGCGGCTGCTTCCTGCTGCTGCTTGCCATCGCCTGCATCTGCGCTCACCGGCAGTACGATGCGATCCGGCGCGGCGAAGAATTGCATGCCAACGTCAACACCATCGTGTTCCATCTGGTCAACGGCATCGGCGTGTTGCGGACCACGGGCTCGGAGGATCGCGCGTTCGCGCGTTGGGGGCACGACTTCGCGGAGATGCGTGCGCGCAGCTTCCGCGCGCAGGCCATTGGGCGGGTATTCGAGGTGTGTCTTGCCGGGTTCGACACGTTGACGCTGGCCGGCGTCTTTCTGGTGTTGTCCTTTGTGCCGAGCAAGGACCTGTCGACCGGCGCTTTCGTCTCGTTCATCTCCGCATATGCCGCGTTCATGGCCGCGTCTGGCCAGCTGGCGCGCGGCCTGAACGGGGTGATGAACCTGCGGCCGAGCTGGGAACGCGCCGCGCCTCTGTTCAAGGCGGTGCCCGAGGGTGGCGAAGCCAAGCGCGATCCCGGCGTGCTGACCGGCGCCGTCGAACTGACCAACATCACCTTCCGCTATACGCCCAATACGCCTTATGTGCTTTCCGGCCTGAGCATGAAGGCCGCGCCGGGCGAGTTCATCGCCATTGTCGGTGCTTCCGGCTCAGGCAAATCGACCGCCATGCGCATGCTGCTCGGCTTCGACCTGCCGCATGCCGGCGCCGTGCAATTCGACGGTGTCGACCTTCGTCATCTCGATATCGATCTGGTTCGCCGCCAGATCGGCGTGGTGCTGCAGAACGGCAAGTTGGTGCCAGGGTCGATCTACGAAAACATCGTGGGACCGCATCGCGGCACGCTCGAGGATGCCTGGGTGGCGGCACGCCAGGCAGGGCTCGAGGCTGACATAAAGGCGCTGCCGATGGGCATGCACACCGTGCTCACGGAAGCCACCGCGGCGTTTTCCGGCGGCCAGGTGCAGCGGATGATGATCGCCCGCGCGCTACTCGGCAAGCCGCGCATCCTTGTGCTGGATGAGGCGACCAGCGCGCTCGACAATGTCACCCAGTCGGTCGTGACCGAGAGTCTCGCGCGCCTCGCCATCACCCGCATCATCATCGCTCACCGCTTTACGACCGTGCAGCGGGCCGACCGGATCTACGTGATCGATGGCGGACGCGTCGTGCAATCCGGAAAGTTCGACGAACTGATGGCCGCCAACGGTCCGTTCGCAGAACTCGCCAAACGCCAACTGATGTGATGCAAGGAGCAGGACGATGCGCAAGGTCTTCTATATCCTGACCCGCCTCAATGACGAGGACGTCGACTGGCTGGCGGCGGTCGGCCAGCGCCAAAGGCTCGATGTCGGCAGCGTGCTGATCCGGCAGGGCCGGGCGATCGAGGCGCTGATCTTCGTGCTCGACGGGCAGGTGTCCGTCACGGTCGATGGGGTCGGCGAGGTCGCGCGGCTCGGCAGCGGTGAAATTCTCGGCGAGATGTCGCTGGTCGACGAGAGCCCGCCCTCGGCGACGGTAACGGTGGTGCAGCCGACGCAAATTCTAGCCATCGACAAGCAGCGTCTCGTTGCGCGGCTCGACGGCGATGCCGCTTTCGCCGCGCGGTTCTATCGCGCCATCGCGACGTTCTTGTCGATCCGGATGCGGAACACCGTGCAGCGCTTCGGTTACGGCAACGCGCCGGTTACGACGGAAGAAGAGCTCGATATTGCGCTGCTCGATACCGTTCACATCGCCGGCGCCAGGTTCGACCGGATGATCAAGGAGCTGCTGGGCGCTTAAGTCGCGCGCATTGCGATCGAAACCATTCGCCGACGAAGCGTGCACACGAAAGGTCCTAGGACTGGTCTGAGAGACTTCATGAGACGAATAGCTGCTTTGAAGCTTCGCTGTGTGGCGATATTTACGCAGCGTTCCACGCGACCAGGCACGGTTTTTAAACGATCTGGATTTTTTGAATTTCGGGAGCGCGGCGCGCATCCGCAGCTCACATTGCGAGGAGTGAAATCAATGACGAAAAAGAAAAGCCAAAGTCCATCAGAGGGACGTCCACTGGAGATCGCGGATCTCGAGCAGATCGTCGGTGGCGCTACGGCGACCCATCAGCAATACGACACCGCCAAGCAGGGCATCCTCAATACGATCAACAACACTGACATCAGCAACGCGATCGCTGCGGACGCCGCGAGCATCGCGAGTGCACCAAATAGTGCAAACGCTATTACCGCCGCCATGACTGACATCGAAAGCCACGCCACGGCCGATCACGTCTCGCAGATCGCCGTGCTCGCCGCGCTCGATGCTGCGACCTACGGCAATGCCAGGATCAACGGTACCGACGCGATCGCCGCCGCGTTAACTCAGTCGCTCACGGGCGGTAGCGGCGAGGCTGATATGGCGCATGTCGCTGCGCTCGGGGCAAAGCCCTCCACGCTCATCACTGAACTCGATCAGGCGGTGAACGTGCTTGCGCTCGGATCATCCAATGGCAACACCGCGCTTGGGTTGCAGACAAACGTCGCGATCGACCTGGTCGAGGCAAAGCTGGCGACTGCAGCTGCTTCCGAGCAAAGTAATGATTTGGTCGCTTCGGTCAAAGCCACGCTGGCGTCTGTCGCAGACGCGCTGGATCTCCGTTCCAACGCGGCCGACAACGCCGCGGCCACGGCCGACCAGGTCATGGCGACCGCGGCTTCCGCGCTGGAAACCCAGCTTAACACCGTGCACCAAGGTGAGGTCGCAGAAGGCCAGGCGGTTGAGGATGTGTTCAACGAACTCGGAAGCCAGTTCGGAACGATCCAGGCCGATGCGCTGGCGTTACAGGGATTAACCGGCGCGGCGGCGCAAGAGGAAATTGCCGCCGCTGAGCACGCGGCTGGTGTCCCGAACGAGGTCACGCTGGTCGCGCTGGATCTGCTCTCTGAAGGCAACGCGACCGTGCAGCAGACGCTTTCAAGCGAGTACACCAGCGGCACGCTTGAAACCAATCTTGCTCAGGAAGTTGCAACCGGCGCCATCAGCGGCGGGTTGGCAGTAGAAACGCTCAATCTCATTATTGCCGATCTCGCCCAGAATTCACTTAGTCCCAGCACGATTCCTGCGCTCGAGCAGGGCTTCGCCGAAGCCACCGCGGACGTGGCGCTAGCCAACGCCGCGGGCACGCTCGCTATGCAGGACACCACAGCGGCTTCCCTCGCCGCCTCCAGCTATAGCGCCGCCGATGACAACCAGGCACAGCTGGCCGCGAGCCTGAAAACCTTGATCGACACCAATTACGCGAGCGAGGTCTCGCTTGCCAGCGAACTCACCAGCGTTGAGGCGGTGCTTGGCACTCACGCGGCGACCCTTGAGCAGTTTGGCGCGAACCTGATCACGAATCAGGGATTGGCTGAAAGCTATATCCAGGAAATCGAATCCGGCTCCATTGCTGGCGTCACTTCGGTCGACGCTGCTTTGACGCTATTGGCCGTATATTCGGATGGCAACGCGCAGGTACTGGGCGAGATCGAGAGTCGTCTGTCTAACGGCGACACCGTAACCGATCTGACCAATCTCATCGGGTCGGGCGCGCTGACGCCGGCTCAGGCGCTGACCTGCCTGAGCGGCATGGTCGACGCGCTCGCGGCGAACTCACCGGCCAACTCAGTCACCCTGACGGCGAGCGATCAGCAGGTCATGACGCTCGATCGCAATTCGGCGCTGGACTGGACCGAGGGGCAGCTTCTCAAGAGCGTATTGGCCGCCGACGGTAACGGCGTAGCACCGCCTATCTATGATCCGCAGTGGATGAGGCTCGATCAGCTTGCCGGCCTGTTGGAAAACACGCAGGGCGAGCAGATCATAACGGGGCTCGGGATTGACGCCGCATGGACGTCGAGCCAGGCCAGCATCAATGCCGCCGCCGCAATCGCAGCCGGTTCTGTCGAGACGTCCTACGGACCCGAACCCAGCGCTGCCGCGACCGCACAGGCGAACTCCATCATGCAGACCGGGGACGAGGGGGAACTGACCGACGCGACCGTTGCCGCCACAGTGATGCAAGATAACCTGCAAGCGCTCTGGAATACCAATGTTTCCGCCGGGCAGAGCGTTGCCGTGGACGGTGTCGAAGTGAGCGGGCAGAACTTGGCTAATCTGTTTGCGCAAGGCGGCAGCTTCGTCGAGAACAATTTCTTTCCCAACGAGGTCGCGGCGGCCACAGCATTTCAGGATCCAACCCTCGCCAACTTTGTGGCGCTGGGCGAGGTTATTGGAGAAGGGCAGGTCCCGGGATGGGTTGGTGATTTATCCTGGGGGACCACTGGCCTGGCTTCACTGGTCGAATCAAGTGCTGTGTCCGGTGTGATTGGAACGTCGGCGTCGGGAGACCTTGGGCGGGCGTTTGACGCGTTGCACGACGCGGCGCAGGGGCAGATCAACCTGGTAGCCTTGGTCGCACAAATGGACGGGCAGGCGGCTATCGCGCTCGGAAATCAGTTGGGGACCGTCGGCGAGAACACCTATTCGCTAAGCTACGATCTGATCCACGGCAATAACAGCAAACTCGGCTCGGACGCCACGGCCTTGTTCGGCAGCCTTGGTAGCGCAACCGAGATGATCGGCGAGGACCTTTCGATTGCCGCAATCGGCATGCCGTTGACTGGCGTCCAAGCATATGCCGAGCAAGCGATCGGCGTTCTCGGCCAGCTCGCCAGCGATATCGGCGCTTCGGGCCTCATGTCCAGCGCGGAAAACTACATGCAGACCGAAGGCATTGCGGTCCTGCAGGCGGTGTCGGCAGCGTATGGATCAGCCGGGTCGGAGTTCGCATCCATCGCGGATGACGCGAAGGAGGTAACCAACCAAGCCGTGAGTGCTATCGACAACGGCTGGAACAGCTTTACGAGCTGGGTTGATAGCTTGTGAACTGGTTTGAATCGTTAAAAATCATCGAAACAACTGGAGAATGAGCAGATGAGCGAGACCAATGCGATCAACGAACGACTGGCAATTGAAACGCTGGCGGGAACTCTCACCAGTTCGATGCGGGCCATGTCGACGACGGCGGAGGCGCAGCAGATTGCCATCCTGAGCCTCGGCGCCGTTATCGCCTGCCTGCCCGGCACGGCTGAAATCCCGAAGGAGCGGCTCGGCGCCGCGCTTGCCCTGCTCACCAAGGGGCGCAGCAAGGAATTCACCGATAAGCTGGCCAATTTCATGGGCGCTGCGATTACGGCTTCGCAAATGATCCCGCCACTCGCCGACAAGATCGCCGCCGCAAGGGCGACCAAGAACTGAGCCGATCGAGCATGGGAAATATAACGTGAACGAAACACGCAAAGCCGTCAGCGTCGAACTGCTTGCAATCAAGTCGCTCGCCGAAAGGACGAGCCAGTCCTTGCAAGTGTCCTCCATGGTGGCGGGCGCGCAGGAGATTGGCGTCTTTGGCCTCCGCGCGTTGCTGGCTTCGCTGCCTGAAACCGCGTCAATCCCGCCGGCACGCCTGCAGGCCGCGCTGGGACTGCTGGGGCAGGGGCGCAGCGGCGATTTCAACCTGAAGCTCGTAAAGGCTACAACGGCGATCGCGGCGGCGGCCAGATCGCTTCAAGCGGCTCCTTCGGCCGCCGGTGTGAGCTGATCGCACGCGCCGGATGGTGGCACGCCCGTGCAGCGAGGCTGAACAGGAGGAGCCATGGCGAAGCAGCGGGCGCGACACCGCGTCGAGCCGATCATCACGGCGTCACTGGCTCCCCAGATGGCGGAGCTTATTCCGCATCTTCCTGCCGCGATCATTTCTTCAGCGGCCGTGGTGCGGTTGCAGCGTGCCGCGGCGGAGCTTTTTCCAGCTTCCGGGGTCGGCTTCGAGGCGCGCCTTGGGGCCGACACGTCCGACGTCGATTTGTGCGTCCGGGTGATCCCCGAAGACGGCTCGGCCGCCATTCTCGGTGGTTGGCACGATCGTCACACGGTGTCCGCGTCGCTTCAGGCTAATCCTTATTGGCAGCGTCTGGCCCGGTTCAGCCGTCTATTGTGGACGGCGGATGATGCGCTGCTACGCCCCTTCGTTCAGCGCTTTGGTGTTGAGCTCGACCATCGCGATCTTGAGACGGCGCACCCGAGTATCGTCTTCCTGGATCTGCCGGATCGAGGCGGATCGGGTCTGGTCAAGGTCGTGACCGATATCGTGCTGCCGCTGGCGCTGGAGCGGGGGCTGGACAAGGATCAGCGTCTACGTATAGCCGCCGTCGCTGCCGCAGCTTCGCCCTTCGCCCGGTTGCGGCATGTCGGGGCGGCGCTGAGGCGGCCGGATCCTGCGGTCCGCCTCGTTTTGTGGCTTCCCGTCGCCCGTGTCAGGGCCTGCTTGGCGGCGATCGGCTTGGCCGATCGTGCCGCGGCCATCGGCGCCGACATCGCCGCCGTCGCAAGCGGTCTCACCGAGGTTGCGCTGCAAGTTGATGTCAGCGGGGCACTGGGCCCGCAGATTGGCGTCGAATTTCACCCCAGCAAAAGTGAGATCTGGGCAGGCTTGCTCAAGCAGTTGGTGATGCGTAATCTTTGCAGCGCCGAGAAGGCTGTTGCGCTGGCTTCGTGGCAGCGGGCGCCCGCCGAGCTGGAGCAGCCCGGCAGTGCAGCCGACTATTGCGGTGTTGTCCCGGATGACCCGGCAAGGTTGGGAGAGGGGCTGCCGGTCCGTCTGCTCAGCCACGTCAAGCTTTCCTACCAGCCGGACGGCAGTCAAGACGCCAAGATCTATCTCTATGCCGGGTTTCTATGGCGCCGCCCAGGCGCCCCCTGACGAGACGGCTTGATGCCGCTATAACCCCAACCTGTGGTTCAGGCATGGCCGTTCACGGCCGCGACAGGCGGGGCATTCAGGTGGCCGATACGGAAGTGCCGCGGCAGCGTTTCGACGAAATGCGCGCGGAGCAGGTGGCTGGTTTCTATCACAATGCCACACCCGGAACGATCGGCGGGATGGTCGCCGCAGTAATCCTCGCCAGCATGCTGGTCTACACCAAGGCGACTGCACCGCGCACGGCAGTGATTTTCCTGTCGCTTCTCGGCTTGAGCACCGTCGCCCGCATGGTCCTGATCCATGCATACAGAAAAGCCAAGCCGCCGGCGTGGGATTGGCGCCGCTGGTCGTTCGGGGCGATCGCGAGCTCGCTCACTGGCGGCCTTTGCTGGGGGGTCGGTGCGTTGTTCTTGCTTGATCCAAATCGGGCAGAGTTTCAGTTCATCGTTTTCCTGACCTGCGCCGCCATGGCCGCGGGAGCCATTACGGCTTTAGGTACGCTTCTACCTGCTTATTATTGCAACCTGTTTGCCATCATGGTCCCGACCTGCGTCTGGTCCGTGCTGCAGGGCGACGTCTTGCACCTGACTTACAGCGTGCTTGCGGTGCTCTGGGTCGCTGTCATCGCGATCCTTGCGAATTCGTTCAGCGAATTATTGATGAAGGCGCTGCGATTGCAGTTCGCCAATCTCGACCTTGCCAACGATTTGTTGAGCCAGAAGGAACTGGCGGAGTCCGCCAACATCGCCAAGTCGCGATTTTTGGCCTCCGCCAGCCACGATCTGCGTCAGCCGGTGCACGCGCTCGGCATGTTCGTCGGCGCGCTGGGCGATCGTGCGCTCGACGACGACAGCCGCCGGCTCGTGAGCCAGATCCAGAATTCGGTCGGCGCACTCGACAGCCTGTTCGGCGCGATCCTCGATATCTCCCGTCTCGATGCTGGAGTCATTGAGAGCCGGCCGCGGACTTTTGCGATCCAGCCGCTGCTCGAACGGATCTGCCGCGAAGAGGCGCCCGAGGTGAAGCGCAAAGGCATTGCGTTGCATCTGCTTCCATGCTGCCTCTCTGTGCAGACCGACCCGATCCTGTTCGAGCGTGTGCTGCGTAATCTTCTCTCCAATGCCGTTCGCTATACCGAGAGGGGGCGCGTGGTAATCGGTTGTCGACGCGGCGATCGGCTCAGCGTCGAGATCTGGGACACCGGCTGCGGCATTCCGGCCGATCAGCAGGGCCTGATCTTCCAGGAATTCTATCAGATCGGAAATCCTGAACGCGATCGCGCGCGCGGGCTTGGGCTGGGGCTCGCCATCGTGGAGCGCCTGACGCGGATCCTGAATATTCCGATGCACATGGGGTCACGCGTCGACAAGGGCTCCGTGTTCAAGCTGTCCGTCGCTCTGGCCGCAACGGGGCAGGCGGTCACGGAGCCGGCGCAGGACAGCTCCGTGGTCGCGCACAGGCCGCTGTCCATCCTGGTTATCGACGACGAGGTCGCCATCCAGGAGGCGATGTCTTCATTACTGGTTGGTTGGGGGCATTCGGTGGTCGCGGCCGGCTCCTGCACCGAGATGCTGGACCGGGCGGCTGGCTTCACCATCACTCCCGATCTGATCATTTCAGACTACCGGTTGCGAGATGCTGAAAACGGCATCGCCACCATCGAGCGCCTGCGGAACGAGTTCAACAACGATATCCCGGCGATCCTGATTACCGGCGACACCGCGCCGGACCGCATCCGCGAGGCAACGGCGAGCGACTGCTTCCTGATGCACAAACCGGTTTCGAACAGCCGCCTGCGTGCGGCCATTATCAACCTGGCCGATTAGCGGAGTTGCGGCGCGTTTCCATAATGGCTCAACCGTTGTATCGGGTCGCGAGTTCGGATCGTCTACTTGGCCGGCGCGGCCACGAGGATGGCTGAACACGGCGGAACGACGCACCAACTGATGTCGTGGTTGGGATGGTCGTCAGTCAGTGAGGCCGAGCGCTACACCAAGAGGGCGGACCGGGCGCGCATCAATCTCAGCTCGGCCGACAAGCTCATTTCGAGAACAAAAATTTTCAAACCGGAAACCCAGTTTGACAAAATGGCCTCTAAGTCATTGAAATCATATGAGGTGAAAAGGTAGCTGGCGATCCCAGCAGGATTCGAACCTGCAACCCACGGAGTAGAAATCCGTTCTTATGTGAGCGAAATCAACGAGGTTTTTGCAAACTGGGCCGCTTTGGGCGTCTTGCAAAGACTAAGGGATTTCGTTCGTTGCAAACCGCCCGGCGCTTGCCAACTGGACGCGGACGCATCAAACCCCGTTGCGCCGAATCCATTCCCTCAGTAATATTCACGCTCCTGTGTCCGTATTTTCAACGTGACTTAATAGACACAAGCGCCGCAATAGTGAGCAAAATTGATCACGTCGCGGAAAATTTAATGGCGTTTTCGCGGCGAAGCGCCGCATATGTGGCACGGGCAACGGGGAAATATGAAACGAGCATCACTTATGGTCGATAAAAAAGGCACTACAAGAAAAAGTCCAATACTAACTGTAGGTTCTGAAGCTGATTCGGTGGAGGGATTTACCAAGCGTGTTTTAATGTCATTGGTTGTCGACGTGACGGAGCTACGCCGAACCACCGAACGATTGCATATTCAAGTTTCGACACTGGCCAGGGAACATGGAATTGTTCCGCCGGACATGAACGAGTAAGAAACTAGAGGTTACAAACTTTGCAGCGCAAATGCTGCTTTTGGAAATTTAGACTACGGGGCGCGAGCTCCGCGCGGTAACGGAAGACCCATTTCAAGTTCCAACTCTTCCTGCAACAGTGCGAGCGCTCGCCACGCCAAGGCGGCGCTTTCCCGCATATCCCCATCAAAGCCGCCACGGCCGACAAGGTGGCGCAGAATGCAATCGGCGTGATCCATCGACTTGCCGCGGGCATGGTGCATTTCCTCGCCGGGATTGTGCTTCTGATTGCCGGCGTATGAGATTTGGGCAACGGCTGCCAAAGCGTCGGGGAAATAGTCGAGCAAGCCGCGGGCCATTGGATAGGTCTTGCGGGTGGCGCTATCAGTGTCGATCAGGCGTCGGCGGGGCGCGTCAGGCACCACGTCGTCGTGCGGATATTGATACGCCAACGGCGGCGACGCTACGACGG
>Ga0302314_10023556_pt1 | contig 10044 bp, 2 predicted proteins | sample III_Palsa_N2_3_FD_200533 | JGI IMG/M metagenome (GOLD analysis project Ga0302314, IMG submission 200533) | Peat permafrost microbial communities from Stordalen Mire near Abisko, Sweden - III_Palsa_N2_3 | ecosystem: Environmental > Terrestrial > Soil > Palsa > Peat permafrost | place: Sweden...
GCGCGCGGTGGTCCTCTCCGGCGGCCAGGGCGCGCAGGGCGGCGGCGGCCCGGGGGGCGTCCGGGGCGGTGACGTAGGCGCGGGTCTGGTGCCGGGTGCGGCCGTGGGAGGCGGTGTAGGCGAAGGCGGGGTAGTGGTGGGCGGGCAGGTCGGCGAGCCGGTCGGCGTAGCGGGCGGCCAGTTCGCGCAGGGCCCGGTCGGTTGTGGCGGACAGTTCGAACCCGTCGACCGGGTCGGTGGCGGGGTCGGGGTCGGTGGGGGGTTCGGGGTCGGCGGCGCCGAGGATCACGTGGGCGTTGGTGCCGCTCATCCCGAAGGAGCTGACGCCGGCGTAGCGGCCGGCGGCGGGGGTCCAGTCGGCCAGTTCGGTGGGGACGGTGATGCCGGTCCCGGACAGGTCGATGCGGGGGTTGAGGGTGCGGAAGTGGACCTGGGGCGGGATCTGGCGGTGGCGCAGGCACAGGACGGCTTTGATGAGTCCGGCCAGTCCGGCGGTGGCCTCCAGGTGGCCCAGGTTGGTCTTGACCGAGCCGACGGGCAGCGGGGCGGTGTTGTTGCGTCGGCCCAGGGCGCCGGCCAGGGCCTCCATTTCGATGGGGTCGCCCAGGGCGGTGCCGGTGCCGTGGGCCTCGATGTAGCCGATGTCGGCGGGTTCCAGGCGGGCCTGGTCCAGGGCCTGTTCGATGACGGCTCTCTGGGAGCCGACGTTGGGGGCGGTGAAGCCGCCGGAGCGGCCGTCCTGGTTGACGGCCGAGCCGTGGATGACGGCGTGGATCCGGTCGCCGTCGCGGCGGGCGTGGTCGAGGCGTTTGAGGACCACGACCGCGCAGCCCTCGCCGCGGGTGAAGCCGTTGGCGCGGGCGTCGAAGGTCTTGCACAGGCCGTCGGGGGCCAGTGAGCGGGTCTCCTTGACCAGGCGGGTCGAGCGCGGCGACAGGATCAGGTTGGTGCCGGCGGCGAACGCGGTGTGGCATTCGCCGCGGCGCAGGGCCTGGGCGGCGAGGTGGACCGCGACCAGGGAGGAGGAGCAGGCGGTGTCCAGGGAGACCGCCGGGCCGGTCAGGCCCAGGGCGTAGGCCAGGCGTCCGGCGGCGAAGTTGTGGCCGTTGCCGGTGGTGGCGTAGGTGTCGGGGCTCTCGGCGAGCCAGTCGCGGTAGTCCTGCCACATGATGCCCAGGTACAGGCCGGTGCGGGTGCCGGCGAGCTGGTCGGCGGGCAGGCCGGCGTTTTCCATGGCTTCCCAGGCGACTTCCAGCAGGAGGCGTTGCTGGGGGTCGAGTTGGCGTGCTTCGCGGGGGCTGATGCCGAAGAACGCGGCGTCGAAGTCCAGGACCTCGTCGAGGAATCCGCCGCGTCGCGGCAGGGTGTCCCACTGGTCGGCGAAGGGGCCCTTGCGGTTGGCGGGCATGGGGCGGACCAGGTCGCGGCCGGCCGCCAGGGCGTCCCAGTAGGGGTCCAGGGCGTCGATGCCGCCGGGCAGGCGCAGGCCGATGCCGATGACGGCGATGGGTTGGCACTCGCGTTGTTCGTCGAGTTGTTCGCGCAGGGTGCGGATGGTGGCCAGGGCGCGGGTCAGCGCGGTGGTCCGGGGGCCGTCGGGGCTGGTCGCTTCCATGGGCTCGGGGTCCTTGTGGGGTGTCGGGCCGGGGGGCCGGGCGGGTGGAGGGGCGGTCAGCCTTCGGGGGCGGGTTCGGGCAGGTCCTCGCACAGGGCCTGGGCCAGGGCGCGCGGGTTGCCGTGGGCCCACAGCAGGGTCGGGGAGAGTTTGCGGCCGAACGCGGCCTCCAGCCGGTTGCGCAGTTCCAGGCCCATCAGTGAGTCCAGGCCCAGGGCCTTGAACGGGGTCTGGCGTTCGATGCGGCTGGTTTCCAGGCGCAGGACCGCGGCGGCCAGTTCGCGGATCTTGGTCTCGGCCAGGGTGGCGCGTTCCTCGGGTGGGGCGGCGAGCAGGCCGGTCAGGAACGCGCCGGTGGTGGTGGGGCTGTCGGCGTCGGCGGCGGCGCGCAGCGGCTGCCAGCTGCCCAGGGCGGCGGTGTCGGGGTAGGCGTCGAACCATTGGCGGGCGTTGATGGGTACGTAGCCGACGACCGGCAGGTCGCGGGCGAGCATGCGGGTCAGGGCGGGCCAGGCCTGTTCGGCGGGGAAGCTGCCCATGCCGCGTTCGGCCAGGCGGGCGCCGCGGGTGTGGTCGGCGGCGGCCAGGCCGATGTCGGCGAAGGGTCCCCACTGGACGCTGAGGGCGGGCAGGCCGCGGTGGCGGCGGGCGTGGGCGAAGGCGTCGAGGTAGGCGTTGGCGGCGGCGTAGGCGGCTTGTCCGGCGTTGCCGACCAGGGCGGCGGCGGAGGAGAACAGGACGAACAGGTCCAGTGGGTCGCCGGCGGTGGCCTGGTCGAGGTTGCGGGCGCCGTCGGCCTTGGGGGCCAGGACGTCCGTGATCTGCTCGGCGGTCAGGTTCCGGATGGTGGCGTCGGCCAGGATCCCGGCGGCGTGGACGACTCCGCGCAGTGGCGGGACCTGGGCGCGGACCTGGTCCAGGGCCTGGTTCAGGGCGGGGCCGTCGGCAACGTCGCAGGTCAGGATGTGGACGGTGGTGCCGGTGGCGCGCAGGGCGGTGATCTGGGCTTGGGCGTGGGGGGTGGGGGCGCGGCGGGCGAGCAGGAGCAGCGCGCCGGCGCCGGCCTCGGCCAGGTGGCGGGCCAGGGACAGGCCCAGGGCGCCGGTGCCGCCGGTGATCAGGTAGCTGCCGTCGGCGCGCGGGCGGCCGCCGGGCAGCGGGACGGCGGTGCGGGCGCGGACGCTGTGGGCGCCGACCAGGACCACGGTGGCGTGCTGGTCGTGGTCGGCGGCCTGGGCCAGGGCGTCGGCGGTGTCGGTGAAGCCGCGTTGGCGGACCGGGGGCGCGGTCACGGTGCCGTCGGCGACCTGGGGCCAGACCTGGGCCAGGGCGCGGGCGAGGTGGTCGGGGTGGCGGGTGGGCAGGGTGTCGGCGCGCAGGGTGCTGACGGCGGCGCCCTCGGGCAGTTCGGCCAAGGTCAGCGAGCCGCTGTCGTCGGTCCAGTGGACCAGGTGGCCGTCGTCGGCCAGGGCGCGCAGGCAGCGGGTGACCGCGATGCCGGGCAGGGTGTTGAGGGCCAGGTCGGCGCCGGTGCCGCCGGTGGCGGCGCGGACGTGGTCGGGCCAGGCGGGGTCCTGGCCGTCGATGACGGTCTCGATGCCCAGGTCGTACAGGCGGGCGCGGTCGGTGTCGGTGTCGGCGACCGCGATGGTGGCCGCGCCCAGGGCGCGGGCGATCTGCAGGGCGGCCCAGGTCTGGGGGGCGGCGCTGATCCGGATCAGGGCGGTCTGTCCCGCGCGCAGGCGGGCGAGGTGGGTCAGGGCGTGGTGGGCGGTGGCGGCGGCGTGGGGCAGGGCGGCGGCCGAGGTGTGGTCCAGGTGGGCGGGCAGGGGTGCGGCGTGGTCGGCGCGGACGGTGACGTGGCTGGCCGGTGCGCCGTTGGCGCAGGCGGCGACCTGGTCGCCGGTGGTGAAGGGGTTGGGTCCGGGGCCGGTGCGCACGACGGTGCCGGCGCAGCCGGTGGCGCCGGGGGCGCGGCCCTCCAGCAGGGCGCGGGCGCAGGTGCGGTCCACGGCGGCGGCGGTGACCTGGATCTCGATCTCGCCGGGGCCCGGGGCGCGGCGGGTCAGTGGCAGGCAGGCGGCGGTGCCGGTGGTGGGGGCCAGGCCGATCTCGAAGGGTCCGGCGGTGGTGGTGGCGGGTGGCAGCGCGGGGCCGGTGCCGGTGGGGGCGCCGGGGTGCAGGCGGGCGGCCAGGCGGGTGCCGGCGCGCAGCGCGACCTGGTCCTGGGTGTCGTCGTCGGAAAGGATCTCGGCGGCGCACAGGGCCGGGTCGCAGTCCGGGTCCTGGTCGATCAGGCGGGCGGCCAGTTCGGGGTGTTCGCGGCGCAGGACCCGGGTGAAGCCCCAGTACTGGGCGGCGTGCGGGTCGCTGTCGTCGCCGGTGGCGGCGGCTTGGGCGGCGGTGGTGACCACGGCCAGGCGCGGGGGGACGGGCTGGTCGGCGCAGGCGGTGGCCAGGGCGGCGAGGTGGGCCAGGGCGCGGCGTTGGGCGGTGGGGCCCTGGTCGGCGGTGGGCGCGCAGAACACCACCCCGTCGGCGCCGGCGGCCGCGGTGGTGTCGGTGGTGGTGGCGCGGGTGGTGGTGGCTCCGGCGGCGCCAAGGGCCAGGGTCAGGGCGGTGGCGGGTTCGCCGTGGCCGTGGACGCTCCAGCGGCCGGGGGCGGGGGTGGGCCGGGCGGGGCCGGTCAGGGGGTGCCAGCGCAGGGTGTGCAGGCGGGCGGTGTCACCGGGGGGCTGGTCGTCGGCGCCGGTCAGCGGTTCCAGGCGCAGGCCGCGCATGGTCAGCAGCGGGCGCCGGTCGGTGTCGAAGACCTCGACGTCGAACAGCGCGGGGCCGCGGCGGGTGGCGTGGGACCACACGGCGCCGACGGTGCCTTGGGTGGTGTCGGGGTCGGTGTGCAGGGTGAGGCGGTCCAGCGAGGTGGGGATCAGGGCGGGTTGGGGGCCGTCGTGGGGCGGGTGGTTCTCCAGGGCGAGGCAGACCTGCAGGGCGCCGTCCCACAGGGCGGGGTGCAGGGGGGGCCGGGCGGTGGGGCGCAGCTGGTCGGGCAGGACGGCGCGGCCAAGGGCCCGGTCGCCGTCGGGGTGGTGGTGGAGCTGGTCGAGGCTTTGGAAGGCGGGGCCGTAGCGCAGTCCGCGCCGGTGCCAGTCGCGGTAGAAGTCGTCGGCGGGGGCGGGTTGCCGGCCGGTGGCCCAGTGGGGGTAGTGCGGGGGCGGGTCGCCGGGGCGGTGGTGGGCGCGGGCGGTGGCGTTGACGTCCCAGGTGGTGGCGCCGTCGGGCAGGGACAGCAGGCGGAAGCCGCCGCGGTGGCCGCCTTGGGCGGGGTCGTCGTCGCGCCATTCGCAGGTGAGGCGGACCGGGTCGGTGCCCAGGGCGACGGCGCGGTGGAAGACGACCTGTTCCACGGTGGTGGGCCAGGTGCCGGTGCGGGCGCGGGCGGCGCCCAGGGCCATGGTGAGCATCGCGGTGCCGGGCAGGACCGGGGTGTCGTGGACCTGGTGGTCGCCGAGCCAGGGCAGGTCGGGCAGGGCGATCTCGACGGCGCTGTGCCAGGTGCCGGGGGTGCCGGGGGCGGGGCTCTGCGGGGCGTCCAGGCCGCGGGTGGCGCCGGTGCCGCGTGGGCGCGGTTCGCTCCAGTGGCGGTCGCGGCGCAGCGGGTAGCCGGGCAGGGGCAGCCGGGCGCGGGGCAGGCCGGCCAGGGGGCGCAGGCCGCTGGTGTAGGCGCGGGCCAGGGCGGCGGTGAGGTGTTCGGTGGTGCCCTGGCCGCGGCGCAGGGTGGTCAGGACCGCGACTGGGTGTTCGCGTCCGGCGGCCAGGCGTTCGACGGCGGGGGCCAGGACCGGGTGGGGGCTGATCTCGACGACGTGGGTGACCGAGGCGTCCAGGCAGTGGGTCATGGAGTCGGCGAACTGGACGGGGTGGCGCAGGTTCTCGACCCAGTAGTGGGCGTCCATCTCGGTGCCGGGCAGGAGTTGGGCGCGCACGGTGGAGAACAGGTCGATGTCGCCGGGGCGGGGGCGGGCCGGGGCCAGGGCGCGCAGCAGGTCCGGGCGCAGGGGTTCCATCTGCGGGCTGTGCGAGGCGTAGTCGACGTTGACCAGGCGGCAGTAGGTGCCTTCGGCTTCCAGGAGTTCCTTGAGTATCAGTACCGGCTCGGTTTCCCCGGACAGGACGCAGGTGCTGGGGCCGTTGTGGACGGCCAGGGAGACGCTGTCCTGGAAGCCTTCGAGGGCGGCCAGGGCCGAGGGGCGGTCCAGGTCGACCGAGAGCATCCGTCCGTGGCCGGAGGTGCGGCGGGCGATGGCGCTGCGGCGGGCGACGATCAGGGCGGCGTCCTGGTAGGACAGGATGCCGGCGAAGGTGGCGGCGGTGATCTCGCCCTGGCTGTGGCCCAGGACGACGTCGGGTTCGATGCCGTGGGCGCGCCACAGTTCGGCCAGGCCCAGCGACATCGCCCACAGGGTGGGTTGCAGCATGTCGATGCGGGTGGTCCACAGGTCCTCGGCGGCCCCGGTGAACACGTCGAGGAGTTTCCAGTCGATGTGCGGGCGCAGGGCTTCGGCGCAGCGGGTGATGACGGCGGCGAACAGGGGGCTGTCGCGGTAGAGGTCCTGGCCCATGCCGGTCCATTGGGAGCCTTGGCCGGGGAAGACGAACGCGGTGCGGTGGTGGGGCACGGCGCGGCCGGTGACGGTGGCCGGGGCGGTGTCGGTCTCGGGTGCGGGGGTGGTGCCGGCGGCCAGGTCGGCCAGGGCGGTGCGCAGCCGGTCGGGGGTGGTGGCGATGACGGCGGCGCGCTGGGGGAAGTGGTCGCGGCGGGCCAAGGTGGCGGCGAAGGCGCGCACGGTGTCGTGGTCGTGGGGCAGGTGGTCGGTCAGGGCGGCGGCGTGGGCGGCCAGGTCCTGGGGGTCGTGGGCGGACAGCGGGACCAGGCAGGGCAGGCCGGTGGGCACGCTTGGGGGGGCGCTGTCCGGGTCGGCGGGCGCGGGTGGGGGTGGGGTGGTCAGCACGACGTGGGCGTTGGTGCCGCCCCAGCCGAAGGAGTTGACGCCGACGGTGAGCGGGCCCTCGGGGGCAAGGGGGACGCGGTGGCGCGCGACGCGCAGGTTCAGTTCCTCGAACGCGATGGCGGGGTTGGGCCGCTCGGCGTGCAGGCTCGCCGGGATGGTGCGGTGGCGCAGCGCGAGGAGGAGTTTGAACAGGCCGGCCATGCCGGCGGCGGCTTCCAGGTGGCCGATGTTGGTCTTGACCGAGCCGATGTGCAGCGGGTCGTGGGGGGCGCGGTGGCGGCCCAGGACCTCGCCGATGGCGGTGGCCTCGATCGGGTCGCCGCGTCCGGTGCCGGTGCCGTGGGCCTCGATGTAGGCGGGGGTGCCGTAGCGGGTGGTGTCCAGGTCGGCGTAGGCGCGGCGCAGCAGGTCGCGTTGGCCTTCGGGGCTGGGGGTGACCAGGCTTTCGCCGCCGCCGTCGTTGTTGACGACGGTGCGCAGGACCACGCCGTGGACGCGGTCGCCGTCGGCCTGGGCGCGGGCGAGGGTTTTGACGTAGAGGGCGGCGATGCCCTCGCCGCGCACGAAGCCGTCGGCGGTGGCGGCGAAGGCCTGGCAGCGGCCGGTGGGTGACAGGGCGCCGAAGTGGGTCAGGCCGATGGTGACGTGGGGGTCCAGGATCAGGTTGACGCCGCCGACCAGGGCGGCGTCGATGTCGCCGTGGCGCAGGGCCTGGGCGGCGAGGTGGAGGGCGACCAGGGAGGAGGAGCAGCCGGTTTCCACGGTCAGGCTCGGGCCGCGCAGTTTGAGGAAGTAGGAGGTGCGGGCGGCGATGACGTCCAGGGCGTTGCCGACCAGGCTGTGGGGGGTGGGGCGGGCGCGGCGGTCGGCGCGCAGGAGTTCGTAGTCGTGCCAGGAGGCGCCGACGTAGACGCCGGTGCGGGTGTCGGCCAGGGCGGCGGCGGGGGTGCCGGCGTCTTCCAGGGCGCGCCAGGCGGTTTCGAGCATGAGGCGCTGCTGGGGGTCGATGGCGGCGGCCTCGCGCGGGGAGATGCCGAAGAAGCGGGCGTCGAAGCGGTCGACGTCCGCGACGAAGCCGCCGACGGCCTGGATGTCGCGTTCGGGGTCCAGCGCGGCGGTGGTGTCCCAGCGGTCGGCGGGGACGGGGCCGATCGCGTCGGTCCCGTTGTCCAGGAGGGTCCACAGGGCGTCGGCGCTGTCGGCTCCGGGGAATCTTCCGGCCATTCCGACGATGGCGATCAGGTGGGCTGGGTCGTGGGCTCCGGTAACGTCCATGCGCTGCCTTCTCGCCTCGGGGGAATTCTCTGGGGATTGTGGTGAACGTTACCGCCGGGGTGGTGCGGCGCAGTACCCCTAAGTGTTTCCCGGGTACCCCCAGAGAACCCCCCTAGCGGGTTTTTCAGCCGCCTATTCCGAGGCGCATCCTGACGAGTCCCTTGCTGGCGTTGATCATGCGGGGTCCGATTTCCGGGGGTGCTTCCCGGCGGCACCAGACGGCATTCATGGCCATTTTCGCGGGGCTCATCGCGAAGCAGCGGGTGTCGCGTTGGCCGAGGTTGAAGGAGGGGGCGATGAAGTCGGCCCGGCCGATGTGTTCGAGGATCGCCCTGGCGGCGTCGGTGGTGGTGGCGGTGCCGGCCTCGACCTGCCGGCACAGGCCGCTGGTCAGTCGTCCCATCTCGTTGAAGCCGGCGCTGACCGGCAGCGGGGAGCCGGGGTGGGCGCTTGCCTCCAGGTCGAGGAAGACCTGGTCGTCGCCGGTGCGCTCGAAGCGGTAGTAGGCGTCTTCGAGCATGACGTTGCCGAGCATGGTGCCGAGCATCCAGGTGCGGTTGACGGCGTTCCACAGTTCGTAGTCGCGGAATCCCACGAAGGAGCTGTGGACCAGGTCGTCGTGGAAGTCGAACAGGCCCTGCTGGAGGTCTTCGAGGTGGCCGAAGCGCTCCAGGGACCAGTCGCCGTCGCGGGAGGCGGCGATCAGGCGCCAGCCGAGGGCGTTGACCAGTTCCAGGGTGTTGGTCAGGCCGCGCGAGTAGAGGGCGTCGATGAATCCGGCGGCGTGGGAGGTCAGGCAGAAGCGTTCGCCGACGACCTGCTTGGCGGAGTACTGCAGGCGGCCGGTGGAGACCCACGGGCGTACCGAGCGGGCGTCCTTGAACTGCCAGGCGATGTCGGGGAAGCGGGCCAGGAACTGGTCGAACTCCTGCTGGGGCGGCATTTCGCCCTTGGGGTGGACGCGCGGGTCCAGGGTCAGGCCGACGCTGCACAGCGGGTTGAGGGACTCGGGGTGGTTGTCGAAGGGGATGACCCACAGCCAGCCGCCGTCGAAGACGTGGTGCAGGGTGCCGTTGTGCCAGGGGTTGGGCTGCTTGTGGGCCCGGGCGGCGGGGGCGTCGTCGAAGGGGCGCACGCCGATCATGTGGGTGAACAGGGCGCGGGAGTGGGTGCGGGCGCGGGTGGGGGTCTCGCGCAGTTCGAACTTGTCGGCGAGCGGGGAGCGGAAGCCGCTGCCGTCGACGACGTAGTGGGCGCGGAACTCCTGGCCGTGGTCGGTGCGCAGGACCGCGCCCTGGTCGGGGTCGGTCTCGACCTCGGCGATGCGGGTGTTCAGGCGCGGGTGGGCGCCGTACTTGACGGCGAGGTGGAACAGGTAGGCGTCGACGTCCTGGCGGTACAGGTGGGTCTCGGTGCGCAGGGCGGCGGGCACGACCAGCTGGTTGACCTGTTCGGGGTCCTGCGGGCGGCCCTCCTGGTGGTAGACGAATCCGAAGTTCTGCTTCTGGCCGCAGTTGCGTGAGACGTGCTTGCGGATTCCCTTGAAGCTGGAGAGGGCTTTGAGTTCGGGGACCTGGTAGCGGTCGGCGACCAGGCGGGTCATGCCGGAGGTGTAGGGGATGGTGGATTCCCCGACGGCGAACCTGGGGTGTGTTCCGGCGTCGAGGAGCAGGACTCTGACGCCGTTGCGGGCGAGGACCGCCCCGAGCATTCCTCCGGCCATTCCGCTGCCGAGGACGGCCACGTCGTACTCGTTTTCGCGCATTGGTTCCCTCGCCTTCCCTTGTCTGGTTTTCCGGGTTTTCCCGCTCGTTCCCGCCGTGGTGTTCAGGTCGTGGTGGATTCGAGGACGCTTTCGGCGGGGAGGTCTTTTCTGGCTTTTACTCCGAGTTTCCGGAAGATCCGGGTCAGGTGTTGTTCGACGGTGCTGACGGTGACGGTGAGCTTCTCGGAGATCTCGGTGTTGGTGTGGCCGCGGGCGGCCAGGGCGGCGACGCGCCGTTCGGCGGCGCTGAGCTGGTCCAGGCCCGGCGGGCGGGTGCCGGGCGCGGTGGTGGCGCCGTCCTGGGGGGCGGCGCCGCAGGCCTGGAGGGTGCGCAGCAGGGGGGTGGCGCCTGATTGGCGGGCCAGGCGGGCGGCCAT
>Ga0302314_10023557_pt1 | contig 10044 bp, 8 predicted proteins | sample III_Palsa_N2_3_FD_200533 | JGI IMG/M metagenome (GOLD analysis project Ga0302314, IMG submission 200533) | Peat permafrost microbial communities from Stordalen Mire near Abisko, Sweden - III_Palsa_N2_3 | ecosystem: Environmental > Terrestrial > Soil > Palsa > Peat permafrost | place: Sweden...
GGTGATCGAGGGTTCTGGCGTGCGAGTCATCGCCGGCGGCGCCGAAGTCGAGGTCGCCAGGGCCGGCTACGTGCACCGCTGAGGATCCCATGCCCATCACCACCGTCGTCTTCGATGTCGGCGAGACCCTGGTCGACGAGACCCGCCACTGGAGCGACTGGGCCGACTGGATGAATGTCCCGACCTTCACCTTCTTTGCGGCCATGGGCGTGATCGTCGAGCGTCGCCGGCCGCATCGCGAGGTGTTCGACCTGGTGCGGCCCGGCTACGACCTCGAAGAGGCGCAGGCGAAGCGGCAGGCGGCGGGTTGGAGCTACAGCCTCGAGCGCGGCGACTTCTATACCGACGCCTTTTCCTGCCTGGCCGATCTGAGAAGCCACGGCTATCGCGTTGGAATCTCGGGTAATCAGCCGGAAGCGGCAGAGACCTCGCTACAAGAGGTCGGCATTCCGGCCGACTTCATCGCCTCATCGACGAGCTGGAGCGTCGAAAAACCGTCGCCGGCCTTTTTCGACCGCGTCGCCCAGGAGGCCGGGTGTCCGGCCGCGGAGATCGCCTATGTCGGCGACCGGCTGGACAATGACATCCTGCCCGCCAAGGCGGCCGGCATGACCGCCATCTTCATCCGCCGCGGCCCCTGGGGCATCGTCCACGCCGGCTGGCCGGAGGTGGCCCAGGCTGACGCGCGGCTGGAGTCGCTGAGCGAGTTGAGAAGTGCGATCGAGAGCATTGAAACTTAAGCGATCTCACCCACTTTCCACAGCGGGGGATGACGGATTTGTTTGCTCGTTCGGCCTCTAACCCCCATTTCTGCTAGCTTCCCCCTATGACGGACCTTTTCGAAGCCGCCGGCCTGACGCCTGAGACGCCGTCGCCCCTGGCCGACCGGCTGCGGCCGACCACGCTCGACGAGGTGGTGGGCCAGGATCATCTGCTCGGCCCCGACGGGCCGATCCGACGCATGGCCGAGGCGCATCGGCTGGCCTCGATGATCCTCTGGGGACCGCCCGGCACCGGCAAGACCACCATCGCACGCCTGCTGGCCAATGAGGCGGGCTATCAGTTCCAGCAGCTCTCGGCGGTCTTTTCCGGCGTCGCCGACCTGAAGAAGGCGTTCGAGACCGCCCGCGGCCGCCGCGCCGCCGGCCAGGCCACCCTGTTGTTCGTCGATGAGATCCACCGCTTCAACCGCGCCCAGCAGGATGGCTTCCTGCCCTTCGTGGAGCAGGGAATCGTCACCCTGGTCGGCGCCACCACGGAAAACCCCTCGTTCGAACTCAATGGCGCGCTGCTGTCGCGCTGTCAGGTCTTCGTGCTCAAGCGGCTGGACGATGCGGCGCTGGAGAGCCTTTTGGACAAGGCCGAGGCCTATGAGGGCCGCAAACTGCCGCTGCAGCCCGACGCTCGTCACGCGCTGCTGGCCCTGGCCGACGGCGACGGCCGCTACCTCCTCAGCCTGGCCGAGACCCTGTTCAACATTGGCGCGGCCGAGCCGCTGTCCATTGCTGACCTCGGGCGCATCCTGCAGAAGCGCAGCCCGGCTTATGACAAGGACCGAGAAGAACACTATAACCTCATATCAGCGTTGCATAAATCGATCCGGGGCTCTGACCCGGACGCCTCGCTCTATTGGCTGGCGCGGATGCTGGCCGGCGGCGAGGATCCGCTGTTCATCGCCCGTCGGCTGGTGCGCGCGGCCTCGGAGGATATCGGTGAGGCCGACCCTACCTCGCTGATCCTGGCGAACGCCGCCAAGGACGCCTACGACTTTCTGGGCTCGCCCGAGGGCGAGCTGGCCCTGGCCCAGCTGGTGGTGCATCTGGCCGCCGCTCCTAAGTCCAACGCGGTCTACGCCGCCTTTGGCGCGGCCATGCGGGCGGCTAAGGAGACCGGCTCGCTGATGCCGCCGGCCCACATCCGCAACGCCCCGACCCGGCTGATGAAGGAGCTCGGCTACGGCAAGGGCTATGCCTACGACCACAACGAGGACGAGGGCTTTTCCGGCCAGAACTATTTCCCGGAAGGCATGGAGCGGCAGAGCTTCTACCAGCCGAAAGGCGAGGGCGCCGAGGCGAGGGTGAAGGAGCGGCTGGACCGCTGGGCAAAGCTACGATCTGAACGTGGCGGGTGAGAACGATGAGCCAACATACTGAAATCCTTTTCTCCTTGCGGGAGAAAGTGGCCCCGAAGGGGTCCGATGAGGGGTTTTGCGCCGCTCTCCGTTTCGTTCCGGATGCTACTCGGAAATCTCAGCGCAACCCCTCATCCGTCGGCTACGCCGCCACCTTCTCCCGCAAGGGGAGAAGGAGGACGTGAAGACGGCCAAGCGCGCTGCCGCCCCCAACCTCTCCGCCGACGAGATCGCGTTCGTGCGCTCACTGGTCATCCATGAGGATGAGCACATCCTGGCGCTGGCCAAGCCGTCCGGGCTGTCGAGCCAGGGCGGGCGGGGTCAGGTTCACACCCTGGACGAACTGCTGTTCGCCTTCGCCAAGTCCAACGGCAACCGGCCACGCCTGATCCATCGGCTGGACCGCGACACCTCGGGCGTCATCCTGACCGCCAAGACCAAGCCGGCGGCCGCCTTTCTCGGCAAGGCCATGATGGGACGGCGGTTCGAGAAGACCTACCAGGCCATCGTCGCGCCGGCCGCGCCGGACCCGCCGACCGGCCGTATCGACACGCCGCTGCGCCGCGACGAACAGGGCCGCGAGGCCTTCATGCGCGTCTGTCCGCCCGACCATCCCGACGCCGAGACCGCCCGCACCCGCTATCGCACCCTGGCCGCGGGCGACGGCGCGGCGCTGCTGGAGCTGAAGCCCGAGACCGGGCGGATGCATCAGCTGCGCGTCCACCTGGCCTCCATCGGTCGGCCGATCGCCGGCGACGCCCGTTATGGCGGCGTGCTGATGCTCGCCGGCCAGCCCGTGCCCCGGCTGATGCTGCACGCAGCGGCCTTGGCCTTCCCGCACCCCAACGGCGAGCGGATGAGCCTGGCCGCGCCGGCGCCGGCCGACTTCCAGGCGTTGGCGGACAGTTTGCGTTCGCTGGCCGGCGCCGCATAAGGCGGCGATGGACAAGAAAGAGGTCCGCACTCTTGAGGTCGCGCCCGGCGAGGAGGACAGCCGCCTCGATCGCTGGCTGAAGCGCCGCTGGCCGCACCTGAACCACGTGCAGATTCACAAATTGACCCGCTCGGGCCAGATTCGCGTCGACGGCGCGCGCGTGAAGCCCGAGACGCGGCTGGTGGTCGGCGCCCAGGTGCGCGTGCCGCCGCTTCCGGACGCGCCTGAGCCCGGGGAGCGCGATTCAGGCCTCTCGCCCCGCGACGCCGCCTTTGCCCGCTCCCTGGTGCTCTATGAGGACGATGAGGTGCTGGCGCTGAACAAGCCCTCTGGCCTGGCCGTGCAGGGCGGCACCAAGACCACGCGCCACATCGATCGGCTGCTTGGCGTCTGGGGGACAGGCCCGGAGCGGCCGCGGTTGGTCCACAGGCTGGACCGCGACACCACCGGCGTTCTGGTGATGGGCAAGACGCCGAAGGCGACGGCGCAACTGGCCGGCGCCTTCGCCAAGCGGCGGGCGGAGAAGACCTATTGGGCCATCGTCGCCGGCCAGCCGAAGCCCGGCCAGGGCTTGATCGAGCTGCATCTGGCCAAGACCGGGGTCGGCGACCGGGAAATGGTGGTTCCGGCGGGACCGAAGGATTTCGGCGCGGAGCCGGCCGAGACCGACTTCGCAACCCTGTCCCACGCCGCCAATCGCGCCGCCTGGCTGGCGCTTCGGCCGCATACCGGCCGCACGCACCAGCTTCGGGTTCACATGAAAGCCATCGGCCATCCCATTCTGGGTGATACGAAATATGGAGACGAGGCTTCGACCGCCCTGTCCGCGGGGCTGAAGCTGCAGCTGCATGCACGCCGGCTCAGCCTGCCGCATCCGGGCGGCGGGACTCTGGTGATCGAGGCGCCGCTCAGCCCGGAAATGAAGGCCGGCTTCCAGCGTTTCGGCTTCGAAGAGGCCGAGGCGGATCCGGAGCCGTTCCAGCGCCGCCGCCGGCGATGAGCGATGCGGTCGCCGCCCTGGTCGCGGCGCTGTGCGCCGCGGCCGGCTTGCCGGCTGCGCGTGGGTTCGAGCCGTTCGGCCACGGCATGTCCGGCGACGTGACCCTTCGCATCGAGGGGGAGCGGTCGGTCTTCGCCAAGGTCGCCGATCCGGCGCGGCGGATCAGCCGCGAAAGTCTTGCCCGCGAGATCGCTGCACTGCGCTGGCTGGACGGCCGCGCCGGCGCGCCACGGCTGATCTGGGCGGGCGAGACCCTGGGCCGGCCGGCCATGCTGACCGAGGCCCTGGCCGGGACGGCGCTGCACGATCTGACGTCGGATCGCGCCGAGGCTGGTCTGATTGCGGGCATCGCGGCGCTTCGCGCCCTGCATAGTCGCTCGATCGATGATTGTCCGCTCGATCAGCGGCTTGCGGTGAAGCTCTCAGAAGCTTGGCGAAGGGTTGAGCAATGCGAAGTGGGTCGTAGCGAGTTCGATCCGGACAATACCGGCCGCTCGCCCGAAGACCTCTGGGAGACCATGCTGGCCGAGCGGCCGGACGCCGAGGACTTGGTCTTCACCCACGGCGACGCCAGCTTGCCGAACTTCATCTTGCGGGGCGAGGGTGCGGCCGGTGTAGTCGATCTGGGCCTGGCCGGCGTCTCAGATCGCTACCAGGATTTCGCGCTCTTTCTCCGCTCCAGCGCCCACAACTTCCCAGGCGTCGATGCGGGCGCCTTGCTCAGAGCGCACTATCCGCTGGCCGCGCTAGATGAGCGAAAACTGACGTTTTATCGGAGGCTTGACGAGTTCTACTGAAGGCGCATCTCAAGCTATGATCCCCGTCGTCGGCGCCACATCGGCGCTGTTCGGGAAGACCGTGGTGTCCAGCGCCCGGCGGTCGACGCCGAGTTGCTCGGCGAGAACGCCCTTGAACAGGGCGCGCATGTCCATGGTCGGCGCCGTGTCGCGATTCTCGAACAGCTTGGCCTCTTGCAAGGTCGGCCAGTCGCCGATGAGGCCGCCGCGTTTCAGGCCGCCGCCGAGCACCAGCGCGGTCGAGGCGGTGCCGTGGTCGGTGCCTTTGGTGCCGTTGATGCGCGCGGTGCGGCCGAACTCGGTCGCGACCACCACTACGGTGTTGTTCCACTCAGGCCCGAGACCGGTGGACAGGCCGTCGAGCACCGCATCGAGGCCACGCAGGCGGTTGGCCAGTTGGCCATCGGCGCCGCCCTGGTTGGCGTGGGTGTCGAAGCCGTCGATCGAGACGGCGGCGATCTGCGGGCCGTTCGGCTCGGTCATGAAGTTGGCGAGGGTGATCCCGATCTTGCGCGCGGCGTCGAGCGCCTGCTGGCCGTACTGCGCCCCGTAGCCTTGCGGCGTTTGAGCGCCCGCCGCCGCCGGCGCCCCGGCTGCCGGCTGCATGGCGGCGGGCTGCATCGTCATCGCATCGGGTGAGCCCGCGGCGGCCATGGTTGGGTCCGCCGCCAGCGGGTCGGTCACGGGCGCGGCGGTGGCGATCTTGGCCATGGCCTCGGTCTGCAGGCCGCTGGCCAGCGCCGGCGAGAGCAGCGGATCGCCGGCATAGAGATCGGTCAGGATGGCCGGCAGGCGCGCGTCGCGATCCTTGTAGCCGCCCGGCGACCAGGAGGCCGCCTGCAGCCGGCCTCGCAGGATCAGCGGGGCCTGGGCGCCGACCGAGATCGCATCGACCTTACGCTGCGTGCTGAGCGCCTCCATGGCGCGGTTCAGCCAGCCGGAGCCGTTGTTGTCGGCCTCTGGCACGCCGGTCTCGAGCACGTCCTGCGCTTCGAAGTGGGAGCGAGCGCGGTCGGGCGTGGCGATAGCCGGCGCGATCCGCGCCTGGCCCTTCAGCGCCAAGGCGTGAACGGCCTGAAGCTTGGGGTGCAGGCCGAAGGTCTCGTCCAGCTTCAGGGCGCCGTCGGTCTGGCCGAAGCCTGGAATGGCGATTGAGCCGCGCAAGGCCGCGTAGTTGGCGTCGCCGACCGGCGGCGAGACCGAAAGGCCGTCCATGGCGCCGCGGCAGATGAACACGACCAGCTTGCGCTTGGCCATGTCGCCCTCGGACGCGGCGAAGGCCTGGCGACCAAGGAAGGTGACGCTGAGGCCGAGCCCGCTGGCGGCGATAAGGGCCGAGCGACGGCTGAGATCGAATGAGCGGGTCATCGGCGTTGAAACTCCGGGCTCATCAAGAGGATGGAAAAGGCCTCGTGGCGCGACTCGGCGCGGCCGATGGCGGTGGCCGTGGCCGGGGTCAGCCGCGCGCCGAGGGTGTTTTCGGCGATCTGCATCGGCTTGGCGTCGGCGGAGACCACGCGGGCGGAGAAGCCCTCGGCCCAGTCCATGCGCTTGACCACCCCGTCGGGCGAGGCCCAACTCTGGGCGTCCTCGGCCCAGCCCTTGGGCGAGGGGGCGCTGAACGGCTTTTGGCCAAGGCCGTTCAGGACCGGGGCGATCTCCAACCCGGGCGTGACGTTGGCGGCGCGGTAGCTGGAGATCAGGAACTCATAGGGTGTCTTGAACTTGCGCTCATCGGGCGCCCAGGATTCGGGTGAGTCGATCAGGGTTTCCGCAACCTTATCAAGCCGTCCGCCGGTCGAATTGAAGTTTTCTTCCAGCCGAGCCACCAGGGCCGGCGGCGGATCGTCGGCGACGAAATGGCGGGCGAGCTTTGTGGCGATGTGATGGGCCGTGGCCGGATTGGCGGCCAGATCGGTCAGCACCGCATGGCCCTGGTCGATGCCGTCCTGCGGATAGGCCTTGCCGAGGATGTGGCGAACGCCCGGCTCGTGGGCGCCCTGGCGAAAGGTGAACTGGCCGGGCGCGCTGCCCATGCCGCCCTGGCCGAAGCGGTGCTCCTGATAGCCCTCGATGCTCCAGCCGGTCAGGGCGCGGGCGAACTCGGTCACGTCGGCCTGGGTGTAGCCGGACCCGACGCCGAGCGTGTGGAGTTCCATGATCTCGCGCGCCAGGTTCTCGTTCAGCCCGCCGAGGCCTTTGAGCGCTGGGATCAGACCCGTGCGCGACAGGCTGGCGAAGGGGCTGTTCGGACCGATCGACTGGGCCTGGTCGAGATAGACCAGCATGGCTGGGTGCGAGGACGAGGCGACCAGCAGGTCCTCGAACCGGCCGAACACGTGCGGGCGGATCGCCTCGCGCTCAAACGGTCCGACCAGCACCACGGTCTGCAGGTTCTTCTGGCCGACGGTGAAGTGGTTGAACCAGAAGAGGGCCCAGCGCTCGCGGAAGGCGGCGTCCGTCTGGCTGGCCAGGGCGGCGCGGGCGAGAAACTCCTGGGCGGCCCCCTGGCGGATGATCTTTTGCGCCTGCTTGACCGGGTCGGCGTTGGCGTCGCCGGTCAGCTTGGCGTCGCGCCTTTCCACCTGGAGCTGGCGCAGGTCGCCGAGCGCCTCGGGGCTGGACTCGAACTGGCCCTGCGGCTGGTCGGCGCCTTCTGGACGGATCTGCGCCTTCAGATAGCCGACGGGGTCGACCCGGGTGGCGGCGATCTCGTCCGGGCGCGCGCCGAGGCCGAACCGGGTCGCGGCGATCGAGGCCTTCAGGTCGGGGTCTATGGACACGGGCTCTGTCTCATCGGGTTTTCGGGGGCGATCACACCGGGTTGCACGTGCGCCGCGCCGAGCTTCCGTCGCGGCCATCTTGTCGCGGTGGTCCTGCCAGGGCACACCGGCTTGTCACTCGCGGTCGCCGCGTCTACGCCTCACCTCCCACGCTACGCGGAGTCCTCGCTAAGTGAAGCACATCCTCGACGAACTCGAACGGCGGCGCGCCCAGGCCCGGGCGGGCGGCGGCGAGCGGCGCATCGCGGCCCAGCACGCCAAGGGCAAGCTGACCGCGCGCGAACGCATCGATGTCCTGCTCGACGAAGGCTCGTTCGAGGAGTTCGACATGTTCGTCGAGCACCGCGCCACCGATTTCGGCATGGCCGACAACAAGATCGCCGGCGACGGCGTGGTCACCGGCTGGGGCACGATCAACGGGCGGCCGGTTTTCGTTTTCTCGAAAGATTTCACGGTGTTCGGCGGCTCTCTTTCCGGCGCGCATGCGAAGAAGATCGTCAAGCTGTACGAACAGGCGGCCAAGGTCGGCTCGCCGATCATCGGCCTCTATGACGCCGGCGGCGCGCGCATCCAGGAAGGCGTCGAGGCTCTGGCCGGCTATGCCGACATCTTCCTGCTCAATACCCTCTGTTCGGGGGTCATCCCGCAGATCGCCGTAATCATGGGTCCCTGCGCGGGCGGCGATGTCTATTCCCCGGCGATCATGGACTTCATCTTCATGGTCAAGGACACCAGCTACATGTACGTGACCGGCCCCGACGTGGTCCGGACCGTCACCAACGAGGATGTCAGCCACGAGGAACTGGGCGGCTATCGCGTCCACGCCCTGAAATCGGGGGTCGCCGACGGCGCCTTCGAGAACGACCTGGAGACCCTGACCCAGGTCCGGCGTCTGGTGGACTTCCTGCCGCTGTCCAACCGCGAAAAGCCGCCGGTGCGGGAAAGCTACGACGATGTCGATCGCCGCGAGGCCTCGCTCGACACCCTGGTCCCGGCCAACGCCAACAAGCCCTACGACATGAAGGAGCTGATCCTGAAGGTCGCCGATGAGGCGGATTTCTTCGAGATCGCAAAGGATTGGGCCAAGAACATCGTCTGTGGGTTCGCCCGCATCGGCGGCGAATCCGTCGGCATCGTCGCCAACCAGCCACAGGTGCTGGCCGGGGTGCTGGATATCGACGCCGCCCGCAAGGCGGCGCGCTTCGTGCGCTTCTGCGACGCCTTCTCGATCCCGCTGGTCACCTTCGTCGACGTGCCGGGCTTCATGCCGGGCACGCGGCAGGAAGGCGGCGCCCTGATCAAGCATGGCGCCAAGCTGCTGTTCGCCTATGCCGAGGCGACCGTGCCCAAGATTACCCTGATCACCCGCAAGGCTTATGGCGGCGCCTATGACGTGATGAGCTCCAAGCACATCCGCGGTGACGTCAACTATGCCTGGCCGACCGCCGAGATCGCGGTGATGGGCGCCAAGGGCGCGGTGGAGATCATCTTCCGCGCCGACATGAACAATCCCGAGGCCATCGCCGCGCGCGAGGCCGAGTACAAGGACCGCTTCGCCAATCCCTTCGTCGCCGCCAGCCTCGGCTATGTCGACGACGTGATCATGCCCAGCGAAACGCGCCGCCGCATCGCCCGCGCGCTGAAAAGCCTGAAGGGAAAAAAGCTAGAGAACCCCTGGAAGAAACACGACAATATCCCGCTTTAGGATACCTCTCCCGGAGGGGAGAGGGAGGGGCCCGGAGCGAAGCGAACGGGAAGTTGAGGGGTTACGGCCTCGACGAAGGCCGACCTGCTTCTCGGCGTCGCAACGTGTGGAGTTTGAATCGGTGAGGTCGTAGCCCCTCATCTTCCCAAGCGCCAATGCGCGCGCGGGACCCTCCTTCTCCCTCTGGGAGAAGTCTATTTAGAGGTGGTCTCCGCGGTGCAGGGGATCGGGCAGGGGCTGGCCGTCGCCGACGAAGCTCAATGACACCGAATTGATGCAGTAGCGCAGCCGGGTCGGGGCCGGGCCGTCGGGGAAGACGTGGCCCTGGTGGCTGTCGCAGCGGGCGCAGCGGGTCTCGATGCGCACCATGCCGTAGCTGACGTCCTTGACCTCGCGCACATGCGCCTCGTCGATCGGCGCGTAGAAGCTCGGCCAGCCGGTGCCGCTCTCGAACTTGGTCTGAGCCCGGAACAACGGCAGGCCGCACAACCGGCAGCAATAGACCCCATCGGTCTTGTTGTTGAGCAGGCCGCCGCAGAACGGCGCCTCGGTGCCGTGATGCAACAGCACATCGGCCTCTTCCGGCGTCAGGTCAGCCTCCAGCCGCTTCAGCTCGTCAGGCGACGGCGGGGTGAGATCGAAGCCGGAGGCAGAGCGGAGCGCGGGTGCGGACATGTCGGTCATGACGCCCAAT
>Ga0302314_10023558_pt1 | contig 10044 bp, 9 predicted proteins | sample III_Palsa_N2_3_FD_200533 | JGI IMG/M metagenome (GOLD analysis project Ga0302314, IMG submission 200533) | Peat permafrost microbial communities from Stordalen Mire near Abisko, Sweden - III_Palsa_N2_3 | ecosystem: Environmental > Terrestrial > Soil > Palsa > Peat permafrost | place: Sweden...
CGTGATCTGGCCAGCCCGCTCAAGCGCGAACAGCCGTCCGGCTGCGGCCAGCACGTACGCCGCCGCTTGTTGATGCGGGATCTCAGGTGGCATCCGCTGTTCGATGACGCCGTCATCCCGGGGAACAAGGTCCGAACTGAAATCGTGGGACGGCACGTAGACGGCAAACATCCCGCCTCGCATCCCTCCAGCGGCCATCTTCGGCAGGTCGATGGCCCCGCCGGGCCGACCCGTGGCGATTCCGGCGTGGTCGTCACGCGTCAGGACGTCGTTGTGCCCATCGAAGATCGGGATCAAATGCGTGTGCGGCACCCGCTGAATCGTACGGTCTCCGATGGCCGCTGGAATCGGCTAAAGGGACGGCGTAGGCTAAGGCGATGTGCCGAAACATCCGAACTCTCTACAACTTCGAGCCGCCAGCAACCCATGACGAGGTCGAGGCCGCGGCTCTGCAATACGTGCGCAAGATCAGCGGCTTCACCAAGCCATCCACAGTGAATGAAGCCGCCTTTGAGGCGGCGATCGCTGAGATCAGCGCCGCATCTGCTCGCCTCTTGGACGCGCTGCAGACCACAGCGCAGCCCAAGGATCGCGAGGTTGAAGCCGCAAAACGCAAGGCCGCATCAGCAGCGCGCTTCGCCGCGTAGCTACCTGCTGAGTCTCAGACCCCGTCGCACTTGCGGCGGCAATCCGAGGGAGCGTCCGCGGCTTGTGATGTCGTGCCGTGAATCAAGCTGGATGTTTGACACGCCATGACTCGTAAACAGCTCCTCCTGGCCGGCCTTGTGACGATCGTCGTGCTGGTCGTGCTTTTCGTGGTCGTGCTTCCAGTCTGGCTGTGGCACCCGCTCGGCGTCTGCAGCGGAACATCAATCCAGGTCCGGGATTGCAAGGGCTACAACTTCTGGAGCGGCAGCTTCGCCGATGTTGGGGAGATCACCTTGATCGGCGCGGTATTCACCGTCTACCGCAGGCACAACTGCGGCGCGCCTCGTTGTTGGCGCATCGGCAAGCACAAGACCGCCGACGGTCTGCACTGCCTGTGCGCGCGTCATCACCCGGATCTGCCGGCCGATGGCAGCTCGCTCTCGCTTGAAGAGATCTGGAAGCGCCATCACGACGCGCAGGTTCGGAACGGCGTCATCTCTGAGACGCCTGCACCAGCGGCTCCGGGTAGCGCGCCGCGACCGACCCCTTAGAGCCGACGCCACCCGTCAAGTCAGCGGTTTGGCGAGTGTGCAGCGTACGGCCTGTCCGTCCAGCGCGGCAAGACGGACTGCAGCCACTGCGGATTTGACTTTCGCAGCGGCAGCAAAGCGCAGCTTGGCCGGGTCGCAGCCCTAGCCTTCGTAGACGAACTCCCTGCTCCGGCCCACTTTCGTGGACCTTCGCAGGAAGCTGACCAGTGGAGACGGCGGGAATTGAACCCGCGTCCGCGGTCGCGTAAGAGATGGCGTCTACGAGCGTATCCGGCGCTCAAATCTCATTCCGTAGTCGCCTCGCCGGCGGGGTTCTACGGAACCAGCTCCCTGAAAGTCCCTACGGCAGAGGGAACAAATCTGACGTAAGCAAGCCCACTGTTGATCTCGGGATCCTCACGGTGGGCGCATGAGGGGCGAGATTGAGTCTCAGCTAGCTGATATTAAGCAGCGAGGCCGAGATCAAAGTTGTGCGAATCCGCACTTATTGTTTCCCAGGTTTTTTACGAGGCCTCCCGGGGCCCTCGACTCGCAACCACCCCCACGATCCGACCACGTCGAAGCCTGTCGTCCCCGGGGGTATGTCTGACCTGATTGTAGCTGTGGGGCCTAGCGCCGCCGAGCGGCAGGTCCGTCAGCGTCAATTGACGCACCCGTACCTCCGCGCAGCTCATGCGTTCTATCTGTATATGGGCATTCTGCGCCGAAAGGGGCATTCAGCGGTCCTGTTACTTGCACTCGTCGCCAGTTCGGCGCTCGTAGTGGGTGGCTGGGCGGGCGCTCAAGCGAGCGCACGCCAGACGACCGCGCATCACACCCGTCAGGGCCTCACTGCGTCGCAGACGCAGAAGCTGCTGACGTTGATCGCACGGGCGCGCTCGGAGGCAACCGCTCATAACGCGGAGACCGTCAACCGCACGCTTTCAGAGTTCACGGCCTACGTTCACTCGCTGCAGGCCGCAGGCTCGATCACGGCGGCTACCTCGGAGAGCCTGACGCTGAAGGCACGGATCGCCGAGTCGCAGACCGCCGCCCAGTTGGAGACCGATACGACCCCGGTCGCGGACGGCGCACAGCAGCCGACGAGGACCCCCGCTCAAGCGCCCACACCGCAGAGCCTGACCAGCACTTCGCAGGCTCCCCCACCCGCGACGACGACAGCCCCGACCGCAACCTCGCAGACGGTCCAGAGCGCGATCCAGTCATGGTGGGCCAGCGCGACAGCCCCCGCAAGTAGCGGCTCCTCGGCCCCCGCGGGATACACGAACCAGCAGACCGGCCCCGGCCACTCCGGCTACGGGCACGGCTACGGCAGATGGGGACACGGATCAGGCAGCCATGGCCATCCCTGATACCCGCATAGAGCGGTTGGCAGTGGGCGTCGAAGTCGATTCCCGCTACCGGCTCGAAGAGTTGGCCGGAACCGGCGGCATGTCAACGGTCTGGCGTGCGCACGATGAGCGGCTAGGACGCACTGTCGCGATCAAGGTGATGAGTGACTCGCTGGCCGCCGATCCCGTTGCCGTGACGCGGTTCTCGCGGGAGGCTCGCACGCACGCCAACATCAGTCACGCCAACCTCGTTCGCGTTTTTGATTACAGCGTCACGGCGTCAAGGCCGTACTTGGTGATGGAGTACATCGACGGAGCCACGCTCTCGCAACGGCTCGACCGCGGCGACCTCTCCGGCGCAGAGCTGACACCGCTTGCCCGCGACCTGCTGTCCGCCATCGCCTGCGTGCACGACCACGACGTGTTGCACCGCGATATCAAGCCCGCCAACGTGCTGATCGACAGGGCCGGCCATGGCCGCCTGACTGACTTCGGCATCGCGCACCTGAACGAGGCGACCCGGATCACCAGCCCGGGTGATGTGGTCGGCACGCTGCGCTTTCTCGCACCGGAGATCATGGCCGGCGGGCCACCCAGCCAGCAGAGCGACCTGTTCGCGTTGGGCGTGACCCTGCGCAGCGCCGCCGAGGGGCTGACGATCGACGACGAGCTACGAGAGCTGACTGACTGGCTCACGCAGCCACGCCCCGGTGACAGACCGCCTGATGCCCACAGTGCGCTCTGGGTGCTTGAGGCTCCGAGGCCACCGCTCGAGGCAACGCGCCTGCAGGATGCAGCGCCCCGGCACGAAGCAACCCCCGTCGAAGAGACAAGGCTGCCACTGCGAGTTCAGCGCCGGTTTACCGCGCGGTCACGCCGCCGTGCGGCTGCCCTGGCAGCGCTCGCAGCGGTGACTCTCAGCATCGGGGCAACGGTTGCTGAGAGCGGCGGTGGTGGGGGCGGTCGCGGCGGAGCCGTGGACACCCCCACCACTCCACATCGCACCGCAACCAGCACCGGCACCGAGAAGCACGACGTGACGAGCGCGCCGACGATCAACTCGGACCTCAACACACTCGCAACCGCCGTTGAGCAAGCCAAGCGTTAGGGCTTGGCCGAGACTAGGCGACAGCTTCCAGCTCCTTGATCTGCGCCCGCGCGCCGTCAGCGTCGACGCCGAGCCGCTCAAGCGTCCGCGCGGCACCTGCTTCCCGGTGGGCCAGCACGCAGTAAAGGATGTCCAAGGCGCTCAGCCGACCCGTACCGCGGGCGGATGCACGTGTCAGCGCGCGCTCCAGGGTGCGTTTCGCCACTGGCGAAATGGCGGCCGATGTCCCCTCGGAGCCAAGCGTCGCCTGCGCCTGTCGCACCGCCTCCAGCGTGCGCTCAGTCGTGGGCTCGACGACATCCCGCGTGACCGCAAGCGTCACGCCGAGTCCATCCAAGAGTTCGCTGGCGTCGCTGTCGCCGCATTGCAGCAAACCGAGCAACAGGTGCTCGGTGCCGACCTCGCCGACACCGGCCCGGGCCGCCTCCTGGCGAGCGATCCGTACCGCACGCCTTGCGGCGACCGAGACACCCACCTCGGTACCCGCGGGCCGGTCGGCCTCAGATACTTCAATCGATTCGACGCTCCTGCTGTGGCGGCGGTGAGCGGCCTGCTTGGAAACGCCCAGCGCCTCGCCGATCTCACGCCAGGACATACCAGCGCGCACTGCCTGCGCCGCCAGTTCCACCTCAAGCGAGTCAAGCTCGCCGCGGAGGGTGCTCAGCGCCTGCAACCGGGCGGCTGGATCATCACCGGCGACCACCTGCAGAACCAGGGCTTCGACCTGAGCCGTTCGTTCCATACCCACTCGAGGGTAGTGCGTGTCCCGCCAGACGCCGCCACCAAGCCACCCCGACATCGTCGGAACGGACCCAAACCGGTCAACGCTGGACTTCGCGCAACTCCCGCTGAACGTCCCGCGCCATATCGCGGGTCTTGATCGTTTCGCGCTTGTCGTAGAGGTCCTTGCCGCGCGCCAGCGCGATCTCCACCTTGGCGCGCGAGCGCTCGCCCGTGAAGTACAGCCGCGTTGGCACGAGCGTGAACCCGCGCTCCTTGGTCTGTCCCGTGAGCTTCTCTATCTCGGTGCGGTGCAGCAGCAGCTTGCGCGTGCGCTCGGGATCGTGATTGTCCCGGGAGGCGCCGGGATACGGGCCAATGTAGGCGCCGATCAGCCAGATCTCACCGTTGCTGATCGTCGCGTACGAATCCTTCAGCTGGGCGTTGCCGTCACGCAGCGACTTGACCTCTGTCCCGGTCAGCACGATCCCGCATTCGTAGCGGTCTATGAGGTTGTATTTGAAGCTGGCGCGTCGATTTGTCGCGACATCGCCCGGCGCCGTCTTCTTCTTGCCCTTCGCCATCTCTCACTCCGAGTCGGTAAGCAGGTCTGCTGGAACCAGATCAACCCTGCCTCGCGGGGCGTCGATCCCATCGACCATCACCATCACACTGTCACCCAAACGTAGTGCGCCGCCGTTACGTGTGCCGATCAACGCGGTGCCTTGCTCATTCAGTTCCCACCAATCGTCGCGCATCCGGCGCACCGACATCATGCCCTCGTACTCGCCTTGCTCACCGAAGGCGATGAACGCGCCGGCGCCGATCACCCCAACGATCTCACCTTCAAAGACCGTCGGAGTTCCGCTGAACCCGGCGACACCACCCTCCGAGCGACGTTTCGCGCCGGCCTCGGCAAGCCGCCGCGCGAGCAGAAAGCAACGGGCGATGTCATCGGCGTCACGCTCGATCGTCATCGCATAGCGCTCGCGCGCTGAAGTGTGCGGCCCAGCCTGCATGACCCAGCTCGACTCCGGCTCGCGCTCATCGCCGGTCACCGCGGACAGCAGCGCCCGGTGACAGATCAGGTCCGGATAGCGCCTGATCGGCGACGTGAAGTGGCAGTAGCTGGCGAGTTGCAGGCCGGAGTGGCCACGGTTGCGGTCGTCGTAATAGGCCTGCTTGAGCGAGCGCAGCACGATCCGGTTCAGCGCCCGCGAGCCGCGCCCGTCGCGGGCCGCGATCCAGTCCGCGAGCATCCGCGAGGCCTCGCCCGCCACCTCCCCCGCCATTTGCGGGGTAAGCCCGCCTCTTGGGACCGGCGGTGTCGGCACGCCGAGTGACGCGAGCTGGTCGATCATGTTTTCCACGGCCGCTGCCTCGGGTCGCTCGTGCACTCTGTACAGAGCGGGGATCTTGCGCACCTCGAGGAAGCGCGCCACCTGCTCATTGGCGGCGATCATCAGGTGCTCGATCAAGCGGTGGGACTCGGTCTGCGCTACCCGCTCAACCCCGATGATGTTGCCCTTGCGGTCGAACTCGAAGTCGGGCTCGGCAGAGTCGAGTACCAGCGCTCCTCCGGCTGAGCGTCGCTGCTCGAGCGCCCGTGCCGCTGCACGGGCGCTGGCCAGGCCTTTGCCCCACTCGCCCTGAGCCCGTTCCAGACCCGCGAACACCTGGTCTACCTGCTCGTAGCTGAGCCGCTTGTCGGAGCGGATCAGCGAGCGGTAGAAGGACGCGCTGACAACCTCACTGCCGCGGATCAGCATCTCAACCGTGACCGCAAGCCGGTCTTGGTCAGGCACCAGCGAGCAGGCGCCGTTCGAAAGCTCCTGCGGCAGCATCGGCTCGACAGCTCCGGGGACGTACACAGAGGTCGCGCGCTTGTAGGCCTCCAGGTCAATCGCGTCACGCGGCGTTACGTAGGCGCTTACATCGGCTATGTGCACCCAGATTGCCCAGCCACCGCCATCGGCCTCCTGGGCTGAGATCGCGTCGTCAAAGTCCCGCGCGCTGCTCGGGTCGATCGTGAAGGTCGGCAGTTTGCGCAGGTCGCGACGGCCGCCGCCAACGCCGATCGGCAGCTCTGAACTGGCGGTCGCGGCGCGCGTCACGGGGGCTTCAAAGCCACGCGCCAGCCCGCGGTCGAGCATCAGCGCCTCAATCACGTCGCGCGCCACGTCCGGTTTGCCGAGCCGCCGCGTGACCTTCGCACGCGAGCCCTGGCTTTTGCGCCCTGAGATCTGCGGTGAAACCAGCACCAGGTCTCCGACGTCGTAGCGGCTATCGCGGCTCACCGCGAGGCGCGGACCAGGCCCAAAGAACGGCTCGGCGACCAGGAACTTGCCGCGCTTCTCTACGAGCGCAACCAGCGCGGTCGTCGCCGTGCCCGGCGCCGCGACTGGGCGCGCAGACCCACTGCGAGCGGGCTGCCGGCCCTTACTTGATCTGCTTTGCGAGGGTCTGCTCGGCGACATCGAGCGCCTTACGGTCCCGGTCTTGTGGGTTGTCTGGCACGTAGATGTTGGGCACGATGCCCTTGCCTTCCTTGACTCCGCCGGCGCCGAGGTTCTCACCGTTCGGGGTGAAGTACTCACCGACCGTGATGTCGAGCGCGCCACCGCCGCTGAGCTGCTCGATCTCCTGGAAGACGCCCTTGCCGTAGGTGTTGGTCCCGATCACCGTGGCGCGGCGATGGTCTTTGAGCGCGCCAGTCACGATCTCCGCCGAGGAGGCGGTGCCGCGGTCGACCAGCACGGCCATCGGGATCTTCGTGGCGATCGCGTTGCCAAGCGCCGTGTAGACCGTCGTCGCCACGTTGCGGCCCCTTGTTGTGACGATCGTGCCACGCTTGATGAAGATGCTCGCCACCCCGATCGCCTGGGTTACGAAGCCGCCGGGGTTGTCGCGCAGGTCGAGGATCAGTCCCTGCGCCCCTTGGTGGATCATCGTCAGCACCTGCGAGCGCAGCTCGGCCGCCGAGTCCTGCGCGAAGATGCTGAGCTCGAGGTACGCGATGCGCTTGCCCTTGTAGGTCAGCAACTTCGATGACACGACCGGAACGATCACGTCAGCGCGGGTGATCGTGAGCATCAGTTTGCGCTTGCCGCGTTTGATCGTCAGCCGCACGTTGGTGCCTGCCTTCCCGCTGATCAGTTTGCTGCTTGCATCAACCGTCAGCCCCGCGAGTATCTTGCCGTTCGCGGCGGTGATGATGTCGCCATGCCGCAGGCCCGCCTTCGCGGCCGGAGAGCCTTGGATCACCTCTTCGATCGCAACACCGCCGTCGACCTGCTCCGCGCTGACATCGACACCGATCCCGCTCACCTGCGGAGTGAGGACGTTCTGAAACGACTGGTAGAGCGTCGGCGGGTAGTAATGCGAGTAGGGGTCGTCAAGGCTTGAGACCGCTGCCTCAAGACCCTGTTCGGTCGCTGTGTTCTCCAGCGTTTTGACGTTCAGCGGACGGAAGTAATCCTTGCCGAGCAGGCTCATCACCTGGCTCGTCAGCTGCTGGCCGGAGCTCTGCGATACGAAGATGCTGCGCAGCGGCGAGGGCAGCCAGCTGGGGTGCCCGCCAAACCAGAGGCCCACGGCCAGCAGCCAGACAACTGCAGCGGTGAGCTTTAGCTTCCGTAGCGACGGCTTCGACATCAATCTGAGGGTACCCGCGGGCGGGCTCCGCCCTCTTTGTGAGACAGGCTCTTAGACCCTCAGGAAGCGGCGCAGCGACATCCCTGAGCCGAGCGCCGAGACGCACACACCGGAGAGCACCAGTATCAGCACCAGCGAGATGAAAGAGATCGTGCGAGGCGCGGCTATGAGCGTCCAGTTGCTGGCTAGCGGGTCAAGCAGCGCCAGCTTCGTGACTCCGAGTACGACGATCGCCCCAACCGCACCGAGCGCGCCGACGATCGTGCCCTCAATCACAAACGGCCAGCGAATGAACCAGTCGGTCGCGCCGACGAGCTTCATGACCTCGATCTCACGTCTCCGAGCGAACAGTGAGAGCCTGATCGTGTTGCCGATCAGCAGCACCGATGCGATCGTCAGCAGCGCCGCCAGCAGTGCCGCGGTGATCGTCACGAAGCGCGTGACCGTCAACAGCTTCTGGGTGTCGTCCTGATGGTTGGAAACCGTGGCGATCTCGCGGTCGAGCTTCGCGTGACCGTCGCTCTTGTTACCGACGCCGAGGATCGCCTGACGGATCAAAAGCGCGTCGTTGGCGTTGTTCGGATAGACGTGGAAGGTGTCCGGAAGCGGGTTGCTTGAAAGCAGCGCATAGGCGGCCGGGTCCTGCTTCTTGGCCGCAGCGAGGGCTTGTGCCTTCGATTCGAACACGACCTTCTGGACATTCGGAAGCGCCTTGAGCTCCGCCAGGATGCGGGCGTCAGCGGCGGGCGTGGCCCGCTCCTTGGCGTAAACCTCGACCTCGACCCGCGCACGAACGCTGTCGGCGGCGCCACGAGTCGCCTGCACGATCGGGATGAAAACGCCGACAACGATCAACGTCACCGTGACCGTTGCGAGCGCGGCGAAGCTGGGGGCCGCGTTGCGCCGCATCGCCCGCATCGACTCACGCAGGAAGAAGGCGAAGTTGAAGTTGGCCTTGACGTTCGGCTTCATCTGACTCAGATCCCGTCAGGACGGTCGTCGCCGGTGCGCAGGCGGCTCACGAATTCACGCGTGGACTCGTCGCGCTGGTAGAGGCCTGTGGCCTCGTCACGCACGATCCGCCCCTGGGAAAGCTCAAGCACGCGACGGCGCATCTTGTCGACCATCGCGTGGTCATGCGTTGCAACCAGCACGGTCGTGCCGGTGCGGTTGATCCGGTAGAGCAACCGCATGATGTCGATGCTGGTCTCGGGATCGAGGTTGCCGGTGGGCTCGTCAGCCAGCAGCAGCGGCGGGTGGTTGACGAACGCCCGCGCGATTGAGACGCGCTGCTGCTCACCGCCGGAGAGCTGGTCCGGGTAGTTGTGAAGCTTGGTCGAGAGCCCTGTCAGGCGCAGCACGTCCGGCACCTTCTCGCGGATCTCGCGACGCGAGTGGCCGGTGACCTGCAACGCGTAGGCGACGTTGTCATAGACCGTACGGTTCGGCAGCAGCTTGAAGTCCTGGAAGACGACGCCGATGTTGCGGCGGTAGAACGGCACCTGCTTGCGGGAGATCGACGAGAGCTCGCGGCCCGCGACGCGGATCACACCCTCCTGCGGCTCGAGTTCCTTGATCAGCAGGCGCATCACCGTGGACTTGCCGGAACCGGTCGACCCGATCATGAAGACAAAGTCCGAGCGCTCGATCGCGAAGGTCGCCTGGTCCAAGCCCGCGTGGCCGTTGTCGTACTGCAGCGATACGCCGCGGAACTCGATAACGGCGTTGTTCGGGGCCGATGGGGCTGGCTGATTCGGCATCTGGGAAGGTCTTGGAGTCGTGCGGGAGGCGCGGGTGCGAGTGGCGTTCCGGCGGCCGCTGAGCTGTGGTTGCTTTGTAGCCATAGGGTCAGGCCACAGTAGCGGCCGACCCTTGAGCGACACCAGCGCCCAAGCCCGATGCAACAGTATTTGCAGGGGGTTTTCGACATCGGTCGCCTGACCGCCGTCGGGCACCAGATTAGCGCCCACGGACGTCGCTAACGTTGAATACCTATGGCAAAGATCGAATCCACAGTTCTGCGCAACGGCCT
>Ga0302314_10023559_pt1 | contig 10043 bp, 10 predicted proteins | sample III_Palsa_N2_3_FD_200533 | JGI IMG/M metagenome (GOLD analysis project Ga0302314, IMG submission 200533) | Peat permafrost microbial communities from Stordalen Mire near Abisko, Sweden - III_Palsa_N2_3 | ecosystem: Environmental > Terrestrial > Soil > Palsa > Peat permafrost | place: Sweden...
ACCATGGCGGGCATGCTGACGGCGCTCTTTGAGCAGGCCGAGCGCCGTACGCAAGAGCGCGAAGAGGCGGAACGCCGCAAGCGCCGTAACTAACGTTCACTTAAGCCGTACAATAGGAGTTGGCCCGGAAACTTTACGATTCCTTATTCCGGTCGCCAGTACAAAGGATCGAACCAATGTTTGAAGTCACAGTCGACGCAACCTTCTCTTCCGGTCATTACCTGCGCAACTACCGCGGCAAGTGCGAAAATCCCCACGGACACAACTACAAAGTGCGCGTCACCCTGCAAGGGCGTGAGCTGGATGAAGCCGGCCTTCTGCTGGACTTCAAGCTGCTCAAGCAGGTGATGAAGCCTGTGGTGGAGTACCTGGACCACCAGATGATCAACGACCTGGAGCCGTTCACCACCCTGAACCCCTCCGCGGAAAACCTTGCCAAGTATTTTTATGACGAGACGAACAAGCAGCTCACTGATATGACCGGTGGCCGCGTAACGGTGAAGAAGTCCACCATCTTCGAGACCGACACCAGCCGCGCCGTGTACTACGAGTAGCCCTTCGCATTAGAAACTGGTTTGCCGTAGCACCCACGCCATGGTTCTCATAGAGCTCTACAAATCCGTTCAGGGCGAATCCAGCTTCGCCGGGCTGCCGTGCATCTTTGTACGCTTTGCGGGCTGCAACCTGCGCTGCGCGTGGTGCGACTCCGAGTACACCTTCTCGGGCGGCACGAAGTTCTCGCAGGCGGAAGTGGAAGCGCAAATTGCTACCTTGGCACCATGCAATTTAGTCGAGTTCACCGGCGGCGAGCCGATGCTGCAGGCGCGCGAGCTTCTGCCGCTGATGGATTCCCTGCTGGCAAAGAACTACACGCTGATGATGGAGACCAGCGGCGAGCGTCCGCTGACCGACGTGCCGAAGGCCGTGCACAAGATCGTCGACGTGAAGTGCCCCGGCGCGGGTTCCGCGGCGAACAGCTTCCATCTGCCGAACCTGGATGCGCTGACAAAGAACGACGAAGTGAAGTTCGTCATCACAGACCGTGCCGACTACGAGTTCGCCCGCGAGTTCATCCGCACACACGAACTATCCGCGCGCGTGAACAGCATTCTGCTCTCGCCCGCGTTTCAGAAACTGCCAGTACCGGTACGTAGCGCGGAAAACTTCGCGCTGGACCCGCGGCTGCTGGTGGAGTGGATGCTGGAGGATGGCCTGGATGCGCGGCTGAGCCTGCAGATCCACAAGTTCATCTGGGAGCCGCAGAAAAAGGGCGTTTAAAGAATTACGGGGGCACTAATGGCAACGAGCGACGAAGAAGCGGAACGGCTGGAGACCAATCCCGAGGCATGGGTCACGGTGCTGCGCCTGATCTCGCCGGCGGAGATCGCCATCGTCCAGAGCGTGCTGGAGTCCGCGGGCATCCCGTACTTCCTTGCGAATGAAAACGCCAACCGTATTCTTGGATTTGAGGCGGCGTACTTCGGCGGCGTGCGCATCCAGGTTAAAAAAGTGGATGCAGAGGCTGCACATGAGGCCTTGAGCGAACAGACGGGCGAATTGCCTGAAGGGACTGAAGAAGCGCACAACGAAGGGAGCGACGGACTCTGATGACCCCAACTAACGCAAATAAACCGCAGCGCGAGCGCGCTGTGGTGTGTCTCTCCGGCGGCATGGACTCCTGCGTGACGGCCGCACTGGCCACGCGCGACTATGACGCCTACGGCATCCACTTCAGCTACGGCCAGCGTACCGAGACACGCGAGTTCGAGTCCTCGGACGCCGTGGCCCGGATACTGGGAATGAAGGACGTGATGCATCTGCGCATCGACCTCTTCCGCCGCATCGGCGGCTCCGCGCTGACCGACTCCAGCATTGACGTACCGGAGGCGCCAGCCGATGCCGTGCTGGACGGCGACCCGGCGAAGGAGATCCCCGTCACCTACGTTCCCTTCCGCAACGCGCACTTTCTGGCTGCCGCTGTAAGCTGGGCGGAGGTGTTGGGCGCGAAAAAGGTCTTTATCGGCGCGGTCGAGCAGGACAGTTCCGGCTATCCCGACTGCCGGCCGGCGTACTATGAGGCCTTCAACCGGCTCATCCAGACGGGCACAAAAGAGGGCGACATCCGAATCGTTACGCCGCTGATCGCCATGAAGAAGGTGGAGATCATCCAGCTTGGCCTTGAACTGCATGCGCCCTTGCATGTAACGTGGTCATGCTATTCCGGGGATGCGGTGGCATGCGGGGTCTGCGATAGTTGCGTATTGCGGCTGCGGGCCTTCCGCCAGGCCGGTTTTGCGGACCCTATACCGTACGAGGCCGCCCGCTGACCGGCATCCACACCCGGATACGGATTATGATTTTGTTTTGCAACCAGTGCCGTCTTAAGAAAGCGCTGAAGGAGCCAGTAAAAATGAGCAAGCGATGGATGAAGACAATCATGGTGGCCGGCACGCTGATGGCCTGCGCACTGCCGCAAGCCTACGCTCAGATGACGCAGGGCAGCATCCACGGCCACATCCAGAATGCCGCCGGTATTGCCGTCACCGCCGGCGATGTAAAGCTCACCACGGACGCCATGCCCTCTGACACGACGAAGTACAAGTATGACCTTCCCGTAGACCAGAACGGCAACTACAAGAGCGATGCGATCGACCCGGGCACCTACTACGCCGTCTTCTTCCAGGAGGGCAAGACCATCGACTTTCTCCCCGGACTGAAGATCGTCGCCAAGCAGGACCTGGCGGCCGACTTCGACATGACGCGCAAGGAGTTCATCGACAAGCTGACGCCTGACGAAAAGAAGACGCTGGAAGAGTACAAGGCAAAGGTGGGCGCGACCACGGCCGAAAACTCGAAGATCGCGAACGCAAACACGCTTCTGCAGCAGGCGCGCGATGATATGAAGAAATTTGACTACGCTACGGCCGAGACCCTGATGCAGCAGGCCGTAAGCGCCAAGCCGGATGAGGGCATCCTCTGGTTCACGCTGGGCGATGCGCAGTCGGGTGAGAAAAAGTATGACGACGCGATCACGTCCTACCAAAAAGCCATCGACCTGAATGACGCCAGCAAGAAGCCCAAGATGGATCTCGACGCCGCTTCCTACAACAATCTTGGCCAGGCGCAGGCGAATGCAGGCAAGACCGCCGATGCAGTAGCAGCGTACGAGGCTGCCGCGAAGGCGGAGCCGGCGCAGGCTGGCATGTACTACAACAATGAGGCCGCAGTCTTCTTCAACCATGGCGATATGGATGCCGCCCTGGCAGCAGCAGACAAGGCGATTGCCGCCGATCCGACGCGGCCCGATCCCTATTTCGTTCGTGGCCAGAGCCTGATCCAGAAGGCCACGGTGGACAAGGACGGCAAGATCATCGCGCCGCCGGGATGCGTGGACGCCTATCAGAAGTACCTGGAGCTTGCGCCCGATGGACCGCATGCGAAGGACGCCACCGACATCCTGACCTCGCTCGGCGAGACCATCCATAACTCCTACAAGGCCGGCAGCAAGAAGAAGTAACGCAACCGCATTCTGCAAAGGCCCCGCATCCACAGTATGCGGGGCTTTTGTATTTGGCTTACTCTGAAACTGCGATGAACGTACCCGCCTCCCCTGCTCTGCTCGATTTTGACGACGCGCTTGCGCTGGTGATGCGCCATGCCTCTGCCATCATTGCTCCGGACGTGGAGCGGGTTGAGCTGGCAGCAGCACGTGGCCGCGTGCTGGCCGAGGCAGTCGCAGCAGACAGAGATCAACCGCCGTTTGACCGCTCCACACGCGATGGCTTCGCCGTGCGGGCGGCGGAGTTGCATGCAGGAGCTGTGGCGGTTACGGGATCGCTGCGCGCGGGTGAGACGTGGACACATGGAGCATTAGCCGAAAAACAGGCCATTGAGATCATGACGGGCGCGCCTGTGCCTGCGGGCGCGGACGCCGTGGTGATGCTCGAGCATGTGCTGCACATAGCCGGTCGCATTACGCTGGGCAGCGGACGTTCGCTCACACCAGGCGAAAATATTGTGACCACCGGTAGCGAAGCGCGCAGCGGGCAGATACTACTCGAACCCGGCGACCGGATTGGCGCGTCCGCAATTGCTCTGGCTGCGTCCTGCGGAGCGGCACAGCTTTCTGTGTACAAGAGACCGCGCGTGGCGATCATTGCTACGGGCGATGAGTTAGTCGGGCTTGATGAGCAGCCGCTGCAGCACCAGATCCGCAACTCGAACAGCTACGCGCTCGCAGCGCTGGTAGAAGATGCCGGTGGCGAGCCGTTGCGCCTGCCTGCTGCCGCGGATACACGCGAATCGCTTGCTGCAAGCATTCTGGCAGCGCAGGATTGCGATCTTCTGCTGCTCTCCGGCGGCGTCTCCGCGGGAAAACACGATCTGGTGGAGGATGCGCTTTCCGCCGAGGGCGCGGAGTTCTTCTTCACCGGCGTGCGCATGCAACCGGGCAAGCCGGTGGTCTTCGGGCGGCTTCCGGCCAATAAAAAACGGCGGGAACAATTTTTCTTCGGCCTACCCGGCAATCCGGTCTCTACGGAGGTCACTTTTCTCGTCTTCGCGCGCACGCTGCTGACTGCACTCGGCGGCAGCGTGCAGCCGCCGTGCTTCGTCTCCGCGCAGCTTGCGGAGGAGGTGCGCGTGAAGCCCGACCTGACACGCTTTCTGCCTGCGGTATTGACGCATACACTCGCGCAGCCAACCGTGCGCGTGATTGCGACGCAGGGATCGGGCGATCTCGCGGCGAATGCGCGCGCCAAGTGCTACGCCGTGCTGCCGCCGCAGTGCGAGACTCTTCCGGCAGGCGGGAACGTCACTGTACTGCTGCGCTAATTCTGTTGCTGCGCCGATTTTGTTAGGCTGAATACCTATGGCGACAACGAAAAAGCTCTCGCACTTCGACAAAGCAGGCCGCGCGCAGATGGTGGACGTCAGCGCGAAGGCTGCGACACGCCGCGAGGCCGTCGCCGAAGCCTTCGTCGAGCTTTCACCAGCAGTACTCGCCGCGCTGCCCAAAAATCCAAAAGGCGACCCGCTGGAAATTGCGCGATTCGCCGGTATCCAGGCGGCCAAGAAGACCGCCGACCTGATCCCGATGTGCCATCCGCTGGCGCTGAGTTTTATTGACGTGGAAGCAACGGTGACCGCGAAAGGCGTCCAGCTTCGCGCAACCGCCGCGACCACCGCAGGCACCGGCGTGGAGATGGAGGCGATGACGGCTGCAAGCGTGGCCGCGCTGACCATCTACGATATGTGCAAGGCGCTGGACAAGGGCATCCGCATCCGCGAGGTGCAGCTGCACAGCAAATCCGGCGGCAAGAGCGGCGGCTACAAGCGTTGATGCTCAGCCAGCGACAGCGAGGTTCACCGCGAACCACTCCCGCTCATCCATCCACTGCTTTCCAAGCGTAAATCCGGACTGCTTCAGCAGCCACGCAATCGACCGCTGCGTGAACTTGTAGCTGTTCTCGGTGTGGATGGTCTCGCCCGCGGCGAAGTGCAGCTCGCAGCCGGCCTCATCGATGCAGACACGCTGCGCGATCTCGCTGACCAGGTGCATCTCCATGCGCGATTCGGACGCATTCCATACGGCGCGATGCGCGAACAGGTCTACATCGAAATCGGAACCCAGCTCGCGATTTAACCGGTGCAGCATATTGCGATTGAACTCCGCGGTGACGCCGGCGGCATCGTCATAGGCCGCGAGCAGCGTGCGCTCGTCCTTCACCATATCGGTGCCGAGCAGCAGCGTGTCTCCCGGCTGCAACTGTTCGCGCACCGTGCGCAGCACGCTCACCGCATCCTCCGGCGCGAAGTTGCCGATGCTGGAGCCGATGTAGAGCACCAGCGTTCGCGCAGCCTCTGCATCGAGCACAATGGCTTCGCGCGTGTAGTCGGCCACCTGCGGTTCCACCAGAACGCCGGGTACTTCAAGCTCAAGATGCTGCTTTGCCAGGTCCAGCGCGGTGGGCGAGACGTCCACGGGGCGATAGGTTACGCAGCCCTGCGCGCGCACCGCAGCCTCCAGCAGAAGACCGGTCTTGGCAGCCGTGCCTGCGCCCAGTTCCACGATGCTCAGCATCGACCCATTCGCCGCTGCCGCGATGATGGCATCCGCATGCGCGGCGAAGATGGCGCGTTCGGTGCGGGTGAGGTAGTACTCCGGCAGCTCGGTGATGCGTTCAAAGAGCGCAGAACCGATGGCGTCATAGAAGAGCCACGGCGGCAGCGTGCGCTGAGCTTTCCCAAGATCAGGCGCAAGGCCGGGCGTAAGCCCGCGCAGCGCGGCGCGCGCCACGGCAGAGAGCGGCGGGTGCGTCGCCACAGGGATACGTGCAGTGATGGGTGCAGCCAGTGTGCTCATAATTTTTGTGCGTTACCGTGTTGGAGAGGATGCGTCGTGGGCAAGCCTAATACCGGAGAACTGCCAGCGGGTTACAGGCTGAAAAAAATTACGATAACTTGGACGGATATGACTCGCCGGCGTCACACACGATCCGCCGCGCAGCACCATCTGGCTGCTCATGAACTTGCCGTTATACTCGCCCAGCGCACCGGGCAGCGATTGATAGCCGGGGTAGCCGGTGTAGGGGCTCTGCGTCCACTCCCACACATCGCCCCAGATCTGCTGTAGTTTCGCCGCACTCTCATCCACAGCAGGATGAAGGCGTCCCGATTCGAGCAGATTTCCCGTGACTGGAATCGTCGACGCCGCAAGCTCCCACTCGGCCTCCGTCGGCAGACGATGCCCGGCCCAGCGTGCATAGGCATCCGCTTCAAAGAAACTGACATGGCACACCGGCGATTCACTCAGCTGCCCGAGCGAGACCCAGCCGCCGAGGGTGAATATCTGCCACGCGCCATCCTGCAGCCGCCAGTACAGCGGCGCGTTCCATCCCTGCGCTTCGCACGCGTCCCAGCCTTCAGAGAGCCACAGCTCCGGACGCTTGTAACCGCCTTCTTCGATGAAGTTCAGATACTCCGCGCAGGTGACCGGGCGCGAGGCTATCTTGAAGGGCTGCACGAAGACGCTGTGCCGCGGAAGCTCGTTGTCAAAACAAAAACCATCGCCGGTATGACCGATCTGCTTCACGCCGCCGGAAAACTCCACCCAACTGAGAGACTCTGCATTCGGCGTGACGTCATGCGTACTCTCCGCGTACGCCGGATGCAGTGGATTGGTGAAGAAGGCGTGCTTGATGTCCGTCGCGATCAGCTCCTGGTGCTGCTGCTCATGCTGCAGACCAAGTTCGATGAGGGTGGCGACGCGATCCTCCGGCGGATGCTGCAGCAGGCCCGCGATGTGCGCATCCACATGCTTGCGGTAGGCCATGATCTGTTCATGCGATGGACGCGAGAAGGACGCACGCAGCTTCTTTTCCGGAAGTTCCCCGCCCAGCGTGCGGTAGTAGCTGTTGAAGAGCCAGTGAAAGTCAGGATGGAAGTCGCGGTAGGCGGGCACAAACTCACGCAGCACGAAGGTCTCAAAGAACCAGCTGGTGTGCGCCATGTGCCACTTCACCGGGCTGGCCTCGGCGCAGGACTGCACCATCTGGTCTTCGGCACTCAATGGCGCGGCGAGCGCTTCGCTCTGCGCGCGCACGGAGCGGTAACGCTCCAACAGGCGCGTGGCGGTGGTTTTTTCAACGAGTCCTGAGGCGGCGAGAGTTTCCGGGGACATGCGCATCTCTCCAATCGTCCTTAAAGCTACGAATAAACCTAAGATGCAGATGCACGCGGAGGCTGTTGCTCTGCAAATTTTTTACAAATGGCCGCTTTTTATGGATGCCCGCCGCTGAGCCAACGGGCCAGCCCGAAGGCGGCCGCCGCGGCTGCCCCACCAATCATCACCGTCTGCACCGCGCTGCGCAACCATCCGGTGCCGATTAATCGTCCTTTAACAGCGCCAAAGAGCGCAAGCGCAACCAGCGTGATCGCGACCGAATCGCGCAGTGCCGGGCCGTTCTGCGGCAGCAGCATGTACGGCAGCAGAGGAATGATGCCGCCGGCGATGTAGGAGATCGCGATCGTGAGCGCGCTGCGCCAGGCGCGTCCGGGGACGGGCGTCTCCAGGCCAAGCTCGAACTGCATCATGAAGTCCACCCAGGCCTGCGGACGCCGCTTCAACGCCTGCAGAACGCCTTCGCTCTCGTGGCGGGCGACGCCGTACTTCTCAAAGATGACGTATATCTCTTCTTCCTCATCGCGCACGCGCTCCACCACCTCGCGCTCCTCGCGCAGGCGCTCGCTGGCGTAGTGTTCGGCGTCGCCGCGTGCCGCGAGATAGCCGCCCAGTCCCATGGCGATGGAGCCGGCCGCGATCTCCGCCAATCCGGCAAGTACCACCAGGTGCGTATTGTTCACGGCGCCGGAGAGTCCGGCCGCGAGTGCGAACGGAACCGTCAGCCCGTCCGACATGCCGATGACGACATCGCGCACGGTATCGCCCGACTGGAAGTGGTGTTCCACGTGGTGGTGCGGATGAGAATGCGAGTGGCTGTGGCCCGATCCGTGCTCTGACATAGAAAGGCAGTGTAAATCAATCGCTTGCGGCCCGGGAATTCTGCGTAAAAATGCTTTTCCTGCGAGTCTTTCGCCCTCGATTTACGTCTGTAAGAGAAGCAGCCGAAATATGTCCCTAAACCTGTACAACTTCCGCATCTCTTTCTCCGTAATTGCGGCTGCATTCGTCGTTTGCATCAGTACGCTGGTGCCCGCTGCGCGGGCGCAGGATGCCCCTGCCGCCAATCCCGCGGCCACGGTGGCCGTGCGCGGCACGGTGAAGTCCGGCAACGTCCCGCTGCCCGGCGTCACCATCATCGCCGTGGACGCGAGCGGAAAAAAATTCAGTGCGGCCACCAATGAGAGCGGCTCGTTCCAGATGAACCTGCCGGCCGCCGCCTACAACATACGCGCCTCGCTTGCAGGCTTTGCGTCGGTTACACAGACGTTTTACCTCACCGCCGGCCAGAGCCTGCCGGATACGCTCTTCTCCTTGCAGCTCGCCTCGCGCGCGCAAGCGGTCGAAGCTGCTGCCTCCCGCTCCGCGACGCAGCGCGGCGTGCAGAGCCTTTCCCTGCTGACCAGCTCGCCCGATGCATCCCCGGCAGCAGGCGCAGCCTCTGCCGGCACAACCGATACCAGCGCGCCCACTCTGAATGCGCCTGACGCCAGCGCGGCTACGGACTCCGTCGCCGTCAACGGACAGGTGGGCAGCACCAATGCTCTCGGCGGCATGTCCGAGGACGAGATCCGCCAGCGCGTGCAGGACGCCATCGCGCAGGCCCGCGCCCAGGGCGCGCAACCCGGCGACATTATGAACTCCATCGGCAGCATGATCGGCGGCATGATGGGCGGCGGCGGACCCGGTGGCGGCGGACCGCCCGGCGGCGGCATGCGCGGATCGTTTCGCAACTTCAATCCAACGCAGCCGCACGGCGCGATCTTCTACATCGGCGGCAACTCCGCTTTGAATACCCGCGGCTTCTTTGCCAATGGGCCGCCCGCGACCACGCCGAGTTACAACAGCAATCAGTACGGCATCACGCTCGCCGGATCGCCCTACATCCCCGGACTCTTCAAGCCGAGTACGAAGCAGTTTGTGTTCTTGAACTTCACCGGCATGAAGAGTTCAAAGCAATCCGTCTTCAACGCGACCGTGCCGACGGACGCGCAGCGCGGCGGCGATTTCTCCGCCACCGGCAATAACCCCATCTACCAGCAGAACAACGGCCCGCAGTACTACTACGGCAAGTTAAATGTGATCAATCCATCGCTCATCACATCGCCTGCTGTATCGCTGCTCGCCTACTATCCACATCAGAACGTCACGCCCACCGTCACCGGCGGCACCACCGACTACCAGCGCGTGGTCTCACCGGCGAGCGACTCCAACACTATCGCCATGCGCTATGTGCGCAACTTCGGGCAGGCGGGCGGCATGGGCTTCGGCAATCACAGCATGAAGCAGCAGGCGAAGAGCGGTACGCAGACTCTGCGGCAGAACATCAACGGCACCTTCAACTATCAGCATGCGGCCAACG
>Ga0302314_10023560_pt1 | contig 10043 bp, 8 predicted proteins | sample III_Palsa_N2_3_FD_200533 | JGI IMG/M metagenome (GOLD analysis project Ga0302314, IMG submission 200533) | Peat permafrost microbial communities from Stordalen Mire near Abisko, Sweden - III_Palsa_N2_3 | ecosystem: Environmental > Terrestrial > Soil > Palsa > Peat permafrost | place: Sweden...
TTCGTATTATCCGGCCCACCTCGGACGGCGGTCGCCGCCGTCCACTGGATGCGGGCGTAGCTCAGGGGTAGAGCACAACCTTGCCAAGGTTGGGGTCGAGGGTTCGAATCCCTTCGCCCGCTCCAAATTTCCTTCAAGGAAATCAGAGCGTTATGAGAAGGCCGCCGCGAGGCGGCCTCTCTCGCTTTTGGGCTGGTGTCCACATGGTGTCCACGACAGCGCAAAGGCAGCGCAAAGGCAACAGCTTCCAACTGGCCAGTTCCTGGCAAGGAATGCCTCTTAGGCTGCAAATGTCCGCTCGCAGCGCAGTCTTGTATCTAAAGTTGCCGTCCTCGCTAACCGGTCCGCACGCGCTTGACCTTGATCACTGCGCGCTGCGCCTCATAGCATAGGCGTGTGCACGTGCTGCTGCGATGTGAGGGCCAAAAATGCAATTGAAACACGTGCTTGAGTCGCCAGCTTATGTGCGTGGTCGCGCCTGATGCCAAGGGTCAGGCCGCGTTGCGTACGTCAAAACCATTTGCGAACAAAACAAGAAACTGCGACCGTTGGTATCACGACCCTTTGAGTCGTTCCGCACCTATGGGGGTCTAGCCGTGGACAGGGGAGCGCATTTCTACTGCTGCGATTTCCAGGTGCATACGCCGCGCGATCTGCGCTGGGCGGGACCTGAAGCGGTCACCGACGACGAGCGCCTGGCCTACGGCCGGCGCTTCGTCGAAGCTTGCCGAGACAAGGGCCTTCAGGCCGTCGCCATCACCGATCATCATTGCATGACCCTCCTGCCGTTCATCCGGCGTGCGGCGGATGAGGAGCTCGCTTTGGGCGGCTCGGAGCTGGCGCCGGAGGATAGGCTGGTCGTGTTCCCGGGTATGGAGCTGACGCTGGGCGTGCCCTGCCAGGCGATCATTATCTTCGATGCCGACTTTCCCAACGATATGTTTTCGCTGGCAATGACGGCCTTGGCGATCACTCAAAATGACGCCGCGCAATCCAAGGTGCGCGATGTCGTACGGCTTGGCACGATCACGACGTTTTCCGAGCTGAAGGCCAAGCTCGACGCGCATGAATACCTCCGCGGCCGCTACATCATCCTGCCGAACGTCACGGACGAGGGACAGCATTCGCTCCTGCGCGCGGGGCAGACTGACAAGTACATCGAAATGCCTTGCGTCGGCGGCTACAGTGATGGCCGTTACGATGCACTGCGCGAGGGCACGAAGAACAAGCTGTCCGGGAAGGACCGGGCGTGGGGCCACAAGCGGATCGCCTGCATCCAGACCTCCGACAGCCGGCGCGACGATCACACCACGCTCGGCGTGCCGTCGACCTGGATCAAGTGGGCGATGCCGACTGCGGAAGCGCTGCGGCAGGCCTGCCTCGCGCAAGAATCCCGCGTCGCCCATGATGCGCCGCATGTGCCCGAGACCTTCATTGCCGCCCTAAGCGTCAGCAATTCCAGTTTCCTGGGGCCGCTCGATCTCGACCTCAACCCACAATATAGCGCGCTGATCGGCGGCCGCGGCACGGGAAAGTCGACCGTGCTGGAATACCTCCGCTGGGCGCTTTGCGATCAGCCGCCAAGCAGCGACGAAGACGAGGCGCCGAACTATCAGGCCCGGCGCCGGCGCCTAATCGACGGCACGCTGAAGCCGCACCTCGCGACCGTGGACGTGACGTACGTGCTCAACGGCGTGCCGCATCTGGTCCGGCGCGCGAGTGTCGACGGTAGCGTGCAGATGAAGATCGGCGCCGGCGCCCTGCAGCCCTGCACCGAGGAAGAGGTAAGGGCGCTTCTCCCGATCCAGGCTTACAGCCAGAAGCAGCTCAGCGACGTGAGCGTGCGGATTGAGGAGCTGACGCGCTTCATCACGGCGCCGATCAGAGGCGACCTTGACCGGCTGCAGCGGCAAACGCTCGACCGGGCGAATCGCATCCGGGAGGCCTATGCCACCCGCCAGCGGTTCCGCGATCTGACGCGGACGTTGCACAACCGCCAGCTCGAAGAGCGCTCGATCAGCCAGCAGGCGAACACGATACGCGCCTCGCTGACGGGGCTGTCCGACATCGATCGCGCGCTCCTTGAACAGGGGCAGCACTACACGGCCGCGGGTTCTCTCGTTGCCTCGTGGAAGGTCGGCGCGGGCACGATCAGGCAGAAGGCGCGCGAACTGCGCCAACTTGTCCAGGCGCAGCGAGCGTCGCTGCAGCCGGTCCCGGCCGAGCCCGCCGCCATGAAGGAAACGCTCGAGGCCGCCCGCGCCCAATACGACGGGCTGCTGGAATCAGCGCTCGCGTCGCTCTCCGAAATCGCGGCCGCCGCCGGCGCAATCGAAGGCGGGGACGGGGCTGCGGGCCCCTGGGAGGCTTGGAATACCGGCCATACCGCGTTTCAGACCGAATATGCCTCAGCCATGGAGCGCTCGTCGTCTCATACCGAAAAGCTGCAACAGCTTCGCGCCATGGAAACCCGCGTGGCGGAGCTGGCCGCCGAGACGACGCGGACCCGCGAGACCCTGGCGACCCTGGTGACGGCGGACGAGAATTATTCGACCGCGCGCGATCAATGGCTGAGTGCGCAAGCCGAGCATGATGACCTGGTCGACCGCGAATGTGCGGCCCTGACCGCCCGTTCGGGCGGCCTGATCCGCGTTGGCGTCAAGCGCTATGCCGACCCTGCGGCCTTCGTCGCAAACTTGCGCTCGGCGCTACAGGGATCGCGGGTGCAATCGGCGCGGCTTGATGCGCTGGGCGAGGCGACCATCGCCGCGCCTGACCCCAAGGCCGCATGGTTGGCCGGCCTGACGGAGCTGGAAGGCCTCGCGGACTATGACGCCGAGCGCGGCCCGCCTGGCACGCGGCCGGGCGCCGTCGCGCTTCTCGGCATGGGGCTGAACGCCGGCGACATCGACCGGATCGCGCAGCACTTCACCCCGGAAAATTGGCTCGTGCTTTCCCTGACGCCGATCGAATCCGTGCCGGTCTACGAATTCCGGGCGCGGGAAGGTGAGTACATTCCCTTTAAGAACGCCTCGGCCGGGCAACAGGCGACGGCCCTGCTGAAGACGTTGCTGAACCAGCCCGGGCCGCCGCTGCTGATTGACCAGCCGGAAGAGGACCTGGACAACCCGGTCATGCTCGAAATCGTCGAACAGCTCTGGGATGCGAAAAAGCTACGCCAAATCGTGTTTGCCAGCCACAACGCCAACCTCGTCGTCAACGGCGACGCCGAACTCGTGGCCTGGTTCGGCCACCGCACGACGGGCGATCAGTCCCGGGGCACGATCAAGGGTGTCGGGGCGATCGACGTTGAGGATGCGCGCGACGCTATCAAGCAAATTATGGAGGGCGGCGAGGCCGCCTTCCGGCTGCGCCGCGAGAAGTACGGCTTCTGATTTTGGCGGCGTTACGCGCCGGGGCGCGGCTGCTCTGAAGCGGCGGGCTTGGTCTCCGGCCTTGCGGTGATCTGGTATCGCTTTTCCGCCTCGATCTGCTCCACGGAAATCTCCCAACCCCGCTTCCGCAGCGTGGCAAGTGCGGAATGGACTGTGTTGGCGCGCCACCCCGTCACGTCGGTCATTTCACGAATGGTCGTGCCGCGCACGCAGCTGAGGAGGCCCAAAAGCGCCGCCTGCTTGGTGTCGCCGCGGGCCATCTATCATCCGCCCTCAATCTGCAGCGGCTTGCCGCTGAAGACGATCAGGCTGTCCGGCTCGGACGCGAACCAAGCATAGCTGCCCCAGGCGAGGCCGCTGACGGTCCTCCGGAACGGCTGGCCGGCGCGGTCGAGATAGGCCGTCACGAAGGCGACGTGTTGCGGGGGAAACCCTGCGCCTTCCGCGATCTGGAGGAGCGCGGTCTTACGGGCGTCGTTCACCGGCCCGTCGCTATGTACCACCTCAATGAAGACGAGCAGGGGATGCGCGGGGCCAAGATCCACGAGAACAATATCAGGGAGGCTCTTGTCGGCCGGGATCGTCAGCCCGATGGCTTTCGCAAGCTCGTCATCGCGGGCCACGACCTTGTTGCCGCTCTCGCTCAAGGCGATGACGCCCGGCTTCTGCAGGAACTTCGGCGCGAAAACCTCGATCACGGCCTTCGAGATGTCGGCGCTCGGGCCGGTCGTCATCCGGCGCGTCTCGCCGTTCGGGAAGGTCACAAGCTCATATTCGCCACCGCCGGCCGCGCCCTTGCGGACGATGGCAATGCGGGCGAGCGCGCCGGCGTTGAGGTGTTTGGCGCGCCAGGCGGCCGCTTTGGCGATGAACGTCGCCTCATCAAGGTCCGGCGCCAGCAGCTCGGCAAATTCGGCTTGCAGCGCGTAGCGCCCTGCCGGCGATGTCGTGGAGAGGCCGGGCCGCTCGATGACGGCGCCGTTCTGGATCAACGCGTACCGGATCGTGTCGTCGCGGATCGATTCCCGCGTGTTCACGGCATACCAGCGGCCCGGCACGTCGGCCTTGCTCGGCCGGATTGAGGCCTTCGCCCACTCCAGTCGCGCGTCATCGCTCGTCTGCTCGGCCTGCGCGGTCGTCATGCGCGTCACCTGGTCGGGCCTTATCCAGAGACCGCTGCCCTCGACGGCGCCGGCGTAGAGCATGACGAAGATGGTCCGCGCCGATATCTCCCAAATGGAGTGATCGCGGTTTGCCGAGCCTTCGGGGAAGATGACGGGCAGGCGGGTATGGATGTCCTGCCAGGTCGGGAGCGGTGGCAGGATCATTCCTTGTCCATCCCGAAGAGGCGGCGCAGCGTTTTCTCGATTGCGGCGCGGCTCGCGCCGCTGCTGACCTGGCGCTCAATCGCCGACATGGCGGACGCCGGAGGCAGAGGGATCGCCTCCAGCTCGAAGGCCGAGACTGCGACGCTGCCGCTGATGCAGCGAAACACTTGGTCGATGATGTCGCTATTCAGCACGGCCGCGACCGCTGCCGGCGAGACTTTCGGCGCGCCGATCGCGCGCACCATGTTGAGGTGGTTTTCGACGATGACGCCGCCATGCGTCTCGATGAAGTCCTGAGACAGCTCGGCCGCAATTAGGCGGCGCAGCTGCTCCTTTGCCGTCGTGCGCTGCACTAGCACGCAACTGCGATCGACGATCAGCCAATCGTCGCCCTTTTCGGGCTTGAAGAAGGGGGCATGGTTTTTCTTGTCGGCGCGGAACAAGAAGCGGCCGTCGGCCGTGACGGCTTCCGCCCATATCAGCGGGTGCAGGCCGCGGCCGGCTCTGGCGCGCATCTGGGGCTTGAAGCGGTTCCATACCAGCGGGCCGGTCGAGACCTCATAGCCCCAATCAGCCAGGCGATCGGCAAGGCCTTCGGCCGCGGCGATCAGCGGGACGTGGGACGGCTCGCGCGGCGCCAGCCAGGGCGCGGTTGCGTCGGCCGGCAGGCCGACCTTGCCGTTCTTGGTGAGCCGGGCCTGCCGCTCGTTGTCAACGTTGAGATAGTGAACCTGGAAGCGCGTGCGCGCGCCGCCCTTCTGGTAGAGGGCGAGGAGCGTTTCCTGCAGCACGTCCTCGAAGACGCCCTTGCGGGCATGGACGAAGTCGATGGCGACGGGCGGCGCTTCCTCGGCCAGCAGCTTCCGGAGCGCCGCGTAATACTGGCCGCCGAGCACGCTGGTCGGCGTGAGGTAGGCAATGACCCCGCCGGGGCGCGTCCATCGCAACGCGATATCCGTGAAGACGCCATAGAGATTGGCATGGCCGTAGAGGCTGCGCGCGTAGCGGCTGCGCTGCGCCGCCGTCAGCTGTACCCGGCCATAGGGCGGGTTGCCGACAACGAGGTCATAGACCGCATCGGGCGTCTCCTCGAGCGTGTCGCACACCTTGACGAAGGTCGGCACGTTCCTGCTGCTGGCCTGGGCGAGGTCCGCAAGCATGATCTCGAGCGCCGCCTGCGAGAGGCCTGCTGCGTGAGGGTCCAGCTCCATGCCGGACAACCGGGTGCCGAGCTGGGCGAGGACGAAAGCCGGCTCGCTGCCGGCGAGGCTCGAGCGCATCCGCGCCGCAGCCTCGAGGAGGAAGGCACCTCCGCCGCTCGCCGGATCAAGAACGCGCGCTGTCTTCCAGTCGACGCCGCCCTCGGCCGCGAGGCCGAGTAAGCGCTGGGTTAGTGCGGCCGGCGTATAGAAGGCGCCAAGGGAGCTGCGCTCCTTGCCGGGTAGCAGCGTAGTGTAAAGGCTTGTGAGGGCATTGCAGCCCTCCATGATGGGGAGCGTGGCCGCAAGGCGTCCCATGCTCTTCGCGAGCTGCTGCGCCGTGTTGTCGAGCTTGCCCTTCACGCTCACGAAGGGCGGGCTCAACGTGAAGCCCGGCGCGGCTTCGGCGGCCAAGGTCTCGAGGGCGGCGCGCGCAAAGAGCGCGGCCTGGCCGGTGCGGCGGGCTTCGGGTATGGTCTCCGACCAGGCGCGCGCCACGAAGCGGGCGCGGGATAATTCGATGCGGTGAGTCTCCAGGTCCGGAGCCGGCATATGGCGCGTCTTTGCTTTCGATAGCGCCATATTCATGCGGCTTGACCCTTCCCTGTGTATTGTACGTCGAGCGCGCGATAGAGCGTCGATCGGCCGACCTGCAGCGTGCGGGCGATATCGGCCGGCCGCTCGCCCGCCTCCAGCAGCGCGCGGGCGTGGCGCACCTGCTCGGCATTCATCGCCTTCCTGCGACCGATGCGGACGCCGCGCATCCGCGCGGCGGCCAGCCCGACCTTGGTGCGCTCGGCGATCAGCGCGCGCTCGAATTCCGCGAGCGAGCCCATGAGGTGAAACACAAGACGGCCGCCGGCGGTGGTCGTGTCGATGTTTTCGGAGAGCGACTGGAAGCCGCAGCCTTTGTCGCCTAGCTCCTCGACCACGGCGATGAGGTGCGACAGCGATCGGCCAAGCCGCTCGAGCTTCCACACGACGAGCACGTCGTCAGCGCCGCATTGCGCCAGCGCCTCGTCGAGGCCGGGCCGCTCCTTCGATGCGCCGGAAATCTGGTCCTCGAATATCTTCTCGCAGCCGGCGAGCCGCAGGGCGCGCCGCTGGAGGTCCAAGTTCTGGTAGTCGGTCGAGACGCGCGCGTAACCCATTTTCATAGGGCGATTCTGGGACAGAGTTTCGGGACTCGCAAGCACTTGATTTGTTTAACCTCGAAAACCGCCCCGCAAACGGTCCTTTTCGGGACTCTATTGCCGAAAGGCCACCATACGGCACATTAGAACATAACGTGAACATAGCACGATGCCGGGGCGTGTTCGAGAGGAAACCCATCCTGCCGGACACATCCCTCCCTGCTGCCACCTGTGCCGGCAGGAGGCACCGTCGATCCAGGAGCAGCGTGCGGGCTATCCTTCGGACTGATAGGCGGCGATTGCCGCCTCCTTGGCGTCGTTCAGCGCCTGCATCTCGTCCTGCAGCTTCCCGGTCGCGGTCGGGCCGGACAGTGTGATGATGCCGATGATGGCAAAGCCGAAGTCGAGGCAGGCGCAGATGCCGCGGATTGTCTCGTGATGGTTTGAGCTGTAAAGACTGGTGTGAGTGACGGCCACCATGCCGTCGGGGCGGTCCTCGTTGACCGACACATGGCCGAAGACGCCCTTCAGATTGGGGTGCGCGCCGTAGTCGATCGCGCCCTCGTAGGCCTCCTTGGCAAGCCTCTCGATATCCGGAGCCCTATCGGCGAGGCCCTTGATCGCCTTGTCGAAGGTGAAGGCATTGCGGCAGGCTTTCTTGTCGGCCTCGCTGCGGTGCCGGTTGCCCCAGACCTCGGAGAGGGCGGGCTGCTGCTCCATGAGGTAGCCATAGCTCGCCGACTCGAGGGCCGTCCGGACGAGCGGGAAAACCGCAGCCGGATGACCGCTTAAAGCCATGCGCGCGGCGCCGAGAAACATTTGGTAGGCGTTGAGGAACAGCACGAAGGCGAAGGCCGGCGTCGGCGCGACGTGCTCCCACAGGTCGCGCCGGAAATAGGCGTCGTATTGCAACAGCACCTTCAGCAGGGGATTGTCGGCCGCCTGCAGCTCGCGCACGGTCTCGTCGGCCGCCGCCATGTACTGGGTCAGCCCGTCGCCCAGCTCGACCCGAGGTTTCTCGTTCATCGCCGTCACCCGGCCCAATGGACGGCGCGCATGAATTCCTCGCCGGAAAGGGCGCAGAGCGCGAATTCACCCTTCTTCAAAGGGCCGCCCAGCCGCAGCGAAACCGCCTCGCTGGCGAGATAGAAGATATACCCCTGGAAATCGAAAAAGACGTGCCCGGTCGCGCGCTTCCATCTTTCGATAAACTGCTTGCTGCGGCCCATCCATCTCATAACAGCGTAGGTGTGGCCGTCGATGACGTAAGTGCGGGACTTGAGATCGAGCGAGAAGCCGAAACTGTAGTTGTTAAAGTTGTTGTCGCCGTGGATATGCACCAGCCAGAACATGCGGTGCGCCTGGCGGTAGAAGCCTTCACGCGCTGCGCGCTCGTCCTCGGAAAGCGAGGAGTGCTGCAGCTCCAAGACGGTCGCTTTCGGGGTGCCGGCGCCACACAGAACATCTGCCCGGTGCCGCTCGCCGGTAACAGGATCGATCAGGCCGATTTCGCGGCAGCTCAGGTCAAAGCGCTCTTTCCAACCAAGGTGCCAGGGGCCTTCCGGCTCGCTCCACGGATCGCAATCGCCACCCTTGTGCCGCCAGTGCTTGACGTTCTCGACCGGCATAACGGAAGTCAGCAGGCCGCCGCAATCGCGGCAGACCGTGCTTTCCCCCTTGGCGAAGGGAGGGCGCTTTATTCCGTCAATCCAGGCGTAGAGCATTGATCCCCGCTACATTGTTTCGAGCCTTTCAGCAGCGGTTTCCGTAAGTGCCAAATCTGGTAGAACCTAATATAAACACTAGCGCGGGGCCTTGCCGGGAGACGAGGGGGACGAGTTCTTTTCCGTTACGCCGCGATGTTCAGGATAGCGTAGGATCGGGACAACGGCCATGGGGTAAAGGTGTGGCGAGGAATAGTGCAGTATCGAAGGCGATCTATACCCGCCATATCCGGCTGTTCCGGCTGCTTAACGATGCATGGATATTCACAGAGCTGCTGCGGCCTGATCTGCAGGAGCGGGCCAAGACGCTGCGGGCCTCGAAAAGCAAAGTCAAACGCTCCTACCCCGTGCCGAAGCGGGGCGGCACCGTGTTCAGTAAGCGGCGCGATGAAGATATCGGCCTAGTCTTTTATGCTCAGCACGAGCGGGGCATTTTCGAGACGAACATAGTCTCGCTGGTATCACGGGCCGAGGCGTTTCTTCAGGACAGCATCGCCATTGTGGCGAGCGCCTATCCGCAGAAACTCTCCGTGTTGGCGGACAAGGGCGGGATCCCGCTCGATCTTTTCCTCGAACACGAGGACCGTGAGGACGTGATCCGGCGCTTCGTCGCCATGAAGTGCGAAGGGCTTATGTTCGGCAAGCCGTCCGAATATCTCGACAAGGCCGCAAAGGTGCTGGCAATCGAGCTGGATCCCGAGACGGTCAGGGCCTTCATCGAAATAAAGGCGTCTCGCGACATCATCATTCACAACAGCGGCCGTATCAACAAGCTTTACGTCGAGAAGGCGGGCGACCTGGCCCGTGGCGGAGAGGGCGAGGAGCTAGTGATCGACCCGGCTTATTTCCGGCAAGTCATCGTGACGCTCAAAACCCTGTCGGGGCAGATTCAGTCGAAGACAGAGGAAAAATACAAATAGCGCCGATCGCTGGCAGCGATCGGCGACCGTGACGGGCGAGTGGCGAAAAAATGGCCACTTACGCGGCCATCCAGACTGCTGACAAACCCCGTTGGTTTTCGACGAGGTTTTGTTGTGCGGTGGCGATGGTTGGGTGTGGGGCTAGCTAAGGGGGAAAGCCTTCCCCCTGGTCGGCGCCGCGGTCGCCGACGCGCCCCCTTCTGCGGGGAGATCCCCCCAGGCTGTGCAAAAACCCGAGCGCCGCAACCGCCACCACGGCCTTAAGCCCACCTTTCCGAATGGTTGCATGGGGGCTCTCAGCGAGGCTTGAGATCCGATATGACCTGCGCTGAAAAGGGCCGAGC
>Ga0302314_10023561_pt1 | contig 10043 bp, 11 predicted proteins | sample III_Palsa_N2_3_FD_200533 | JGI IMG/M metagenome (GOLD analysis project Ga0302314, IMG submission 200533) | Peat permafrost microbial communities from Stordalen Mire near Abisko, Sweden - III_Palsa_N2_3 | ecosystem: Environmental > Terrestrial > Soil > Palsa > Peat permafrost | place: Sweden...
GTTCGAGTTCACCACCCGGACACGCCTCCTCACTGGATGAGAAGCCAGTTGTTGTAGTCGTCCTGGGGGAAGGTGGACACCGGGTAATCGTTATCAAGCCCCCACAAAGGCCGCGAGGTGGCCACATCTGTGAACATGGAGTGGTCTGAATAGCTCCCCGCCCCCCAGTACCAGTCCTGGTACGCGTTCCCGGGTGCCTGGCACGGGTTGGTGTAGACGTCGCCTGCCGCGTTGCTGTCCAGGCAACGGCCGGTCTCCTCGTCCTTGATCGAGTAGAGGTCGTAGTCGCCGTACGGCGAGGAGACCTCCCACTCGGTCCAGCTCCAGTCCTGGTACTTGTTGCCCGGGACCTGGCACGGAAGCACGTACACGTTCCCCGCAGCGTTGCTGTCAAGACAATCGCCGATCACGGTCTCGAGGCCGAACCAGCCCGAGCGCACCGCCGTATCGGCCGGCGCGGCGGCAGCCGCTGTCACGGTGCGGGTCACCGTCGCCGCCGAGGCGCTCACTGGCGCCAGGACGCCCACCGCCCCCGCCAGCACCGCACCGGCCATCAGCGCCGCAGCCCTTAGCTTGCGCGTGAACATCCAAATTCCCCTTGCTCAGGTAGACGAGATCGCGACGCGTCCCCGTGGAGGATGTGGACTCGTTGGAGCCGGTTGCCGCGCTGGCCAATAGCCACAGCGGCAGCCCCACTGGACAGCACCGGTAACACGCGAGGAATCTACAGAAGACCATTGGCGGTTGGCTGGTGTCTCGCTGGCGCCCATGCTCAACGGGCCTTGCGCGCCCAGACGGCAGCTGTAGACAGCCTGCCGGGATGACCCTGCCGGTTCCCTCGACCGGGTTGCGCGGGCCTTATGTGCGGGCCTGTCGCCTTGGCGTCGATGCGTCCGCGAGGCGCTCGTCAAGCAGCAGCGCGGCGACGGCATCCGGGGCCTCACGCATCGCGTTGTGGGCGGTCGGGAGATCGTGGACTTGCCACTCTGGATCGGCTTGGAGCCGGGTGCGGAGTTCAGCGAAGGGTGTGCGGTCTTCCCATCCGGAGCAGTAGATGAACTCGCGGCGGGGGACCTGGGCGAGCGTGCCGGTGAGCTTGATCGTTTGCAAGAGCGAGGCGAAGGGATGGGGGCGACGGCGGGGATCGCCGCCGTGGGGCGGGCGAAACGGGGGGCGGACGGCGTAGCCGGTGGCGGTGGCACCAGCGACGAAGGCCTGCCGGTACTGCTCGGTCGTGGACGACCAGCACGACTCGCCGTCGCGCGGCACGTAGGCGTCGAGATGAACCAGTCGTGCGACCCGGCCGCGGGCGCGGTCGGCGGCAGCCGCGATCACCATCCCGGCGTAGCTGTGGCCGACCAGGGTCGCGCTGGTGATCTGAGCGCGATCGAGGAGCCGCAGCACGTCGCCGGCGTGGGTGTCGAGGTTGGCGGTCGCGACCGTCGCGTTGTCGTCGTCCGGCCGCAGACCGGTCAAGGTCAGGGCGTGAACGGTGTGACCGGCCCGCTCTAGCAGCGGAACCACCGCCTCAAACGCCCAGGAGCCGTGCCAAGCGCCGGGCACGAGGACGAACGTCGCCATGCGTTTCTCCTTCTCTCAAGTTCTCTCAAGCCGCGGCATCGAGGCACGCTGCCGCGGTGCTCGGTGACGTGTGGTCCGGTTGGGCGCTCTGCGCGACTGAAGACCACTCCCTATGCAGACAGTGTCGCCAGATCAGGAGGTGGCTGGCCACCGATAGGATGCCAACTGATGCCTGTTCGCCGCCAACCTCGCCAAACCGGCGTGACCTCACACATGTGGCCGTCCGGCGGGCGGCATCTTTGGCCATCCGGCGAAACAAGCGCGGTGCAGTCCCACGCACGCGGACACCTGGTATACGCAGCCAGCGGCGTCTTGGCCGTGCACACCGAGCGCGGCACGTCGGTCGTTCCCGCTAACCGGGCCGCCTGGACTCCCGCCGGGTTCACCCACTACCACCGCGCCCACGGCGACACCGATATGCGGATCATCTTTCTGACGCCATCGCTCGCCCGGCTCATGCCAGTCCATCCCGCCGTGTTCCTGGCCTCCGACCTTGCCCGCGAGGTCCTGCTCGCCCTGACCGGCCCCCGCAACTACGACGACGCCACGCCTGACTACAGCCGCTCCGCGCGCTCTCGCCTCCTTCGAGTCCTCGTCGATGAACTCCGCGAAGCATGCGAACAGCCACTGCACCTGCCCGAACCACGGGACGACCGACTGCAAGCCATTGCCCGGATGCTGCACGAGATGCCAGCCGACAAGGCCTCGCTGGCCGAACTCGGGAAGACGACCGGAGCCAGCACCCGCACCCTCAGCCGACTGTTCCGCAACGAACTCGGCATGACCTTCTATGAGTGGCGCACGCAGCTACGCATCTACCACGCGCTGGTCCTTCTCGCGGACGGCCACGACACCACCCAGACCGCCTACGCCTGCGGATGGGCCAACCCCAGCAGCTTCATCGCAGCGTTCACCAGCATCATCGGAACGACCCCGGGCCGCTACCGAGCCACACGTCTTTCGTAGCGGGCGTACTCGCCGCTAACGGGACGCCGCACTTCGTCCAGGGCATCACCAAGGAGCAGTTCCCAACTCGCTCGGCAACACGCCTACCGCGAATCTGGTCGCGGGCTGGCTGATGTACGTCCTGACGGCCGTGGCTCTCGGCTACGCACGCCCGCACGGCGCATAATTCCCACTTCCGGATGCGGGCCCGCCTCATGCGGTGCGCCGTTCAGGCCGGGTCACGCTGACAGGCTGCCGAGGAAGCCGATGGTGCGGGTCCGTTCCTCCGCGGTGGTGAACGAGGAGGGATTGGCCACGAAATGGGTGACCCGGCGTCGGCCCGGGCTGCTCGACGCCCTGCTGCGTACCGTCACCGGTGCCGCCGCAGGCGGCCCCGGCTATGCCGAAGGTGTTACAGTCCGCTAGGTCGCTGGTGACAGTCCTCGCGTCCGCAGCGCTCGTACCGGCCGATCAGCATCGGTGCAAGTTCAGCGTCAGCCGGCACCGCGCTCACGATCTCGCAGTTCAGCAGCCGCCCCCGGGGCTCAAGGCGCATGACGGTCCGTCCGCGTTCGCTTCGGCGCTCCAGCTCCAGTGTGCCGTGCTCCCAGCGGGCTATCCCCGGCTGCCGGGGCACGAACCCGTACGAGTCGAACCACCACCAGCCGTCCTCCCCGACCACGCCGTGACCGCTGAGGGCGGTTGATCCGTCGCGTGTCTCCGTGTAGTCGATCACCAGCACGCCAGCGGGCGCTGTGGCAATCACGAACTTCCCCTCGGCCGTCCCGGCCGGTGTCCAAGCCGTCGGCAGAAGCTGCTCACTCCCGACCCACGTGCCGGACAGCGCTATTAGTTTGTCATCACCAATCATTTATAGTACCTTATCATCTACGCATATGTCACGTCCACCGAGCCCCCCAGAACCATTGCTTGCGATGCCGACCTACGCACTCTCGCTACTCGGCCGGGAAGCACGATCCCGCATGGCCGAAACCCTGCCAACGGGACTGCGGCTCGGTCACTTGGCAGTGCTCGGCGCCCTCGCCGAGCACTCTGGCCAGTCCCAGCGCAGCCTCGCTGATGCGCTCGCCATCCATCCGACCGACCTCGTCGCTATAGTCGATGACCTTCTGGGGAGACGGTTGGTCAGCCGGGACGTCGATCCCGAAGACCGGCGCAGAAGGCGCGTACAGATCACCGCGGCCGGGCGCCGGCTCGTCGCCCGCGCCACAGCGGCCAGCCAGCGAGTCCTCGACGACATCCTCACCCCGCTCACCACAGCCGAGCGTGAGACCGTCGTGCGTCTGCTGACCGCTGCCCTGCGACCCCTAGAAGGCTGAGCGATGCTGATCGGAACTGCAGCCGCGGCCGGGATGGCGCTGACGGACCTCGTCATGGTGCTGATCCCCGGGCCGAACATGATGTACGGGGAGCTTCTGTGGTCCGTTTTACGCTTCTCGGGCTGGTCCGGGTGACGGTGGGGGACCGGGAGGTCCCACTCCCGCCTAAGGAACGGACGGTGCTCGCGGCCTTGCTGCTGCGGGCGGGCGAGGTCGTGTCGGTCGCCACGCTGGCCGAGGCGATCTGGGACGACGCCCCGCCGCCGAGCGCGCGGAATACGATCCAGGGGCACATCAAGCAGCTTCGCCGGCTGCTTGGCCCGGAATCGGCCCGGATCGTCACCCGGGCACCGGGGTACCTGATCGAAGTTCGCCCGGGCGAACTGGACTCCGCCACCGTCACCGAGTTGCGGGCCCAGGCGAGTGCCCGGGCGCACGCGGGCGAGTGGGACCACGCGGCGAGGCTGCTGCGGGACGCGCTCGCGCTGTGGACCGGCGACCCGCTGGCTGACGTCCGGCCGGGGTTCTTCCAGCGGGCCGAGGTACCGCGGCTGGCCGAGCTCCGGCTGGACGTCCTTGAGGAGTGCGCCGAAGCGGACCTGCGGCTCGGCCGGAACGAGGCGTGCGCCGCTGACCTGCGCGCGCTGGCCGCCGGGCATCCGTTCCGTGAACGGCTGTGGGAACTGCTGATGCTCGCCCTGTACCGGGCCGGCCGCCAGGGCGACGCCCTGTCGGCCTACCAGCAGGCCCGCGGGGCACTACGGGACGGGCTAGGGGTCGACCCCGGGCAGCGGCTGCAGGACCTGCACGCCCGCATCCTCGCCGCCGACCCGGCACTGTCGCAGGATCCGGCGCCGGCCGGCGGCCGGGCGCTGCCCGCGGGCACGCACGGCGGAGCGCCGGCGGCGCACCGCGAGACGCCGCGGCAGCTTCCGGCCGTGCTGCCGGACTTCACCGGGCGGCACGACGAGGCCAGCCGGCTGCGCGATTCCCTCACCCGGCCAGGCTGCGTCGCCGTGATCGCCGGCCCGGGCGGCATGGGCAAGACGGCGCTCGCCGTGCACGCGGCCCACCAGATGGCGGCGCGGTTCCCCGATGGCCAGATGTTCGTCCGGCTCGGCGGCGCGACCAGCCCGGTGCCGCCCGCCGCCCTGCTCGGTCGGCTGCTGCGCGACCTCGGGGTACCCGACTCCAGGATCCCCGCGGACGAGGACGAGCGAGCGGCACGCTACCGGACGCTGCTCGCGGACCGGACGGCGCTCATCGTGCTGGACGACGCCCACAGCGCCGCGCAGGTCCGGCCGCTGCTGCCGGGCGCCGGCGGCTCGGCCGTGATCGTGACAAGCCGCGTCATCCTGGCGGACCTGTCCGGCGCGGCGTTCACCGGGCTTGGCGTCCTCGGCGCGGACGAGTCCCGCGCGATGCTGGCCTCCATTGCAGGCGAGCGGCGCATCGCGAGCGACCCGGATGGAACGGACGGAGTCATAGCCTCGTGCGCCGGGCTCCCGCTCGCCATCCGCATCGCGGGAACCAGGCTCGCCACCAGTCCCGGCTGGACCGTCGGACAGCTGAGCGGCCTGCTCAGCCGTGAGCGCCAGCGGCTCGGCGAGCTCGCCGTCGGCGACACGGCGGTGCGCGCCTCCTTCGAGATAAGCTACCTCTCGCTGCCCGCCGGCGACCCAGAGCCGGCCCGCGTCTTCCGGCTGTTCGGGCTGGCAGGCCTGCCGACGCTCAGCCTGAGCGCCCTCGCCGCGCTCGCCGGGACCCCCGTCACCAGGACGGCCGCAGCCGCAGCGGCGCTGGTTGACGCGCACCTGCTCGAATCGCCGGACCCCGGCCGCTTCCAGGCGCACGACCTGCTCGGCATCTACGCGGCCGAACGCGCACGCGCAGATGAGACAGACCGGTCACGACGGGATGCGCTGCGCCGGCTCCTCGGCTGGTACCAGCATGCGCTGAACGCGTGCGTGCAGGAGTTCCGCGCCCTGAAGCAGCCGGTCCCGCTTGAGCCGCCCGACCCCTCCGTCCCTGCCCCCGGCATCACCACCCTCGCCGACGCACTCGAATGGCTGGAGGCCGAGCAGGCGAACCTCGTCCCGGCCGTGATGCTCGCCGCCCGCGAGGGCCTGACCGATAGCTGCTGGCGTCTGGCCTGGCTGATGCGCCACTACTTCGACTGGTACGGCCGCTTGGGGGAGTCGGCCGCGGTGCTCGAGGCCGGCCTTGGCGCCGCGGAGACCTCCGGGGACAAAGCCGCCATCGCCGCGCTAAGCAACGGCATGGGCGCCGTCCTTTGGAAGCTGGGCCAGCTGGATGCCGCGACGGACCACTTCGGCCGGGCGCTGGCCATCCGGCGCGAGCTCGGCGACAAGAAGGGCGCCGCTACCGTCTTGTCCAACCTTGGCCTGGTGGAGGTAGCCGCAGGGAAGGTCGCGTCGGCCATCGGGCGCTTCACGGAGGCGCTCGCGGTCAACCGGGACCTGGAATACCCGTTCGGCGAGGCTCTCTGCCTGACCAACCTGGGCTACGCCTACGAGGTGAGCGGGCGCCTCCAGGAGGCGCTCGCAGCCTACGAGGAGGGACTGGCGATCCGGGTCAAGCACTGCTCGCTGATTGACCAGGCGGCCTCGCTGCATAGCATCGGCGCGCTGCTGGTCACGATGGAGCGTGTCGATGACGCGATGGACTACCTCGACCGGAGCCTGAAGATCTGCCGGGACAACAACGTCGGCTACGGTGAGGGCCTGGCTCTGGCCAGCCTCGGCGATGGGTACCTGGCCCTGGGGAAGCCCGCCGACGCGCATGCGGCATGGCGGCGGGCCCATGACATCCTGGCCGAGATCGGCGCGACGGAAGCATCGGCCGTCCGCGACCGCCTGGCGAACCTCGCATTAGCCGTCCAAGCCCAGCCAGAAAACCGAACCGTCGTTGCCCAGGCCCAGCCGCACACGCTCGACAGCTGATCCCCAGGAGAACCTGACCTGGGGGTGCCGAAAACCCTGTCTCGCCTGCCACCAGGGTGAAATTGAGTTGCGCGGGCGGGTGGCTGGCCCGCAGGATCTTTTCATGATCGTCACTGCTGCTGCCTTGTCGCTGACCGTCGCCGCGCGGCTGGTGCGGGGTCAGCAGCAGCGGCGCCGGGGATGGAGGCCAATCTCCGTCCGGTTGTGATCGCCGCCCTGGTCGCGGGACTTGCTGCTGGCTATGGCATCGCCATGCCGGTGGGGGCGGTCGCGGCGTATCTGGTGGCGTTGACGGCGCGGACGTCGTTGCGGACCGGGGTGTTCGCCGCGCTCGGTGTCGCGACCGCTGATGGCGTGTACGCGCTGATCGCGGTGTGCGGCGGCGCGGCGCTGGCTCCCGTTCTGCGTCCGGTCGCGCTGCCGTTGCGCTGGGGCTCGGTGGTGGTGCTGATCGCGCTGGCGGTCCATGGGGCGGTGACGGCGCTCCGCCGTTACCGCGGACGCCGGGATGGCACGGAGCGCGACGCGGCGGCGCCCGGCGCGACCCGGGCCTACCTGGGGATGTGGGGGATGACGATGATGAACCCGCTCACCGTTGTCTACTTCACGGCGCTCGTGCTCGGCAGGCAGGCCGCGGCCGCTGCGGGGCGTGCGGACCAGGCCGTGTTCGTCCTGGCCGTCTTCGCCGCCTCGGCCAGCTGGCAGCTGGCCCTCGCCGGCGGCGGGGCGTTTCTCGGCCGCGCGCTGACAGGCAGCCGCGGGCGGCTCATCACCGCACTGGCTTCCAGCGTGCTGATCGGCGTGCTGGCCGTGCGCCTGGTGCTTCTAAGCCACGGCTGACAGCCCGGCCGAGAACGGCACCCGGCTGCAGGGCGGCCGTTTCGGTCTCTGTGTTACTAGCAAGGAGATGACCTAACCGCCCTCGAACCGCGCACCGAGGCGCTCCATCGCCTGCCGCGACCGCTGGTTGCGGGCGTCGGTCTTCAGGTCCGTGCGGGCCACCTTAAGCATCTCGAACGCGTACGTGAGCAGGAGCAGCTTCGCCTCGGCTTTGATCCCGGTCCACTGCGCCGACTCAGCCAGCCAGGTCCAGCCGATCTCGACGGCGCAGAGTTCCTCCCGGCTCGGCCAGGTGCGGATTTTCCGGTGACCACTTCGCCGCGTGTCGCCCTTCGTCCCCGTCCCGCCCTTACATGCAGACGCGCAGCGGAACGGGGACGAAGCGGCGATCGGTTTACCAGGCGGGGGTGCAGCGCGTTGCGGTTCCCGTCTTCATGCAGGCGCGCACCAGGTGGCCCGTGCCGTCGGCCACGCTGGCGGAGAAGGCAACCTCAGCCCCGTCAGTGGCCCCGTTGGCGGTGTACGTCGGCGTCGCCTGAGCCCACGTCTTGCCCTTGTTCACGAGGGACTCGAGCCACCCGCTGCACGGCTCTCCGAGGCCGAGCACGATCGCGTTCGCCCGGGAGCCGGCGGTCTTGGACTTCGTGCTGCCCGACAGGAGCACCCCGCACGTTTCTGCGGTTGTCGAACTGCTCAGGTCCTTTTCCTTGTGGATGTAGCCCGGGGCGACAGCGTCGTCAGCCGGCTTGGCGCTGCTCTGCGCCAGGCTCACCGGACCGCTGCAGGTGGCCTTCGTGCCGAGCTTGATGCAGCCCCTGACCCGGTAGCCGGGGCCGGCGTAGAAATTGGCGGTCTTGAACCAGCCCGCTCCGCCGCCGGCCGCGGCCTCCTTAGCGGAAACGTTCGCCCAGGCACCGCCGTTCACCGAATGCTCCACCCAGCCGGTGCACGAACCGGGCAGGCTGTTGAGCACGAAGGCCGACACATAGGCCGGCGCCCCGGCCGAGACCGCGGCCGACAGGATAATAGCCTCGCACCCGTCATCGTTCCCCAGGGACGCTTCCTGCACTATCTCGTACCGCGCCCCGCTCGTCGTCGCGGCGAGAGCGGGCACCGAACCCCCCGCCACCAGAGCACCAGCCGCGCCGATCGCGGCCACGGCCAACATAGATCGTTTCAAAAAGTTCACGCCAGGCCCCTTCACAGTGAACCGGGAGCTTGCTTTAGACACTTATCCACCGGTTCGATCACAATGTGTTTTTTGAGGATACTTCCGCGATCCGGGGCGTGCGAGGTGAACGGGGCTAACTAGTTACCACGAGACGGGAGTTCCCTCGTCTCATGGACCAGGCGGGGCTGCCAGGCGGTGAGTCCCGCGACCGCGCTCGATCACGGCCAGGACGTAGACCTTCGTGCCGTTGGGGAGGTCGGCGGTGAAGAAGTCCAGCGCCAGGATCCCCTGTGCCTGCGATCGCAGGAACTCGGCCCAGCCTGGGCCGTCCCGGCGGGGGGCCGGGTTGATCCCGGCGCGCTTGAGTATCGCCACACTGTCGATGGCGCCACGGTGATTCCGAGGGCGGCCAGCTCGCCGTGGATCCGGCGGTAGCCCCACGACTCGTTCTCCCGGGCCAGCCACAGCACCACTGACCGGACATGACGGTGCGTCGCCGGGCGGCCGGGCCGGCCCTGGCGCGACAACCGCGCCCAGCGGCCGCGGACGATGTCGCGATGCCAGCGCAGGATGGTGCCCGGAGTCACGATCAGCCGAATCCCGGCCAGCCGCTCAATCGGCAGCGTCCCGGCCAGCAGCGCCAGCCACGCCCGGTCCGGCCATGTCAGCCGCGCGTGCACCCGCGGCCGCTGTCGCTGCGCGATAGCGAGCTGATGGCGCAGCATCAAGATCTTGGCATCCTTCCACCACGACTCCCGCCGCGACAGCCTGACCAGCGACATGGCACGGGACACGACCAGGAAGATCAGCTTCAAGCCCACAAGCCGAAGATCATTCCACCTCCGGACGGACGAAGACCGGCCCGGCCGCTGATTCCGAACGCTCAGCCGAGACCGGCCGCCTTCCGTTCGGCATATGCCCAGGTGGCACAGGTTTTCGGCACCCACAGGCTCGAGCCTGTTATCAGCCATGCTCCCAGCAGAACCCAGCCGGGAGCCCGCCGAAAAGCCCGTAAACCCAGATAGTGACGCGAAACGACTCACGTGGTGACCGCCGGACTCAGGACCGGCTTACTTGCCCAGGATGACCGAGAGTGCGAAGTCGTGCGCGGAGCGGTCGAGACGTGCGCGAAGGGCGAAGAACTCGTCTGCGGCACGTGTTCCCGACCAGGTGGCCGGCAGTGCCGACGCCGGCAGACCGGGG
>Ga0302314_10023563_pt1 | contig 10043 bp, 8 predicted proteins | sample III_Palsa_N2_3_FD_200533 | JGI IMG/M metagenome (GOLD analysis project Ga0302314, IMG submission 200533) | Peat permafrost microbial communities from Stordalen Mire near Abisko, Sweden - III_Palsa_N2_3 | ecosystem: Environmental > Terrestrial > Soil > Palsa > Peat permafrost | place: Sweden...
TGTAAGCAAAGCTCTCGTGCTGACCCTCGTTCCAACCAAAGCGCCCATACAACCGCATATTCTCGCTGACTTCCTGCTCCATGTTCAGCCCGAAGCCGTACTTCACAGCTCCATAGGTCTCGTGTTTCGTGAGATCCGGCGTCGCATCCGTCCCGTTCAGGTAAGCCTTCACCGCATCGCGATACAGCCCCATGTGCGCATGATTCACGTAGCTCAGCACACGCACCACACCCTTGCGCTCCGGCGCGACCAGTCCGCCAAGCAGGCTCTCCCGCAGTTCGAACTCCATATTCTGCCCGCTCGCCCGCCCCACGTTCCAGTCCAGGTTGATCCCGTTCGCCACTGTCGGCATCAGAGCCCCGCCGTAACGCGCCGACCAGTTTTTGTCGTCATACTCTGCAATCGCGCCATAGGTATAGCCGCGAGTGTCGGCGGCGTAGTCGTACGCACCGTTGTTATCAACCGTCCAGTTCATGAACTGCAGATGGCTGTCCGTCCCCACACTATTCAGGTCGAACGTGTCGGGCATCCCCATCTTGCCAACGCGCAACTCCAGCCGCCGCTCCGGCACCTCGGTCCCCAGCGAGAACGGTCCGCGCTCCGCCTCCACCGTCTTGCTGGAAAGCCCGATCGTCTGGTGCAACTCCACTCGCGCCAGGTAAGGCACTGGCCCAAGATTCGGATTTCGCACCACATCCAGATTCGTAAATCCGGCCAGTCCCAGCGCCTCGCTGATCCCGCGCCCTCCAGCCGACTCCTCGTCGTAGATCGCCTCGAGGTGCCGCGCCGGGTTCTTCACCAGTTCGTAGCCGAGAAACAGCGTCCCCACCAGCGAAGTCTTATACTCGCCCCGCGAAAGCAGGCTGTTCGTCCCCTCGTACGGCGAGTGGAACGGCCCATGCGCCTGAAAAATAATGTTCGCCTGCCCGGCCGCGAAATACCGGGTACCATCCGCATGCGGAAACATCGTCACCGCGGACGCCTCCGGAGCTTCGACCGGCACCGGTCGATCCACAGCAGCCGCGTCGATCGTCGTCCCCGCAAGCGGACCGGCCGTCTGGGCCAACCCTGCGCTCGTGGCGCCGATAGCGAACAAAACCGCAAGCGCCGGCAAGCCAACTGCTGCCAACAGTTTGTAAAGCGAGAGGGAAGAGGCCATCCATCTGCCATTCTGTCCATCCCATGTGAATGGAGTGCAAACACCCATACCGAAATCGCCGCCCTTGATCCTGGTTTTCCCTGCGCGTGCCACGCCGGCCCCACGCTTCAGCCGGTACGAATAGTATACCCCGGTAGGATATAAATGGACGGAGAAGAAGCAGAGGAAATAACTCCTGCGGTACCACCCCGCGCCGCGCGTCCTTGACCCAAAACCAGCTCTCGCGTACGCTGCAACTACACGGGAAAGGAGGATGGTCCAGCCTATGAAAATTGACAGTAACAGTTGCACAACGGTACGTGAGGTGACTGAGGCTTAGAGCCGTCCAGACTCTAGGTCAAGCAAGTAGTTCGGCGTTCCATGTAGTCCTGCGCCGAGGCCCGTCCGAGCTTGGACGCCTCAGGTCAATCTCAACAGATCACCGCCATAAAGCCCGCATCCATCCGATGCGGGCTTTGTGTTTCCACCTTTGCCTCTCAACTGACAACTCGGAACTGACAACTGTAAACTGCCCTTATGGAACCTCTCGTCATCGCTGGCCGCGCCTTTCAGTCTCGTCTCATCGTAGGAACAGGTAAGTACAAAGACGGTCCGCAGACGCAGGCCGCAATCGAGGCCTCCGGCGCTGAGATGGTCACCGTCGCCGTTCGCCGCGTCAACCTCGACCGCTCCCACGAGTCCCTCCTCGACTTCCTCGATCCGCAGCGCTACTTCCTGCTGCCCAACACCGCAGGCTGCTTCACCGCCGACGAGGCCATTCGCGCCGCTCGCCTCGGCCGCGAAGTCGGCCTCTCCGACTGGGTCAAGATCGAGGTCATCGGCGACAAAGCGACGCTCTATCCCGATATCCAAGCCACCCTCGAAGCCACTCGCGTCCTGGTCAAGGAAGGCTTCACCGTGCTTCCGTACACCTCCGACGACATCGTCTTCGCCAAGCGCCTCATCGACGCGGGCGCAGCCGCGGTCATGCCTCTCGGCGCGCCCATCGGCAGCGGCCTCGGCCTGCGCAACCTCGCCACACTGCGTATCCTCCGTGAGCTCATCACCGAAGTCCCACTCATCGTCGACGCCGGAGTTGGCACCGCATCCGACGCAACCCTCGCCATGGAACTAGGCTTTGACGGCGTCCTGATGAACACTGCCATCGCCGAAGCCAGCGATCCGATCCTCATGGCCGAAGCCATGCAGCACGGAGTCCTCGCCGGACGCCAGGCCTATCTCGCCGGCCGCATGCCGATGCGCCTCTACGCGACCGCGAGCTCACCCCTCGAAGGCATCAGTCGGTGACCTCGCCGTCCCCGATCGTCTGGCGAATCGCTGCGGCCCTGCTATGGATCGTCTCGATCGTCTGCCTGTTCAAGGCCATCGGTGGCGCAGTCACAGCCGAAGAATCGCTCAACAATCCGTACCTCACCGCCGCCGATCATGTTTCGATCCAGCATGAGTCAGAAGTCGCAGACCGTTTGGCCGTCGTCGGCTGGGTTCTTCAACTCGCGTCTGCCGCTGTCCTCTCCTTCGGCCTCAACTCCCCACGGGTTGTCCGCCGCATCTTCGTCTCCCTGGGAGTTCTCATCGCGGTCGACGGCGTAACCCTGCTTCTCACTGCTGTAATCGTTCGCTAGACCCCGCCGGACTCCGTGTTCTCTCATTTTCTCTGTGTTCTCCGTGATTTGCTTTTTCACGGCCTGGAATCCCGAACCCCCTTCGCTATCGCTCCCTTGACGCTGCCCGGTTTACACTTCAACCATGCGAGTCTTCGGCATCGACTGCGGCACTGAGTTCACCGGCTACGGCGTAGTCGAGATGGACCACGAAGCGCGCAATCCGAAGCTCACCCACTGCGCTGCCGGAACCATCCGTCTCAACAAGAAAGAGAAGACTCCGCAGCGCCTTGCCCAGGTCTATGCTGAACTCATCGCGATGATGACCCTCCACGCACCCGACTGCGTCGCCATTGAGGAAGTTTTCTTCTCCGCCAACGCCAAATCGGCGCTCAAACTCGGCCAGGTTCGCGGAGTCGCCATGCTGGCGGCTGCCACGTGCAATCTTCCAGTCTGCGAGTACGCCCCGCTCACCATAAAATCCTCCGTCACCGGCTACGGCCTGGCCGCCAAAGAGCAGGTTCAGTTCATGGTCACCCGCCTGCTCGAGCTCAACTGTCCGCCCGAATCGCCCGACGCCGCCGACGCACTCGCCATCGCCATCTGCCACATCCACACTGCGCAGACTCTACTGCTTCAAGGAGCGACCCGTTGAACGAAGGCTGCGGCAGATTTCTCCACGCCATGCTCGCCGTGTGTCTCCTGGCTTCGTCGGTCTTGGCTCTGCGTGCCCAAGCAACCGTCGCCGCGACCCTTCCGACCGCGCACGCACAGGTCACGTTCGGTTTTGAGCGCAACGGCCTGCCCGTCCCCCGGTTTACCCTCGATCTGGACGAACATGGCTCAGGGACCTACAAAGCCGAGGAGGCATCGGCCAATGCTCCGCAACAAATCCAGCGACCGATCGCCCTCACGGAAGCCACATCTAAAAAGATCTTTGGCCTCGTCCGCAGCGTGCAGCTTACCCCCGAAAACTGCGCGTCGAAAGCCAGGAACATCGCCGACACTGGCAAGAAGACCCTCACCTACGCCGGCCCGGAAGGCACCTCGTCCTGCACCTACAACTACACCGAGAACAAGAATGTCGACGCCCTCACCACCATCTTCCAGGGCATCGCCGAGACCATGGACCAGGGCCGCCATCTGGACTTCCTGCACCGCTTCGATCGCCTCGGCCTGGACGACGCAGTTTCGGTTCTTGCGCAGGAGGTTACCGACGGCCGAGCCCTCGAGCTTGGCACCATCGCTCCCTCCCTCCATTCCATCGCCGATGACTCCGAGGTGATGCAGCGAGTCCGCGCACGCGCCACGACGTTGCTAGCCCAAATTCCCTCCAGCAGTCCCTCCCGCTGATCTCATGGGCACCGTCTTATTGGGCAACCCGCTTGACACCCGGCGTACAATTAAAGAATGGGGAGAAAGACGAAGAAGTGCGTCGTGCGATAGAACCGGCAGGCTACCCGAATGGCCCTCGAATTGCTTTTTGGGTCCGGATCTAACCTGCTTCGTTCGAAGATTTTAGGGTTTTTCCGGGGAGGGGGTACCTGGCCGGATTAATCTCTCAAATTGAGCCTGCTCGACGAGACGCTTCGCTTGGATTCCCGTCTAACGACCAGCTGTCCGGAGGCTGAAAGATGACCGCCCGCACCAGCTTCACCCGTCTTGGATTTTTCTTTGCGGTTCTGCTTGCCTCCCTCGGCCTCGTAGCATCCGCCCACGCCGACGCCACCTCCGCCATGCGCGCCGCCCGGCTCACCTACATTCAGGGCACAGTCACCATTGTGCGGGCCGACAACCCCGCCGGCGTTCCCGGCCAAATCAACATGCCTCTGCTCACCGGCGTCCAGGTGCTCACCGGCGACGATGGCCAGGCCGAAGTCGAGTTCGAGGACGGCAGCGTAGTCCGCCTCACGCCGAACACCGCCCTGTCCCTGGTCAATCTCGCCGTCCAGCCCGATGGCGTCTTCCTCACCACCCTCAGCCTGGTGCACGGCCTCGCCTACTGCGAATTGCGCGCCACGCCGCAGTACCGCTACTCGCTCAACGCTGGTGGCGACATCCTCTCGCCAGTCGAGAACACCACCGTACGTGTCAATTTCGACCAACCGCCCGCAATCTTCTCCGTCCTCGACGGCACCGCCCAGGTCGAGCGCCAGAGTGCTCCGGGCGGCGAAGCCCCAACTGAAGGCTACGTGACGCAGGTCCGCGCCGGTGAGAGCCTCAACGCCGACCTCACCAACGGAAGTCGCTACTTCCTCACTCCGCAGATCGCCAGCGACACCTGGGACCAGTGGAACGACGACCTCGACCAGGCGGCAGCCGCTCAATCCGCCGACAGCACAGCCGTCCGCAACAATTACGCCGGAGCCCAGGGCTACGGATGGTCCGATCTGGACGCCAACGGGAACTGGTACGACGTCCCCGGGCAGGGGCAGGTTTGGCAGCCCCAGGCTGCGGTCGACAACTCCGGATTCGATCCCTACGGCAATGGCGCTTGGGTCTGGTATCCCGGCACGGGCTATCTCTGGGCTTCCGGCTACGGCTGGGGATGGACTCCATATCGCTGCGGCAACTGGTCGTACTACGGTGGCTTTGGCTGGGGCTGGCTGCCCGGCGCCGGTTGCGGCGGCCTGGGTTGGGGCTTCGCCGGAGGCGGCCGTCCAGTCAACATCGTGCTTGTTCCCACCGGCTATCGCCCTATCCATATTCCGGTTGTGATAGGCCGTCCAGTCCGCCCGATTCTGCCCGTTGGCGTCACCACCTCGGTCGCTCGTCCGGTGGCGAGGCCCGGGGGACAGCCCGGCCCGCGCCAGATTGCCGGCGCGACGGTTACCCCGATCAAGCCTGTGGGTGGTGGCCCGATTCCGGGCACCTCGACTGCGGGTTCCACGCTGCACCGCGATTTTCCCGTTGACAGTACCTCGCACTCGCCGGTACTCGGCCTCGCCAGCACCAGTCCCACGGTGGTTCACACCACTTCGGGCTTCCGCCCGGCCAACCAGCCGGCCGTGGCCCCGGCCACCAGCCAGCGTGGGCTGACGCCGCACCCGGCCTATGGCGTGCCCCCGTCTCCTGCTGTCGAATCAACCCGTCCGGCCGAAGGCGTTCGCGCCGAACCCTACTCGCCGCCGGCTGGAAGGCCCGCGCAGCCGGTCCCGGCCGCCCCGCGCAGCACGGCGCCGTCGCGCCCCAGCTATTCGCCTCCGCCGGCATCGCACCCTGCGCCGGCTCCTCATGTCTCTGCTCCGTCGCCGTCGCCGTCGCACTCGTCGCCCAAATAGCAGCCTAGCGCTCGAACTTTGAACCGAGCGCGCGGTAAATTTCGGCCATCGGTCCCAGCGCCATCGACTCGGCCCGCGCCTGCAGCGGAACCTCAGCCGGCCAAGCAGATTGCAACTCGTCGGCGGAATATCCCGCCGCGCGCAGATTGTTCGCCAGCGTCTTTCGTTTTTGCGCAAAGCACGCTCTCAAAAACACGTCGAAGCTCGCAGCGTCAACACCAAGCTCGACAAAGCGTGGTGCAAACTCCAGCCGCAGCACGGTCGAGAAAACGCCTGGAGCCGGAGAGAACGCCGTCGGAGGCAGCGTGAACAGCATCTCCACCCGTGCGTTCATTTGCGTCGTAGCCGAAAGCAGTCCATAGTCGCGCACTCCAGGCGCAGCAGCGAGCCGTTCCGCAACCTCGCGCTGCATCATCACAATCGCCCGCGCCAGAACGCCGTGCGCACCCGCCGCGAACAGCCTCAGCAGAATCGGCGAAGTGATGTAATACGGAAGATTTCCCACCACGTCCGCAGTCTCGTCCGCCGGAACGAGCGCCGCGAAGTCCACGTCAAGCACATCCGCCTCGACGATCTCCACGTGCGGCTGCGCGCGGAACTGGAAGCGCAACTCGGCTGCCAACGAGCGATCCAGCTCGATCGCAATCAGTCTCCGGCACCGCCCAGCCAGGATCGACGTTATCGCGCCGTGGCCTGGTCCGATCTCGATGACGGTGCGACCGCCGACGTCGCCGAGCGCATCCACGATTGCATGCCGCGCCGTGCCATCGACCAGGAAGTTCTGTCCGAGCTTGGGTTTGTGAGTCAGAAGGAAGCCTTCATGGTTGGCCAGTCGGCGAAGTGTGGCGCGATACATAGAGTGCCAAGTCTTTCGGCCCCACACGGTCTCAGCGTAATCCAGATCGTGCCCGCTTCTACCATAGGCTATTCATAACAGAGTATTGGCTGAGAGAGATGCGGGCTGCCTGGCGCAGCCCCACCATCGCCCTTGGCGATGACGGAGATTCGCACGCCTGCTCCAGGGGGCATCCGTCAGTTACCCGACCGAAGAGTATGCTCGTCCCATGGAGATTCCTGCGAGCAAGCCAGCGGCTAACTCGGGTGTGCCAGTTCCGCAGGCGGGACAATTTGCCAATGCGCTGTTGAATGCCCTGGATGCCGACGTTATTGTGCGCCTGCATCTGCGCCCGGTTACGTTCGAGGTGCAGCATGAACTCGAATATCCCGGAACCCTGATCGATCATCTTTACTTCATTGAAGCTGGAATGGCGTCCATGACGACCACCTTCAAGAATGGCGGGCAGGTCGAGGTGGGTATGTTCGGGTATAACTCCGTGGTCGGTGTGTCGGCGCTGATGGGAACCAAGTGCAGCCTGAATCGCGTCTACACCCAGATTGCAGGGCGGGGCTGCGCGTCGCCGGTGGAAGCCGCGCGGCGAGAGTTCGCGCTGGGCGGGTCGTTTCAGCAACTCGCGCTCGGCTATGTCCAGGCGCAACTGGTGCAGGTCATCCAACTGGCGGGCTGCAATGCGACGCATAACTTCGAGCAAAGGCTGGCTCGCTGGCTGCTGGTCTGCGCGGACCGCGCCCAGTGCAACACGTTTCATATGTCGCACGAGTTTCTCTCGGACATGCTGGGCAGTACGCGTTCGACGATGTCGATCGCAGCGGCCCAACTCAAGCAGGAGCATCTGATCGAGTACACGCGCGGCGTGATCCACATCCTCGATGTCAAAGGCCTGGAGAAGAAGGCCTGCGAGTGCTACGCCGCAGTTGAGGATTACCTGGACAACTATTTGCAGTACGACAGCGGAATCCCGGCTTAGGCCAGGTACCGTCTCGGCGTAATCCGTTGAAGTGTGTCTGCGTGATAGGCTTTCGATTGCATGAATAACTCCACTTTTGACCTTGCTGCCTCGGCCTATGCCGAGATGATTAAGAACGGTTTTCATCCGGATTTTCCAGCAGGGAGCGATGCTCAGGTTGCGGCCATTCGCGCTGGAGTGGATGGACCATCCAATTCACAACCCGATCCGAAGGTTCGCGATTTGCGCGGGCCATGGTGGTCGTCAATCGACAACGATACGTCGAAGGACCTCGATCAGATTGAGATGGCCGAGCGTGTTGACGGCGGCATCCGCGTGCGAGTGGCGATCGCGAATGTGGCGGCGGCCGTGGCGAAAGACTCACCACTCGATCGTCATGCCGCGGACCAGGCTCAGACGGTGTATACGGCGGTGCGGAACTTTCCCATGCTGCCAACTGACCTGTCGACAGACCTGACTTCGTTGAATCAGGACGTAGACCGTGCGGCTCTAGTGACGGAATACGTCGTCGATGCGCAGGGAAACCTAAGCGGGCAAAGCATCTACCGCGCGACCGTGAGGAACCTGGCGCAACTGGTGTACAGCAAGGTAGGCCCGTGGCTGGAGGGTAAGGTCCCCGCGGATGCGAAGGTTGCGGCGGCGGCGGAGTTGCAAGCGCAGTTGCGCCTGCAGGACGAGGCCGCGCAGGCGATGAAAGCGCGTCGCGTGGCGGATGGCGCGCTGGAGTTCTGCAGAGTTGAGTCGGACCCCGTGGTGGTCAATGGCAGGGTGCAGGCGATCCATGAAGCTCCGGAGAATCGCGCCACGGAATTGATTGAGGAGTTCATGATTGGCGCGAACAAGACCATGGCGCAAACGCTTCGGGCGGCCGGGCGCTCGTGCATCCGCCGCGTGGTGCGTGCGCCCGAACGGTGGGACCGGATTGTGGCGCTGGCCGCGCAGCACGGGACGACGCTTTCGAGCACACCGGACTCGAAGGCGCTGAACGATTTCCTGACCGCGCAGAGGAAGGCCGATCCTGTGCACTATCCCGACCTGGCGCTGGCGGTCGTCAAACTGATGGGTCCCGGAGAGTACGCGGTGATTGCGGGCAACGATCCTGATCCGCTGGGGCACTTCGGTCTGGCGGTGCGGGAGTACGCACACTCAACCGCGCCCAACCGGCGGTATGCGGATCTGGTGGCGCAGCGGCTGGTCGAAGCGATGATGGACGGCATAGCCGCTCCGTATACCGACGCGGAGTTGGGCGCGATTGCGCTGCATTGCAATGTTCAGGAGAAGGCCAGCCATAAGGTCGAGCGCACAATGGAGAAGCGGGAGGCTGCCGTGGCTCTAGCAGGCAGCGTCGGCAAAACCTTCCATGGCGTGGTTACTGGCGCGGATCAGAAGGGAACCTATGTGCGCGTGTTCGATCCGCCGGTGGAGGGTCGGATCATTCGGGGCGAGCAGGGGTTGGATGTGGGCGATACGGTGGATGTGAAGCTGGTGGACACCAATCCGCAGATGGCGTTTATCGACTTCGCCCGCGCATAACTATGGAGCAACCTGCGGTGTCGGCAGGCCGCTGATATTGGTTGATTCGGTGACCTTTACTGCGCTGCCATTGGTGATGGTGAGCTTGATATCGGAGAAGCTCCAGTCTTTGGCGTCGGCGATGGAGCCCGCATCGGCCGCCTGGATGTCGATGTGGTCGAACTTGAAGTTGACCAGGGGAGCATCCGGGTAGGCTTCGACCGAGAAAGCGCGTCTCGCTCCCGTGGCCTTGATGTTCCAGATGTGCACGTCGGAGAAGTGCGGACGGCCCTGAGCGTCGGAGACCGGCGTGGTCAGCGGTACCCAGTACGACGGCGCGCTCTTGATATCCATGCCCGCGGGCAGGGTTGCATAGCTGTAGCTGGGGTTCCAGTTCATGGTTATCGAGATGGGCGTGGCCACGCCGTTGAGCGTCAGGTCGTGAACGCGGATGTCGGTAGCCGTACCGCCGCGCGTGTGCGCCGATTTGAACAGCACGCCGTTGGGAACGCCGGATTCTGCGGTGATGTTCCAGACTTCGATGTTGTGGAAGCCGCCGGATGTCTCGCTTCCTACTGTGACGGTCGCCGCGCCACGCCGGATGATGGAGTCGTGGATCTTGATGTTGTAGGTCGGCCGATTGACACGCAGGCCGTCGGAGTCG
>Ga0302314_10023567_pt1 | contig 10042 bp, 4 predicted proteins | sample III_Palsa_N2_3_FD_200533 | JGI IMG/M metagenome (GOLD analysis project Ga0302314, IMG submission 200533) | Peat permafrost microbial communities from Stordalen Mire near Abisko, Sweden - III_Palsa_N2_3 | ecosystem: Environmental > Terrestrial > Soil > Palsa > Peat permafrost | place: Sweden...
GCGACTTGGTCGGCCAGGGATAAAACTGTTCCAGCCGCAGGAGGTAGACGTCGTCCGCGGCCAGCTCTTCCCGCGCATCCAACAGGTCGTAATAGACCTTGCCGGAGCAGAGGATAACGCGGCGGATCTTGTCGTCGGGCTTCAGAACCGTCGTGGTGATGCCGGAGCCGGTCTCGGCGTCGTCCTTCAGGACGCGGTGGAAGGACGAGCCCTCGGTCATGTCCGACAGCTTGGACACCGCCTTCTTGTGCCGCAGCAGCGACTTGGGCGTCATGACGATCAGCGGCTTGCGGAATTCCCGGTGCATCTGCCGGCGCAGGGCATGGAAATAGTTGGCCGGGGTGGTGCAGTTGACGACCTGAAGGTTGTCCTCGGCGCAGAGCTGCAGGAAGCGTTCGAGGCGGGCGGAGGAGTGTTCCGGCCCCTGGCCCTCATAGCCATGTGGCAGCAGCATCACCAGGCCGCTCATCCGCAGCCATTTGCGTTCACCCGACGAGATGAATTGGTCGATGACAACTTGAGCGCCGTTCACGAAGTCGCCGAACTGGCCTTCCCAGAGGGTCAGGGTGTTGGGGTCGGCCAGGGAGAAGCCGTATTCGAAGCCCAGCACCGCCTCTTCCGACAGGGCCGAGTCGATCACTTCGAAATGGGACTGGCCGGCGCGGATGTTCAGCAGCGGGGTGTAATGTTCCTCGGTCAGTTGGTCGATCACATCGCAGTGGCGCTGAGAGAAGGTGCCACGCACGCTGTCCTGGCCGCACAGGCGCACCGGGAATCCCTCGTCCAGCAGGCTGCCGAAGGCCAGGTGTTCGCCGGTCGCCCAGTCGATTCCGTGGCCGGATTCGATCGCCTCGCGGCGGTTCTCGATGACCCGCTTGACCGTCTTGTGGACGTCCAGACGTTGCGGCAGCGCCGTGATCTTCAGGCCGATGTCGCGCAGGCGCTGGGCGGGGACGGCGGTGTCGCCCCGGCGCTCGTCGCCTTCGGCCAGGTGCATATGGGCCCACTTGCCGTCCAGCCAGTCGGCCTTGTCGGCCTTGTAGACCTTGCCGCCTTCGAACTCGGCGTCCAGGAAGGTCTCGGCGTCCTTCACCCAACCGTCCAGGTCGTCCTGGCTGATGACATTCTCCTCAATCAGGCGGCGGCTGTAGAGCTCCCGTGTCGAGGGGTGGTCCTTGATCTTGGCGTACATCAAGGGCTGGGTCATCGTCGGATCGTCGCCCTCGTTGTGACCGAAGCGGCGATAGCAGAACATGTCGATGACCACGTCCTTGCCGAACTGCTGGCGATATTCCGTGGCCACCTTGGCGGCATAGACCACCGCTTCCGGGTCATCCCCGTTGGCGTGGAAGATCGGCGCCTCGACCATCAGGGCGGAGTCCGACGGATAGGGGCTGGAGCGCGAATAGCGCGGGCTGGTGGTGAAGCCGATCTGATTGTTGACGATGAAATGCACCGTCCCGCCGATGCGGAAACCCTTTAGTCCCATCAGGGCGAAACATTCGGCGATCACGCCCTGGCCGGCAAAGGCGGCGTCCCCGTGCAGCAGCAGCGGCAGCACATGGCCGCGCCCGGCGGAGGGATCTTCACGCAGCAGGAAGGCCTGTTTCGCCCGCGCCTTGCCCAGCACCACCGGGTTGACGATTTCCAGGTGGGACGGATTGGCGGTGAGCGACAGGTGGACCTTGTTGCCGTCGAACTCGCGGTCCGACGAGGCGCCCAGGTGGTATTTTACATCGCCGGAACCCTCGATGTCCGAGGGTAGCGACGAGCCGCCTTGGAACTCGTGGAAGATGACGTGATAGGGCTTGCCCATCACCGCGGCGAGCACGTTGAGGCGGCCGCGGTGCGGCATGCCGATGACGATGTCCTCGACGCCAAGGGCGCCGCCGCGCTTGATGATCTGCTCAAGGGCGGGGACCGTGGCCTCGGCGCCGTCCAGGCCGAACCGCTTGGTGCCGGGGAAGCGCTTGTGCAGGAAGCGTTCGAAGGCCTCGGATTCGATCAGCTTCTTCAAGATCGCGATCTTGCCTTCCGGCGTGAACACGATCTCCTTGTCGCGGCCCTCAATGCGCTGTTGCAGCCAGGCCTTCTCGTCCGGCGACGAGATGTGCATGTACTGCACGCCGACGTTGCCGCAGTAGGTGCGGCGCAGGATGGCGACGATCTCGCGGATCGTCGAGGTTTCCAGGCCCAGCACGAAGTCCAGGAAGATCGGCCGGTCGAAGTCGCTCTCGGCGAAGCCGTAGTTGGCGGGATCAAGCTCGCTGGCGTCGGCCTTCTCGGCCAGGCCGAGGGGGTCGAGGTTGGCGGCCAGGTGGCCGCGCATCCGATAGGCGCGGATCATCATGATCGCGCGCAGGGAGTCCAGGGTGGCGGCGCGCACCGCCTCGGGGCTGGCCGCCGGCTCGCGCTCGACGATCTTGGTGGCGACCTTGGCTTCCACCGCCGGCCACATGCCGTCCAGCGCCGAGAGCCAATCGGGGCGGGTGATCGCCATGGCCTTGGGCGCCCAGGGGGGCGGGACTGAAGCCTTGCGCACCGTCTCCGCCTGCTCGTGCAGGGAGCCGAAGAAGGCCCGCCAGGACGGCTCGACCGAACTCTGGTCCGCCGCCCATTTGGCGTACAGGTCTTCCACGAAGGCGCCGTTCGCGCCGTAGAGGAATGAGGTTTCGCTGAGGACCTGGTTCAACCGGCCTGTAACGATACTGGAGTCGTCCGCCATCTTTCCGCTTTCCGGCGAACCGTCGCGGAGCTGCTAAAGCTGAGCGGCGATCGCCCTTGTCTTTGCTCTTTAAGCGCCCTTCAGCAGCTCTATCAGAGTCTCACCCAACTTGGCCGGCGAAGGTGACACCCGTATGCCAGCCGCTTCCATCGCCGCGGTTTTATCCTCGGCGCCGCCCTTACCGCCCGAAATGATGGCGCCAGCATGACCCATGCGGCGTCCCGGCGGCGCGGTGCGTCCGGCGATGAACCCGACCATCGGCTTCTTAATCTTGGAATGCTTAATGAAGTCCGCAGCGTCTTCTTCCGCCGAGCCGCCGATCTCGCCGATCATGATGATCGATTCTGTCTTGGGGTCGGCCAGGAACAGCTCAAGGATCTCGATAAACTCCGTGCCCTTGACCGGGTCGCCGCCGATGCCGACGGCCGTGGTCTGGCCGAGGCCGACCTGACTGGTCTGGAACACGGCCTCATAGGTAAGGGTGCCGGAGCGGGAGACAACGCCCACCGAGCCGTTCTTGAAGATATTTCCCGGCATGATGCCGATCTTGCACTGGTCGGGGGTGAGCACGCCCGGGCAGTTGGGGCCGATCAGCCGCGACTTGGAGCCGGACAGGGAGCGTTTGACTTTGACCATGTCGGCCACCGGGATGCCCTCGGTGATGCAGATGATCAGTTCAACCTCGGCGTCGATGGCCTCCATGATCGCGTCGGCCGCGCCGGGCGGCGGGACATAGATGACGCTGGCGGTGGCGCCGGTGGCCGCGACCGCATCGCCGACGGTGTCATAGACGGGCAGGCCCAGGTGGGTCGAGCCGCCCTTGCCGGGGGAGGTGCCGCCGACCATCAGCGTGCCATAGGCGATGGCCTGTTCGGAGTGAAAGGTGCCCTGCTTGCCGGTAAAGCCCTGGCAGATGACCTTGGTGTTCTTGTCGATGAGGATGGACATTAGGCGGCTTCCCGGACGGCTTTCACAATCTTCTCCGCGCCGTCCGACAGGTCGTTGGCGGCGATGACGTTCAGGCCGCTTTCGGCGAGGATCTTCTTGCCGAGCTCGACATTGGTGCCTTCAAGGCGAACCACCAGCGGCACCTTCAGGCCCACTTCCTTGACCGCGACCACGACGCCTTCAGCAATGGTGTCGCAGCGGGCGATGCCGCCGAAGATGTTGACCAGGATGCCTTTGACGTTGGGGTCGGCGGTGATGATCTTGAAGGCTTCGGTGACCCGCTCGGCCGTGGCGCTACCGCCGATGTCGAGGAAGTTGGCCGGTTCCGAACCATAGAGTTTGATGATGTCCATGGTGGCCATGGCCAGGCCGGCGCCATTGACCATGCAGCCGATTTCGCCGTCGAGGGCGATGTAGTTGAGGTCGTGCTTGGTGGCCTCGATCTCCTTGGGGTCTTCCTCGGTCTCGTCGCGCAGTTCGCGGATGTCGTCGTGACGGTAGAGGGCGTTGTCGTCGAAGCCGATCTTGGCGTCGAGCACCCGCAGCTTGTCGTCGCCGGTGACGATCAGCGGATTGATCTCCAGCAGCGCCATGTCCTTCTCGACGAAGGCTTTGTAGAGCTGTGGCAGCAGGGTCCCGACCTGTTTGGCCAGGTCGCCCTTCAGGCCCAGGGCGTCTGCCACATGCCGACCGTGGTGCGGGAAGACGCCGGTGGCCGGGTCGATGGAGAAGGTGATGATCTTTTCCGGCGTCTTGTGCGCCACTTCCTCGATGTCCATGCCGCCTTCGGTGGAGACCACCACGGCCACGCGGCTGGTTTCGCGATCCACCAGCATGGAGAGGTAGAATTCCTTGGCGATGGCCGCGCCTTCCTCAATGTAGAGGCGGCGCACCAGGCGGCCCTTGGGGCCGGTCTGGTGAGTGACCAGGGTCATGCCCAGCATCTTTTCGGCTTCGGTGTGCACGTCGCCAAGCGACTTGACCACCTTCACGCCGCCGCCCTTGCCGCGGCCGCCGGCGTGAATCTGCGCCTTCACCACATAGACCGGGCCAGGCAGGGCCTCGGCGGCCTTGACCGCCTCGTCGACCGTGAAGGCCGCAAAGCCCAGCGGCACGGGAACGCCGTAGGCTTTCAGGACGGCCTTGGCCTGATGCTCGTGGATGTTCATGGGATACTCGCCTGAGGGACGATGGGGCGCGGAAGATGGCGGCGGTTATAGGAAGCGCCGCCTGCCTTAGCAACAAAGCGCGGGGGCTCTTTTTCGCGGAATATCTCGGCTGTCCGCCCCAAACTCTCTACGTCATCCTGAGCCGACGCGAAGCGGCGCGTCGAAGAACGCAGCGGCGGCTGTGTGCGTCCTTCGACACGCGCCCCTGAAGAAGGGGGCGCGGCTCAGTATGACGTAGAAGGGACCGTGATGGCGCCCGCCCTACCGCTTCGTCGCAACGTTGGCGGTCGCCCGGCGCTCCAGCTTGCCCCAGGCCACGCGGGGACCCTGGACCGCGACCACCACCGCCTTGCACACCACATAGTACATCAGCTGGCGGTAGCCGAACCGCTGCACCGGGATCCAGGGCAGGTCGGACCAGGGCGCGCGCCGCTCCAGCGCCATGCCTAAGGCCGCCGCCGACAGGTCGACGAAGATGAAGGCGGCCCAATAGAGCAGGGAGGCGACGAACTGGTCCTGGGACCAGTCAGCCGGGTGGTAGCGGTAGTCGAGGTAGGCGGAGATCATGCTCCAGATCACCGCCAGGTCCACCAGGGGCGCGGCGCCGGCCAGGATGATCTGGAACAGCCATATCTGCGGCAGGGCGACGAAGCCCAGGATTGGCTGTTTGGTGCTGAAGGTGGCCGCCCGGTGCTTCCAGATGCACTGCAGGGTCCCGAACGACCAGCGGAAGCGCTGCTTCAGCAGGCCGGAGATGGTCTCCGGCGCCTCGGTATAGGCGCGGGCGTCCGGGTCGAACTCCACCCGCCAGCCGGCGCGCTGCACGGCGATGGTCAGGTCCTGATCCTCGGCCAGGGTGTCGGCCGGATAGCCGCCGAGTTGCTCAAGCGCGGACCTGCGCCAGGCGCCCACCGCGCCGGGGACCACGGTCACCGCGCCCAGGGCCGCCAGGGCCCGCCGTTCCAGGTTCTGGGCGGTGACATATTCCAGCGCCTGCCAGCGGGTGACGATGTTACGGCGGTTGCCCACCAGGGCGTTGCCGGCCACCGCGCCGACCCGCGGATCGGCGAACCAGCGCACCAGGCTGCCGATGGTCTCGGGCGGGAACAGGGTGTCGGCGTCCAGGGCCACGACGATGGCGCCGTGGACCTGGTCCAGGCCCTTGTTCAGGGCCAGGGCCTTGCCGCCGTTGGCGAACCTGAGCAGCCGCACGCGCGGGTCGCCGCCGAAATGGGTCTCGACTTCCTCCGACGTGCGGTCGGTGGATCCGTCGTCTAGCACCACCACCTCCAGCCGGGTCCAGTTGGATTCCAGGATGCGGGAGATGGAGGCGGCGATCACCTTCTCTTCGTTGAAGCAGGGGATCAGCACGCTGACCATCGGCCCGGTCTCCGGGTCCAGGTCGGCAGGCCGGCGCTTGTCCTCGCGGAATTTGTGCACCGAGGCCAGCACGCCCAGGAACAGCAGGCGGGTCATGCCCAAGGCGATGGCGGTCACGAACAGGACCAGGATCGCCAGGTTGAAATTGTGCCAGAGCAGGAAGAACAGCCGGTCGAGGTTCAGCGACATCCAGTCCCGGGTGGAGACCGGCATGGCCTGATCGTTGGAAATCCCGATCAGCTCGGGAATGCTGACGATCTTGTAGCCGTGCGCGCGCAGCTGATCGATCAGGTTGGGCAGGGCCTGCACCGTGCGGCTGCGGTCGCCGCCGGAATCGTGCAGCAGCACCACCTGGTGGCTGGTGCCTTCCGGGTCCTGTTGCTGCAGGTTAGCCAGGGTCCGCTGGACGATCAGCACCGGATCGGGCTTCTTCCAGTCGTCCGGATCGTTGCGCAGGCCGACGATCATATAGCCCAGCTTCTGGGCGATCACGAGCGGGTCGACCTCCAGCGGGGTCGAGGGTTCGGCGTCTCCCACATAGGGCGGGCGCAGCAGGCGCATGGAGCGGCCGGTGAGGGCCTCGAACAGGCGCTGGGTGGTGTTCAGCTCGCCGTAAACGTCCCAGGCCGGCAGGTATTTGATGTCCGGGTGGGTGAAGGTGTGGTTGCCGACCACGAAGCCGTCCTTGACCTCCTCCTTAACGATGTCCGGATGGTCCAGCATGTTGGCGCCGATCTCGAAGAAGGTGGCCGGGGCGTTCTTCTCCTTCAGGATTTTCAGGATCTGCGGCGTCCAGCGGCCATCGGGGCCGTCGTCAAAGGTCAGGGCCACCAGGCCGGGCTTGGCCCCATATCGATCGATGGCGTAGGAGGTCGGCAGCCGGTCATAGGCCTCGTCGGCGATCAGGCCGGTGTCCGGGTCGAAGGTCAGCGTCCGGTGGCCGGGGGTGGGGATGGCCGAGATCGACAGGATCTCGCCATTGCCGTCGAAGTCGACGCCCTTGCCGGCGGCGAGCTGGGTCAGGTTGGAGGAATCGACCACGCCATAGGTCTTGCCCAGCACGCTCCACAGGCCGCCGTCCTCGGCGCCCAGGCGCCAGATCGCATAGCCGCGCACCTTCAAGGGGTCGGCGGTCTTGACGTCGTTGAACACGGTCGTGGCGTCGAGGAACCAGACCACATGCTTGGTCCCGTCGTCTTCGGCATAGCTGAACGTCGGGTTCAGCTCGTCGTCATCCATGGTGATGGTCGCGTTGGAATCGCGGGCCAGCTGCATGGCGTCGTGGAAGTTGACCACGTCAGCCGGCGCCTTGTTTCCCACCTTCCAGTCGTAGCCGTAGGCGCCGAATGCCAGGATGGTCTTGTCCGGATCCAGGTGCGCCATCCGCTTGGCGAGGGTGGACTCCAGCCAGTTCTGGCCGGCCACCGGGCCGGACGGGCCGGTCTGCCAGTGGTCGTCGTAGGCCATCAGGATCAGGCTGTCGGAGGCCTGCTGCAGCTTCGCGAACGGCCAGTCGTCGTCGTCGAATATGGCGGTGACCCAGACTTCAAGGTTCAGCGGCTGCAACGCCTGCTTGGCCCGCGCGACGAAGGCCGGATAGGCGGCCAGCGCCTTGGGCGACATGCCCTCGAAGTCGAAGCAGAAACCCGAATAGCCGTGCCGATTCGCTTGGTCGATCAGGTTGCCGATCAGGCGTTGCTGGGCGGCCGGATCGAGGATCACCGCGTCTGCGCGCGGGCCGTCGAAGCCGCCGTCATGGGCGTTAAACACCACGGCCATGATGGCCGGCGGATGCGGCGCCGACGCGATCAGGGCCGCGGCTTCCGCATCGTTGGTGGCGTTGATGTCCCCCAGGTTGTCCTGCAGGGCGACCCACAGGGGCGCGACCACGTCCAGGGAGCCGATGTGGTCGTGCAGGGACTGACGCGAGTCGGCGTCGGTGGAGTCGTAGAAGCCGATGGTCAGCGGCTTCAGCGCCTTGTTGTCGCCGGGCGCCTTGGGCCGGACGATCTTCTTCCAGGCCGGCTTGCCCTTGACCCGTTTGACGGTCTCCTGGTGCAGGCCGATCAGGGCGCGAGGATCCTTCAGGGCGATGGTCGGCAGGTGCGGCGCCAGCGCGAGGGTCGCGAGAAAGCCGGCGATGATCGCCGCCAGCAGCGACAGCATGATGCCGCCGAACTGCCCGGCGCGCCGGCCTCTGCGGCCGGACGGATCATGGAAGATGAAGCGGTCGTCGGATTTGGAGTCGGGCGGCGGCATGCGATCTTTGTGTCTGGCTGGCCATGGTGTTTTAACCATGGCCGCGCTGGGCGAATCTTGTGGCGGCCTTAAGCTGCGCATTTGATACAGAAGAACGAAGCAAACGTCAGCTTGTCGCTTTCACGCCTGAAGACCTCGCCCAACCTGAAGACCTTGTCATGACCAGCCGTCCCCGTCGAAGCGCCCTCTACATGCCCGCCTCCAATGCGCGGGCGATCGAGAAGGCGCGCACGCTGGATTGCGACGTGATCATCCTGGATCTGGAAGACGCGGTGGCGCCGGAGGCCAAGCCGATGGCGCGGGCCCAGGCGGTGGAGGCTGTGAAGGCCGGCGGCTTCGGTCGGCGCGAGCTGGTGATCCGCTGCAACGGCCTGGACACCCCCTGGGGCGCCGAGGATCTGGCCGCCGCCGCCGAGGCCGGTCCGGGCGCGGTGCTGGTTCCCAAGGTGAGCGGGCCGGGTGATATCGCGGCTTACGACGCCGCCATCGCCCACGCCCCGGCCCACACCCGGCTGTGGGCGATGATCGAGACCTGCGCCGCGGTGCTGGACCTGAAGGCCATCGCCTCGGCGCGGCAGGGTCGGCAGGACGCCTGGGCCCTGGGGCTGAACGACCTATCCAAGGAGATGGGCGCGCGCCAGACCGCGGACCGGGCGCCGATGCAGGCGGTGCTGACCCTGTCGGTGGCCGCCGCCCGGGCCTATGGCCTGTCCATTCTCGACAGCGTCTGCAATGATCTGGAAGACGCGGCCGGCTTCGACTGGGTCTGCCGCCAGGGCGCCGACCTGGGGTTTGACGGCAAGACCCTGATCCATCCGGGGCAGATCGAGACCTGCAATCGCGTCTTCAGCCCCGACCCGGCCGAGGTCGCCTGGGCGCGGGCGGTGATCGCGGCCTTCGCCGATCCCGCCAATGCCGGGCGCGGGGCGCTCAGGGTAGACAATCGCCTGGCGGAACGGCTGCACCTGGTCCAGGCCGAAAAGCTGGTGACCCTGGCCGACGCCATTGGGTCGACGATATGATCGCCGTCGTCGCGGCCCTCTGGATGATGTTCGCGCCGCCTCCGGCGACGCCCGCCTCAACGCCACCGCCCGATGTCGTTCAGACCCAGCCAGCGGCGCAACCTTACACGACCGGTCAGGCGGCTTCGCCGCCTCCGACCGCGCAGCCTGACACTCAGGGCGAGGAGCCTCAGACCGCACCGCAACCGGATATCCTGGGCCAGGGCGCCTATGCTCAGCAGGCCTGGGAGGCGCGGCTGCACGCCGCCTATGACAACGCCGAGGCGCGGCAGGGGCCGCTGGACGGCCGCTGGAAGATCACCGGGCCGGACGGGGACGAGCTGTTCGTGCTGATCTTTTCAGACCCGGAGGGTGGAAACCTGGTCGGCGCCTGGCGGGATCTGCGGCGGAGCGGCGGCGCGGACGGATCAGGCTATCTGTCCAGCGGCGGCCGCACCGCCGACGGAATCGACGTCCGCTTTGTCGAGCCGGACCAGTCCAGCGAAACTGTCATGCAGCTACGCCCCACCGCCGACGGCCGCTGGGGCGGGGAACTGACC
>Ga0302314_10023568_pt1 | contig 10042 bp, 13 predicted proteins | sample III_Palsa_N2_3_FD_200533 | JGI IMG/M metagenome (GOLD analysis project Ga0302314, IMG submission 200533) | Peat permafrost microbial communities from Stordalen Mire near Abisko, Sweden - III_Palsa_N2_3 | ecosystem: Environmental > Terrestrial > Soil > Palsa > Peat permafrost | place: Sweden...
GGCCATGCCAGGGTGCTGGAAACCCTGAAGACCGCGATGGAGACGTTGAATAGCCGCCGCCCACGCGGCCGAGGGGATCACTGAAGGGGAGGGGAGTTCATGACGCGTAACGCCTTTTTCATCGCCGCCGGCGGGTGCTTCGTCGCCGGGCTGATCATGACGATTGCCGGCCACTACATCACCTTCGTGAAGGACAGTGTGTTCGCCATCGGCGGCATGCTGATCTCGCTCGTGGCGGGCTTCGCCTATGTGTGGATCGCTCGCGGCGCCTGGCGAGACTCGCTGATCGGCGGCGCGGCCAGCGGCGCCGTGGGCTCGCTCCTGGCGATCGCGGTCTCGGTGGTGCTCGGCGATGTCCCGCCGATGATCCTGGTGATCGGGACCACCGCCTCCCTCGTCACAGGCCTGATCGGCGCCGCCGTCGGGCGACTGATCGGCTGACGCGGGCGCCTGCATCCGTTCACGGCCCAGGCGGCGACTAAGAGGCGAAAGGCTGTAGAGTTCAGTCCTGGCCGCGAGGGAGCACCCGCATGTCGAATTTCTGGGCCGACCACTGGTGGCTGCTGATCCCGCTGGGGGCCTTCACCATACCCCTGGCCGGCATCGCCATGGGCGCCTTCGCCACCTGGCAGCACTACCGCGCCCGCAACCGCGCACTCGACACGCTGAAGGTCTACGCCCAGCAGGGCAAGGAGCCGCCGCCGGAGCTGCTCCGCGCGGTGGGCGGGGAGCGCGACTGGAAGTGGGAATGGCAGCAGCGCTGGGCGGATGAGGTGCGTGACGCCCCGGCCGATGCGGCGATGGGCCCCCGCCGCGCTGGGCGCTGGAGCGACCCTGAAGCCATCCGCGCACGGACCGAATACTACACCGCCCGGGCCACGGCGCGGGCCGCCCGGTGGCGGACTCGCGAGCCGATCCGGCGCTGGAACAACGCCATCTTCCTGGTGGTCGGGACGGGCGCGCTCTACTACGCCGCCCAGCACTATCAGGCTGATCATGTCCTGTCTGACCGGCTCTATGTCGGCGCGATCATCGTCGGCGCTTTGGCGGCCGCCGCAGTGCTGGCGGCCATCCTCGCCACCCTGTTCCGGCCCCAGTGAACTTGATCGACCTCGACACCGTTCTGGTGGACGAGGCCCGGCGCGGGTCCTCGCAGGCCTTCGATCGGCTGGTCGCCAAGCACCAGCAGGCGGTGCGCGGCTTCCTGCGCCGCGTGACCGGGAACTGGTCCGACGCCGACGACCTGGCGCAGGACACCTTCGTCGCCGCCTGGGCGGGCCTGGGCGCCTACAAGGGCGCATCCAGCGTCCGGTCGTGGCTGTGCGCCATCGCCTGGCGCAAGGCGCTCAGCCATAATCGATCGCGCGGACGCGGCGCGGCCCGGGACGGCGCCTGGCTTGAGGGCGTGGAGACGCCCGCCGCGCCGGACGCGGAGGATGTGATCGCCCTGGCAAGGGCCCTGGCCGGCCTGTCGATCGAGCAGCGGGCGGTGGTCAGCCTCTGTTTGGCCGCGGAGTTTTCGCATTCCGAAGCGGCCGAGGCGCTGGGCCTGCCGCTGGGCACGATCAAGTCGCATGTGACGCGGGGGCGCGCTAAACTGCTGGAAGGTCTGGGAGACGGCGATGACCAATCCTGACGACAAATTGGCCCGGTTGTGGGCTCGTGACGAAGCGCCCGAGATCGATCCTGCGTTCGCGCAGGCGGTGTCGGCCCGCATCGGCCGCCGCCAGATTCTGCATGAGGTCGGCGAGGTCATCGCCTGGGCCGCGCCGGCGGCGGCGGTGACCTGGGCGGTCTGGCCGAGCGTCGCGCCGGCGGCCCGGCCGCTGATGGAGGGCGCGATCCAGATCGGTCCGGTCCTGGTGATCATCGCCGCGACCCTGTTCGCCCTGTGGTCGGCGGCGCGGCTGCTGCACATACCGGGCTTCGACCTGGGCGAACTGGAATACTTCCTGCCCCGCGGCCGTTTTCACCGGGGCGGCGCCCGCCTCGACTGAGATCGCTCCCGCCTTACGAAGAATTCATCCCGTTCGGCGCATCCGAATGCCAGTGTGATCGCCTCTTTGCATTAGAAGAGGCTCGGATCAGGTTCAGGCTGGATCCCATTTGAGAGGCGAATTCAATGGAAGCAATTTTGAGTGACGTGGTCCCGCTGGCTGGCATCGGCATGATCGTGTTGGTCGTGGTGATCCCCATATGGCTCCGGACCCATTACGCCAGCCAGGATCGGCGGCGTCTGCACGAGACGGTGCGGCTGATGGTCGAAAAGGGCCAACCCGTGTCCAGCGAAATGTTGGAGTCCCTAAACAGCTCCGCGTCTTCGGGCGTGCCGGCGTCGCAGCGCTCTGGGTCGGCCGCGGACATACGACGCGGGGTGATTCTGATGATGGTGGGCCTGGGCCTTGTCTGTCTGGGCGCGGCGCTGGGTCCGGTCTCGGATTGGCAGGCATTTGGCCCCCTTGCCGGAAGCGGCGCTTTTCCGGGTTTCATCGGTCTGGGGTTCGTGATCATCGGACTTCTGAATCGCAGCAAGCCCAAGGCTTAGTCCTCAGCAAACCCACCCTCGGGGCGGACGCGGCGCAATGGCGCTCAAATCAACACTTCCGGCGATGCACGACGTCGAACTCGCGGCCCTGGCGGCCGGCGGCCGGCGCGATGCATTCGGCGAGCTGGTGCGGCGGCATGGCTCGGCCGTGCGCGGACTGCTGCGCCGGATGGGCGCCCAGGCGGCGACGGCCGACGATATAGCCCAGGACGCCTTCCTGGCCGCGTTCGAGCAGATCACCGATTTCCGCGGCGACGGCACCTTCCAGGCGTGGGTGAAGCGCATCGCCGCCAGGCTCTATGTGCGCCATTGGCGCAAGGCCGCGCACGTCGACCTGCTGGCCGAGACGCCGGAGCCCGACGACGCCCCCCGCCATGATGGCGAAGACGGCGACGCCCACCGGGCGGCGATGCGGATCGATCTGGACGAGGCGCTGAGATCCCTGGCGGAGCCGGAACGCCTTTGCGTCTCGCTCTGCTACGGCGGCGGGCTGTCCCACGCAGAAGCAGCCGAGGCCTTAAATACGCCACTTGGTACGGTCAAATCCCATGTCAAACGTGGTCTGGATAAGCTCCGCCGCCGGCTGGCTCCGCCGGAAGGCGACGGCGGCGCGGAGAGGCGGGTCCATGGCTGAGTTCGAAGCCCGGTTGGACAAGATGTTCGCCGAGCCCCCGGCGTTTGAGGACGCGGGCGATTTCGCGGGGCATGTGCAATCCAAACTGAACCGGAATTGGGCCACGCGCAGGCTGGTGATCGGCGCCCTGGGCGGAATCGGCGGCCTGATCGGCGTCGGCCAGATCGTCTCCTCAGGGGTTGTCGGCCACATGAAGTCGCTGGCTCAGGGGGCGCCCGGTTTCGCCTCCATCGACATCAGGCACTGGCACGGACATCTCAACGCGGGATTTTCTCCCGCGACGAGTGGTGCGGTGTGGCTGGGACTGGCGGCCGTCGGCATCGCGCTGGCGCTCGCGCTCAGCCGGCTGATCGAGGACCTCTGACCACGTTCGCGCCCTAAAGCGAAGCTGCGTCAAAGCCATGCGTTGCGGGCGGCCTTCGCAGCCTATAGGTTCCGCAGCCTCTAAATCCCTCTCCGCCGGAGCTCCATTCGTGGTCGATGTTTTTGAAGAGGTCGACGAGCAGTTACGCGCCGACCGCGCCGAGGTGTTGCTCAGGCGGTATCTGCCCTGGATCCTGGGCGGTCTCGGCGTGGGCCTGGCGATCGCGCTGGCGGTCTGGGCCTTCGACTCATACAGCCAAAAGAAGATCGAGAAGGCGTCCACTCTCTATGCCCAGGGCGTCGAAACCCTCGGCAAGGGCGACACCGCCGGGGCGCTGAAGCAGTTCAGCGACGCGGCCAAGACCGCGTCGGGCGCCTATCGCGCACTGTCGCTTAACCAGGTGGCGGCGATCGATCTCGACCAAGGCAAGCTCGACCTGGCGACCAAGGCCTTCGCCGACGCCGCCAATGCATCGCACGAGCCGATCCTGGCTGACGCGGCCCGCCTTAAATCCGCCTACGCTATCCTCGACACAGCAAGCTATGCCGATGTCGAGAAGCTCTTGAAGCCCCTGATCGATCCCAAGCGCCCCTACAGCCCGCTGGCCCGCGAAGCGCTGGCCTGGGCGAAGCTGCGCGCGGGCAGGATCGCCGAGGCGCGGCAAGACTTCGTGGTGCTGTCCCTGTTGCCCACGGCCCCCGACAATCTGCATGAGCGCGCCCACGCGGCGATCGGCCTGATCGACGGCGGCACCGCCGGCCAAGTGGCCGCCACCGTGAAGGAAGCGGTCGCTCAGCCCTCCAATCCGCTCTTTCCCCAGATCGCGCCGGCCGGCGGGCCCGCGTCGAACCCCACGCCACAGCCAGGACCCGCCCAATGACGATCAGAACCAAATCCGCCACGGCGGTCGTGCTGGCGGTCGCCGCGCTCGGCCTCGGCGGCTGCATCCATTGGAAGAACCCGTTCGCCAGCAACACCCATGCGAAATATACCGGCAAGGGCGAACGCATCCCGGTGATGGCGCTCGATGATTCGCTGCGGCCTGCGGACGCGTTGAAGGGCGTCGGCTTCTTTCTGCCCGATCCCGCGCCGATGGCCGACTGGCCGTTGCCGGGCGGCACGCCTTCGCAGTCCGTCGAGAACACCGCCGCCGGTCAGAACTTCACCATCGCCTGGCGGGCCAAGTTCGGCGCGGGCTCGCTGCGGAGCACCCACGTCACCGCCCCGCCGATCGCGGCGGACGGGCGTATCTATGTGATGGACGGCGCGGCCAAGGTCTCGGCCTATGACGCCGTCAGCGGGCGCGAACTCTGGCGTGTCGATCTGGCCGTGCGGAGCCGCCGCAGCAAGGAAGCCTGGGGCGGCGGCCTGGCCTTCGACAACGGCCGCGTGTTCGTCAGCTCCGGCTACCGGTTCGTCTCGGCGCTGGACGCCAATACCGGCAAGAAGATCTGGGAGACCCGCACGGACACGCCCGTGCACGCCGCGCCGACGGTCGCGGGGGGTAAGGTGTTCGTCGAGTCGGTGGACGACGACCTGATGACCTTCGACGAAGGCACCGGCGTCGCGGGCTGGACCTATCAGGCGCTGGTCGAGCCGGCGCGCATTCTGGAAGCCACCAGCCCGGCGATCACCTCGGACGAGGTGGTGGCGTCGTTCGCTTCGGGCGAACTGGTGGCGCTGCAGACCAGCAACGGCAACGGCTTGTGGACGGCGGTGCTGTCCAAGTCCAACCGCAACAGCGCCCTGTCGGAAATTCGCGACATCCCTGGCCGGCCGGTGGTCTACAAGGGCGACGTGTACGCGGTCAGCCATTCCGGCCTGCTCGCGGCGATCGATCTGCGCACCGGCGAGACCCGCTGGACCCTGCCGGTCACCTCCATCACCACCCCTTGGCCAGTGGGCGACGTCGTTTATGTGACCGATACCAGCGGCGAGGTGATCTGCATCTCCCGCCAGAGCGGACAGGTCTATTGGGTCGTCAACCTGAACAAGAACGTCAAGAAGCCGAAGGATCGCGCGGACTGGTCCGGGCCGACCCTAGCCTCGAACCGGCTGGTGCTGGTCTCGTCCAAGGGCGAGGCTGTGGCGCTGGACCCCAAGACCGGCGTGCTGATCAAGTCGCTGAAAATCGGCGATGACGCGTTGATGAATCCGATCTCCGCGGGGCCGAATCTCTACGTGGCCTCCCAGAACGCCGATCTGATCGCCATACGCTAACGCTGGCGCGGGGGGAATCCCCGCGCGGCGCAGAAGGACCAAAGGACGCCGCCATGGCGCTGAAGCTCGCCATCGTCGGTCGTCCGAACGTCGGCAAATCGACCCTTTTCAACCGACTGGCGGGCAAGCGGCTCGCCATCGTCGACGATCGCCCTGGCGTGACCCGCGACCGGCGGTTCGCCACCGGCAAGCTGGGCGACCTGCCGCTGGAGCTGATCGACACCGCCGGCTTCGAGGACGTCACCGACGGCAGCCTCGAGGCGCGGATGCGGCAGCAGACCGAGATCGCCATCGACGAATGCGACGTGGCCCTGTTCATGTTCGACGCCCGCGAGGGCGTGGCGCCCATGGACAACATCTTCGTCGAGGTGCTGCGCCGCAAGGACAAGCCGGTCATCGTCGTGGCCAACAAGGCCGAGGGCCGCGCGGGCGAGGCGGGTGGCGCCGAGGGGTTCAAGCTGGGCTTTGGCGAGCCGATCCTGATCTCCGCCGAACACGGCGAAGGCATGGCCGACCTCTACGCGGCCCTCCTGGCCAACGCGCCGATCGAGGATGACGAGGACGAGGAGGACGATCGCGGCGACAAGCCGATCGCCATCGCCATCGTCGGCCGCCCCAACGCCGGCAAGTCGACCCTGGTCAACCGGCTGATCGGCGAGGACCGGCTGCTGACCGGCCCCGAGGCGGGCATCACCCGCGACGCCATTCCGGTGGAGTGGGCCTTCAACGGCCGCAACATCCGCCTGGTGGACACCGCCGGCCTGCGCCGCAAGGCGCGGGTGCAGGAAAAGCTGGAGAAGCTCTCCACCCAGGACTCGATCCGCGCCATCACCTTCGCCGAGGTGGTGCTGCTGATCATGGACGCCACCCATCCGTTCGAGATCCAGGATCTGCAGATCGCCGACCTGGTGGAGCGCGAGGGCAGGGCGCTGGTGTTCGTGCTGGCCAAGTGGGACCTGGTGGAGGACCCTCAGGCGCGCCTGAAGGCCTTCGTCGAGGAGGCCGAACGGGTGCTGCCGCAGCTGCGCGGCGCGCCGGTAGTGGCGCTGTCCGCGGAGACCGGACGCGGCCTCGACCGGCTGATGCCGGCGGTGCTGAAGGTGCACAACGACTGGTCCACCAAGATCAAGACCCGTGACCTCAACGACTGGCTGGGGATGGCGGTGCAGCGGCACCCGCCGCCGGCGATCAACGGCCGGCGGATCAAGCCGAAATACATGGCCCAGACCAAGGCCAGGCCGCCGACCTTCGTGCTGTTCGCCTCCCGCGCGGCGGAGCTGCCCGAAAGCTATCGCCGCTACCTGATCAACTCCCTGCGCGAGAGCTTCGACATGCCCGGCGTTCCGCTCCGGGTGTCGATCAAGCAGAACTCCAACCCGTTCGTGGACGGGGAGCCGGGGGACGAGCCCAAGCGCCAGAGCCTGCGGCCGCCGAAGGCCAAGACCAAGGCCAAGGCGTTGGCCAAGTCCTGGGCGACCACGGCTAAGGCGAAAAAGGCTGGGGTGACCCGGCCGGGGATGAAGAAGAAGTCCGGCTTGGCCAAGCCAGGCTTTGCGAAGACACGGGCCGCCAAGACCGGCGCGGCCAGGTCGGGGCCAGTGCGGGCTAAACCTTCGCCCGGGCGGCGGCCCAGTCGTTGAACTTGACGGTCTGGGTCGGCAGGCCGGGACTGGACAACGCCAGCTCGACGATCAGCGGGCCGATTTCGGACGGGTGTGGCAGGGTCTCTGGATCCTCGCCGGGCATGGCCTCGGCGCGCATGGCGGTGCGCATGACGTTGGGGTCCAGCAGAATGGCGCGCACATTGCTGTGCTCGATCTCGTCCGCCCAACAGCGCACCAGCGCCTCCAGCCCCGCCTTGGTGGCCGCATAGCTGCCCCAGAAAGCCTTCGGGCGCGACGCCCGGCCCGACGTCAGGAAGATGGCCCGGCCGGCGTCCGATTGGCGCAGCAGCGGCTCGAACGAGCGGATGATCCGATAAACGCTCGTCAGGTTGGTGGAGACGACGCGGTCCCAGTGCTTAGGGTCGATGTGCGAGACCGGCCACAGGCCCCCGAGGATGGCGCCCGCATGCACCAGCACATCCAGCTTGCCGTGGCGTTGGTGGATGACCAGCCCCAGCTCGTCCCAGCCATTGCCGTTGGTCAGGTCCAGCGGGACCAGGGTCGCCGACTCGCCGGTGGCGGCGCGGATCTCGTCGTCCAGCTCCTCCAGCGCGCCGGGGGTGCGGGCGGTGGCGATGACATGGGCGCCGGCGCTGGCCAGCGCGAACGCGGCGGCGCGGCCAATGCCGCGGCTGGCGCCGGTGATCAGGGCCGTGCGGCCGGCGAGGGGAAGGGTGTCGGACATGGCGGGGTGTTTAGCGGGGCGCGGCGCGGGTGGGAAGGCCGGTTCTGGTGACCTTTTCCCGGTCGGACGACGCCTGAATTCAAAACATCCGGACGTCCGAAAAGGATGATGACTAGCGGACGGCGCCCTTGGCCAGCGTGGCAAAAGCATCGAGCACCGCGGCTTCCGTCACCGCGTCGGGACTGAGGATCGCCTGGTACGCCAGCCCCATGGCCAAGGATTGTATGGCGAGCGCCAGGTTGCCGGCGGGAAGCGTAAGCTCGTCCCGATGCTGCCCTTCCAGTTGCGCGCCCATGGCTTGGAATAGCCCCGCGAAGCCCGCCGCTACATGCGCCTTTAAGGCCGGCTGGGTCGCGATGTGTAGAATGAGTTCCGCGTGCCAGCGCTGCGTCCCGGGAGCGCTGGGCAAGGCCTCGGCCAAGCCTCTTGCAAAGCGCCGGAGCTGTTCATCCAGTGTTCCGGGTTCGCTGAAGTCTCGGTCGATTTTGAGGCCGCGTACACCGGCGGCCGCCATCAGCAGGTCGGCCCGTGAGGCGAAGTTTGAATAGATCGCGCCGCGCGACATACCAGCGCGCTGAGCCACGGCCTCAAGGGTGGCGGACGGGAAGCCGTCCTCGTCCACGACCCTCCAGAATGCTTCGATAAGCGCCGCTTTGGTGCGGCTGCGTTTTGTCCCGCGTTGGGGTGGAGGGGAAGACGGCATGCCCTTGAATATACAGGCCGCATAATATACACGACGTATATTTGAATGGGGGAATGTTTGGAATGCAAGCCTTGCGAGGTGCGTTGAGTCCCCTCCCGCTGGTCGCGGTGCTGGCGGCGGTGCTCCTGGTGACGCCCGGTCTTCTTGAAGGTGTCTGGGTTTGGCCGACGGCCTGGGTGTTTCTGGCCACGTTCGGGGTCGTGTCCTGCTTCGCCTCGGGCCTGCTCGCCTCTCTGCGACCCGCCAGTTTTCGCGTCCGCCAGCAGGGGTTTGCGGCCCCTCCCGACAAGAAGCAGCCGCTGGTCGATTTCCTTGGCCTACTCCTCTACCTCGCCTTCACGCTGTGCTGGCTCGCGTCCATTCCACTGGACGTATTTCACCTGAGACTGCTGAACGCCCCCGCGATCCTTGTCCAGTTATTCGGGGCTCTCTTAGTGATCTGCGGCCTTTCGATCGCCTACCTGGCGATAGGCCAGAACCGCTTCGCCGCCCCGACGATCCACGATCAGAGCACAGAAGCGCAGCAGGTGATCCAGTCGGGCCTCTATGGGGTGGTGCGTCACCCGTTCTATGCCGGGATGCTGCTCGTCTACCCTGGAGCGGCACTGTGGCTGGGAAGCTATGCGGCGGCGATCGGCTCCGTCGGGTTCCTTGTCCTGACCCTGGCCCGCATCTTCATCGAGGAGCGCTACCTGCGCGAACATCTCCCGGGTTATGGCGCCTATGCGCAGCGCGTCCGCGTGAAACTGATCCCCGCGCTGTTCTAAGCCACCACGCGCGACGCCGGCTCCGCCCGGCAGCCGATGCTAGGCCAGCCTCCAAATCCAAAGCCGCCGTTGGTGAGGAGCGACGCGTTCGTCGCGGCTCGAACCACGCGCTGGTTTTGTAACCGCCTCGTTGTCGAACACGGATAGGTCGCGGTGGAGGCTTTCCCTGACCGCCCCCATGGGCCATAGCACCGCCCATGTTATGGATCGCGCTTTTCCTGGCCGGAGTCTGGGCCGGAACCCAGAACGCCCTGGCCGGCGGGGGATCGTTCGTCACTCTGCCGACGCTGATTCTGTCGGGCCTGGACGCGCGGGCGGCCAACATCACCTCGACCATCGCCCTGTTCCCGGGTCAGGTCACCACGGGTCTGGCCGGGCGCAAGCATGTGTCAGGCGCCGAGCGGCTGTCGTTCAGGGCGCTGTTCATCATCAGCCTGATCGGCGGGGTGCTGGGCGCGCT